>Ga0182016_10005686_pt1 | contig 13345 bp, 13 predicted proteins | sample 712S2MmetaG_FD_120491 | JGI IMG/M metagenome (GOLD analysis project Ga0182016, IMG submission 120491) | Permafrost microbial communities from Stordalen Mire, Sweden - 712S2M metaG | ecosystem: Environmental > Terrestrial > Soil > Wetlands > Permafrost | place: Sweden: Stordalen | collected...
CGACTCGACCGGCAACGTCTTCTACGTCGGCCAGATCGAGGCCGACAACCGGACGATGGACAACGTGATGATCTTCCAGAACGCGACCAACTCGCCGTACCGGTCGGTCATGAACGCCGAGAAAGCCACGGTCGACGGCAACGTGCTCACGCTCGACCACCCGCGCATCACGAAGTTCAAGCGCGACGGCTCGCTCGACGGTTACGCGCTGCCGGACAAGATTACGATCGGCCTGCCGATCCAGGAGACGCTCGATCAGTTCGCAAGCAGCGCCAACAACGACGACTTCACCTTGAACTCCAAGCAACTGAGCACCGAGATCAAGGCGATGGAAGCGACCGGCCAGGGCGGGCAAACCCTCGACGTCAGGAAAATCACGTTAGCGCAGAAACTGTCGTTTCCGTTCGCGTCGTTGATCGCCGTAGTGGTCGCACTTCCGCTCGCGGTACGCTTCGGCAAGAAGGGGCGCACCCTCGGGATCGCGCTGTCGATCCTCCTGTTCTTCGTCTACTTCATCATCATGTCGGCCTTCGTCGCGCTCGGACGTAACGGCGCGCTGAATCCGTACTTGTCGGCCTGGATCCCGAACGCCATTATGGGCGCCGTCGGCGCGCTCCTCATCTGGCGAGTCGAGCACTGAGACCCCTCGTCGCCCGCGCCGTCCTCGGAGCGATCTTGAGCGGCGTGCTGGCGTGCGCTCCGTTCGCGGCGCTGCGCGCTTCGGCGACGCCGCTGGCGACGCCGTCGTCGAACAAAGACTTCGTCATGGCCCTCGCGCAGGGGGGCTGCGCGCCGCAGGTCGCGCAGGCGCAACCGAGCGCCACGCCGTCGGCATCGCCCACGCCGACCGCCTCGCCGACCCTCATCCCGATTCCGCCCGTCTTGCCCGGCCCCGGATCGCTGCTCACGCCGACGGCGCCGCCGAGCGGGCCGGTCGTCACGCCGCCGCCGATTCCGACGCCGACTCCCGTCGTAAAGCCGACCTCCGGTCCCGTCTACCTGATCAGGCCGACGCCGTCGCCGACGCCGGCACCCGGCGTCTCGCCGGGACCGATCCCATCGTCGACGCCGTCCGCCGTCGCGCTGCCGACGCTCGCGCCGGACCAGTTCGCGGTCCTCGGCGACGAACTGACCGGCTCGACGGTCACCGGCGCGCCGGCCGATTATAAGGGCAACGTCCACATCTTCTATCAGGACGGCACGATCGTCGGCGATCTCGCGCACTACGACGGCGACCACACGGTCACGATGAGCGGCCACACGTACATCATCAACCGCAACGCGGACTCGATCTTGTACGCCGACAAGATCGTGTTCGACAGCAAGACCGGGACCGCAACCCTGACCAACGGCCACGGCGAGAGTAAGGAAGGCGTCCAGACCGGCGAGTTGCACTACAGCGGCAAGACCCTCGTCGTCGCGCGCGACGGCAAGACGCACGGAACGGGCGGCAACTTTACGACGTGCGAGAACCCGCGCGGCGGCTACCACGTCGAATCCAAGACGATCGACGTCACGCCCGGCGACAAGCTCGTCGCCCGCGACGCGACCGTCTTCCTCGGGGCGCTCGGGGTCTTCTTTCTGCCGGTGCTCGTCATTCCGCTACAGTCGGGCCCGCCGGGACGGCGCGCGACGACGTTCGTGCCGGAGATCGGCTACGACCAGGCGGACGGGGTCTACGTCAGGGCGCGCATCGGCTTCGGGAAGGACGACTACTACTACGGCTACTACCGCATCGAGGAATACACCAAGCGCGGCCTCGGGCTCGGCTACGTCGCCTACATCGGGCGGCGCGACAACAAGCGCCAGGTCAACATCGACGTCTATACGTTCAACGGCTACAACGGCACGGGCCGCCAGTACAACGCCAACATCTCCGACCAGGAGAACTTCTCTCAACGTACCCGCGGCCAGGTCAATTTTCTCTACGTAGGCGACTACGGTCCCTACGTGTCGCTGCCGCCGAGTTACAGCCTCGCGGGCAGCCTCGTCCACATCAGCAACAACTCCGACCAGAACTACCAGTTCTCGCGGTCGCTGACGGGCTCGCAGTCCACCAGCGACAACCTCGCCTTCATCGACCAGATGCAGCTTACGCACAACCTGTCGGAAGGCATCAACATCAGCTACACCGACTACGCGAGCAACTATCCGGGGCAGGTCAACACGACCTCCGAGACCCTCCACCTGCAGTCGATCACGCACCTGTTCTCAAAAGCGGCCGACTACACGCTCACGTACGACAAGAGCGACACGAATCAGCCGTTCGGGTACAACACCGAACCGGCGCTCGAAGTGACGCCGCATTTCGGGTTCGAAGAAAACACGCGCATCCCGATTCAGACGCAGTTGACGTGGGGCTACTACGACGAGCCGCAAAACTACACGCAGGCCGCGATGTCCACGGAGCGCATCGACATGGCCCTCACCGTCGGTCCCGCGCTCTTCAAGGTGTTCCATACGAGCGACTTCTCGGTCGGCTTCGGCGTAGATCAGGACATCTACGGGACGGGCGACCTCAAGGCCAACGTCACCCAGGACCTCGCGCTGACGACGCCGATCGGCAAGCACTTCATCAACGCGATCACGTACGACGAGCAGAACCCGATCGGTCCGCCGGACGTGCCGTTCGAACTGCTCGACCGCCTCTCGGGCGGATCGCACCAGGCGCAGGACGTCCTGCGCATTTACAACTCCGACATCTACTCGCTGTCGCTGTCGACCGGCACGCTCTTCAACCGCGAAGCGCAGCCCTGGCTCTATCAGCTGACGTCGCGGCCGTCGACGCGCTCGACGCTCATCATCAGCGGTTCGTGGAACCCTGGGCCCGGCAACGGCTTCACGACGACGAACGTCCAGGTGTTCACGCCGTTCGGACGCGAGACCGACCTGGCGTTCTCCACGAACATCAACTGGAAAGTGAAGGGCCAACTCGCCGACAAGACGGTCTTCTACCGAAAAGTCATCGGCGAGTGCTACGACCTGCTCGCATCCTACAATCAGGACCTCAAGCAGTTCAACCTCAACTTCGAACTGCTCGCGTTCCCGGGCCGGTCGGCCGGCGTCGGCATCTCACCCAACCAGCCGCTGCTGCCGACGAGCTTCAACTATTGAGGCGTTACGGGCTATCGCACTCCGGATGGCCGCAGGCGCACACGGACTCTTCCTCGCCGGCGTACGCGGCGCGACAGTACTCGCTGCAGAACGTTTCGTCGGGCTCGCCGATCGCGGGATCGATCGTCGCCGAGGCCATGCACTCGCACTTCGGGTGCGAGCACTCCTTCATCTCACTGCTCAAAGTCGGATCTCCGTTACGGCGTATTGATGATCTCGACGCCGGACAGCTGCGCGGCAGGGTTCGGCGGGGGATTCAGTTCGGCGGGCTGGTTGAACACGATGTCGACCGGGGAATTCACGTTGAACGTGCCGGCCGTGAACGACTGATCCGTCGGGCCGAGTCCGAGGGCGTCGAGCACGACGTTGTTGGAGCTGGTGGTGAACAGGTTGACGTACCAGGTCGACTGCGCTGCGACGGTCGGCGACGAGACGGGCGTCGGGGCGGACGTGCCGCCGCCGGTGGGCGTCGGGGTAGGCACGGGCGTCGGCGTGCTGGTACCGGCGGCGCTCGGGGACGGGGACGGTGCGGTCGGCGGCGGCAACGCGAGTTGCGAGCGCGCGAAGATCAGCGTGAACTCGGTTCCCTGTCCGTTGGTATTCGGCTCGAGCGTCGTCGTCGCCGGGTTGACGTTAAACTGTTGGAAATGCACCTGGCCCGTCGCGGGAATGAAGTAGAACTGAAACAGGATCGGCTGCACGGTGCCCGCTCCGCCGCTGATCGCTCCGGCGACGAACGCGTAGGAGAAGTTTTTGTAGTTACCCTGCGTCAGCGCGGGAGCGTACGGTTCGCCGCCTTGCCCGCTCGTGTTGAAGACCACCCAGTAGTTGAACTGCGTGAAGTCGAACGCAGCCGCTGCGCGATATTTGATCTGCACGGTTCCGGCGAGGCTGCCGGTTAAATTGGGTGACGGCGTGACCTGGCGGCCGCAAGCGACGGCGAACACCAATGCGAGCATGAAAAACGCGAGACTGGCTCGTCGGAGCATGATGGCGTTCGCAGGTCCTTTCGTGGCAGCCGCCGCCGGTGCAGGGCTGATGGCGCTCGGGTTGCCCAAAGCGAGCATCGCGCCTGCGGCGATCGTCGGGCTGGCCCTCGTGTATTGGGCGTGGTTTGGGCTGCCGCCGCGCGTCGCCTTCTTGGCGGGCTGGTTCTCAGGCACGATTTACTTCTGTGCCACGTTCTCGTGGTTCGGTGAGACGGCGGGCAAATTCGTCGCGCCGTACGGTTTCGTGCTCGTGCTCTTTCCGGCGCTCATGGAGGGCTTCGCGATCGCCGTCGCCGGCTGGCTGACGGCGATCGCCGCGCGGCGCGCGCCGCCCGCGCTCGTTCCGCTCGCCGGAGCCGCCGCGTTTGCCGTCGCTGAATGGCTGCGCTCGAGCGGCCCGCTCGCGCTGCCGTTCGGCAACGTCGCGTATGCGCAGGTCGCCACGCCGCTGGCGCCGCTCGCGGCGTTCGTCGGGTCGTTCGGGCTGACGTTCGCCGTCTGTCTGCTCGCGGCGAGCGCGGCCTGGTGGGCACGCGGCGAACCGGCGGCCCTGCGCGCGGGCGCCTTCGCGGCGGGCGTGGTGCTCGTCGCGACGGCCGCGGCGTGGGCGCTGTGGCCCGCGCGCCACCTCGCGCCGCCGACCGTGCGCGTGGCGGCCATCCAAGGCAACATCCCGCAAGACGTCAAGTGGACGCGCGAGGCGTTCGAGCTTGCGAACGCGCGCTACGAAGCGCTGACGCGCAGCGCGGCGCTCGCTCGCCCCGCCCTGATTCTCTGGCCCGAAACCGTCGTCACGATCGACCTCAACCTCTCGCCGGCGATGCTGGCGCGGCTCTCCGGCCTCGCGCGCGCCGCCCATACGGAACTCATCGTCGGCGCAAAACAGTTGACGGCGCGTGGCGAATACAACGCCCTCTACTACTTCGGCCCCGACGGCACGCAGCAAGGCGTCTACCAGAAACGCCGGCTCGTTCCGTTCGTCGAGCAGCTTCCGGCAGAGCGGCTGCTCGGGAACCTGCCGGGCGCCGCGCTGGTATCGCGGTTCCTCTCGGGGACGTGGACGGGCGTGCGCGAGGTCGACGGACTGCGCGTGGCGCCGATGATCTGTTGGGAGTCTGCGTTCGACGGCAGCGCGCACGAGGCGGTGCGCGACGGTGCCGACGCGTTCCTCGTAGCCACCGACGACGCGTGGTTCGGCGAGACGGCCGGCCCCTATCAGCACGCCGAGATCGCACAGATGCGAGCGCTCGAGACGGGTTCGTGGATCGTGCGCGCGGCGGCGACGGGCATCAGCGGCATCGTCGCGCCGACCGGGCGCTACGTCCGCAGCGCGCCGCTCGACCGCGTCGCCATCGTCGAAGGCGCGATCGGGCCGCCTGCGCGCACCGCGTACGCGCGCTTCGGCGCCGCTCCGGTCGGGATCGCGCTCGTGCTGCTCTACGCCGCGCTCGTCGCGCGGAGGCGCCCGGAGTGAAGCCGGCGGTCAAGCGCTGGGTGACCATCGCGAGCGTCTTGTTCGCCGGCTGGGTCGTCGTGCAGGTTTATCTCGCCGGCAAGGAAGAGGTTCCGCCGCCGCAGACGGCCGCGCCGGTCACGTTCGGGCGGGGCAGCGCGCGCGGCGAACGCGTCAACGGACACTCGTGGTCCATCGACTACGACAAGGTCTCAACCAGCCCGGACGAGACCTTCGTCACGGCCGAGGGCGTGCGCGACGGCATCATCTATAAGGCGGGGAAGCCGTATCTGCGCATCAGGGCGCAGCATATGACCGTCAACATGGTGACGCACGATTTCGTCGCGACCGGCCCCGTCCATATCGAAAGCGTCGGCCACAAGAACTTTCACGCATTCGACACGACGTCTGCGGTCTGGACGGAGGCGACGCAACGGCTGGATCTCTCCAAGCCGATCGTCGTCACGTCTCCCGGCACGTCGCTGCACGTGCAACAACTCTCGCTCGACATCAGGACCGGAGCCCTGCACGTCGGCGACGCACACGGGAGTTTTCGCGAGTGAGCCCAGGCGCGGACGGTCAGTCCTTGGTCTCGCCGTCCGCCGCGTTCGCCGCGTTCATCGCTTTCTTCGCCTGTTCGATCAGTTGTTTGACCTTCTGACCGCCTTTGTGACCGATCTCTTCATAGAAATCGGCGCCGTAGCGTTCCTTGACGACGCGGCCGCCCTTCTGGCCGATGGCCTCGTAAAAGCCCTGCCCGTGACGCTCGCGCGTCACCTGGCCGCCCTTACGGCCGATCTGTTCGTAAAAGCCACTGCCGTAGCGCTCGCGGACGGCGTCGCCGCCCTTCTTACCTGCCTCGCGGACGGACATCTCCCCGTTGGGAGAGACCGCGTCGGGGGTGCTGGGGTTGTCGGACTTCGCTTTCGCCATTGGGGACCCCGTTGTCGTGTCGGAGCGGTGAAGAGTACCCCGCACGAAGCGCTCGAACGCTCTTCGGTGAGGCGGCACTACTACGAGGCTCATACCCGTGTAAGGCTCGCCTAAACGGAGGGCTGACGACGTGCTGGACGCCATCATCGAAGGGGCCACGATCTACGACGGCGTTTCGGCCGTCCCGTTCTCGACGGACGTCGGCATCGCGGGCGACCGGATCGGGCTCGTCGGCGATCTGTCAGGCCGCGACGCCATCGTCCGCAGGCCGGGGCAGGGCCTCGCCTTGGCACCCGGCTTCATCGACGTGCACTCCCACAGCGACGAGCTCTGGCTGGTGGACCCGCGCTGCGAGGGGAAAATCGCCCAGGGCGTCACGACCGAGATCGGCGGGAACTGCGGCAGTTCGGCGGCGCCGCTGCTCGGGCTCGCCCGCCGGTATCGCAACGCCGACCTCCGCCCGCTGGGCCTCGAGGTGCAGTGGGAGAGCCTCGACGAGTTCCTCAGCCTCGTGGAGCGCAATCCGCCGGCCCTGAACGTGGCCACGCTCGCCGGGCTCGGGACGATCCGCCGTGGGGTCCGCGGCGACCTCGAGGGCCCGCTCGACGCGGACGAACTCCGGCGCTCCGAGGCACTCGTGCGCTCCGCGATCGAGCAGGGCGCGCTCGGCGTCTCGAGCGGCCTGATCTACGTGCCGTCGCGCTACGCCGGCGTCGCGGAACTTGCCGCGTGCGCGCGGGCCGCAGCCGACGCGGGCCAGCCGCGCTACGCCTCGCACTTACGCAGCGAAGGCGACGACCTGCTGGGCGCCGTCGACGAAGCGCTCGCCGTCGGCCGGTCCGCCGACTGCATCGTGCAGTTCTCGCACCACAAGGCGGCGTGGAAGCGCAATTGGGGCAAGGTCCACGCGTCGCTGGAGCGGATCGATCGCGCCCGCAGCGCCGGCGCGGCGGCGTATGCCGACGCGTACCCGTACGTCGCGATGTGGACCGACCTCGACACGATGCTCGCCGAAGACGTCCTGTTCGGGGGGCGCGAAGCGGCGCTAGAACGGCTCCGCGATCCGGAGCAGGCGACGGCGATCGCACTACGGCTCGAACTGGATCACGCGGGCACGTGGAAGGACGTCCAGATCACGACGGTGCGCTCCGAGCGCAACGCCGGCCTCGCCGGCATGCGCCTCGACGAGATCGCGCGCGGCTGGCGCATCTCGCCGCAGCGCGCCGTCATCCGGCTGCTGATCGAGGAAGACCTCGCCGTCCAGGCCGTCTTCTTCGCAATGAGCGAGGACGACGTCGCGACGGTGCTGGACGCGCCGTTCACGTGCATCGGTAGCGACGCATCCGCTCGAGCCCTGACCGGCCCGACGGCGGTCGGCGTGCCCCACCCGCGCACGTTCGGCTGCTTCCCGCGCGTCTTCAGCCGCTTCGTGCGCGGCCGCAGGTCGCTCGAACTGGGCGACGCCGTGCGACGGATGACGTCGCTGCCGGCGTCGATCTTCGGATTGCGCGACCGCGGGCGCATCGCGCCGAGCGCCTACGCCGACCTCGTGCTGTTCGACCCCGAGCGCATCGCCGACCGCGCGACGTACGAAAAACCGTTCGCCTATCCCGACGGGATCGACGCGGTTTTCGTCAACGGCGTCCCGGTCGTGCTCGCCGGCACCCCCACCGGCGCGCGGCCGGGGAGAGTGCTGCGCGGAGGCGGCTAAGCCGGACTAAGCCGTAGCCTCTTTGCTGCGGCTGCGGACCCGGAACGGGCTACCCGCGACGTTGTAACGGTAGCCGAGAAAGATCATCGAGAGCCCGATGAACTCCGTCACGTACAGCACTTCGACGTGACCGAAGCGCGTGAACGTGCCGCCGATGCCGGGCAAGATCGCGCCGACCGCGATCAGCACGTTGCCGACGAAGCGGTTGAAGGTATCGCGGTTCTTGGAGAACTTCCACGCCGAGAGTATCGCGCCGCCGACCAGGAAGAACACGGCGTACAGGTTGAGGAACGGGCTGAAGAGCCGCACCCAGCTCCACTCGAACACCTTACCCGACAGGCGGTACTGTTCGACGAGCGCGTAGTTGATCGGGCTGAGACAGATGCACACGCTGGCCACGACGATCGTCGTAATGAGCGCGACCGATAGGATGTTCGCCGTCCGGCGCGTCGTGTGCAGGTAGACCGAACCCTGCGCGAGCGGCGCGCCGCCCAGGAGCGCGCCCGTGATGTACCACGCGCGGAACACGCCTTCGTGCCAGCCGGTCAGCGTCGTCAACGACTCGGTAATCGTGCCGGCCGCGTACGTGAGACCGCCGAGCGCCCACCACAACAGATGCGTACCACCGCGCTCGCGATAGCGCGCGAACAGCGTCGCCGAAAAGACCAGCGCCAGCACGGTCGTGGCGATCGGAATGTAGTGGAGGGGGGACTGTTGCATCGGACTCGGCTCCTCTAAACGCTGTGTGCGCGACGCGTCGCGAGCCAGATGCGGCGGGCGACGATGACGAAGGCGACGGTGACGGCGAGTGCTCCGACCGCCGCGAGGATCGGGACCAGGATGGCGAGGACTGTTCCACCGACGGCCAGCACGTCCTCGGCCAGGCTGACAAAAGGATTGGCGATGCCGGCGGTCGTCGCCGTGGACGCGCCGCGAGCGGTCGCGGAGACCGTGTGGACGGCGAGCGCGTTGGCCGCACCGGCCCCCATCGCGAGGTAGTCGGCCGGCCCGAGAGCCCCGGTCGGGTCCGGCACGAGCGCGCCCACGAGGATGGCCGCGGCGACCGGCTTCGTCGCGAAATGGATCACGTGCATGAAGTGGTCCACGACCGGGACTTTGTCGCTGGCGAGTTCGAGGACGGCCAGCACGCCGAGCGCGATGGTCGCACCGTCGCTCCCCAACCATGCGAAGGCCGGCGACGGATGGAGGTAGCCGAAGTGCATCGCGAGCGACGCGAGCGCGAGCGTGACGAAAGCGCGCAGCCCGATGCTGGTCGTCAGGGCATAGGCGGTGGCGAATTGCTGTGCGTCCACGCGTGCTAGGCGCGGTTCGGCGCCGCCTTTGCCAATGCTTCCCAGACCGCGACGGTCTTTTGGCGCAGGTCCTGTAGGCTGCCGTCGTTGCGGATCACGTAGGTCGCGCGGCGCGCCGCCTCCGCAGGGTCGACCTGGGCCGCCATCCGGCGGGCGATCTCGTTCCTGCCGAGGCCGCTGCGGCGCTCGATCCGCTCGATGCGGCGCTCGGTGGCAGCGACGACCAGGACCGTCGCATCGCACGAGCGGTCGAAGCCGGTCTCGAACAACAGCGGCACTTCGTGGACGACGACCTGGCCGGGCGCCGCGCGCGCCTCACGCTTGGCGCCCAGCGCCCTGACGGCCGGATGGACGATCCCATTGAGCGCCTCTCGCTCCGCCGGATCGCCGAAGACGACGGCGGCCAGCGCCGCGCGGTCGAGGCTGCCGTCGGGGCCAATGACCGCGGGCCAGCGCTCACCGATACGACGGAGGCCGTCGCTCCCGGGAGCGACGGCCTCTCGTGCCAGTTCGTCTGCATCGATGACGAGCGCGCCGAGCGACGCCAAGATCGCCGCGACCTCGCTCTTCCCCGACCCGATCCCCCCGGTTAAACCGACGCGCATACGCGCGTCGGGGCGGGGGCGGTTGGGTTACGGCGCGGGTTCGTCGGCGGGGTGCTCGGCTTCAGCGACGACCTCTACGGGGCGCGGGGCTTCGACGAAGGGTTCGTCGGGCGCGTACGCTTCGATCTCCTCGGGCGAGATGTCGGCCACGTGCTGGATGGAGCCCGTGATGCGGCGGGTGCCCTGATTGATCGTCAGCAGCGTGACCTCGACCTCTTCGCCGGGGCTATACTGCTTCTGCGTATCGAACTCGCCCTTCGGCACCATCGCGAGCACGCCGGGGACGATCTCGACGAGGAGATAGTTGGGCGTGACCTTGACGACGGCGGCCACGAGTTTGCTGCCTTCGAACAGCTTGTCCGCGTACTCGACCCAGGGGTCGGGCAGCGAGTGCTTGAGCGAGAGGCTGACCTTCTTCGCATCGGGATCGAACTTCATGATCTCGACCGAGACGACGTCGCCGATCTTCACGACTTCCGACGGGTGCTTGATGCGCGCGTACGAGAGTTCGCTGTTGTGGATGAGGCCGTCGATCCCGCCCAGATCGACGAACGCGCCGAACTCAGCGAGCCGGACCACGATGCCTTCGCGAATCTGACCGACCTGCAGCGTCCCCAGCAGCTCTTGCTTCTTCGCGTTCAGCTCTTCTTCGAGCACGAGCCGCTGAGAGAGCACGACGCGGTGGCGCTTGTGGTCGAGATCGATCACCTTGAGGCGCAGGTGCTTGCCGACGAGTTCGTCGAGGTTGCCGACCGGCTGGCGCCGGATCTGCGAGGCGGGGACGAACCCGCGCATGCCGAGATCGACGAGCACGCCGCCCTTGACGACCTGCGTGACGGTGGCTTCGATGACTTCGTCGGCCTCGTGCGCCGCGATGACCTTTTCCCAGGTCTTCAGCGCGCGCGCGCGGCGCTCGGACAGGAACAGCGTTCCGTCCTGATCGTCGATCCGGTGGATCATCACTTCGAGCTTGTCGCCGACGTGCAGTTCCTTGGGATCGATGGCCAGCGACAGTTCGCGGAACGACAGAATGCCTTCGGACTTCCCGCCGATATCGACGAGCAACTCGTCCTGATACTTCGCGACGATGACTCCGGTGAGAACCTGGCCCTCGTCGAGGACTTTGAGGCTCTCTTCGTACATCCGCTGCTCGAGTGCGAGCTGGTCTTCGAGTTCCTCCGCCGGCTCGGAGCCGCCCGACGGTGCGATATCGGTGGTAGTGATAGTGTTCCCCTTTACTGTAACGCGCCGGGTCGAATCGCCCGGTCACGCCCCGCGCCTTGGCGCAGTTCCCCGTCCTGGACGGGGCAGAGATTCAGCGTTTTTGACAGGTCCGGCACCACCAGGTGCCCCGCTGGGCTAGGACGGTCCGGACAATGGTGTTACCACACCTGGGGCACGCCTTCCCATCCCGACCGTAACAACTCAACTGGTTTTGGAAGCCCCCGCGGAGGCCCTCGGCGTCGACGTAGTCGTCCACGCTGGTGCCCCGATGTTCGATCGCCCGGCTCAGCACCGAGCCGATCGCGCCATGGAGGCGGGCACGCGACGGCTGCGAGAGCGCCCCTGCCGGGCGGCTCGGACGGATCCGTGCCTCCCAGAGCGCCTCGCAGGCGTAGATGTTGCCGATCCCGGCGATCCGCCGCTGGTCGAGCAAGAACGCCTTGATGGGCGTCGTGCGGCGATCCAGCAGCCCGGAAAAGCACTCCAAAGAAAACTCTTCGGAGAGCGGCTCCACGCCGACCTCGGCAGCCCACGGTTCTTCAGGCCCCACGAGGCGCATCCTGCCGAAGGTGCGGGCGTCCGCGAAGCAGAGCCGCGAGCCGTCCACGAACCGCAGGGCCACGTTCGTGTACGGGCAGGGCGTCCACGCCCCCGCGGCCTGAAAGATGAGGCGCCCGGTCATCCGGAGATGAACGACGAGCGCCCTGCCCGAGCCGAGGGTGGCCACCACGTATTTCCCGCGGCGGCCGACCCGCTCTACCCGCTCGCCGGCGATCTCGGCCCCGAACCGCTGGGGTTCGGGGACGACCACTCGGCCGAGACTGACCTCTGCGTCCGCGATCGTCCTGCCGGTGATGGCATTGGCGAGACCGCGGGCGATGGTCTCGACTTCGGGGAGCTCGGGCACTGCCCCGTAGAACGCGCGTTCGGCCCGGATCGTTGCAGCCGGCCCCTGGGGTAGGGCCGCTGAGTTGCCGCTACTCCGCAGATGTATGGACTATTTTGCTATACTAACGGTATGCCAAAAATCTCCCTCTTCGTTCCGGACGAAGCGCTGGCGGAAATCGACGCCTCGGCCGGGGGTAACCGCAGCGGCTTCATGGTCCAGGCTGCAATCGAACGGGCTCGTCTCCTTCGGCGCCGTCTGCTCGATGCCGAGATCGCTGCGGCGTGCGCACGGGATGCCGAGGCTGACGCGACCGAAGCCCGTGAGTGGGACTCAGCCGCGGCGGACGGCCTTGACTGAGGCGCCGGCCATCCGGCGCGGCGACGTCTGGCTCGTCGCGCTCGACCCCGGCACCATCGGATCGGAGCAGCGCAGGACGCGTCCGTGCGTCGTCGTTCAGCGCGACGCAGCGAACGCCGCATCGCCGACGACTATCGTCGTCCCCGTGACCGACGGCGCCGGCCGCCGCCCCAGTCCCATCAGCATTCCGCTCGCCCCGGGGGCGAGCGGTCTGACCAAAGCGAGCATCGCGCTGTGCGGACAGCTGCGCGCCGTCGATCGCAGTCGCCTCATCAGCCGGCTCGGCGCACTCGACGCCGCGGGTATTGAGGCGGTCAACGCTGGAGTGCGGGCGATCCTCGACCTTTGACGGGCTGCACGCTCGCACGGTGCGCTCACTGAGACCGGTTCGCACTCAACTTCGCCACCCACCGCGGTAGGAGTGCGGCGGCGCGGGCGAGGACCGCAGGGCATGGCCCAGGACGACGGCGGTAGCACCGAGGCGCGCAAGTCGCGCCACCTCGACATCTGCCTCGACGAGGACGTGGCGTCGACGCTGGACGCAGGGTTCGCGGCGGTCCGGCTGCGGCACGAGGCGCTCCCGGAGTTCGCCCTCGAGGACGTTTCCACGGAGGCCGCGTTCCTGGGGCGGCGGCTGCGCGCGCCGCTGATCGCCTCCTCGATGACGGGCGGGACGCAGCGCGCCGGCGCCATCAACGCCAACCTCGCGCGCGCCGCGCAGGCCGCCGGCGTCGCACTCGCACTCGGGAGCATCCGC
>Ga0182016_10005690_pt1 | contig 13336 bp, 8 predicted proteins | sample 712S2MmetaG_FD_120491 | JGI IMG/M metagenome (GOLD analysis project Ga0182016, IMG submission 120491) | Permafrost microbial communities from Stordalen Mire, Sweden - 712S2M metaG | ecosystem: Environmental > Terrestrial > Soil > Wetlands > Permafrost | place: Sweden: Stordalen | collected...
GACCCGCTGGCCGGGCCGCAGTAGGTAAGTACGAAGAATCCCCGGCGCGGATAAGGTCATCCCTATGCTGGGTGGGTTTAACAGATTGCAGCAGAAGGGACTGGCGGCGCGGATGGACCGCCGGGCGGTCGCCAGTTTTGGCGGGAGATGGAAGGCGTACGTGGTCAAATCAGCACACCTTCTTAAGCCGAAAGGGCGTAAGTTTCCTATCAAGCGCGCAACATCCGGTTAGGATTCGGGTTTGCCTCCATACCAGCCTTGGGCGGAACATGACCCTCCGGCTGAAGAGTGACCAAGTCGACGCAAGGAGCGACGATTTATGAAATGGAATGAAGCAGTTCGAGAGTTTTTCCAGCCGGCGGAAGCCGTACGCACCATCCCGCAGGCGGTGGCGCAGGCCAGCCGCGGCGGAGTGGCGCTGCTGCTGAGTGCGCTGATGATCATGGTTCCCATGGGCCAGGCAACGGCCTTTGCGCAGGAAGTTCCCGCGCAAGCCGCGCCCAGCGCCTCTCCGGCCCCCGTCGGTGAGCCGATGACCGAAGCGCAACTGAATCAGCTGGTGGCGCCAATCGCGCTCTATCCTGATTCGCTGGTGGCGCAGGTGCTCGCGGCTTCGACCTATCCCACGCAGGTGGTGGAGGCCGACCGCTGGCTGCAGAGCCAGGGCAACGCCCCGGCCAGCCAGATTGCGGCCGGCGCCGACGCCCACACCTGGGATGCCAGCGTGAAGGCCCTTTGCGCCTTCCCGTCCGTGCTGGCGCAGATGGACAAGAACATCCAGTGGACGACCGATTTGGGCAACGCCTACTATAACCAGCCGCAGGATGTGATGGACGCCGTGCAGGGCATGCGCCACAAGGCACAGGGCGCCGGCAACCTGCGCAGCACTCCGCAGCAGGTGGTGGCCGAGCAGAATGACGCCATCACCATCGCTCCGGCCAATCCGGAAGTGGTGTACGTGCCGGCATACGACCCCTGGGCGGTATGGGGCTATCCGGTGGCAATGTACCCGGGCTTTTACTGGGGAGCGCCTCCGGGAATCTTCTGGGGCGGCATGGCGGTCGGCTTCGGACTTGGCATCGGCATCGGCCTGTGGGGTGGTTGGGGCTGGGGCTGGGGTCACTGGGGTTGCGGATGGGGTCGGGGCTGGGGTGGACACGGTGTGTTCTATAACCACGGCATGTATACGACCCACAGCGCGACGGTGATGAACCGCGGCTTCGGCCGGCCAGGTGGACCTCCGCGCAGCTTTGCCGGAACCCGCGGCAGCTACGCAAGGGCGGGAGCCCGTCCGGGTGGAGGCTACAACCGCGCCGGTGGCGCTGGCTATAACCGTGGCGGTGCTGGCTATAACCGTGGCGGAGCGGGCTATAACCGTGGCGGAGCGGGCGCCTATCGCGGTGGAACGGCACGCCCCGGCGGTACGGTGGGTCGTCCTGGTGGTGGCAGCTACGGCCGTCCGGGCGGAGGCAGTTCAATGGGCCGTCCTGGCGGAAGCGGCGGGAGCCGGCCCAGCATGGGCGGATCGCGCGGCATGAGCGCTCCGCGCAGCTCCGGTGGCAGCAGCCACGCCAGCAGCGGTCATAGCTCGGGTGGCGGCCATGCAAGTGGTGGCCACGCAAGCAGTGGCGGACACTCTGGTGGCGGCGGACACCGCCGTTAACCTACAGCGGTAAGCACTGAAAGGGGGGAGGCTAAACGGCCTCCCCCTTTTTCTTGCCCGTGATTTGACCCTCCATATTGCTTATTAATTTCTTGTTCATATCGAATTCGACTCTGCTAAACTTTTCTTATCCCAAGGCAATTCCGTTTCGTCCGTTTCACGCAAGACATTTTCCCGAAGGAGCTTGGCCGATGAGAAGCCGCTCGATCGCCGTTCTATTTGTTTTTCTTGTCACCCTATTTGCCTGTTGCGCCGTGGGCCAGACCTTCCGCGGCAGCATTCAAGGCACTGTGACCGACGCCAGCGGTGCCGCTGTGGCCGGAGCCAAAGTCGAAGTCAGCAACCCGGAGACGGGCCTGCGCCGCCACATCCTGACCAATACGGCAGGCGAGTACGTGGCCAGCGAACTTCCGCTGGGCACCTACAACCTGACGATTGAGAAGGAAGGCTTCCGCAAGGCATCGCTGACCAAGGTTCCGGTAAGCGTGGGATCGCCGGCGCGCGCCGACGCCCATCTGCAGGCCGGCGAGGTGAAAGAAACGGTAGAAGTGGTGGCCGACGTTCCCATGGTGGAGACGGCCAGCAACACCACGGGCGGCACCATCGGCGCCAGCGAGGCCAGCGAACTGCCGGTGAATGGACGCGACTTCACCAAGCTGCTCGAACTGGTGCCCGGCACCACGAGCGATCCTGTGGGCTCGACCGAGTCGGCCGGCAGCTACGGACTGTTCAGCCTGAACGGCAACCGCGGCCGCAGCAACAACTACCTGCTGGACGGCACGGACATGAACGACGGCTACCGCAACCTGCCCGCCATCAACCAGGCGGGCGTCTGGGGCTGCCCTTCGACGATTCTTCCGGTGGATGCGCTGGCCGAAATTCCTGTGACCGGCAGCCCGGAGGCCGAATTCGGACGCAGCTCGGGCGCCACGGTCAACATCGTGACCAAGAGCGGCACCAACGTACTGCACGGGTCGGCATTTGAATACTTCCGCGACGCCGCACTGGGTGCGCGCAACTTCTTCAACACCACGGCCTACCCTAAGAACAGCTTCTCCAATCATCAGTTTGGGGGCAGCCTGGGCGGGGCCATCTACAAGGACAAGAGCTTCTTTTACGCGGCCTACGAGGGCCAGCGTGAAAAGGGCGGACTGCCGCAACTGGGCCAGGTGCCCACCCAGGCAGACATTACGGCCGACACGCCGGTGGGCGGCATCAACCCGGTGGTCCAGAGCCTGCTGGCGCGCAATCCCTGGGGCACACTGCCTGCCAGCGGCAACGGCAATGAGACCTTCAGCACCCCCTTCAGCAACGACAGCGACAACCTGATTGTGAAAGTGGACCAGCACCTGAAACTGTTCAGCGCCGGAGACCTTCTGACCGGCCGCTACTTCTTCAGCCGCGGCACGCAGAGCTTCCCGCTGGGCATGCTGGCCACGGGCAGCAGCGCGCCGGGCTTCAATACCTACACGCCGACGCACGTCAACATCCTTTCGCTGAGCTACACCACGGTGCCGCGCAACGACCTCATCATCGAGATCCGCGGCGGCTACAACCGCTTCCTGCAGGACTTCCTGCCGCAGGATCGCGCCTTCAATCCGGGAACGATCGGGTTGGACACGCTGCCGGACGCGACGCTGGAGCCGAAGGCTGACCTGGCGCACGACACCGGCCTGCCGACCATCAACGTGGGCAGCTACAGCCCGATCGGCACGACGAGCAGTGACGCGCGCGGCCGCATTGACACCAACTACCAGCTCTTCGGCAACGTCAGCCTGACCAAGGGCAAGCACAACTACAAGGCCGGGTACGAGTGGCGGCGCACGTTCATCAACAGCTTTATTGACAGCGGCCACCGCGGCAAGCTGGGCTTCAACTCGCTGAACGACTTCCTGGCGGGCACCATTGACAGCGGCAGTTCGGCGGCCGGCAGTGGCACGCGCTACACCTACCAGAACAACAGCGGCGCCTACTTCCAGGATTCCTGGAAGGCCACCAAGCGCATCACCGTGAACTACGGCGTGCGCTGGGATTACTTCGGCGTGGTGGGCGAAAAGAACCACCAGTTCAGCCTGTTTGACGTCAACACCAGTTCGCTGGTCCCGGTGGGCACCGGCGGCGGCCCCTCGGCGCTGTATCCGAAGGACTTCGTCAACTTCGCGCCGCGCTTCAGCCTGGTGGACGACCTGCTGGGCAACGGCAAGCTGGTGCTGCGCACCGGCGTGGGCATCTTCTACGACGGCGCCTCGCAGGACTTCTTTGTGGGCAACCAGCCGTGGAACACCTATGCGGCGCAGGCCGGTCCGGCGTTTAACAGCATTCAGTTCTCCTTCTCGCCGGCTTCGCAGATTCAGAGCGGCACGGAGATCTTCGCTCCCGGCACTTACAGTCCGAACTCGGCGTTCACCGTCAGCCAGGCCAACTCCACTCCGCGCTACGTCAGCTATAACCTGAACCTGGAGTCGCAGGTGACGAGGAAGATCGCCGTGCAGGTGGGCTACGTCGGCTCACAGGGACGCCATCTCTACCACTTCCGCGACCTCGACCAGTTCAACAACGTCAGCGGTTCGGTGGACAACTGCGGCAACGGCACCACGATCAGCTACGGCAGCCAGTGCTTCCCCAACTACTACTATGTGAACCAGATCGAGACCAGCGCGGAGTCGAACTACAACTCTCTACAGGCCACTTTGAAGCTGCAGAACTGGCACGGGCTGACCTCGACCGTGAACTACACCTGGGCGCACTCGATTGACACGGCCAGCGACGGATTGGACTTTGTGCCCAACGCCGCCCAGCCGGATAACAGCTGGAATCCCCACGCCGAGCGCGCCAGTTCGAACTTCGACGTGCGGCAGCGTTTGCAGTGGTACTTCAGCTACAACCTGCCGAAGGTTGAGACCTTGAAGTGGCTGACCAATGGCTGGGCTGTGAATGGCATGTTCAACTTTGCCACCGGCCAGCCCTACACCGTGCACTATCTCTTCGAGTCCGACTACAACGGCAGCGGCGAATACTTCGGACGCCCGGACATCATCGGCAGCACGAAGACCAAGCACATGGTGAGCAGCGCCGATGGCGGCTACAACCTGCTGAACGCCGCGGCCTTCGCCGTACCCTGCACCTGGGACACGACGCTGAACTCCGGCGCCGGCGGTTGCCAGGCCGGCTCGCAGCACCCCGGCAACGAGGGCCGCAACGCCTTCAACTCGCCGAGCTTCGTCAACTTCGACCTGTCCCTCAACAAGACGACGAAGCTGACCGAACGGGTGACCTTGAAGTTGGAAGCGGACCTGTTCAACCTGTTCAACCACGTGAACCTGAGCAACCCGCTGCTGCCGGGCTTCTCGATTGACGCCTTCGGCACCAGCAACTTCGTGGCCTCCGGCAGCCCCACCACGGGACACCTGGTGGGCGGCGGCACCAACGGCACGGGCTTTGTGCAGACCGTGGCCACTCCTGACGTGGGCAGCGGCAACCCGTTCCTGGGCGGCGGCGGTCCGCGTACGGCGCAGATTGCCGCACGCATCAGCTTCTAAACTCCTCTGCGCCCCCGGGCGCAGCAACCGGAAGGCCGTCCCAAACGGGGCGGCCTTCTGTATTGCAGCGCTGGGAATAACAAGATTGCATGGATGCGCCGCTGCCCGCGGTGTTCTACACTTTATGCATAGGTTCCACGGAGAGAAAAACCCACGATGAAAACACTGATCCGCGCCAGCCGTTCGATTGGGCTCGCCGCGCTGCTATGCCTGTTGCCCTCCCTGTGCCACGCCGGCGCTGCCAAGGTGGCGCCCGCCATGCCCGACGTTGTGCTGGGCAGCATGGAGAAGGAACTGGCGCGCGCCCAGGGCGAACTTGGCAAGCTGACACCGCCGGCCTACTTCATCAGCTACACGGTCTTCGACCAGCGGACGACCTTCGCCTACGGGCTGAACGGCAGCCTGATCACCAGCTCAACCGGACGCAAGCGCCAGGCCGACGTCATCCTGCGCGTGGGCTCGCCCGCCCTGGACAACGCCCACCAGGAGAACCGGCCCTCGGCCATCAGCAGCGACTCGCTGCCACTGGAAGACGACCCGGCGGCCATTGCCCACGGGCTGTGGCGGCTGACCTTCGGCGAATACCGGCGCGCGGCCACGGCCTTCCTGAATGTGCAGACGCACAACCAGGTGAAGGCCAAGGAGGACGACCTTTCGGCTGATTTCAGCAAGGAATCGGCCAGCCACCACGCGGAGTACAAGGAAGTGGCTCCGGCGGCCGAGCAGAAGGCGATGGAGGAGTTTGTGCGGCACTTCTCGAAGGCCTTCCAGAGCTATCCCTACATCTACTCCTCGGGCGTGATGGTGAGCGGAGAGACCAGCCTGGAGCGCTTTGTCAGCAGCGAGGGCGGGCGCGTGGTGACCCCTGCGACCTCGGTGCGCGTGGTCATACAGGCTGAAACCCGCGCCGAAGACGGCATGGAGTTGATGCGGGTGGAGACCTTCCAGGCCGAGAGCATGAGCCAACTGCCCAAGGCCGCGGAGATTGAGGCCAAGGTGGAAGTGATGGCCAGGGACCTGAAAGCCCTGCGCACGGCTCCGGTGGCCGAGCCTTACGATGGTCCGGCACTGCTCAGCGGACGCGCCAGCGGAGTCTTCTTCCACGAGGTGCTGGGGCACCGCCTGGAAGGCCAGCGCCAGCGCGGAGACGAGGAGGGGCAGACCTTCACCAAGAAGTTGAACCAGTTGGTGCTGCCGGAGTTCCTCTCGGTGACCGACGACCCGACGCTGCACTCGATTGCGGGCATCCAGCTCTCCGGAGCCTACGAGTTTGACGACGAAGGGATGCCGGCCGCCAAGGTCGAGGTCATCAAGAACGGCGTGCTGAAGAACTTTTTGCTCTCCCGCATGCCGATTAAAGGCTTTGACCAAACCAACGGACACGGCCGCGCCCAGGCCGGATTTATGCCGGTGGGGCGCCAGGGCAACCTGATCGTCACCTCAACCCACACGGTGCCGGAGAATCAACTGCGCGGGCTGCTGATTGACGAGGTGAAGAAACAAGGCAAGCCCTACGGCCTGTACTTTGAGGACATTCAGGGCGGCTTCACGCTGACGCAGCGCGCCCTGCCGCAGGCCTTCCAGGTGCTTCCCGTAATGGTGTGGCGCGTGTACGCCGACGGCCGGCCCGACGAGTTGGTGCGCGGCGTGGACATTGTGGGCACGCCGCTGGCGGCGATGAACCGCATCCTGGTGACGGGCGACAAGATGGCCGTCTTCAACGGCGTCTGCGGAGCCGAGAGCGGCAGCGTTCCGGTGAGCGCCGCGGCGCCCGCGATTCTGTTCAGTGAGATCGAAGTGCAGAAAAAGGCGCACTCCAAGGATCGCCTGCCCATTCTGCCTCCGCCGGGCTTTGAAAACGACGCCAAGAAGGCGGGAGGTGCGCAATGAGTCTCGCCATGAGGATGAAATTCGTCACACAAACCTTTCGCACCTTGGAGCCGGTTCGCGTCCTTCTGCTGATGGCCGCCTTGCTGTTGGCGCCCATGGCCTTCGCGGCGGATGACGCCAAGGGCTCGGACGATCCTGTGCTGCGCAGCCTGCAGGTGGAGATGGCGCGCAGTAAGGCCGAGTTGAAATTGGAGAATTCTCCCGCGCCGTACTTTATTGACTACCGCGTGGTGGACGTGGAGAACTGGGACGCCGACGTGGCCTTTGGCAGCGTCCGCAATGAGTCGAAGAGCCGCGCCCGCTTTGTGTTGGTGCAGGTGCGGGTGGGCGACTACAAGCAGGACAACAGCAGCGGCCGCGGTGAAGGCTCCTTTGAGCTGGTGCCCGTGGATGGCGACGAGCAGAGCTTTCGCTTCCAGGTGTGGGCGGCCACCGACAAGGCCTACAAACAGGCAGTGGAAGCCCTGACCGAGAAACAGTCGCGGCTGAAGAACCTGACGATTGATCATCCAGTGGATGACTTCGCCAAGGCCGCGCCGGTCGTCAGCCTGGGCGCAGTGGCCACTCTGCATCTGGACCGCGATGCCTGGCTGAAGCAGATGCGCGAGGCCACCTCGCTTTACAGTACGGATGCGCGAGTGCAGTTTCTGGGTTCCACCATCAGCACCAAGGCCGTCAATCGCTACGAGGTGAACAGCGAAGGCACGGTTGTGCGCAGCGGACAGGAGATCTACCGCATCACACTGGGTGCCACCTCGCAGGCCGATGACGGGATGCACCTGGAGCGCGCGCAGGCCTTCGGCGGCCACTCCGCCAGTGACATTTTGCCGGCGGGCGAGTTTGTGGAGAAGGCCAGGGCCATGGTGGCCAGCTTGAAAGAACTGCGCTCGGCGCCACTGGCCGACGAAGACTATCACGGGCCGGTGCTCTTTTCGGCCGATGCCGCCGCCACGGTATTTACCTCGCTGGTGGGAGACAACGCGCTTGGTCACAAGCCCGAGCTGGGGCAGAACGCCCGCGTCAGCGGAGCCTTCGCCAGCAGCTACAAGACGCGAGTGCTGCCGGAGTTCCTGAACATTGTGGACGACCCAACATTGACCACCGCAGGCGGCAAGAACCTGATGGGCCACTACGAGGTGGATGACGAAGGCGTTCCGGCCCAGCGCGTGGTGCTGGTGGAAAAGGGCGTGCTCGTCAACTACCTGCTGGGGCGCACGCCGATCCGCGACTTCTCCGCCTCGAACGGTCACGGGCGGGCTAATGTGCCGCTCAGCTGGACCGGGCCGGGGCTGGGCAACCTTGTGGTGACGGCCAGCAACGGCATGCCCGTGGCGGGGCTGAAACAGAAGCTCATCGCGATGTGCAAGGAGCGCGGCCTCGACTACGGCTACCGCGTGGAGACCATGGGCGGAGCACGGCTGCCGCGCCTGCTCTACCGCGTGTATACCAGTGACGGCCACGAGGAGCTGGTGCGTGGAGCGCTGTTCGGCGACCTCGACCAGCGCTCGATGCGCACCGCCCTGGTGGCGGCCGGCAACGACGTGTGGGTGGAAAACGAGATCCTGCCCATGCCGCGCAGCATCGTCTCACCCTCCATTCTGTTTGACGACCTGGAGTTGAAGCGGCAGACCATCGGCAAGGAGAAACTGCCGGAGTATCCTCCGCCGTCGGCGAATTAGGCTCACGCTGAAATCTTCCAAAGCCTCGCGGCCATTCTGGCGCGGGGCTTTTGCTTTGTCCGCGGGACGCCGCTCGGTCTCCGCCGGGCTACAATCGGCCGGGCTACAATCATTGAATGGGCTGCACGAAAAAGGAAACCGCACAGCCGACACCGGCATCGCTGGTGGTGCCGGAAAGTTTTGACCATCTGCGCGTGGTGCTGGTGCGCCCGCGCAACCCTTTGAACATTGGCGCCGCCGCGCGGGCGATGAGCAACTTCGGCTTCACGCATCTGCGGCTGGTCGAGCCCTGGGAGCCGTCGTTTGAGGGCGCGCGCTCGGCCGTGGGGGCGGCGGAGCTTTTGCAACAGGCTACGGTGTACGCCTCAGTGGCCGAGGCCGTCGCTGACTGTCACCTGGTAGTTGGCACCACGGCCGTGGGCGAGCGCGGTCTGGAGCAGCCGTTGCAGACCGTGGCGCAGGCCGCACCGCGCATCCGGCGGGCGCTGGGCCGTGGTCCGGTGGCCGTGCTGTTCGGCTCGGAAAAAAGCGGACTGACGAAACAGGACCTCGACCACTGCCAGTTGATCGTGAAGATTCCCACGCGCGACGCACACATCTCGATGAACCTTGGACAGGCGGTTTCCATCTGCATGTACGAACTGGCGCGCACGGAGGCTCGCGCGGTCTCCGCGACCAAGGCCAAACCGGCCACGGGCGAAGAGGTGGAGCGCATCACCAGCGTGCTATTTGAGGCTCTACAGGTGAGCGGCCATGTGCCGCAGATGGCCGAGGGCGTGACGCTGGAGAAGACTCGACGGCTGGTGCGCCGCCTGCAAGCCAATGAAAAGGACGCGACGGCCCTGCTGGGCATGTTGCGCAAAATCCTGTGGAAGCTGAAGCATCCCGGAAAAACCAGTTGAGATTGGCTGCCCTGCGCTTTCCTGCTTGAAAGGCACCGCCCCGCTGACGGACACTGAAAGCATGAACGCCGTCGCCATCATCCCTGCCCGCATCGCATCCACCCGTTTGCCCCGCAAGCCCCTGCGCCAGATTCTTGGCAAACCGATGATCCAGCGCGTCTACGAGGCCGCGAAGGCCTGCCGCGGATTGAGCCAGGTGATCGTGGCCACCGACAGCGAGGAGATCCTCGCGCTATGCCGCCAACATGGGTGGGAGGCGCGGCTGACCAGCGCGGAGTGCCGCAGCGGCACCGACCGCGTCTACGAGGTGTCGCAGCAGGTGAAGGCCGATCTGTATGTGAACGTGCAGGGCGATGAGCCGCTGGCCCGCCCCGAGCATCTGGACGTTCTGCTGAAGGTGATGCAGCCGGGCGTGGAGGTAGGTACCATCTACACTCCCTGCGGAACCGAAGACGTGGCGAATCCCAACGCGGTGAAGGTGGTGTGCGCGCTCGACGGGCGGGCGCTGTATTTCTCGCGCGCGACGATTCCCTTTGACCGCGACCGCACGAGCACTGTCAGCTATTACAAGCACCTGGGCTTTTACGCCTACACGCCGCAGGCGCTGGCCGCGTTTTGCCAGTGGCCGGAGAGCGAGTTGGAGCGCAGCGAGCGTCTGGAGCAGCTCCGCTTTCTCGATCACGGCATCGCCATCCATGCCGCCGAAACGCCTTTTGACACCGTGGGCGTTGACACCGAGGATGACCTGCGCAAGGTGGAAGCCATCCTTACGGCCGAGGGGCGCCGGTAGGAGCCAGAGCTTCTCCGGCTACTTAACCACCACGCGAAGCTGTTCGGTCTGGATGTGTCCGGCTCCGTCGTCGGCGCGCAGAGTGTAGGTGGTGGTCTTCTTCGGATGCACCTCCACGCAACGGCTGAGCGAGGGCCACACTTCGCCGATCGGCGGATCGAAGCTCACGCTTTTCGCATTCACCACGCCGTAGCAGATATCAACCTTGCCGCCCACGGCCACGCTCGGCGCATCGGCATAGAGCGCGGTGATCTTCAGCTCCTCGCCGCCGTTCAGCGCCACGTCCTGGCGGGCGCGCTCCACGGCCTGCTCCTGGGCTGCGCGCTGGCGCTGCACGTTTTCATTCCAGCGGGAATAGAACATCCAGGCGGCGTATAAAGCGGCCACCATCACCAGAATGGGCATGAAGAGCACCAATCGGCGCCCCAGGGACCTCTCTTCATCGTTCATCGCGCTGCACCGTGGAAATGGGTATGACTGCGGCGGCGGGGGATGTCGCCAGGGGCCAGCATAACCCAGCTGCCCGGCCGGATGGCAAGTTTTCCGCTCCGGCCGGATCGCAGCCCGCCTGTAATAGAAAAAATTCACATCCCACTGGCGCAACCGCGCCTGAGCCCGTAAAGTATGGCGAAGGAGCAAACTGAATGAGTACTGAACACGAGATGGAAGAGTTGCAGGAAGCCGCTGAAGCCGGCCAACACTCTCACCTGGCGGCGGTCAGCCTGACCATGTCCATTCTGGCCGTGCTGGTGGCCGTGGCCGCCCTGTTGAGCCATCGCTCGCACACCGAAGAGGTGCTGCTGCAGGACAAGGCCACCGACACCTGGAACTACTACCAGGCGAAGAACATTCGCGCCCATACCACCGAGCAGTTGGACGAACTGTTGAAGGTGGTCCAGCTAAAGAATCCCGAGGCCGCCGAGGCGTTGCTGAAGAAGCACGAGGCCGCACTGGAAAAAAGCAAGGAAGAGCGCGCAGACGTGATGAAGGAAGCGCGCGCGCTGGAGGCCGAGGTGGCGCTGTACACCCATCGCGCCGACCGCTACGACCTGGGCGAGACCCTTCTGGAAGTTGGGCTCGTCATCTGCTCCATTACCTTGCTGACCAAGCGCAGGACGTACTGGTATGCCGGAATAGTGGCCGGCATTATCGGTGTAGTGGCCACCGCTATGGGACTGATGCTGCGCTGACGCCGCACTTCTCTGGAATAAGAAAGGCCACCCTCGCCGGGTGGCCTTTCCATTTGCGGCTTGGCGTTGACTACGGCGCGAAGGGGTCGTCCTTCATGCCAAGGCTCTTGACCAAAAATCCCCAGGCATCGGTGATCTCGTCAATCGTCTTGCTGATGGGCTTGCCCGCTCCGTGACCGGCCTTGGTCTGGATGCGGATCAGCACAGGAGCCGGGCCGGCCTGGTCGGCCTGCAAGGTGGCGGCAAATTTGAAGCTGTGAGCCGGCACCACGCGGTCGTCGTGATCGGCGGTCATGATGAGCGTGGCCGGGTACTGCACTCCCGCCTTGATGTTGTGCAGCGGCGAGTACTTGTAGATGGCCGCGAACTCCTCCGCGTTGTCGCTCGAACCGTAGTCGCTCGTCCACGCCCAGCCGATGGTGAACTTGTGGAAGCGCAGCATGTCCATGACGCCGACGGCAGGCAGCGCAGCGCCGTAGAGCTCCGGCCGCTGGGCCATGCAGGCGCCCACCAGCAGTCCGCCGTTGCTGCCGCCCTGGATTGCCAGCTTGCTGCTTACGGTGTAGTGGTTGGCGATCAGCCATTCGCCGGCCGCGATGAAGTCATCAAAGACGTTCTGCTTGCGCAGCTTTGTGCCGGCCTGATGCCAGGGCTCGCCGTACTCTCCGCCGCCGCGGAGGTTGGCCACCGCGTAAACGCCGCCCATCTCCATCCACACCAGGCTGCCAACGCTGAAGCCCGGCGTCAGAGGAACGTCAAAGCCGCCGTAACCATACAGCAGCGTAGGGTTCGTGCCGTCCAGCTTGAGGCCCTTTTTCGACGTGATGAACATGGGCACGCGGGTGCCGTCCTTGCTGGAGTAGAAGACCTGGCGCGTCTCGTAATCCTCGGGGTGAAACTTGACATTCGGCTGGCGGAAGACCGTGCTCTTACCCGTGGCTACGTCATAGCGATAGATGGTGGCCGGCGTGGCGTAACTGGTGTAGGAGTAGAAGGTGTAGCGCTGCTCGCGGCGTCCGCCAAAGCCCCCAGCGGTGCCGATGCCCGGCAACTCCACCGTGCGAAGGAATTTGCCGGAGCGGTCAAAGACCTTCACCTCGGTGTGCGCGTCCTTCAGATAGCTGGCGATGAACTTGTGGTCCACCATGGAGGCGAACTCCAGCTTGTCGGCGCTCTCCGGAACGATGGTCTTCCAGTGCTCGGGCTCGGGATGATTCAGTTCCACCTCGACCAGGCGGCTGAGCGTGGCTCCCTGGTTGGTGACGAACCAGAAGACGGGACCATCGTTATCCACAAAGTTGTAGGCGGCATCCATCTTGTCCATCAGCGGCACCACGGGGCTCGCTGGCTTTGTCAGGTCCTTGTAATAGACGCGGTTGCGCGGGTCAGTGCCAACGCTGACGTAGAGGATGAGGTAGTGGCCATCGTCGGTGACCGCGCCGCCAAAGCCCCACTCCTTCTGGTCGTCGCGCTTGTAAATCAACTCGTCTGCAGACTGCGGCGTGCCCAGCTTGTGGAAGTAGAGCTTCTGGTAGTAGTTGGTGTCGCGCAATGCGGAGTCGGCCTTGGGCTCGTCATAGCGGCTGTAGAAAAAGCCGCGAGCATCCTTGGTGAACGCCGCGCCACTGAACTTGGACCACTTGACGACATCGGGCAGGTCCTTTCCGGTGGAGACCTCGCGCA
>Ga0182016_10005691_pt1 | contig 13333 bp, 11 predicted proteins | sample 712S2MmetaG_FD_120491 | JGI IMG/M metagenome (GOLD analysis project Ga0182016, IMG submission 120491) | Permafrost microbial communities from Stordalen Mire, Sweden - 712S2M metaG | ecosystem: Environmental > Terrestrial > Soil > Wetlands > Permafrost | place: Sweden: Stordalen | collected...
ACATTGTTGACCGCGACCTTCATCTTTTCGTGGTCGCCCTTGTAGGTCTGCGCGATCAGCTCGTCGATCTTGCCGTTTGAAATCTGCGCCAGGATGCGGTTGCCCTCGCCGATAGGCAGCAGAATCGCGTCCAGCATGGTGTTCACGCCGCGCACAATCTCGGCATAGGCGCCCTGGAAGTTCTCCGGCTTGCCGCGGTCAGAGAGCTGTCCCTCTTTCGAGGCCTCGATCAGACGCGCAAGCTCCTTCTGCAAGCCCTGCGTGACGATGGCCACGTTGTTGACCGCGACCTTCATCTTTTCGTGGTCGCCTTGGTAGGTCTGCGCAATCAGCTCGTCGATCTTGCCGCTCGATATCTGCGCCAGAACGCGGTTGCCTTCGCCGATGGGCAGCAGGATCGCATCCAGCATCTCGTTTACTCCCTGGATGATCTCGCGGTTGACATCGTTGAACAGGGTGGCCTTGCCGCGCTCGGTCAGACGGCCCTCCTTCGAGGCGTCCACCAGCCGCATGATCTCCTGCAATACCAGCATCGAGTCGTCCAACTCTTCGGACTGATGCGCTTTGGGGCTCATACGCTCATGATCCCCATGTCCATTTCCTCCATGGCCGTTGCCGGCGACATGCGCCTTCCGGCCTTCGCTCACCAATGTGCTCGGCATGAAATCCGCCCCTCCTTCGCTGGAATTCGCTCTCTCCAAAATCCACCGGCGTTAATTCAATTGCCGCCGCTGCATGAAGGTGTACGAGACCCAGCCGGTTAAGTGTTGTTGACAAGCGCTGGCATGTACGACGCCACCGCCGACGACTCCCTATGCTGCATTTGTTTGAGAGCTTTCCCGCTTGCCGCCCGGCCCCAGCCGAGAGGCCGCCCCAACCGCCTGATACCCAGCCGCATGGCCGCGCAATCCCTGCCTTCCCAAACGCACCGCGTCGGCCGCCAGCCGTTCGGGATCGAGAATCAGCGCCACCGTCCCGTTGCCCAGAATTGTTGCTCCCGAGACCACCTGCACATGCCGGTAAAAACGGCCCAGGTTCTTGATCACCGTCTGACAATCGCCCAGCACCCGGTCCACCACAAAGCCGTAGCGGCCGCCCTCGGTCTCCACCAGCATGATCTGCTCGATCTCCGGAAGCGGGGTGCGGATATTGAAGTGCTCACGCAGCCGGATATAAGGAACAATCACCCCGCGGACATTCGCCACATGCTTGCCGTTGGCCCGCTCAACGTCGGCGCGCGTCAGCTCGATGCACTCCAGCGTGTTGGCCAGCGGCAGCACAAAACACGCATCCCCCACGCTCACCAGCAGGCCGTCGATGATCGCCAGGGTGAGCGGCAGGCGCAGCGTCACCGAGGTTCCCGTGCCGGGGATGCTTGCCACATCGATGGTGCCTCGCAGGCTGTCAACCCGCTGCCGCACCACGTCCATGCCCACGCCCCGGCCGGAGACGTCGGTCACCTGCTTAGCCGTCGAAAAACCCGGTTGAAACAAGAGCGCGAAGGTCTCGGACTCGGTAAGCTGTGCATCGGCCGCCACCAGTCCCTTCTCCACCGCGCGGCTGCGCACCGCCTCCGCATCGATTCCGGCGCCGTCGTCCGAGACCCCGATCAGCACGCTCGCCCCCGAGTGCCGGGCCAAGAGATGAATGGTGGCCGTGGGGCGCTTGCCGCGCGCCGCGCGCCGGTCGCGTGGCTCAATGCCGTGGTCCATGCTGTTGCGGATCAGGTGCATCAGGGGATCGCTCAACTGGTCGATCACGGTCTTGTCCAGCTCCGTATCCGCGCCCTCGATCGTCAATTCCACGTCCTTGCCCAGGTCGCGCGCCAAGTCGTGCACCAGCCGCCGGAACTTCTCAAAGGTCGCCCGGATCGGCAGCATCCGGATATTCATCGAGTTCTCGCGTAACGACGAGGTCAGCCGCTCGATCTCTTCCGACACTTCAGCAATCTCGGGGTCGTCGCGCCGCGCGGCCAGTTCGCTCAGCCGCGCCTGCACCGTGACCAGTTCGCCCACCAGGTCCACAAACTGGTCCAGCTTGGCGGCGGGTACGCGCAGGCTGGTCGCGTTGTCGGGCTTGTCGTAGGTGCGACGTCCCCCGCCCTGGGCGCGCGGCTCTTCGAGTCCCCGGGCCGTCGCGTCCGCCACGGCTGCGTTCGCAGCCGGATCGACCCCCGAGCCGGCGGCCAGCTCGATCGAAAGCTCGCAGTGATCCTCGACAAAAATAAAGACATCACGGATCGCGTCCCGGCCCACCGCAGTCGCCAGCACCATCTCCCAGGCCACATAACAGCGCTCCGGATCGAGTTCGGCTAGAGGCGGAACCGCGGCCATCGAGGCCTTCACCGATAGCCCGCCCAGTTGCCGCAGTTCACGCAGCAGCATCAGCGGGCTGGTGCCGTTCAGCATCAAATCAGGGCCTGGCGCAAAGCGGATCGACCACTCCCGCACCGGCCCGGCGGTGGCCGCCGTCTTCGGCACGGCCTTATCCCCGGCTGGCTCGCTCGCGGTTGCCCCGGTCAGCCGACGCACCTTGGTCAGAATCTCCGCGCAAGCAGCCGCATCGGCCGGCACGGCTCCCCCGGCGCCCTCCTCCAGCATGGCCCTAATCTGATCCAGCGCGGCGAGCGTCAGGTCGATCAACTCCGAGTTGATCTCCAATCGCCCGTTGCGGACCTCGTCAAAGGCCGTCTCCAGGTTGTGCGTGAATGTGGCCAGATCCTCAAACCCAAACATCGCCCCGGAGCCCTTGATGGTGTGCAGCCCGCGAAAGACCCGCCCCACCAGCTCCCGGTCGCCCGCATTCTCGTTCAACTCCAGAAGCGCCGCCTCCAGATCCACAAGAATCTCGCGTGCCTCTTCCCTGAAGCTCTGTTTGAACTGGTCTGCGTTGCTGGCCATCGACATCGTTTTTCCCCTGCCTGCTTACTCCTGCTTACTTTGCGCACTCCGTTATCGGAAACTTGTCAAAGCCCGCATCGAGCAGCGCCGCCGAGATGCGCTCCGGAATCGGCCCCTCCAGCACGAACCCCACCCCCGCGCCTCGCGCCTCGCGTTCGGCGGCCCACAGTAACTGAATCGCGGTCACATCCAGATACGCCGCACCCTCCAGCGAAATCCTGACCCCCTTGCCGGCGCTCAGCGACTTCACCAGCAGAGCCTTCAGCTCCGCGGCCGAAGAAATGTCCACCGTCTCCTCGAGACCAATCGCGCTCAGCGCTTCATTTTCAGTGAGAGTCATCCCCATGCCTCACTCCAACACCGGTCGCCAGTGGGAACCTGCAACTTCAGGCCGCAATGCCAGATCGCACAGGCCAAACACATGCTTCATCGGCAGGGATTGAGCATCAAAGAGTGGGGTTTGAAGTGGTTATGATTTGATCTTTCTAAGTGTTTTTCTAAGAGAGAAGCGCCGTTCCGCGCATTCCGTCACACTGACTCCACCGCCTGAATCCCCGCCGCAATCACCTGTGCCAGCGAATCCACATCGACATGGAACATCCCTCGCTCCCGCGTCGGCAGGGACTCCAGCAAATCGTCAAACACCGCTGCCTCGCAGCCTTCAAACGCCGGAAAACCCGCCGTGTCCGCCATCCCGCAACTCACCTTGATCAGCTCCGCCATGCTCCAGCTGCCGTCCGCCCGACGCGGCGCATGATGATCGCTCACAATGGCTTCAAAATCGGAAGGCAGCTTCCAGTCCACAATCAGCTTGCGTCCCGTTTCGCAGTGATCCCATCCAAACAGCTCCCGCTCGGCGTCCATCATGCTGGCCGCCGAGCCGCGATGCGCCCCCAGAATGGCGGCATACTCCTTCGGCCGGATCACCCCCAGCGCAAATCGGCCCACATCGTGCAGAATGCCCGCTGTATATGCCAGGTCCTTATCCATGAACCCCGCCGAGGCCAGCTCTTTGGCGATCAGCGCGCAGGCCAGATTGTGACGCCAAAGCTCCCGCAGCGCGGGATACTTCAACGACTTTCCGAGATAGGTTCTGACTCCCACCAGCAGGCACATGCCTTGCAATTGGTTGGCGCCCAGCACGGCGATCGCCTGCAAAATGCCGGTGGCGGGATACCGGGGCGCATACAGTGGGGAATTGGCCACCATCAGCACTTCGCTGGCAAACCCAGGATCGGTCGCAATCAGGTCGCTCAACTGGTGAAGCTGCACATTCTCCTTATTGGCAAGTTGCATGATCTTGATGGCAACCTGCGGAAACGGCGGCAGCCGCAGATGTGCCCAGGGCAAGCGCGCTTCGTCTCTGCACAGCGCGCTCTCCACCGTTCCAGCCTCCATTCCTCGCCGCAAGCCCCTTCAAACGCGGCCCGCCCCGCCCACGCCCTTCGCTCAAACCGACTCCGCCGCCTGAATCTTCGGTGCAACGCTGAAGGCAAGGCTCTCCACATCCAGATGAAACAGCCTGCGCTCCCGCGCCGGAAGCTCGTCCAGCAACTCCGCATACGGCGTCGCCTCGCACCCCGCAAACGCCGCAAAGCCGGCCGCGTCCGCCATCCGGCAGCTCAAGTTGACCAGGTCGGCCATGCTCCACGCGCCCTCCACCGCTCTCGGCACATGATGATCCGAGACGATCGCCTCGAAATCGGCCGGCAGATTCCAGTCCGCGATCAACCGCCGTCCAATCTCGCAGTGGTCCGTACCAAACAGTTCCCGCTCGCCCGGCAAGATGCTGGCGGCGGATCCCTTGTGCGCTCCTAACAGGGCGGCGTACTCCTTGGAGCGCACCGCGGCCAGCCCCAATCGCCCAATGTCGTGCAAAACCCCCGCCGTGTACGCCGTGTCTTTGTCCAGAAAACCCGCCGACGCCAGTTGCGCGGCAATCAGCGCGCACGCCAGGTTGTGCCGCCAGATCGCCTGCATGAAAGGCAGATGCAGCGCCTTGCCCATGTAAGTCCGCGCCCCCACCGTCAGGCACATCCCTTGCAGGTTACGAATGCCCAGCACCACAATCGCCTGCTGGATGCTCTTCGACGGAAACCGCCGCGCGTACAGCAGCGAATTCGCAATCGTCAGCACTTCGCTCGCAAACGCCGGATCGGACGAGATCAGTTCGCTCAACTGGTGCATCTGCACATTCTCTTTGCTCGCCAGTTGCAGCACGCGCACGGCTACCTGGGGAAACGGCGGAAGCCGCAAATGCTCCCAGGTCACATTCCCCACATCCGGTCTTCGCCGCTCGACCAGCACCATGGCCGCCTCCGTTCGCTGAAGGAATCTCCACGCAGACGCGGCCCCTCGACCTGCCCCGCAAGCACGCCCGGCCCAGCTCTTCCATCCCGATAGCAACCATTTCGGCAGAAAGCGGCTTTTCTACAGTGGGAGTAGGAATATCAATCGAGTATATGGCCCAAAACTCAACCAACATTGTAGGAATGGGCGCCAACAGCAAACTCCGCACTTTTCAAACAGGAGACACAAAGCTGTCCTGTTCCATGCCCGGTGCCTCGGCATGGAAATGCGCCCACCATTCTCACCGCGCAGAGGTGATCGCGCCTCTTGCCGTTGAGCAGCACACACAACCAACAGTCCCGTCCAGTTGTGGCGCTCACTCCGCCGCAATTGCAGGCGCCTTAAGCAGCAATCCCTGGCAAATCGCCTTGCGCAGAATATAAAGTTCACTCAACCCAAACACAGCCAGCAGGATCGGCAGAAACTGAATGCCCCTGCTTTGCGCAATCGTCTCCAGCTCCCAGGAAACGACGCCGGCAAAGATCGCCAGAAAGCTCATTCCTCCCATCGCCGCCTCCCACTCAAGCTCCCTCAGCGCGCCAAGTGTCAGCACCGCCGCAATCGCCAGCAGAGCGGAATCGTACACGGGAACATAAACATTCAACAGCAGAGTCCAAGTCAACGCCGTGGCCCAGACCATGGACTGCGCGGGCCTGCCGGCTTTGGCTGAGTTCCAGAACAGCACCGCCAGCCACGCCGCCATGGCGATGGCCACCGCCATGAAGAAAACCAGCTCCGCTCTCGACCAGCCCCCGCTGACAGCCTGCATGAACGACTTGATATCGATATACATCGACAGATCGTAGGTGGATTGCCCCTTGAAGCCCACAAACCGGCTGAAGACGCCGAGGAAGCGCGCGTACGCAGCCCAGATTTGAAGCCCTCCAAAGGCCGTGGCCGCGAGCGTCAGCAGAGCCGAGCCCGTAACGAATCCGCCAAATGCTTTGAACCTGCGCGTGAGCAGCAGCATGGGAATGAGCAGCAACAGCAGGGTCGGCTTATACGCCAGCACCGAGAGCGCCAGCCCGCTGGCGAACGGCCTTGAATGCCGCTCCTGCATGACTGCAAGCCCGGTGCCGAAAACCGCCAGTGTGGAAAGCTGCCCGTTGGCGAGCGTGTCGTGAAGGAACGGGCAAAAGGCCAGCGCGGACGCGAAGACGATCGAGACTTTAAGCCGCTCCCTCGGAAAGACGCCATGGATGGCCGCTGCGATTCCCGCCAGATAGAGAGCCAGGGAGACGCCCGCCCACAGAAAGAACGCCGGCACGACCGGGAAACGCGCAAACAGGCCGAAGAAGAGCGCCACAAACGGCGGATAGGGGCTCGGCCCATAACCGCCTCCGTGCGAATGGAACGGGAAGATCTCATTGAATGTCTTCAGTTGCAGACTGTAGTCGTAGAGTTTCGCCAGCGGATAACCGTTCGCGATGCGGCCGATGCCATAAAAATAGACAAAGTCGCTGGGGAATATGTGAATCAAGTCGGCTCCGGCCTTGATTCGCAGCAGGAGAGGAACACAAAACTGAATCGCCAGCACAGCGGCAAGCCAGCCCCAGGCGGCCACATTCAACTCCTTCAGGCCGGGAGCCGGACCGAGAACCTCGGTGGGCCATCGCAAGAGGCCCTTTCCGCGCTTCTCCGATTCAACTGGCTGTTTTTCGCTGTCCAAGCAATCTCCGTTCAAAGCAATGCATTCGCGGCGCGCGGGCCTAGCCTTCGGGCGCGCAGGAAATCCTCTGCGCCTACGATACATGAGCTGCCGGGTTGCTGTGTCCGCGCTGTTGCTTAACAGCTCGCGGTAAAAGTCCAAACCACTTGAAAAATTCCCTCAGGGGCTAAAGCCCAGGTTCATTTTGCCGGTTACGGCACGGCTAAAGCCGTGCCCTTTCAAAGCCGGCTTTCACAACGGGCTGTTAAGCGCCATCGGAAGGGAACTGTGAATCCTATCCGGCATTGTGTCAATGTCCCATGCGCGCGATGCGCGGAACAGCAATCAACGTGACAGCGAAGAGGAAGATGGAGGCAGCAATAAATTCAAGATGCCCGTGGCGCAGGTCTTCCAGCACCAGCTTGGCCGCAATCAGCGCCAGCGTGGCGTAGCCAATCCGAGTCAGTTCCACACGCCGCCAATGCGCGCCACTGAAGGCGAGAGCAAGGGCCGCCGCGCAGATGGTCAGCGTGCGGATGAACGCCAGGTGATGCGCTCCGGGACTCACGCTCAGCGCAATCAAGCCCATCATCCCTTCCACCACGAGAGCCGCCGTTGCGCCAATGGCCAGCATAGCAAAAACAAAAGAAAGAACCTGCTCCGTCCATCGCTTGCCATCGCAAGGCCTCCCGGCCGCATAGCAGAGAATCGCGCAACCTGTGACCAGGCAAACGCTCATCGAAGGCGCGCCGGGTAGCGTCCCGGCCAGTGCTCCGAACACATACGCAAGCTGGCCCGATGCGATTGCGGCAGCCAGCAGATACACCAGACCGTGGAATCCAAAACCCGCTCGGTTCAGCCGAGTACCCAGGAGCGTTGCTGCAACCGCAGCCAAACCCAGACATAGAGACATCCACAGCGGATGCAAGCACGAAACGCAGCCGGACAAAAAGAGCGCAGCACTCCAGGCGGCAAATACTTTGGAATTTCGCTGTTCCGACCGGCGGTCAAAGAATGCAAAGACTGACGCATAACCTGCCGCAGACAAAATCAGGCAGGCAACCCCCAAAACAACTGCCCCGTTACGGGGCTCGAAATAGAGCAAACCAGAAGCCGCCAGCAGAAACGCGACCATGGTCTGGACTGTCTCGAACACCGTGATCTTCTTGCCCAAGACCACAGTCTTCACAGCCACGCTCGCCCCGTAAAGCGCAAACAGAATGAAACCGGGCGCAAACAACGCTGCCGTCCCCAGCAGCGGGTAGTCCGTGCGCGTGCTTAGCGGGCTTGCGTAAATAAAGATGAGCGCCCATACCGCTACGTCGGCGGCCGCAGCCACCAGGAATCGGACGCCCAGCCCGCGCTCGCGTTCCGCCGCGTACTCCGAGATTTCAGTCATCATCAGCAGCACCGCGATAAAAGGGATCAGTTCGTGCGTCGCGACCGACAGGGCTACGGCAACCAGCGCGGCAGTTGTGTTGGCAACCCAGAAGACCGAAGTCAGGTTGCGCTTCCACACCAGGGCGCTGGCCGCGCAGACAAATGCGCCCAGTACACCCGCGGTTGCCGCGGCAGGAAATACATTGAAGCGCAGTGTTAGCTCCCACAGCATGGGAGCCAGAATCAGGGCCGAAGTGCAGGCATAGGTCGTGCTGGCGAACCAAGCCCCGGCCGGCACCCGCGTTGCCGCGACCAGCCAGAACATTGCGTAAGCAATTGCAATCGCCGCAACGCCCAGTTTCGGCAGGGATGTGGATTCCGCCACCGCTCGCAGCAGATAGGCCCCGGCAATGCCGAGCATGGCCTTGCCCACCACTTGAAACGCCCCGCCGGCAAATGTGACGCCGAGCGTGTCGCCGGTTTGCGTTGCTTGCAAGACGATCGGCGCAGGAGTTGGCGCTGCGCTTGACGCCGCGGAAGGATGCTCCAGCGCCTCAACACGCCTTTCCAGTGTTTCCAGGCGTGCGGCAAGCCGATTTAAGGCGCCGGGAAGATCGTCCATTGGTTCCACCCGAGAAAAAGCACACTCTTGACAGCGCTCAGTCTCCAGCTGCGGCTTCAGGCAAGGTCTTCACAGGCCAGGGGGGCAGCAGCTTCACCAGCGCCCACAAGAAAAACAGCGGCAGGATGGTCAGGAAAACTGCCACCAGAAGCCCCTCGCGTGTCACCAGGCTCATCTTGTAGGTTGTGTACCCGAGAAAACTCTTGCTGAACAACTGTCCGCCGATCACCACATTCCAGCGCATGGCAAAAATTCCGATCAGTGTCAGACCACCGGCCACGGCGTAAATGCGCTTGCGCACAATCTCCGGCAGCTTCACCACCTGCGTGATGCCGAGCAAGACGATCGGAGTCAGCGTACCCAGGCAAATCTGCACCACAATATGCGAGAAATAAAGCTGAGTGTGAACCATGAAGTTGAGGCTGCGAAACGATTCGTCGGCCTCGTAGATGCGGTGAATCAGGTCGAGCATCTCCAGGCTGAAGTCGATGATGAAGATATAGAAGAGATACATCGCGATCGAGTCCACGCAGTGCACGTCGATCTTTAGTTTGCGCAGCTTGGTGATGGCCATATAGAGCAGCATCACTCCGGCAATCCCCGACACCATAGCCGAAAAGATGAACACAACCGGCATCAGTGGCGACGACCACCATGGATTGGCCTTGATCGAGCCGAAGATAAAGCCTACATAGCCGTGCAGCAGAAACGCCGATGGAATGCCGATCAAGGTCACAATCCACCCCACCCGATTGTCGATGGTCAGCGAGCGCTCACTGATGTTGCTGGAACCAAGCGTCATTACCTTGTAAACGAGACGCAGCAAGCCTTTGCTCGACTGCGACCACAGCACAATCTCCCGCCGGTAGTCGAGCCAGATCTCTAACACCAGCACCGCCATCAGGTACCACAGATACACGTAGCCAAACATGGCCATGGCCGAGGTGCTATGCGGAGTGAAGTACATCTCCGGCGAGCGCTCCGGATGACCCAGATGCAGTTGCAGCGGCAGCGGGGCAACCAGCAGAAAAGCCAGCGCCGTCAGCAGCGCCAGCCGGTAGGTGGGCTCGATGGCCTCGACCCGGAAGATGCGCACCAGCGACGCCAAAATGAATGCGCCTGCCACCAGTCCCGTGATGAACGGGTACAGGACGATCAGCACGCTCCATTGGAGCCCGACTTCGTTCGGATACATGAAGCCTTCAACACCGTTCATAACCCCTCACAAACTCTGCAACCAGCCTTTGACGCCCAGGCTTGAAAACTTACCTCAACAAACAAGCTGACAGCTGACAGCTAAAAGCTGCTTTTACCGCACCGAACCATCCAGGTCGTTGTAATAAACCTTGGCGCCCGTGGCCATCTGCGGCTTCAATACCTGCACGCTGTGCGTCTTCAGGAACTCGTGAATTGGATCCTTGGGATTCTTCAGGTCCGCCAGTTGCCGCGCTCCGGTGGGGCAAGCCTCGCAGCAGGCGGTCGTAAGTCCCTTCGTGATCCGGTGGTAGCAAAGCGTGCACTTATCCGCGACCTTCTTCTCGGGATGAATGTAGCGGCAGCCATAAGGACAGGCCTGCACGCAATAGGCGCAGCCGAGGCAATACTTCTGGTCCACCAAGACCACACCGTCGGGGCTGATGAAGGTTGCGCCTACCGGGCAAACCTGGGTACAGGGCGAATCCGCGCAGTGATTGCATAGCTTGGGAACAAAGAAGTACTTTCCGCTCTCATCCGTGGCAACCGGGAAACCTTCCTTGCCGCCATCCGGCGAAATCACTTCGGGTGCAATCATCGGGTTGGTCATCACGACCTCTGGATTCTCCATCTTCCAGTCCGACACGTGATAGCGTTCCACCCAGGTGCGGAAGTATCCATCCGGCACGTCGTTCTCTGTTTGGCATGCCCGCACGCAGTTGCCGCAACCGATGCACTTGGGGATATCGATCAACATGCTCCACCAGTGATCGCTCATCTTGTAGTTAGGCGACTCCTCAGGAGTTCCCGCTAGCACGTACTTCCACGCAATCGCCGCAGCCGGCAATAGAACCATGATTTGACGCCGGGAAATATTCATTTTGTACCTCCCGCATCCATCCCTGGGCTATGCGGCTTGTGGCATGAATTGCACGCCAGACCCTGGGAGTGGTCTGCCGGAACCACCTGCGGAAAGCTCTTCGGCTTGGCCGCGCTCGCCGTGTGACAGCGAGCGCAAAGTACCGCCGTGTCCGGCAAAACTGGCTTGACTGTCGATGGGTCGTCAGCGCTGGCATGTTGGGCCTGCGCGCCGTGGCAGGCTTCGCAATTCACATGCGCATGTTTGCCGGCTTTTTTTACGTCCGCCACGTCCGCGTGGCAGGTCTCGCATGTGTCGTGGCCCGCAAATTTGATTGGATGCGCGGCGATTTCGCCCATCGCGGCTCCGCGGTAGTGTCCATATTGTCCAAAGCTCTTGGGGACAACGAAATGGCGCACCACCAGAAACACCAGAAAGGCGAGAACGAATAGCCCCGCAAACCGGAAAAGATGCCCAGCATCCTTGAAGACACTCATCGAGACCTCTCCACAACCACCGTGCCAGGAGGTTCCGCGCATCTATTCCAATGTGATCTGGAACACTTCTCGCAGGCATAACCGTATAGGAGCGAGTGATATGACTGTATGTGAGGCTAATCACACGGCGGTGTGACGCTGCCCACCCACCTGCCTTGCAAGGGGGCTGTCTCAGCGAATGCGGGCACCATCTCCGCGAGAAGGCCGGAAGGCGATACCATGAATCTTTGGAGCGAGAGATGCCAAGAATACTCGACGGGACCGCCATTGCCGCTGCAATCAAGCAGGAAGTGGCTGAAGAAGTAAAGCTGCTGGCCGAAAAGGGCTTTCGTCCCGGATTGGCGGTGGTGCTGGTGGGCCATGTGGCCGCCTCGGAGATCTATGTCCGCGGCAAGGCTGAGACCTGCGCGGAGCTGGGCATCTATAGCGAGGTCATCACCCCGCCCGAGACCATTTCCACCGCAGAGATGCTCGAGTTGGTGACGACGCTCAACGCTCGCGAAGACATCGACGGCATCCTGATCCAGTTGCCGCTGCCAGGGCATGTGAATGCCAAGGCTCTGCTGGATGCGATCAACCCCAACAAGGACGTGGACGGTTTCCACCCGATGAATGCCGGCCGGCTGCAAGCGGGGCAGCCGACGCTTGCGCCCTGCACGCCCGCCGGGGTCATCGAAATTCTCAAGCGCAGCCAGATTCCCATCGAGGGCCGGCACGCGGTCGTCGTGGGCCGCAGCGACCTGGTGGGCAAGCCCGCGGCCATGCTGCTCCTCCACCAGAACGCGACGGTCACCATCTGTCACTCCAAAACCCGCAACCTGGGAGCCATCACCCGCCAAGCCGACATCCTGGTCGCTGCTATCGGCCGTCCCGGCTTCATCACGCCAGAGATGGTCAAGCCCGGCGCAACCTTGATCGACGTGGGCATCAACCGCATCACAGACCGGGCCGAGTTCGACCGCTTCTTTGCCGGAAACGAAAAGCGCGAGGCCGCATTCGCCAAGCGCGGTTCCACTCTGGTAGGCGACGTGCATCCCAAGGCCTTCGAGCTGGCTGGCGCTTATACACCTGTTCCCGGCGGCGTCGGTCCGCTGACCATTGCCATGCTCATGGCCAATACCGTCCGCGCGGCCAAAATGCGGCGGGGGCTATTTGCGATCTCAAACCAGGAGGCGGAATGACCAGGGAAAGCGCCCTCGCGCCGAAACCGATTGAGGACCAAATCTTTCTGGTTCGCGGCCAGAAGGTTCTTCTCGATTCCGGCCTGGCAGCACTGTATGGCGTAGAAGTCCGGGCGCTCAATCAGGCGGTCAAGCGGAACGAGGAGCGTTTCCCCCCTGATTTCGTCTTTCAGCTCACGGTGGAAGAGAACGAGGCTTTGAGATCACAAACTGTGACCTCAAAGAGCAGCCGTGGAGGCCGCCGCTACGCGCCCTATGCCTTTACCGAGCGCGGAGCCATCATGGCTGCCAGTGTACTCAACTCCCCGCGCGCTGTGGAGATGAGCATCTACGGGTTTCGCGCCTTCCTGCGCCTGCGTGAGATGCTCGCTACACACAAGGTGCTCGCCGCCAAACTTGCCGAGTTGGAACAACGGCTGGACACAACCGACCACAAAATTGTCGAGATCATCAAGGCCATCCGAATGCTCACAACGTCGCCGGAGAAACCTGTCCGGCAGATCGGCTTCCGCCCCCATGCGGTCTCAAAGCCGAAGATGCTGAAGGCCAACACGGTGCGAGCGGCTAAAATGCGGCGGGGGCTCTAAGCCATGCTGCGCGTTGGCCTAACCGGCGGCCTGGGCAGCGGCAAAAGCACCGTCGCGGGCTATTTGCGCGAACTCGGCGCACAGGTCATCGAGGCCGACGAGCTGGGCCGCGCCCT
>Ga0182016_10005693_pt1 | contig 13332 bp, 9 predicted proteins | sample 712S2MmetaG_FD_120491 | JGI IMG/M metagenome (GOLD analysis project Ga0182016, IMG submission 120491) | Permafrost microbial communities from Stordalen Mire, Sweden - 712S2M metaG | ecosystem: Environmental > Terrestrial > Soil > Wetlands > Permafrost | place: Sweden: Stordalen | collected...
AACCACTCGCGCTTCAGGCCCTGGACAAGATCGTCGCTGTTGATGATCAATTTGGAAATCTCGCTGAGCATGTTGGAATTGACCTGGACCTGATGGTTCAAATTGCTGGTGATGTCGGCCAGGTTCTCCAGCGATCGGGAGACTCCCTCAAAAATAATGACAAGATTAGTATTGACATTGGTCAGAGTGAGGTTGACATTGGTCAGCGCGCCATTGGCGTTGAAGAGGGTGGTGCCCAGTTCCTGATTCAAATTGGTCGGAATGAGCCATTCGCCCAGCGATCCGTGCGGATCGCGCAAGTTGGACGTGATGACCGCCAAATCACTGACCGCCGGCCGCACGGAGGCGGCCACTTCGTTCAGATTGGAAGTCAACCGCGCGGTGTTCGATAGGGTGGCGGCGATCGGGTTGGTCAGCGCCAGGAAGTGCGGCAAGGCATCCTGCACCTGCGTCACGATGGCCTGCACGCGGTCCATAATGGCGGGCGCTTCATCGGGCGGCAGGGCATAGACGTTCGTTTCGAAAAACGGTTCATAATGCAACCCGCCATCGTTCCACACCGCGGCGATTTTCTTGTTGCGGGCCGTCACATCAATCGTCCATACACGGCTCAGACCCGCCGAAGCGACCTTGTCAACGTTCGTGTAGAGCGAAACCCAGGCCTTCAGGTAGAGGTTGGATCCCTGATAGATTTCCTGCCCGAGCCGTAACTTTTCAAAATGCGGAGAAGACTTAATCTCCTCCAGGCTCATCTCCTGCACCGGATAATTCGCATAAACGCTGTAGCCGTTGGTGCCCTTGCTGATGTTCAGGTGTTTGCCCATAAAACCGGTATCGACAAACTGGGCGCGGGAATTGCCGGTCCAAATATAGCTGTAATTCGTGCCGATGACCATAAACCTGACCAGCACGTTGTGGTCCGATCCTTTGCCGCGCGGCGGCATGGGCGCGATCTCCGTAATGCGTCCAATGGGGAAGCCCATCAGGCGCACCGGATCGCCCACCGCCAAACCTTCGCCCGTGTCCGCATAGGTGAAAAACGGCGCGCTTACTTCAAACCATCCCCGCATTTCGGCCGTGCGATAAAGAAAGTAGGCGAATCCGGCCGCCAGCAGGATCAGGGCGGCGATGATGAACTCGCCCATAATGGTCTCCATGCGCGTGAGGCGGGTGCGAAGTTGCGGCGTTAAATCTTGTAGTGGCATAAGAGTTCGGTCATTGGAGCAATGGCTCCGAGAGCAATTCTTTGACAAAAGGATCAGTCTGCGGGCCCAGTTCCGCCAGAGGTCCCAGTACGCGCAGCCGGTTCTGCGGTAAAAGAGCGAAGTGGGCCGCGTGCTTTTTCCAGGGCCGCAAATCCTCGGTTGTGACCACGAGCGTCAGGGGGCGTCCTTCGCTGCAACCGTGACCGGACGACAATTGGTCCAAGGCTTCAAACCACCATTGCGCGTGGCGCGGGTCCAGGCCGCCGAGTGGATTATCCAGGAGCAGCACTTCCGGCTGCAAGACGAGGGCGCGGGCCAGTCCCGCCCGTTTGCGCCAGGCGCGTTCCATCCTGCCGGGCAGCCGGGCCGCTTGCGGCCCGAGCCCGCACCATTCCAAAATCGTTTTGACGCTTTTTTCCATATGGCCCTGCGCCAATTCGCGGTGATAACGCAGCGGCAAGGCCACGTTTTCTTCGATGCTCAAGTCATGGAACAATTGGCCGTCCTCGAAAACCAGGCCGACGCGCAACCCTTCGGTCAAAAACTCGTCGCCGCGCACCGGCATCTCCCGTCCGAAAAGGCGGTAGCCGCCTCGCAGAGGCGCCGCCAGCCCCGCGGTCAACAGGAGCAGTTCGGTTTTGCCCGCGCCATGCATACCGCCAATGACCCAATATTCGCCCGCCTGGACGCTCCATTGAACGTCTTCCAGAATGGGCGCGGCCGGGTTTTCACGCGAGCCCACCGCCAGGCCGGTCATTTCGATGACCGGGAGATGAGATGGGGTTGGCTTATCCATTAGCGGGCAAGAATATATATGACAATGAAAAGCGCGTCGATCAGGACGCAGCCGATGATGCTTTGCGCCACGGCGCTGATCGTCGCCTGCGAGACATCCTCCAGGCGCAACGGCCGCGCCAGACCGTGGTAACAGGTGACGACCGCGATGACGATGCCAAAGAGGCAGGACTTAATGCTCAAAATGGCAAAGTCCAGAGTGCTCAAGGCATCGACCAATTGGTGCAGATATTCCTCCGGGCGCAACGGCACGTTGGTGACGAAGGCAAAGAGATAGCCGCTCAACATCGTCCCAAGAATGAAGTAAATCGTCAGCGCGAAGACCGCCAGGCCCATCCCGATGACCCGCGGCATGACCAGGTAATGAATCGGATCAATGCGCAACGCTTCGAGCGCTTCCAGTTCCCCCAGCGCCCTGGCTGTGCCCAACTCAATGACATTGCGCGTGCCGGAGCGGGCCAGCACCAGCATGGCGGTCAACAGCGGACCCAACTCCCGGACCACGACCGCGGCCATGATGGGACCCAAATAGGCGGTGGCGCCGAATTCCTTGAGCAACGAAATGGTCTGCCCGACCACCACCAGCCCAAGGGCCGCCGAGATAAACAGGAGCATCGGCAGCATTTTGCGCCCGCTGCTGACCTGGGCTTGATAAATCGCGGGTATGGTGACGTCTCGCGCCACACCGAATTTTGTCACCGCGACGCCTAACGTAATGAGAGCAAACGCCCCAATTTCCCGGGTGGTCGTTAGAAAATGGTGGAAAGCATGGCCGAGCCGATGCGCCAGCTTTCGCGCCGGCCTGGCTGGCGTCAAAAGGGGGGTTGGAGGCGCGGCGACGGCCCCTGGATTGAAATGCTCCATCGCCAGGCAACATAGTTTTTACGGCGCACCGGGTCAAAGTTTAATTCCTGGGCTGGTTTGCGACCGTCCTTAGTTCCGCAGCTCGCCAACTGGCTTTCACTGTGAAGTGAAGCTTCCGCCGCCGACACTAAACATATTGCCCAGATCGGTGTGAAGCGATGCGGACGAACCGGGGATGGACGCAAGGATGCTCCCACCATCATTGGATATAACCGCGCCGCCCCCGGCGGACATGATATTCCCGGCTCCGCTGGCGACAATGTTCCCCGCCCCTGAAGCGACGATATTTCCGGCTCCGCTGGCGACAATGTTTCCCGCCCCTGAAGCGACGATGTTTCCGGCTCCGCTGGCGACAATGTTTCCCGCCCCTGAGGCGACAATATTTCCGGCTCCGCTGGCAACAATGGTGCTTCCTGGCCCGGCAAGCAGGTTCCCCGCGCCACTGGCGACAATGGAGGCTTCATGTGCCAAAAGGTACGCTCCGGTTGCGCTGCCGATGGGGATCGCGTTGCCCGCGCCGGAGGCCACGATATTCCCCGCGCCGCTGGCCACAATATTTCCCGCCCCTGAAGCAACGATATTTCCCGCGCCACTGGCGACAATGTTCCCGCCTCCAAGGTCGATGATGGCTACATCACTATTATTGACTATAGTGTGAAAGAGAATCGCGCCGATATTGACGGTTGATATCGTCGGCGCTGGGGTAGCATTTGGACTGATAATCTGAGTCGAAGTTGAGGGCGCATAGACAATTCCTGTGTTTAGAGTATCAGTGAACGCGCTGGAATCTACAATGTTCGAGCCGACGGGCCCGGTGACCTGCAACGTCACGGTCAGCGCGGCGCCGGTATGGGACGCTAGGCGGTATAGTCCGTCCGTTTCTGGGCCGTTACCTGAAGCCAGCAGCGCCGTGACATGGTTGCCGGGCGAAGGATCGGGCGGCGAATCCACGCCGCTCTGACCCGCGTCGGCAGAAACGAATTGCGTGTTGTCCGGGATGACGAAATCGACTCCTGCTTGATCAGCTTCGGCTTCGCCGTAATTATAAAGGGTCAGCACAACTTGGAACATGTCCCCCTGGCGCACTTCTTGTGGCACCGTTTTCATTAAGCCAACAAGAGGGACCTTCGTTGACAAATAATCACTCAACTGCAACGTATTAAAGGGACTCGTGCTCTCATGCGCCGTCAATGTCACGCCGTCCTTTCTGGCGCGCCCGGTCTCCGTTTGCACGGTGGAATCATGAATGCTCACGGGCGGCGCTGTGGGATCACCCACCAGCGAACCGCTGGCTTGAATGCCGGCTGCGGTCGCGATGACTTCGACCATGACATCCCCACTGGCGCCGACAGCCAGGGGTGAGGGCAGCTTGAAAGTGACGACGCCGTTGCTTAGGAAACCCGGTGAAACGATGCTCCCCACGGCGGGATTGGCGACCAGTTTTCCCGGCAGGTAGCCCAAAGCCTTCGGGTCGTCATTCGCCGGCAACTTCGCCCAATTGGCACGATAAAAGACTGTGTTCGCGGGCAACGGCACGTCCAGCGCAGCGCCCGCTACCGCAATGCTGGCGTTTTGGTAGTGAATGTAATATCGCTGCACACCGGGAATGTAATTGGTTGGGTCAGATGGGCTGACGAGGGGCAGGGCGCTATAGTTTTTGTTATACAGAGCCGTCAGAGTGTTGGCGGTAACGATCGTGTTCGTGCTCGCAATCGGATGGGGCAGCAGGGTCCGAAGGATCGGTTGGGCGAACTGGGCCGGTCCGACGACCTCCAGGGGCGCGGAAGCGTAGAGGCCCACCGAAGTTCCAGGGATGCTGGAAGAACCTATGCTCGCGGGAATCGGAATGCCATTGGTATCGAGGGCCACGCTCGGGTCCAGGAAGGTTCCGGGCGCCGGCGCGGGCTGATTCGTGGCGCCGTTAAAGACTGCGACGGTGTATTCCACCGCCAAGAGGTCATTCGGCTCCAGGCGCAACCCCTCAAAACGAAGATGACGGCCATCAGGATCCTGAACTACGACTGCGCTGGCGGCGCTTTGCAAAGTGCTGGGGGACGACTTCGCTTTCGGTGTCGCGTAAAGCAGGCTGGCGGAAACGAAGGCGGCGCTGTTGGGCATCACGTCTTCGATAAAGACGTCGTCCGCCTCCGATTGACCGTGATTGGCGGCAATGAGTAGAAAGGTGATTTCATCTCCCGGCCGCACCAAATTAACCATGTTGCCATAACCATCGTTTTGGGTGTCGGTCACGGGGATGGTCAAGGCCTTGAGCAGGCGAAGGTCCGGTTCGGCGGCCAGACTGCCTTGCAGGGCAACCGTCACTACCCCGGACTCGTTCTTGATCAAAGCGAGGTCTTTGCTGCTATCCCCCAAATACTCGATAAAATCGGTCGAGCCAGCGGTGGCCGCCGTGTCCCCAGCGGCTTGATATGCCGCGCTCACCTCGGGAAAACTTGCCGGGTTGACGAAGGCCGCCAGATAGTCGCCACTGGAGATGGAGGGGACGAAAGCGGGGTCCGCCCATTCGGCTTGAAACGTCACGTTAAACGTCGCTGTCTCCAACCCCGGTTTCCTAGTCGATAGCGCCGGCAGCGCGGAGAGGAAGATGACGACTTGCGATTTATCGCCGTTTTCGTAATAGACCTGCTTGTAGTTTAGAGAACCGCCCCTTCCAACATAGGCCACCCCGCGCACGCTCGTTTTCGGTCCCGTTGTGTAGTTGGAGGCGAACCGGGTCGAATCCGGTACATCCACCACCGCGACCGGATGTTGCGCCAAGGTGCTCCCCAAATTCGAAAGCGTAAAAGTGTAAGTCAGCAATCCCCCTGGCGCCAACTTGGTGGACGCCGGCACGAGCGTGAACGAAATGGGCCCCTCAATTTGCGCGCCGACATTAGCGGCGCCGCTGGTGTAGCCGGTAGCTGGCGTGGGCGGCTCATTGACCACGCTGTAAACCTCGTAGTTGTTCCCCAGCCCGATGCTTTGGTCCAGTCGCACGAATGAGCCAAGGCTCGCGCCTAGAGTCACCGTCTGCGAATACCCCGGCGGGAGATCTGCGACGCTCCACGTAACTGTGGCGTCGTTCGCCCCCGCAGCGCTCTCGTTGCTGTAGGCCCCATATTGGTTAAACGTGAGATTGCTGAGCGCAAATTGGAAAGTCTGGTCGCTGGCCGCGTCGATGTACGTCGGCACCGGCGTTTTGACGCGCAGGTTGTGGGCGGTGGCGTCGCCGATATTCGTCCAATTAAAAGTGTAGGTAAGGGTGTCGCCAAGGTGGGCAATCTGCAAAGCCCCGGTGGGGTCGGACGTTGATGTCAAACGCACATCGATGACGAGGTTCCCTTGTTTGAGGGCGTAGGGGCCGAGGATGGTGGTGGAAACGCTGTCCGTGAAGCCGGGAGCGGAGGTGATGGCACGGAAGTAAACCGCTCCGCCGGCCGGATAAAAAGTGGTGCCATTGGTGCCAAAAGTGTACGTGCCCGCGCTGCTGAGCGTCAAATGTCCCCCGTTGCCATCGGGCAGGTCGGTCCAACTTCCCTCCACCGTCGGGGTCGTTGAATATTGGATGCGGACCACCAGCCCCGTGGCAGTGGAGGGCTGCCCGACGCTAAATTGGATCGGGCCGCCCGGGGCAATCGTGTTGTTGATCTCCACCGAAGTTGGAGGCAGCGTGGTACCGGTGGTGTTTTTGTAGATTAGGAACTCATGATGCACGGCGTTGCTCGCGCCGTATAGGTTCTGGCCGCTGCCGAGAATGACGTCAATTTTAGGATCATTATTGAAGGTGACGAAAGTTCCGTTGGTCGCCTTATAACCGAGAACCAAAGAGGTGTAGGAGGGACCCTCGCCCGGAAAATCCTCCCGGCGAGACACTGTCAGGTTTGTGCCCGTGCCGGAGAATTCGGTGACCATGAATCCTGGATCGACCTGATCCAGAAGGCTGTCGTCGACCGTTACAACGGAAATTCGGCCCGCGCCGTTGATGTCGGCGGTGGCTAGCGCGGAGATGCCGTTGGTCATGGGAAAAACCAAACCGTCCTGGAAGGTGCCGTCGCCGTTGCCGAGATTGACGTTTAAAAAGTAGAAATAATTGGGAAAATTTTCGGCGATGAAACAGCCGGAAAGCAGGTCGGGGATTCCATCCCCGTCCACATCCGCGACCGCCACTGCCACAGTGTTGAAGGATTGGTGGTTGCCCTGCGCATTGGTCGTGGCATACAAGGCTTGGTTGCCCCAAAACACTTCGCTGCTGAGTGTGCCGTCGCCATTATTGGTCAACACCCCAACGGTCCCGCCGGCGGCCAGGTAATTCGTGCCGATGCCGCCTTGCGTGCTGTTGGGGGAATTAAGGATCACATCGACTAAACCATCGCCATTAACATCCGCCAGCACGGGAATTGAGGTGGCGCCCCAGGTTTGAAATACTTTGGCCGTTCCGAAATTTCCTTTGCCGTCGTTTGGAATCCACACGACGCCGATTGTTCCGGCAAAGAGGGAGTATTTGTCGCAAACAAGGATGTCGCGGCTGCCAGGCCCGGTGAGGTCTCCGACGTTCAGGAAGGCGGCGTTGATGCCTGTGGCGCTCAGATCAATGTTGGTGGTCAAGGAGAAATTGATGCCGTTCCAATTGAAGATGACCACGTTGTTACTCCCCGCCACCATCACCTGCGACTGGCCCAAACCGTTCAAATCCGCCGCGGCAAAGCCAGCATAAGAACCGCCGGGCAGGTTGAGCGTAATTGTTCCCGTGGTGCTTCTAAACCCGTTGCTTCCATCGCCGAAGTAAACTTCTACCGCCCCTCCAATCGCGATGCCATTCGTATCCAATTTGGCGCCCATAACCGCCACGTCGGGAATGCCGTCCCCATCGAAATCCCCCAGCACCATATTCGCGGCGGAATTTTCCGTGTTGATGACTTGAGGCGGCGCAAATGACGGCGGGTTAGCTGCAAAAATGGCTTGGGAAACGCAGCCAACGGCGCTGAGGGCGACCGCGCCGGCCAAGCGGAGGAATGGTAACATATGAGGTTGTTTGGGACTGTAAAAGTCGTACTTCTAACGTTGAACATAAATTTTGTCAATATTTATTCCGGAGAATTCCGCTTGTACCCGATTTGCTGTTAGCGAGCGGCTGGATTATCCTGCGCCTCATGAATGGTCGAAGATCGCCGCTGGGGCGGGGAACTTGGCACGGTGCAAGACGCATCGTGCGTGCCGATGGTTGGGCTTTTTGTGCGACTCAACATCCCGCGACAAATATTCTCTGTGAAAATTATGTGGAAACGGATGATACGACGACCCGGTTTAAGGCAACTGCCGGAGATCAGCGAAGGAGCCAACTTTCTCCGGAAATGGGGCTTGGCCGGCGTGCTCATTGGCATTGGCGCCGGCGTGGGAGCCCTGGCGCTGTCGTGGTCGATCGATTTAGTCAAGCATTACGTCCTTGGCTCCATCGTGGGCTATGTTCCGCCCTTGCCCGGCGGGGAAGGGGGCACCGCCGAATATACATTTCATATGACACGCCCGTGGCTGTTGCCGGTGGTGACCGCGGGGGCGGGCCTGCTTGGCGGCTTTTTGACCTGGAAGTTTGCTCCGCAAACGGCGGGCATTGGCACCAATTCGGCGATTCGTTCCTTTCACAATAACGACAAGCTTAACCTCAAGACCGCCCTTTTTAAACTGGTCACCTCCTCCCTTACCATCGGCGGAGGTCTCACCTCGGGCCGCGAAGGGCCTGTGGCCCAAATCGGGGCCGCGACCGGCGCGAGCATGGCCACGCTCCTCAAATTAACGGCGCGGGAACGCAATATCGCTCTCGCGGCCGGGCTGGGCGCTGGCATCGCGGCGATTTTTAAGGCGCCTTTGGCGGGAGCCATCATTGCCGCCGAGATTTTTTACAAGGAGGATTTTGAGGTGGAAGTGCTCGTGCCGGCTTTGATTGCCGCCGTCATTGGTTATACCATTGTCGGCGCGTTCACGGGCTTTCAGCCGGTCTTTTCCCCGCCGCCGCAGATCACCCGCTTTGAGCACCCGTGGTCGTTGATTTTATTCGCGGTTTTGGGCATGGGCTGCGCGCTGCTTTCGCGGTTTTTATTTGTCGTCTATTTTCATGTTGAGAAATTCTTTAAACGATTTCCTCTCTGGGCGGCGGCCGCTCTTGGCGGAGCTTGCGCTGGACTCCTTGGGTTATTGGTGCCCTCTGTCATCGGAACCGGCTATGGGTGGGCGCAATTCGCCATTTCCCAGGATGTGAAGTTATTGTCGCCGGGAATGTTATTTTTGGCGGCTTTGGCGGAAATTGTCGGCGCCTCCTTGACGCTCGGATCCGGCAACTCGGGCGGCATCTTTGGTCCCAGCGTGGTCACGGGCGGCATGTTCGGCGGGGCCTTTGGTTACGCCGCCGCCTCGCTTTTTCCATCGATGGTCCCTTACCCGGGAACGTACGCCATTGTGGGCATGATCGCTTTCTTCGCCGCCGCCGCTAAAGCGCCCATCTCGACCATTATCATGATCTCGGAAATGACGGGCGGTTATGGACTGCTCGGCCCGGCGATGCTGGCCGTGGTCACCGCCTTTATTTTTTCCGGCAAGCGTTCGATCTTTCCCGCCCAGGTCAACAGCCGTCTGGATTCCCCGTTCCATGCGGATGAATTCGAGCCCATCGTCCTGCGGCACTTCAAAGCGGCCGACGTCATGATTCACCTGCCCATTTACGTGAATGCCGGCGCGGACACCAACGAGGCCAGTGGTCTGATGGGCGATTACGGGTTGTCCAGTCTGCCGGTCGTGGAGCAGAACAAGTTGACGGGCCGCATCACCCTCCTGGCCCTTTCTCGCATTGCCTCCGCCGATCGCAAAAACTTGCGGGTCAAGGAAGTGATGTCGCCTGAGTCTCCTTCGGCTTATCCTGATGAGGATTTGTTCACGATTTTGAAACGATTTGCGGCCAATGATGTCGGCAACTTGCCGGTGGTTTCGCGGGACAAGCCGGCATGTCCGATCGGCTTGGTGACGCGCACCGGTCTTTGGGCGGCTCTGGAGGCGGCCAAGGAAAGCCGCGAGGAACGGCGCGCCAGCGCGGCAGCGTAGGTTTTGATCATGAAAACTCGGCCAAAAACCGGCGGCCTGCCTCAAGGCCGGACGGGTTCGCGGTAGAAATACGCCGCGGGCCCAAAACGGCGCGGGGCCTTCGCGTTTTCTCCGTTCTTAAACCTCGCTATGGCGACCTCCGGCGCGGGCATCGCGCTTTGCATCAGAAACCACCTCGGCTGCTGCGACGCGGCCGTATTCACCGCTCCCAGGGGCTGGCAAAATCTTTGGTGACTGTAGAACATGAGTCCATCCCGGCAAACCTTCAGCAACACGTCTGATGAATTCAAACGTTTGGCCACCACCGGCACTTCCACGAGATCGGCGCAAGCTTCGGGCAGGCCGAACCCCTCCAAAACGAGCAATTCAAAGCCCAGGTCTCTTTCCCTGGCCGTCATTTCTTGAGGAAAATATTCATCTGGCATACTGCAATCCTTCATTTCACAAAATAACCACTCATTGGCTCCCGCACAGGCGCGGATACTACGCGGCACACTGCGGTCCCCATTTGTGTAAGAAGAATGACGCGCGGAAGATTACAGAATTAATCAACCGGCCCTCCCGGGCTGGGGGGTCGGCCGTTCACCGCTTTAGTTGGGCATTCGGGAAACGGTAAATCTCTTTATCCGCTTTTTGGGGCTTGTGTCCGTGAACGCAAGGCCAGCCAAAGGCTTGAGATCAAGCCGGCGGCTTTGAGAAAGGTTTCCAACCTGGAGGGCTTGCTGGAGGCATCTTTGACCGTGCCGCGCCGAAACGCCAACAAGGCTGAGACCAGCGAGGCGGCCGTCGAACCGATGGAGGAAAGGGATTTCGCGCCGTCCTTGAGCTTGCGAACGCCCGCTGCCGCATCCGCCAAATCCCGGATTAATTGCGCGCGGTTGAGTTCGCTTTCCAACACCAGCAATTGTTTCCGCGCTTGCAGTGCCTTCATCCGAGGATTTTCTCCAAACATGCGCGGTCCTTTCGCAGTTGCTCAAGGGAAGCGGCCAGCATTTCCCAGCCCCGCAGCAATCCGGCCAGCCGCCGATACAGGATATAGGCGCTCCCCCCATAGAGGCCCGTGAGCGTGAGCAGGACTGCGAGCGGGGAGTAAGGCCAGACGAGCACGACGAGGCCGGCTGTCAGGGTCAAACCGGCCAGCAGGGCGAGCACCGCAGTGCCGAGAGCCAACAGAAAGGCGTGCAGGAGACGATCGCGCTCCTCCTGCACCTCCACAGCCAGCAACTCCAGCCGGTTTTCCCCGATGGTCAGCAGCCTCCGCGCCACTTGCTTTGAAGCCGCGGTCAGGGTCGTCAAGCTCGCCGGGGACTCTTCCATAAGAACGCTAGTCTCGATTCCGGCGGGCCAGCAGATAACCGACGAGCGCCCCAAGCCCGACGCCAATAGCGATGGCTTGGTAAGGGTGTTCATGGACCGCTTCATCGACGGCTTTAGCGCCCTGGACCGTCTTTTCGCGGACGCGCCCATAGATTTCTTTGCTCCGCTCCAAAGCGAGCGTGAGGCGGCCGCGGGCTTCCTTCACTTTTTCCCCGGTCGCGTCGGCCGTGGCGTTGATCAGGGCTTGCGCGTCTTCGGCCAATTGGTCGATTTCATTACTCATGGCTTGTTTTCTCCTTATTCATTTTTTGTGGTTTGTCTTTTCGGTTCAAAAATGATTGATCGTTTGGTCATCGCCAGGAACGGCAGCCATTCCGCGCCGTCGCACCTGATTGTACTTAATCCCGTTCTTTGCCTCCGTCAAGAACGAGCATGAAACCCACATCCTCGCCTAAGCTTACGGATTTCCCGGTCCGAGGAGCGCGACCGTCCCGGTCGCCGACCACATCTTTCAAGTTCTATGCGTTTTCTATCTAACCATGCAGCTACAGAGCGACCTTTACGCGAGGATTTGGGTGAAACCACTGAAAACGAATAACTCTCGGCTTCCGCCCGGCCCCGGAGGCGAACGGAGCCGGCCGTCAGGAATTCAATTGTTGGAGCATTCGCTCTTGGTCCTCGGTCCACCGACCCTGGCGCAGGACTCGGCTCAGGACCGCGGAGGGATTTGCTGATCCGCCCGCCAGCCGGGCGGCTTGGACGAGGCGATAGGCGATCTCGAAATTCTCAGGGTCTTCAGTGGCGGCTTTTTGCAGGCAGGGCAGGGCCGCGCCCCAATTCCCTTGTCGAATCAATCGGTTGGCCTCCTTCTGCCACAGACGGGCCTCTTCTTGGCTTTGACGCCACGTTTTGCCTCTCACCGCCAGGATAACGGACTCTTGCATCCGCGCAATTTGCCAGAGCAGACCCTTCCCGGCCGCCGTCTCGGTTGCTTTGTCCGTTTCCCGAACCGCTTCCCAACATGCGCAAGTGTTACCCCAGTCCTCCCCATTGGGCACAAGCCAGCATTGTCCCCTCACGAGCTGTCGATTCACTTGATATGCTCCCGCTGGGATGATTTTATGGACCGAGCGGTCGGCGGCGCCGGTCGGGAAGAGCACAAGCTCATGGGTGATCCGCATCTGAGTTGGTCCTCGATCGGTGGGTTCTGTCGCGGTGCTTTGGTGCGCTCCCAAGCCGGCCAGCAATTCCATCACCGCCAATTGCTGGTCGGTCGTGCGGCTCAAGGGGATCATTTGGAGAAGGGCGGCCCTGCCCTCGGCGTCGCGTTGAAAATGGTGCAGCAGTTTGGCTTGAAGCAGCAGCGCTTCGTAAGTCGGTTTGTGTTTCTTCAGCAAGGCTTCCAGCCCGTCCCTCGCCTCCTCGAATCGATCCTTGTCAATTAATTTGACAATGGGGCGCAAGGCGATTTCCTCTTCCGCCGAAGCCCAGTCTTGCGGATCGAGGAAATTGGCGACGAAAACGCCGCAGTAGTGACCGGCATTCGGCGCGAGCAAGGCGGCGATGAAAACCAGGATGGCGGCAAAACCGATCAGCGCTCCCACGGAGGCATAGCCTTGGGACGGCTCAGGCAACACCGACCATGCCGCCATGAAGGCCAAGGGGAGAAAAATCATCTGCGCGAGCCGCAGCCCGCGCAACTCCGGCGCGCCTGTCAAAAAATACGCGAGGAACAACCCCCCGCCCGCCGCCACAGTATAAGGAATGAGGCTATGCACGGGCCAGGAAGCAGAGGTCCTCCGGGTGACCGCAGTCACATCGCATCATGCCACGACCCTGCCACTTCCCCAGCAACGAGTCAACCCGCCCCGTCCCCGCCAAGTCCTCGTAAGCCGACGCCTCTCACGGTCCGGGGAGCGCGACCGTCTCGGTCGCTGTGGTCGGCGTCTTATAGCTCTTCCAAAGTTATGCACAGAGGGCCAGGAGAGCCCGCCATTGGCTCCCCGCAGCCCTCTGTGCATAACTTTGGCGGCGGCCCAAAAATGTGTTGTCCACAAGCCCA
>Ga0182016_10005696_pt1 | contig 13328 bp, 9 predicted proteins | sample 712S2MmetaG_FD_120491 | JGI IMG/M metagenome (GOLD analysis project Ga0182016, IMG submission 120491) | Permafrost microbial communities from Stordalen Mire, Sweden - 712S2M metaG | ecosystem: Environmental > Terrestrial > Soil > Wetlands > Permafrost | place: Sweden: Stordalen | collected...
ACAACGTTACCAGGCAAAGAAACAGGATCCAGCCAGACGAACATCCGATGTTTTGCAACCATGCATGTGGCGAGGAAACGCGCGTGTGGAGAGAAAGCCCTTCGCATAGCCGGTCTGCTTTCAGCATAAAGCCACCATTTGTTGGCATACGCCCCCCTTTTGTTCTCCGCCCGGATTGGCTTTATATTTTCGGCAACATAAGCAAACGGTCTTTCGTAAGAAGCCGCCTTGACGAGCGGCATATCAACTCCAAAATCAACGGTCCATACCCCACGAGGCCGCTTGGCCAAGTCATTGCCGTTGAAATACGGTCTCAAGACATCGCTGTTTGGTTTGCCATGAGGGTTAGGACAGTTTAGCCATTCGAGGGCGATCTCCAACTTCACGTCAAAAGGGCCTGCTGGTGTGATTCCCATAAAACTGAAGCCGCCGTTTGAAGCGAGATTTTTTGCGGCGTGGGTATTAGATTCAGCGGCAAGTTGAGGGGAAATGTCTTTTACAGGACAGGTATCGAGCACGCGCATTTTCTCGGTCCCGTCATCAAAACCAACCATACTGACGTGGACATTCGCCCCGGCCAAGACCCATGCTCGGTCGCTTTCCGCAAAGAAAATATCGCCCGTGCCTTTAATCTTTTTAAGCACCTCGCGGTTTGCCCCGCCACGAATCCCTTGGGTCGCCAGCATTCCAGCGCGTTTGCATTTCTGAAGTTCAATTTGTTGCCGCGCTTTTTCAAACCAGTAACAGCAAAGGTCCGCTTCCGGCCGAACCCGGTCCACGAAATTCTTAAAAACAGCGTTAACGTAAGCATCTCCAAGTTCGCGGCGTAAGAGTTTTCCACCGAGAAAGGGCGGATTGCTTACAATCACGTCGCATTTCGGCCAATCTCGCTCCGTGTAAAATTTCAACGCATCGTCGCGTTTATGTTCCCCTGCTTGGGCTTCTTTGAGCGTCTTGGCTTTGCTGTGGAAATGCGGCACAACCAAGGCATCTTCGTTTTGGAAGCCGTCCAGAACTTGCAGAACTGGCGTCCGATCATTGTCAAACCCGTTATCGCGCCGCCATTGGAGATAGCCGAATTGCACCGAGACTTGGGCCAGTTCAAACGCGTAAGGATTGATTTCAATCGCCATCAACTGCGACACGGACACTTGCGGCTTGAGGACAAAGCCAAGTTGAGCGGCAAACGTGACGACTTCCTTTTCCAGTCCGAGCAGCAATTGCAGCGAGACGTAAAGGAAATTGCCGCTGCCGCAGGCAGGGTCCAACACCGTTACTGATGAAACTTGCTTTTGGAATTTGGCAAGCCGTTCACGTTGCGTGGCGCTGCCATTGCCTTTGACGTAAGCCTGGGCGAGTTCGCCTTTGATCTTCCCCCAGTCCCGCCGCAATGGTTGCATCAAGACCGGCTCCACAAGCGCCTTGATGTCCGCCTCGCTCGTATAATGCGCCCCAAGTTGCGAACGCTGCTCCGGTTCCAGGGCGCGTTCAAAGAGCGTGCCCATAATGCTGGGCTGGATGAATTGCCAGTCCGCCTCTGCCGCTTCACCCAGAATCCGAATTTCCTCTTCGTTCAACTCAAAGACGGAGGAATCGTCAAACAGATGGCCGTTAAAGTGCCTGATCTTGTGCTGGCCGAAGTCGCCGCCCTTGGCCATGATTTTGAAGAGATTCTCGAGGGTCCGCGCAAAGTGAGCCATGTCCGCAATGCCCGTTTTCAGAATCTCCGTGAAGAGGTTTGCGGGCAAAAGCCGCGTATCCTCCGCAAACAGGCAAAAAATGATGCGATTAAGAAAACGGGCGATGCGCAAATTCATTCGTTGCGCGAAATTCATCTCCGCCCGGCTTTTGGCGTCGCTCAATTCCACGCTGGCCCGCCTTTGGAGGGACCGCGCCACTTCGGCAATTTGCCGCGCCAGCGCTTCCGTCACGGCGGCGGTCGTCCGTTGTGGTTTGAGGAATTCCGGGTCAGTGAAAAGAGCGCGGAGAACGCGCAGATTCTCCGGGCGGTCGATTTGGTCGTTGGTAAATTCGTAAACCTCTTGCACCGTGCCGTTGAAGTTCGTTTTGACAATGTAACGATCAAAATCGCAGACCACGAGCAAAGGCGGATTGAGCAACGATTCGCGGTAACGGAGCAGTTGCTTGTAAGCCTCTTCCAGGTTCTTTTTCTTGCCCTTGTATTCCCAAGCGAAGTGCCCTTTCTTCCAAACATCCGCAAAACCGCGCTCGGTTGCCTCTCCCGCGTCTGGCGCTTCCTCGAAATTGAAAAGCTCGGCATCTTTGACAACCCGCTTTTGGAAGCAAAAGAAATCGCTGCCGGACGGGTCCGCCTCAGCGGGCGTCGGTTGGCCCAGCAAGCGGCAGAGGTCGTCGAAGTGACCCTGATAGGCGGAAGTCTCCTTGCCTTGGTAACGCGACCATTTCCTTTTGAACTCGGCGGCGGTCATGCAACGGCAATCGGCATGGCAGGAGCATATCAGGCGGATGGGCCAGGCGGCAAGTGCGGCCGCTGGAGCGACGGGAAGCGTGCCCCGCGCCACGGGCTTGCCGTGACAAATCGCAGGACAGAATGCAATTCAATCCGACAACCATGCGCGCATCAGCCCACAAGATCGGCTGGTGAACGTTGAATCAAGCGCAACTCGGAGACGCAGCGCGGCCAGTCCCACTCAAATTTCACCACGAAGGACGCGAAGAGCACGAAGAAAACAAGGTTTCAGATTCTTTTACTTTCCAAGACTCCGTGCGCGCGTGACCTTTGTGGTAGAAGAGTTTTCTGGGGAATGAGCAAGAAGAATTGCTTTCATGGGTGCATACGGCCTAAATGCGTGTGAAGCAGGACCCGCACAAGACCCAACCAAAAATCCGGCGTTGAAACAGCTCCGGCTGGACCCTAATATCGCCGCGCATGATCCATGACCTCGGCTTTCGGCCCCTGCGCGGCAGGCGGGAATTCTTATGACTGCTTCACACCCGTTGCTGCTCATTTTGACTGCCTTGGGGGGTATTGGCGTTTTGGTCGTCTTGGTCACAACCGTCCGCTTGAATCCGTTCCTGGCACTGCTCGCCGCCGCCCTTTTTGTCGGGGCAGGCGCGGGCAAACCGATGCTGAAGATGCTGCAGGCTTTCCAGGACGGGCTGGGCGCAACTCTGGCCGGCACGGCGGCAGTCATCGGCTTGGGCACGATGCTCGGGACGCTCCTGGCCCAATCGCGCGGCGCGGAGGTATTGGCCCAACGATTCGCCGCCTTCTTTGGTCCGGAACGAATCAGTTGGTGCATCATGGCGCTGGCCATGGTGGTGGGACTAACCACCTGGTTCGCGGTGGGCCTGATTCTTCTGACCCCGATTCTCAACACGCTGGCGCGCGAGACCAAAAAACCTTTCCTCCAATTGGCGCTGCCGATGCTCGCGTTTCTCTCCGTCATGCATGGATTGATGCCGCCCCACCCCGGTCCGGTCGTGGCGATCAACCTTCTTCATGCCAATGCGGGGATGGTCTTGATCTGGGGGTTTGTCGTCGGCATTCCCACAGCCGCTGTGGCCGGGCCGATCTTTGCCCGCGTGGCTTGCCGCCGCCTCAATGTCACTGGCGCGGTGGGCGAAGCCGCGCCACTGCATCCGGGGGCGCGTTTTCCGGGTTTTTGGCTGACTTTCTTTTCCATGCTGCTGCCAGTGGGGTTGATGCTGGTGGCCACGATTGCGGATTTGACGCTGGAAAAAGGCCGGGCGCGGGAGGTGGCGGATTTTGTGGGCAATCCCACGATGGCCTTGTTCATCGCGGTGTTGTTCGCTCATTGGTCGCTGGGCCTTAATTGCGGCCTCACTCTGGCGCAATTGTTGCGATTTTCGGAAGCCGCCATTGCCGGAGTGGGAATGACCATTTTGATCGTCGGTGGCGGCGGCGGCTTTGCCCGAGTCCTGCAAGCCGCCGGAGTAGCCGATGCCCTTGGCGAAATGGCCAGTGCCGTTCATCTCTCTCCCCTGCTCTATGGATGGATGGTTTCCGCCTTCATTCGCGTGGCGACTGGTTCGGCGACCGTTGCGATCACTTCGGCTTCCGCCTTAATGGTTCCGGTCCTGGCGCAAAACCCCGGCACCAACACCGAATTGGCCATTTGCGCCATTGGTTGCGGATCCCTTTTCCTCTCGCACCTCAACGATGGAGGGTTCTGGATCGTTAAAGATTGCTTGAATTTGACAGTTGCCCAGACTTTTCGTACTTGGACGTGGTGCGAGACCCTTGTCGGTTTAGTCGGCCTCACAATTACATTGCTGGCCGATGCGCTCTTGAGGAAATTTCATTGACCCCAGTGGGTCGGTTGGTAACACTTACAATTAACTTCGGGCAATCATCCGAACTTAAACAGAAAGTAATACTTATGGCAGTTAAAGTTGCAATCAATGGATTTGGACGCATCGGACGACTCGTTTTCCGCGCCATCGCCGAACAAGGCATGATCGGCAAGGATGTGGAAGTAGTCGCGGTGGGCGATATCGTTCCGGCGGACAATCTGGCTTACCTCCTGAAATACGACTCCACCCAAGGACGCTATCGCGGCCAGGTCTCTTCCCGCAAGTCGGACGCGGCCCTCCCCGAAGACGATATTTTGATCGTCGATGGGCACGAACTCCGTGTCGTCAGCGCCAAGGACCCCTCCGGCCTGCCTTGGAAACAACTGGGCGTCGATCTGGTGATCGAATCCACCGGCCTCTTCACCGACGGCGAAAAAGCCAAAGGACATCTGGCCGCCGGCGCGAAAAAAGTGATCATCTCGGCCCCGGCGAAGAACGAGGACATCACTGTGGTAATGGGCGTCAATCATCAGAAGTACGATCCCGCCAAACACAAGATCATCTCGAACGCCTCCTGCACCACCAATTGCCTCGCCCCGGTGGTTCATGTGCTATTGACAGAAGGCTTCGGCATCGAAGAAGGTCTGATGACCACGATTCATGCCTACACCGCCACGCAAAAAGTGGTTGATGGGCCGAGCAAGAAGGATTGGAAAGGTGGACGCAGCGCGGCCATCAACACCATTCCCTCAACCACCGGCGCGGCCAAAGCGGTCGGTTTGGTTTGCCCCGAGGTTAAAGGCAAGCTGACAGGAATGGCCTTCCGCATTCCGGTGCCGACTTCATCGTGCGTCGATCTGACCGTGCGCACGGTCAAGGAAACCAGCTACGCGGAAATTTCCGCCGCGATGAAAAAAGCGAGCGAAACCTATCTCAAAGGCATATTGGAATACACGGAGGACGAAGTGGTGAGCACGGACTTCATCCATTCACCGTTCTCTTCCATCTTCGATCAAGGTTCCGGCATCGAACTGAACAAGCGGTTTTTCAAATTGATCAGTTGGTATGATAACGAATGGGGCTATAGCTGCCGCGTGGCCGATCTGCTCAAATATATGATTGGCAAGGGGATTTAGTCCTCCATGCGCATTATTGCCGGCAAAGCCGGGGGCACGATTCTGCGCGCACCCAAAGGCTTCGATGTCCGGCCCACACCTGACCTGGTTCGCCAGGCCATTTTCAACAGCCTCGGCCCGCGTGTGGCCGAGGCTGAGGTTTTGGAGCTGTTCGCGGGCACCGGGGCGCTCAGTCTGGAATGTCTGAGCCGGGGAGCCGCACATGCCGTCTGCCTCGAAAAATCCAGCCGACACGCTGAGTTTATCCGCGAGAATCTGGCGCAATCCCGGCTGCCTGCCGATTCTCTTTCCATCCAGACACGAGACGCGTTTGCGGGCATCCGGGGCTTGGCGGCGGAAAACCGGCAATTTGGTTTGATCCTGGCGGACCCACCTTGGGGCGAGAAGAATCAGGCCCGCCGCTCGACTTCCTTTGCCCAGCAACTGCTGGACGATCCGGTGCTGCCCGCCCTTTTGCGTCCTGGCGGCTTATTTATTCTTGGACACACCAAACGGGACACGTTGAGCATTCCGCCGAATTGGGAGGAATCAAGAGTGCTCAAACACGGCGATAGCGTCACGCGTTTCCTATGCCTGGCGGAAAACGCGCCCGGCCCTTCCTGAATTGAATTTTGAATTCCAAACCTTACCATCAGGCCATGCAGTTCCAGATCATTTTCAATCCGACGAGCGCGGCGGAATTGGCCAAAATGCCGCGCGAATTGCAGTTGCACATCCTTGGAGAATTCCGCGGGCTGCCGCATGAGGTCATGCAGAGCGAGCCCAGCCATTTTGGGAGGCTGGAACGGGCCGGCAAGACGCTGCATCGATTCCGCTTGGGCGATTACCGGGTCTATTTTCAGCGGCATGCCCTCGGCGTGGTGGTGCATCGCATTCTCAGCCGCAACACCCTCAAAGATTTTCTGTTCCGCTCCAGTCTGCCCACGGGCGAGGACGAGGCGTTGCAGGAAAACCCCAAATTCTGGGAGATGATTGAATCCGCCAGCGCAACGCCTGCCATTAAGGATTGAGAAAGCTCAGACGCGGATGACGTAAGGCTCGCGGGGCGTTCGTGTCAGGAGGAAATTTGCCTCTTTGTTTTCAATGAAGCGCGAGTTGGATTGATTCATCTTCAGCACCATTCCCATGGTGACCGGCGTTTTTTCCAAGTCCACGTTGTTGGCCGCCAAGTGCTCGCACATCCGCTGAAACGTCGGCAACGCGTCATGATCTCCCTTGATCTGTTCGCGCACGGCGTCCGGCGCTTGTTGGCTCCCGAGCCGATAAGAGATATTGGCCGTATGACAAAGAGAAGTGGAGAGATGGCCTTCGCGCAGGGGAGCGTTCAACTGGCTCTCTTGCCGACTGCGCACCGCGTTGATAAAGTTTTCAAAATGGTCCGTCTCCGACTTACCCCTCTTGACTTCTTTGCCGTCCTTGTCAAACGCAATATAGCTGTCGTAGGAGGGGACCAGGACATGACCGCCCTCGCATTCCACCACGATACCAATCTTGGCTCCCTGGTACTGGTCCATTTCTCTGGAGCCGGCCTTTTCCGGCAGTCCGCGCACTTCAAAAATCAACGGCGCACGGACATAATCGTGAAAAGAAATGAGCGTATTGGGCGTCTCGGCGTCATCCACGTAGCCCAAACGGCCGCCCACAGACAAGACGCGCGGGGAAAGTGTCTCTTCGCCTAAAAACCAACGGGCGACGTCCATCTCATGAATGCCCTGGTTGCCAAGGTCACCCGCGCCGTAATTCCAAAACCAATGCCAGTCGTAGTGGAAACTCTTCCGCCGTGGCGGCGTCAGGGGGGCCGGACCGCACCACAAATCATAATCCACGGTGGGAGGAACAGGTTGCGGGCCATCCGACTTGCCGATACTGGCCCGCGGCTTGTAGCAAAGACCGCGAGCCACCTTGATTTTTCCCAGATTTCCGGCCCGCACCCAGGCCACCGCCTCTTTCAGAGCGGGACTGGAGCGCGACTGCGTGCCCGCTTGGACAATTTTGCGGTGCTGCTTGGCTGCTTCCAGCATTTTTTCTCCTTCCCAGACATCGTAGGACACGGGTTTTTCGACATATACGTCTTTGCCCGCTTGAATGCCCCAGACAGTCGCCAGAGCGTGCCAGTGGTTCGGAGTGGCAATGGAAATGGCATCGACATTCGAGTCGGCCAATAGTTTGCGGACATCGGTGTATCCCTGGACTTGGTGGCCGGCGTTTCCAAGGCGATCCACCTCGTTTTGGAGGACTTTGCTATCTACGTCACACAACGCGGTCAACCGCACCCCTTTGAGCTTGGTCCAGGCTTCGATATGAGACTTGCCACGGCCGTTAAAGCCGACCACGGCCATGCGGATGTCTTCGTTGGCACCGCGAACTTGCGACCAGGAATGAGCGGTCCAGCTCACGGCCCCGGCGGCCAGAGCGGTTTGCTTGAGGAACGAGCGGCGGGTCAAGTTTTTCATATTTGGATCTTTCAGTGTTGACGATTAAAGGGGGTGTTTATTCGATAAGTTACTCCGCACCTAGTTTGGAGTGGGCGTATTCATTGTAGCGGGCGGCCACCTGGGCGTCGATTTCGTTGCCAAGGTGATAATAAAAACGGTAGCGGAAAGTCACAGCCTGACCGGGACCGATCTGGAAATCGCCGGTGCCTTTCGGCTCTTTCTCGAAATCATGCAAACCAAAAGGATTGGCCGCAAAGAGGCCATAATCCCGCACGTGCCACCAAGTTGGATGCCGTGGGTTGTCGGGATGATCGAAGATCGCCAAGCCGGCCGTTTTTCCGTTGATGGGCCCGTAATAGTCGCACCAGTCCGCTCTTTTTCCCCAAGTCGCTTCGTCTCGCACACCGGTGGACATGACAATGTGCCCTGCCCCTGGTTTTTTGTCTTTGTTCTGCAGACGCATGGTTTCGGCGAGCCGCGTGGCCATGGTCCCTTCCTTGGTATCACCCAAGATAACAGGTTTATCGGGCGGCGCTTGCAAAGTGATTTCAAAGTCGAAGAGACGTTCGTCGCCGGGCCTGTTGTAAACGCGAAGGGTGCGGAGGTCGGTGCAGACCACGCTCCCATCATGGCCCACCCATTTGTCTTTCGAAATAATGACGCCGCGTTCAGCGCCCGATTGAATTTTCACGAACCCGTCATGCACAATCTTGCAGTAATTCGTCGTCTCCGACCAAAAATCCAACCCGTTCACCTCACCATGAGTGTACCATAGCCCGCGGTGATGAGGATGGTCGTGCTCCTCGCCGGGAGGCGCCTCCATGGGCCATTTCCGGGTCATGGCTAATTCTTCAGGACCAAGCACAGGATAAAAGTACGGCCGCGGAACGTCCTGGTAGTGATATTCGGTGAAAAGTTGACCATTGATCTCGATTCGCAGTTTTCCCTCCAACTGCGCAATCTGCACGCCTTCGGCGGCGCACATTCGAAAAGTAGAGGCCACGAATAACCCCAGACTGAAAGAAAAGACACGAAAAGTCGAAAAGGTCTTAACGCGCATGATGCGTCATGCTGCAAGGAAGGCGCGTGAAGTTCCAGAAAAATATCAGCCCATGTCCAAATCCTTGGCAGGCTGTCTCAAAGCACGCCAGAAAGGAAGGGGCTTAGTTTGGTGCCGACGGAGGGGGTCGAACCCACACACTCTCACGAGTACTAGATTTTGAGTCTAGCGCGTCTGCCAATTCCGCCACATCGGCCAAACAACGAGAGGAGATTAATGGCTCACGCGCCCCGCCGCAAGCAGATTGAGAAAATTGCGGCGGACGAGATTCGTGAAAGGCGCATGCGGGTCTTCTCGCCTAAAAGGCGCGCCAGATCGGGGAGCGCCATCCCTCTTCCCCGCCCTACGGCAGGATGTGTGAGGACGAAACCAGGTTGCACACCGGGGGGGTCCCGATATTATTGGGAGTATAGCTGGTGGTGAAGGTATAGGTCGTATCCACCGGGCATGTTGGCAGTTCGCCGCCACCGCCATGGCCCAGGTAAGGCTGCAAATCGGTTCCTTGCGGAGAGTCGGTGGATTGTTTGCGCTGTTCCAGAGCCCATTGCTGCTTGGAAGAATCAATCAGCCGCAAATTGTTGATGCACGCATTCTGCTGCGAGGTGGTGCGGGACTTAATAAAGTTCGGAATCGCGATGGCCGCAAGCAAGCCAATGATGGCCACAACGATCATGATTTCCACCAGGGTAAAACCCAGTTGTTGGGTAGTTTTTGTTTTCATGTTTTCCTTATTCAACGGCTTGGGCTCAAGACAACCGCCTGCTCCGCGCTAAGACGGAGTAATTTTCCGCAAACCATCAGACGTATCATCGTAAGCATCCTCCATACCAACACCCCCAAGGAAAAAAAGGCTTGGATCGCTCCAAGCCTTTGACAAGTTTTTTACAGCCTCAGCGGAATCCGTTTTATGGGAGGATGTGCGTACTTGAAACCAGGTTGCACGTCGGTTTAGTGGCGACGTTGTTTGGCGAATAACTGGTGGTAAATGTATAGGTGGTGTCCACCGGGCAAGAAGGCAGTTCACCGGAGCTGCCGCGGCCCAGGTAAGGCTGGAGGTCGGTGCCTTGCGGCGTGTCGCTGTTTTGCTTGCGCTGCTCCAAGGCCCATTGCTGCTTGGAGGAGTCGATGAGCCGCAGGTTGTTGATGCAGGCGTTTTGCTGCGAGGTGGTGCGGGCTTTGATGAAGTTGGGAATCGCGATCGCGGCCAGCAAACCAATGATGGCCACGACGATCATGATTTCAACCAGGGTAAAACCCCGCTTGGATGAGAGTTTCTTTTGCATAGTTCTTTCTCTTTCACGGCGGCGTGGACCGAGCAAGAGGCGGGTTATTTAATTAAAAAGTGTCCACAGATTGCCCCCTGCCAACCGCCAAGAGAAAATATGGGGCCGATTTACTCAAAAACAAGGCCGCCCGACCATTATTCTTCCACCGGAACGACCAATTTCTCCATGATGTAGTCCTTGCGCTCCGGGGTATTTTTGCCCATGTAGAATCCGAAAATTCCCGCCGCCTCCGGCTTGGAGGCGTACTCAACCTGGCTCAATTTCATGGCTGGACCGATAAACTGCTTGAACTCGCTGGGCGTGATCTCCCCCAATCCCTTGAACCGCGTGATTTCCGCGCTCTTGCCCAACTTCGCCGCGGCCGCGTCCCGCTCCACCTCGCTGTAGCAATAAATGTTCTGCACCTTGTTGCGCACCCGAAAAAGCGGGGTCTCCAAGACATAAAGATGGCCGTCGCGGACCAGAGCGTCAAAGAAGCGAAAGAAATAAGTAATCAGCAAGTTGCGGATATGCAAACCATCGACGTCGGCGTCGGTAGCGAGAACAACCTTCTCGTAGCGCAGGTGGTCCATGTTATCTTCGATGTCCAGGCTCCGCATTAAATTATACATTTCGTCGTTTCGATAAACGATGTCCCGTTTGAGGTCCCAGACATTGAGCGGCTTGCCCTTCAGCACAAAAATGGCCTGGGTCATTACATCCCGGCAACTGACAATGGAGCCGGCCGCCGACTGCCCTTCCGTCACGAAGACCATGGAGCCGCGGCCTTTGCCCTTGACCTTGTCAAAGTGAATTTTGCAGTCCTTGAGCTGCGGGATACGCAGAGTAATGGCCTTGGCCCTCTCGCGCGCCAGTTTTTTGACCTCCTGCAATTCCTTGCGCAATTGCTGGGTGTCCTGGACCTTGGCCATGATCTTCTCGGCCACCTCCTTGTTTCGGTTGAAAAAGTGGAGCAACTCCTCCCGCACGGTATTGACCAGACCGGATCGGATTTCAGTATTGCCCAGCTTGTTCTTGGTTTGGGATTCGAAAACCGGGTCTTTCAGCCGAAGGGCCACCGCGCCCACCATGCATTCGCGGACATCGTCCCCCTCGAATTTTCCCTTCGAATACTCGTTGACCGCCTTGAGCAATCCCTCGCGGAAGGCGCTTAAATGGGTGCCACCGTCGCCAGTAAACTGGCCGTTGACGAAGGAATAAAAGGTCTCGCCATAGCGGCTGTTGCTATGCGTAAAGCAGAATTCCAGGGTTTTGCTCGTGTAATGCAGCGGCGGATAAATAGGCTCGGCTTGATCGCCGCGCAGGTCCTCCAGGACCAAATCCAGCAACCCGTTGCGGGAGACAAAAACCTGCCCATTGTAAACGAGCTTCAACCCGGTGTTCAGATAGCTGTAATGCCGCAAGCGCCGCTCGACATATTCCGGGCGAAAAGTCGTCTCCTTAAAAATCTCCGGGTCGGGCACAAACCGAATGAAGGTCCCGTCCGGCTCGCCGGCCTCCTTGCCGCTTTTCTCCGATTTCAGTTTGCCCGCTTTGAAGGTCGCTTCCACAAATTGCCCCTCGCGATGGCTGCGCACGAGGAATTCCTTGGAGAGCGCATTGACCGCCTTGGTGCCAACACCGTTGAGGCCCACGCTAAATTGGAAGACCTCGTCATTGTACTTCGCGCCCGTATTAATCTTGGAGACGCAATCGACCACTTTGCCCAACGGAATGCCGCGTCCAAAATCGCGCACGCTGACGGTCGTGCCTTCGATTTTGACCTGGACCTCCTTGCCATGGCCCATGATGTATTCATCGATTGCGTTGTCGATCACCTCCTTGAGGAGGATATAGCAGCCATCGTCGTAATTGGTTCCGTCCCCAATGCGCCCGATATACATGCCGGTGCGCAGACGGATGTGTTCGAGCGAAGAAAGTGTTTTGATCTTGCTCTCGTCATATACGTGTTTTGTGCTCTCAGCCATAATCTGTGAAAATACCTCGCTTAAGGGGGTACGTTTACCCCGAGGACATCATTCCCATTACGGGGAAATGAGTCGATAAAATATCGATTCGCCCGTGGGAACAACCGTGATGCTGTTCGTTGATCCGTTGCCCGTCTCGGTATTGGTAGGCGAAGTCCAAATAACTGGCGGGGATAAGTTCGTGGTTTGTTGCAGCACAAAGCCGAGCGCGCTGGCCGGCCAAGAGAAGAGGAGGGCCTGCGGCGTTTGCGCGCTGGCGGGCAGTTGGGCGAAGCTCAAAGCAGGCGCGGACGGAGCCTGCACCTGCAAATCGGGTCCAAATTCCCAAGTGGTGTTGGCGCTGTCCGTCGCGGTGGCGGATAAGTACCAACCCGGTGTCACCCCCACTGGCAAGACAAGGCCGAAGCCAGCCTGGCCATTGGCGTCGGTGCTGATGTTGGTCGCGCCAAGGTATAAAAGGCCTTCGCCGTACCCGGACCGATCCGCCCTCGGGTTTTCATAAAATTGGATGAGAAACGAGCCGTTGGCATAGCTGGTGAAATTGCCCGTAATGCTCGTGTTCAGGCCGTCGCTTACCGCCGAGGTCAAGGTCACCAAATTCGAAGGATTCAGCCCCGGAATAGCACCGATGACGATGCCCAAATTCCCGTTGGAGAAAATACAATTGCGGCTGACGAAATTGCCCAGGCAGCCGGTACGGATGCGCACCCCGTCGTACTGGCCCGCGATGACAAACGCAATGTGATTATCCGCGCCGGCGACCGTCCCACCGAGCAGGTTGTTGCTGGCCGTATCAAGAAAATCAATGTTGTGAAGTTCGTTCCCCAAAGGGCTAACGCCGTCGATTTTGGTTCCGATAAAATTCCCCTGGATGATATTATAATTGGCCCCCGGATTCCCCAGGGAAATGCCTTCCTGGTAATTGCCGGAAATAAGATTACCCGCGCCGGGGACAGATCCTCCGATGAAGTTGGAACCCGACCCGTAGGAATAAATCCCTCCTCGAACATTGCCCAGCGCATTGCTGCCAGTGGCGTCCGTTCCGATGTAATTGCCCTCAATCACAGTCGCCGCCGTGAGTTGCCCTCCCAGGACAATCCCACTGTCCCCGTTGGCTGAAATAACGTTGTTGGCGCCGGCGATTA
>Ga0182016_10005697_pt1 | contig 13328 bp, 10 predicted proteins | sample 712S2MmetaG_FD_120491 | JGI IMG/M metagenome (GOLD analysis project Ga0182016, IMG submission 120491) | Permafrost microbial communities from Stordalen Mire, Sweden - 712S2M metaG | ecosystem: Environmental > Terrestrial > Soil > Wetlands > Permafrost | place: Sweden: Stordalen | collected...
CCAGCACGTGCACGAGGGCCTGGCCCGTCGTGGGGACGCCGGCCGAGTCGAGCCGGTCCCGCAACTGCTCCCGGGAGAGCGGGCCGTCGGCGGTGAGGGCATCGACCACGACGGACACGCCCCGCTCCTCATCGTGCATCCCCACGCCGAGGCCACGCAGCCGGGACTGCACCCGCGGCAGCACGCGGTGGGCGGTCAGGCGGTGCAGCCACCGGTAGTCCTCCGTCCGGACCAGGTGCAACGTGCCCCGATTGAGCCAGGTCACGACCAGCCGTGCGTCACCCAGTGCGGAATCGACGTCAGCCGCCGTCAACCCGCGGCTGCGGCTGCGCACGGCGAGCCGGAACCCGCGCCCGTCCTGGGCCTGGACGGCCAGCAGCCGGCCGACGACCGCCTCCGGCGTATGGGCCGCGGCTCCGGACAGCATCTGCGCCCGGAGCCGACGACGACGCAGCCGCTCGTCCCGGTCGTCACCGACGTCGTCACCCACGTAGTCACCCACTCCCGTGGCACCCGTCGTCAGATGACGACGTTGACCAGTTTCGGCGGTCGCGCGATCACCCGCCTGGGCGTGCCTCCCCCGAGAGCCTCGACCACCGGCGGCGAGGCCAGGGCCAGGCGCACGGCCTCCTCTTCGGCCACGTCGGGGACGACCTCGATCCGGTCGCGCACCTTGCCGTTCACCTGGACGACCATCGTCACGGTTTCCTCGACGAGCAGGGTCGGGTCGGCCACCGGCCACGGCTCCAGGTGGATGTGGTTGCCATGCCGGCGTTCCCAGGCCTCGGCGGCCAGGTGCGGGGTCATCGGGGCGAGCAGGAGCAGCAGGGTGTCGACCGCCTCGTCGACCACGTCGCCCCTTCCCCCGGACTTGGCGTAGGGAGCGAGGAGGTTGACGAACTCCATGCAGGCGGCGACGGCGGTGTTGTAGGACCAACGCTCGTAGTCCCTCGACACCCGGTCGATGAGCTTGTGGCTCGCACGGCGCACCGCCAGGTCGGCCGCACCCGGCTCCGCCGGGTCATCGCCCACCGGGCGCGGCTCCTCCGGGACGGCGAGCCGCCACACCCGGTCGAGGTAGCGGGCGCACCCCTCGATGACGGAATCGGTCTGCGCGGACCAGTCGACATCGTCCGCCGGAGGCCCGACGAACAGGTGGAACAGGCGTAGCGCATCCGCACCCACCGTCGTGAGGTAGCTGGACGGCGCCACGAGATTGCCCTTCGACTTCGACATCTTCTTGCCGTCCATGCGGATCATGCCCTGGGTGAACAACCGGGCGAACGGCTCGCGCAGCCCGTCCGGGGCGAGGCCCACGTCGACCAGCGCCTTGGTGTAGAAGCGGGCATAGAGGAGGTGCAGGATGGCGTGCTCGATGCCTCCGATGTACTGATCGACCGGCATCCAGTGACGGGCGATCTCCTTGTCGAACGGCGCGTCCGGTGTCCACGGGTCGGTGAAACGGAGGAAGTACCAGGAGGAGTCGACGAACGTGTCCATGGTGTCGGTCTCCCGGGTGGCGGGGCCGCCACAGATCGGGCAGGTCGTGTTCCGGAAGCCGGGATGGGTGGCGAGGGGCGACTCGCCGGTGGGCAGGAACTCCACGTCGTCGGGGGCGAGCACGGGCAGCTGGTCCTGCGGCACCGGCACGATGCCGTGGTCGGCGCAGTAGACCACCGGGATGGGGCAGCCCCAGAAGCGTTGGCGCGAGACCAGCCAGTCGCGCAGTCGGTAGTTGACCTTGCGGACCCCGATCCCCTGCTCCTCGAGCCACACGGTGGCGCGCTCCTTGGCCGTCGGTATGTCCAGGCCGTCGAGCCAGGCGCTGTTGATCTTCTCGCCCAGGCCCGTGTAGGCCCCACCGGGTCCACCGTCGGGACCGCCGTGCTCGTCCCAGCCCTCGGGCGGCCGCACGGTGCGCACGTGGGGCAGACCGTAGGCCTGGGCGAAGTCCCAGTCCCGGGTGTCCTCCGCCGGCACGGCCATGATCGCCCCGGTGCCGTACCCCATGAGCACGTAGTCGGCGACATAGACCGGCACCGCGGTGCCTGTGAAGGGGTTCACCACCGACGACCCGGTGAACGCGCCCCGCTTGGCCAGGCTGGCGGCGCCCGACTCGGACAGGCGCTCGATGTCGGTCGACGAGGCGGCGCGGGCGCGGAGCTCGGCCACCGCCGTGGCGTGCTCGGGCGTGGTCAACTCGTCGACCATCGGGTGCTCGGGGGCGACGACGGCGTAGGTCATGCCGAACGAGGTGTCGGGACGGGTGGTGAAGACCCGCAGGGCGAGTGGCTCCCGTCCGTCGGATCCGTCGCGACCGTCGACCACCAGGTCGAACTCGGACCCCTCGGAGCGGCCGATCCAGTTCCGCTGCATCGTCTTGACCCGCTCGGGCCACTCCAGCTCGTCGAGGCCGGCCAGGAGCTCGTCGGCGTACTGCGTGATCCGGAAGAACCACTGCTCCAGGTCCCGCTTGACGACCAGGTCGCCCGAACGCTCGCACGTGCCGTCGGCCAGCACCTGCTCGTTGGCCAGGACCGTCTGGCAGCCGGGGCACCAGTTGACCGGGGCGTTGGCCCGATAGGCCAGCCCCGCTTCCAGCAGCTTCGTGAAGATGACCTGGTTCCACTTGATGTACTCGGGATCGTGGCTGCGGATCTCGCGGCGCCAGTCGTAGACGGCGCCCAGCGAGGTGATGGACTCCTTCAGCTCCTCGATGCGGGCGTCGGTGAAGACCCGGGGATGGGTGCCGGTCTTGATGGCGGCGTTTTCCGCCGGCAGGCCGAACGAGTCGAAGCCGAACGGGGACAGGACCGCGTGCCCGAGCATGGTGCGGTGGCGGACCAGCAGGTCGCCGAAGGTGTAGTTGCGCACGTGGCCCATGTGGGCCGCACCCGACGGGTACGGGTACATCGTGAGGACGTACCAGGGCGGGCGCGGGTCGTCGGCGTCCACCTCATAGGTGCCCTCGTCGCTCCAGCGACGCTGCCACTTCTTCTCGATCCCGATGACGTCGTAGGCCCGTGCCATGGGGGCCGATCGTACCGGGCGCAGCACGCTCCCCCGGCTGGCACGGGCCATCGGGCCCGGTCGGGGCTCCCGGCCGGCGACCCCGTCGACCGCCGTCCGACGGGGGCGTCAGCGTCGGGGTGACGCGTGCCGCCCCCGGAGTGCGCCACCCCGGCGCGGCCGCTCAGAACTTCGCGGCGATATCCGACACGGCGTCGCCGATGTCGGAGGCCATCCCCCGCAACGACGACACGATGGAGCTGACGTCGGTGGTCCGGGAGGCCGGAGGGACCGCCACGGCAACCGGGGCGTTGTAGTGGTCGAAGCCGACGGTCACGGTGGTGGCCGTCGTGGCCTGGCCAGAGGTCCCTGTCGGGATGGTGCCGTTCAGGGCGCCGCCGATCAGGTCGGAGGCGACGCCGCCGATCGTGGCCCGGGACAGGTCGATGGAGGCCGAGATCTGGCGGAGGTAGCCATCGGTCCCGACCCAGGCCGTGACCGGCACCGAGGTGCTCCCCAGCTGCTGGAGGACCTTGGCCACCTGCGCCCCGACGGCAGACCCCGATCCCGTTCCGATGCCGGCCCGCGAGGCCAGCTCGGACAGGGTCACGGTGGTCCGGTACTCCGTTGTCTGGGTGCCGTGCAGGTCGACGGATCCCACGGTCGTGACCTGCCCGCCGACCGACGAGAGCAGGCCGATCAGCTGCGACGGGTTGGACAGCACGGCGAGCGACGACAGGTCGGGTGACGACGCATCCGGCGGGAGGTCGGCCTCGAGCCAAGGCTTCCCGCCGGTGATCGAGGCGATCGCCGGCGAGCCGAGGTAGACGGAGGAGCCGTCGGTGATGACGGTCACCGTGTCGTCACCACTGCCCACGTAGCTGGCGAGTCCGGGCACGGAAGCGGTCAGTCGACCGGTCCGGTGGGTGAGGTCGACTGCGCCGGAGCCGGTGAGCAGGGTCGTGGTCGCCGATGACGTGGCCCGGGTGGCGGACAGCGTGAAGGCCACCGACGTAGCTGCCGCCGACGTTGCTGCCGCGGCGCCGAGGGACGAACGACCCGAACCCGGCGTCGGTCCGGATCCCCCGCCGAAGGCACCGCCGAATGCGGCGGCACCGAGGGCCATGGCGGCGATCAGGGAGGCCACGATGGTGGCCACGGCGATCCGACGGGCCCCACCGGCGGCGGGTGCCGGGGCGGCGGCCGGCGGCGTGGGTCCGGCGGGCGGCAGTTCGGCGCTCACGAGTGGTCGAGGTGCCTCGATCGGCGCCAGGTGCTCGTCGGGGCGCACCATGAGGGCGGTGCCGGTCGCCGAGCCCCCGGCCGGGTCGGGACCTACGGCCGACGTCGGCCCCGTGGCCACGAAGACCCCGTCGCGGTACTCCACCGATTCACTCATCTGCGCCCCTTCGTCGTGTGTGGTGGGCGGAGACGCAGCCCGGGCCGACGTTTGCGCGGCCCGACGGTCGTCCGCCGGCGCATCATGGTACCGAGGGGGGTGTCGGAATTATCGGCGCCCCCGTCCGTGAACGCCATCGTCGACGTTCTGTGGGCGCTTCAGTCGCATCGGCCGAATTCGGGGCGGCCAGCCGGGACTGCTATCCTGAACCGGCCTTCGGGGGTATAGCTCAGTTGGTAGAGCGCTTGACTGGCAGTCAAGAGGTCAGGGGTTCGAATCCCCTTACCTCCACTCGAATGGTGCAGGTCAGGCGTAGGCGGGCGCCTCGGGACCGGGAACCGGAATTCCCTTCCCCGCCCGAATCGGGGATGGCTTCTTGGGGTACCCCCGTGAGCGTCCGGTTAATGCATTCCACTGGGGCTCCGGCACCTGGTTGACACTTCCCCAACCCGGCTCCTGGGCGACTGTGGCTCCGGTTCCTGCGGTACATCGACCGTGCGGGAGAGGTCCCCCTGGCATCCGTGGATCGATGACGTGGACGAGCAGGTGCGCCTTCAGCTCCTGCCGGATGGAGTCCGGCACCTGCACCAGTCGGGAGCGGTGCGCCTCCGTGTTGTCCTCGACGAGTCGGCCCCGGTGCTCGGTGATCGCACCCTTCAGTGCTCGCCGCATTGGGGGAACGCCGTCGGTACACCGTCACCATTGGATCGGCGGAGCGTCTACGCCAAGATGGAAGGCGTGCCGATCCGCGGAGTCCTGTTTGATTGGCGGGGGACCCTGATCAGGGATCCGGACGATTCCTGGTGGGTACGCACAGCCCTGGATCGGATCGGCCGCACCGTGGACGAATCCGAAGTTGTCGATCTCGTCCGTCGGCTGCAGGCGGCGAGCAAGGTGCAGGCCGTCGCCGAGGCGCAGGGTGGAGCCGACTGCTCAGCTGACTTGCACCGCGAGGCGACGATGCTCTGGTACAGAGAGGCCGACCTGGATTCCGAGTTTGCCGAAGCCCTCTACGCCCTCGACCGCGAGGCTGTGGCTCACCCCTTGTTCGAGGACGTTCCGGAGTCGCTCGAAACCATCAACGCGCTCGGCGTAAGGATCGCCATAGTCAGCGACATTCACTTCGACCTGCGACCGGAGTTCGCCCAGTTGGGACTTGACCGGTTCGTCGACCACTTCGTCCTCTCGTTCGAACATGGCGTCCAGAAGCCCGATTCCCGAATCTTCACGCTGGCCCTCGATCTCCTGGATGTCCACGCCTCGGAAGCTCTGATGGTCGGGGATCGCGCCGCCCGGGACGGCGGCGCGATCGATGTAGGCATTTCCACGTTGCTGCTTCCCACGGTTCAGGGGCCGCTGCGTGGACTGGACAGCGTTCTCGACCTCATCGGTCCGAGGCCTGTCCCGTCCACCTAGTCCTCGACCCCAGGGGGTGGGGGTGCCCCACGATGCCGGGTCGCGGAGGCCTTCGGCCGGTGACCGGTATGTGCTCGGACGTGGCTCACCACCCTCGACGGCTACGTCCGGGGGACAGCACGGAGAACGATCACCGTGCGCCGCTCTTGGTCGCCTGGAGCGTGTAGGTCGCGGGCATCCGGACCGGGTCGTTTCGCAGTCGGTATTCGCCGCCACCGACGTCCTCCATCATGTCGTCAAGCGGCCGGCCTGGTGCCGTGTCGTGCTCCGCGAAGGCCGTCAATTCCATTCCTGCGTCCAGCAACGCCGTGATCACCTCGGCGAGCCCGTGGTTGAAGTGGATGATGTCCGGAGAGGACAGAGGTTCATCGTGGGAGACGTAGCTCTGGTCCTCGGAGAACGGAACACCCTCGGTCTCGAAGTAGGGGTACTCGATGACGAGGAGCCCATCGGCGCGAGGGTCGGCGAGCGACCACAGTACGGGATGGTATTCGCGCAGGAAGAGCCGACCGCCGGGTCGCAGTAGGGCGGCGACCACCTCACCCCACCGCCGTACATCAGGCAGCCAGCAGAGGGCACCGATCCCCGTGTAGACCAGGTCGAATCCTCCGGATCCGAGTGCCTCGATCGCACCGTAGAATTCGCTCTCGACATAGTTGATCCGCGCCCCACACTCGTCTGCCAGGCGTTTAGCGGCGTCGAGTGCGGGTCGAGAGAAGTCGAGTCCGGTGACACTCCTCGCCCCCAGACGGGACAGCGAGAGCGTGTCCGTTCCGATATGGCACTGCAGATGCACCACGTCGAGGTCGACGACACTCCCGAGTCGAGGCAGGTCGAATGCCACGACGTGCGAGAGGAAGTCCGGATCCGAGCGGAAATGGTCGAGGTCGTAGGCACGGACGTGATGTTCGACCCGGCTGTTCCAATTCGCCTGGTTGACTCGGATGTAGTCGCTCATGGCCTCATGATTCCATCCGGGCACCAACCATCAGTGGCCATCGATGGATGCCCCTGCCAGGGGCCTTCGGGGTTCCCAAGATGACCGACGACGAGTTCCATCGGTGACATGACCGGGCCCATGACCCGGGTACCTCGAGTCCGACCCTAGTGGTCAGGAGGCAGGAACTCCGGCTCCACCATCTCCCCCGCGCACTGAGTCGAAGGCGCTCGGCCCTGGAGATGACTGCCGACCTGTCACTCCTCCGTCCCCCCGCCCCCAATGCGGAGTCTGGCGGGGCAGCTCGCTCAGTCGATGAACAGGAGCCTTGCCCGGGCGGCGGTCACCTCGATGTCCTCGGCGTCAGGCACTGCACGTGCAAGGAACATCTCGACCTGCAGCTTCGGTCCGTGAACCCCGAATTCCGCCATCTGGGTCGTGGTGACGGGTTGGATGACGTAATGGATATGGACGGGCTCACCTCCGGCGTGCGACCAGAGGCAGTTGTAGACCTGGTCAGCGTCGACGAGCTGGCCGGCCACCGCAGAGGCCCGATGGAGGAGTGGTCCGAGTTCCACGCTTTCGTCCATCGTGAGGTCGGCTACCGCAGTGACGTGGCGCTCCGGCTTCACGATCAAAGTCCCAATTCCGAGCGGTCCGATGCAGTGCTCGACGAGCCAGTGCTGAGTTCGGTGGATGAGGCCGCCCGGAAGCTCCCGCTCGCCACGTGACAGCTCGCAGGCGATGCATTCGATCACCTCGACCGTGTCGCACCGGCAAGAGACACGTGGCACCACCGTTGGACGCCGGCTCGGTCACTCGGTACAAGGCAGGTCCGGCGGGCGACTTGGACGGTGCTGCACGAGGGTGAACGGACCGCCGGAAGAACGTCGTCAACCGATGGCCCGTACCCGGTGTCGTGTCGAGCGATGGTTCGATTCACCCTGACACCCCTTCAATGCGGGCCCGCAGGACAGATACTCCTGGGCCGTCGAGCTGATCAGCGTAGACAGTACGCCCAGCCATGCTCATGACCAGAGCGAGCGTCGATCCGGTGACGAGAAAGCCAGTTCCCGAGGCAAACGGCCCGTCGTCGGCACGCAGTTGCAGACCGGCAACCGCTGTCCGACTGCGCACCGCGAAATTACGGTGGGCATAGAAGTCGGCGACAGGCGTGAGCGCATCGACAGTGGGCGTCCGGGGCAGCTGCAGTGGCTGGCGGATGTCCTGGGCGTGCACGAGAACCTCACCGAGGTAAGCCGCCGTATGCCCAGAAGGGGCGGTGGTACTGGGGATGATGGTGCGGAACAGGTCAAGCGTTCCAGCAGGGGTGCTGCCCCGGTACTCGATCATCCGGCGCTGGTTGTGGACGTCGACCCGGAATCGTGCGCCGAACATGCTCCCCATCCAGCGCCACCGGTTCAAGCTTGCCGCCGCGGTGAGGTGAGCGACGACATCCTCGACATCCCACTTGCCGCACAAGGTGGGGTGCCTCCACTGCCCGTCGTCGAGGTCTGCCAAGTCGTCCGCCAGCGCAGCACGTTCAGCATGCGCCGAGTTCCAGAGGGGGTCGTCCTTCGATCTCGCCATATCGGCCGGCACCCTTCCCCTGTTCAACAGGCTCGCCCAAAGGTACCTTGAGGCCCTGCCCGATGTTCGAACCGTGCTGCTCCCCACCAATGGGGCGGGTCAGCCCACTCGGTCAACGATGCCGTGCTCGACGAGCCGGTCAGGAGGCCAGGGGTTCGGATCCCCTTACTTCCGCCGAGTGCACTCGACCCCAATCAGTGGACCACTGCTCAGGACACCGTGGCCGGCTGATTGATGGTTGAGTACAGGCACCGGCGGGCGCCTCGGGTTCGAGGCCGGATTACTCGCACCCGCGCTCAGGCGACAGGAGATGTGTGATGCCGTCAGAAGCCACCTCGCCGCGGGGTTCCCGCCAGGCGCTTCCCCTCCCGCTTCGCCGATCCTTTCGATTGGGCCGCTCGGCCTCGCGATTGGACCGCTCGGCCTCGGCATTGGTTCCGTCCATCGAGCAGCCGCGGCGTCGTCGCCAGTTCGCAGGCGCGCCTCGGAGCAAACCCTGACGCCGAACTTGGGATCCGATCCACTCACGCGGGCACACGCCGACGGACCACTAGGCAGCGCATGCTGGCGTATGGGCGAATGACGAATGAGGGCTCCGACCGACGCGAATTGACGTCTCCGGTGGGCTGCATCGAGGTCGGATGATTTATGGGAATCAACGCGCCACATGGGTCAAATCCCCAGGTGGAAAGGGACAACGATCTTCACGAGCAGCAGAGGCCAATGGTCATTAGTGTCGTCCTCAGCGTCGAGGGGGATTCGACGATCAAACGACGGAGGATGTGCAGATGAGAAAGCTCGCATTGCTTGCTGTGGGGATGGTTCTCTCACCGATATTCGGACTGGCGTTGGCGCCCGGAATCGCGTCGGCGATCCCGATCTACCACGGGACCGTGACGTGTGACTTCGCGAACGGCGCGTGGGGTGGCGTCGTGAAATTCTCTCCGCCACTCCGCAACGGAGGCGTATCCACCCATGAGGTCGTGACCGTGAAGGCCGGGTTCGCCGGCTCGTCCACCGGAACGACTGGTGGTTGCCTGACCTCGATGACCCCTCCACCGGGAAATGTGGTGGGCGGTGCGATCGCCGGAAAGATGAAGTTCGTCGGCGCAGGTTCCAACAACTGCAGCACGCTCTTCCCCAGCACACTCGCTCCCAGCATCGCAGCATTCAAGATCAAGTGGCTGGTCCCACATGGCGCACCGACGTTGTGGACTTCGCCGACCTCGGTCGCGTTCTCCACGGCGGCGATCACGATCAGCGGTGGCGCCGTAGCGGGTTCGTTCGCTCCGTATGCCACTCCGACCGCGACCCTGGCCGACCCTTCATGGCCCGGATTGGCTGGGGCCATTGCCACTGGGTGCGCCACCTCGGCGGGCCTGTCCGGACTGACGATCACGTCGCCATCAGTGAACTCCACCGGCACCTGGTAACCGGGAACGGTTGACGAATGTCGTACTAGTACGTCGCGATGACGCGCTCGCGAGGGCGCGTCATCGCGACCCGTCGTGCCGGGCTCAGGCTCGACAGGAAGCTCTGGGCCACTCGGTCGGACCCGTCTGAGGGGCGGGTCCTCAACGTTGCCTCCCTGACTGGGTTGTCCGCGAAACCCGGGCACCCTGTGGAGGCTGCGGTGACCCCGAGCGCCTCACCGGTGGGGTGATCCCGTCACCTCAGGTGCCGGCCGCTCCGCAGATCCGGAGACCGGCATCCTCCGCCGACGACCACGCGTCATCGACGGCGACGACCTCCCGGCCGGCACGTCGCAACAGCGACGCGCCGAGGACGGCCCGGTAGCCGGCGGCACAGTGCAACCAGATGGGCCCGTCAGGGAGCCGGGCCTCGGCGAGCTGGTGGACGGGGATGTGGCGGGCACCCTCGAGCTGTCCGCTATCCCACTCCTCGGTCCGCCGGACATCGATGACCGTCACATCCCCGGACCACTCGTCGGCGAGCTGGTCGAAGGTCGCCAGGCGGAGTCGGTCGGAGCGGGCTCCGGGACCGGGGACGGCCGTACCGACCGGCAGGTCGAGCCCGATGTGGGCGAGGAGGCCCCGCGCCCGGGACAGCTGTGCGTCGTCGGCGCCGACCAGGGCGAACGGAGCCCCCCACGGCATCGTCCACCCGACGTACGTGGCGAACGGACCGTCCATTCCGGCGTTCACCGTGCCCGGGACGTGCCCGGAGGCGAACGTCACCCGTGGCCGCACATCGATGACCCACATCCGCTCTGTCAGGTCACCGAGATCGCCGTCGGCGAGGAGCTCCACGGGCTCCCGGTAGGACGCGGGGAGCAGCCCCTGGCGGTTGCGGGGCGCCATGTGTGCGAAGTAGGACGGGAAACTGCCGAACCCGTCGAGCAACGACTTGACGAACGGCTCGCAGTCGAGCTGCGCGGCTGGGTTGACGGCACGCTCGGCTCCGATCGTCGTTTCCGTGCCGCGGCACGGGGTGGACGAGCAGAAGCTCCCGAAGCCGTGCGTGGGATGGACACCGGCGTCGGCGGGAAGGTGTTCGAGCATCCAACGCACCGACGACCACTGGGCGGCAGCCAGGTCCGCGGCCAGATCGGGGCCGAGCAGGTCGGTCCGGCCGACCGTGCCGATGAGCAGGGACCCACCGGTGAACACGGCACAGGTCCCACCTTCGGTGACGATGAAACTCTGATGGAGCTCGGTGTGGCCCGGTGTGTTCTTCACCGTCAGGACCAACGCTCCGATCGAGAACCGGTCGCCGTCCACGAGGCCCCGTGCACCCCGGACGTGCTCGTCGGCGCACACGGCATAGACCGCGCCGGTGTCGTGGGCCAGTTCGGGACCACCGCTCACGTGGTCGTTGTGCAGGTGGGTGTCGACCACCAGTTCGAGCTCCAGGCCCCGCGACCGGAGGGTCTCGATCACCGCCGATGCGGGGCGAGGTGGGTCGATGGCGACTGCGCGTGCTCCGTCCGTGACCACGTACGCCTGGTTGCCGAGGTCGGAGGCGTCGATGGGGAGGACCTCCATCACGCACCCACCACGGCGGGCATCCGCCACATCGCCCTGGCCAGCGCGGCGGCCTGACCCCTGATCTCGGGGACGGCGGTGGTCTCTCAGGCGTGGCCGCATCGGAGGGGCCCCACCAGCCACAGTCGCCGATCGGTGCCCGGGATGGTCCCGTTGTCGTCAGTGTCCAGGCCGAGGCCGAGCGGACCCGGTCGGACCACACCGCGGGCGAGCAGGGCACGGATCAGCGGATGACCGCTCCGGCGGATATCGGGCGGTGGACCGCTGCAGTTGACCACCGCGCCGAACCGGACGGTGCGGTCGGCCAGCACGACATCGATACCACCACCGGAGATCCGGGCGGAGCGGACGCCGCCCGTGACCACGGCGAGTTGGCCGCTCTGGCGCAGGGTGGAGACGCGTGTGGCGACCGACGGCGCCATCCGATGGCGCAGTACCTCCCACCGGCGTTGCACGTGGCGCAGCAGTCGCCGGCGCTCCGCCTCCGACAGCGCGCCCCAGATCGCATCGGTGTGCGGCCGCAACGCGTCGACCACCGGTCGCCAGTCCCCCCCTTCAGCGGCCGTCGCGTGGGCCCAGTCGAGCAGCGAGCGGGCCGTGGGCCGGGTCGGCGGGACGACCGGCAGTGTGGGGAACGGTTCGTCCGGATGGGCGGCGGGCAGGAGTCCGTGCCGGGAGGTGGCGACGATCCGCTGATGTCCCGCCGCGCCGAGGCCGAGGGCGATGTCCACCGCGGTCAGCCCGGTACCGACGAGGAGCACCGGCTCCTCGGGACCGAGTTCGGCGAGCGCGCCCGGCGCCCAGGGGTCTTCGATCCACCGGCCACCGGGGCCACCCAACGGGACCGGCCAGCGCGGTGGGGGCGGGCCCGGGGCGAGGACCATGCGGTCGCAGGGCACGACGGAGCCACCGTCCAGCACCATCGCCACGCGCGAGCCGTCCCGAACCACGTCGGCCACCCGGGCCCGGACATGGTCGACCGGCCCGAGCATCGAGCGAAGGTACTCGCCGTACCAGGCCCGAGGGAGGAACGCCCGGGCGTCCGTGTCGGACAGCCGATGGGCCCACTGCACGAAGTGGTCGGGCTCGTCGGGGAAGGCGCTCATGCAGCCCGCCCGGACATTCAGCAGGTGTCCGACGTCGGCGGTTCCGTAGGCGACGCCGCGCCCGAGTGCAGCGCGTGGCTCGACGACGACCACCCGCACCGGCACCGGCGACTCACGGAGGAGGTGGATCGCAGCCAGCGCACCGGATGCACCACCCCCGATGATGCCGACGGTTTCGGGGCTGGGACTCATGGCTCCGATACCATTCCTAGTTACCCGATAGGAAAAGCCTGTACAAGGAGATCGGGATAGTCAGGAATTGCTCCCCGACCAGGTCAGAGCCCAGATCCTGCAGGCATGGCCCCCACCCGAGGCCCCTCCGGTGACGCCGACGCCCGAGGTCCGGGCTGTCATCGACGGATGTCGTACTTCTGGTCGTCCATCGTGTCCGCATGCAGGTGCTCCGCGACCCGTTCGAGGGAGGCGCCGAGTTTGGCCACCCCGTCAGCAGTGGGATCGTCCGGGTTGTCGGGGAACACGTCGAACAGAGGGCGACCCAGGATCTCCGTCCGCTCGGTCATCGTGGCCGAGAGGTAGCCGTCGCTGACGGCCACGATCCTCCGCTGCGGGTCGAGGACGAGGGAGTAGCCGGGGACAGCCTCGAAGAGGGCTTGGAAGTCGGGAGTCGGGACCATCGGGTGGTCATGACCGGCTGGGGGTTCGCCGCCTTCGCCCATGACCCAGAATCCGTCCCCGGCGTCGATGACGGATGGTGCGACTCGCCAGCCGTCACCCGGTCACGTCGCCGACGACGGCGCCGGTGCACCGCCCGTGCCACCCGTGCCACCCGTGCCACCCGTGCCACGGCGGCAGTGTCACCGAGCCCCGGAGCCGGTTCCTCAGTGAGGCCCGCCGAGCGGCTCACG
>Ga0182016_10005699_pt1 | contig 13326 bp, 7 predicted proteins | sample 712S2MmetaG_FD_120491 | JGI IMG/M metagenome (GOLD analysis project Ga0182016, IMG submission 120491) | Permafrost microbial communities from Stordalen Mire, Sweden - 712S2M metaG | ecosystem: Environmental > Terrestrial > Soil > Wetlands > Permafrost | place: Sweden: Stordalen | collected...
CCAAGGCCTGAACGTGCCCGAGAAGGGCAGCCGCCATGCCGCCCTGGAAACGGGCTGCGACACCTGCCACGTGACCCACAAGGTGGGCGCGATTGGCAAACAAGAGTTCGATTCTCACCTCACCAAAGCCGCTCCTGAACTATGCCTGGGGTGCCACGATCCCAAGAGCGCGGCCCTGGTCGAAGCCCATCGAGGGCGGCCCGTCGCCGGGGCCGTCTGCACTAACTGTCATGATCCGCACGATTCCAAATCGCCTAAGCTCATGCAGAAGTATCTGCATTCGCCCTTCGGCGATAAGTCCTGCGACACCTGCCATCAGGCGGCGGCCAACGGCAAGGTGGTGCTGACCCAGGCCGACAGCCGTTCCCTCTGCGTGATGTGTCACGATGAGCAGGCCAAGGCGATCGACGGGGCAAAGGTGCCGCATCCCGGCGCACAAGGCGATTGCACCCAGTGCCACAATGCGCACGCGGGCCGGTACCCGAGGTTCGTTTCGCCGAGCCCGGTTACCGCGTGTGAAAGCTGTCACCCCGGTGAAGCGGAAATCCACAGCACGGCGACCGTGCTGCATCCGCCCGCCTACCAGCAAGGTTGCAGCGTATGCCATGCCCCTCACGGTGGCGAAAACGAGCACCTCTTACGTGCCGCCGACCCCAACCATCTTTGCCTTACCTGCCATGGACCGGACGCGAAAGGCGCCAAGGTAGCCGACAGCACCGATGTAACCATCTTTGACGGAGCAGTCCACCTGCCGGGGAGCTACCTGGATGAGGTTTTCCTGCTGCGTCTGGACGCCAAAGGTTTGGGACATCCACAGGATAGGCATCCCGTGGGCGGAGTGTTGGACCCAACCGATCCCCAGCACGTGAAGATGATCACGTGCATCCGCTGCCACGTGCCGCACGGTGGCGGACAGAAACTCTTAGTTACAGGTCAGGATACAAGTGGGTCGTTATGTGCGCAGTGTCATGGGGATCTGCGGAGGACCAGCGGTAACGCGCAGACGCCGAGCCCCAACAAGAAAAAGAGAGGGAGGTAGCCATGAAATCCGTATTTCGTTCAAGATTGCGAGTGCTGGGCCAAGCTGCGCTGGCCGTTAGTTTGTTGCTAGTTCATCCGCCGTCGGCATGGCCGGGCGGCAAGAAGGCCGCGGTTCCGAAGTTCGATATCTCGACGCTGGTGTGGCCGCCGCCGCCGGATCAGCCGCGTATTAAATTTCTCGGCCAATACAGGGGTGAGCTCGACCTGTTGAATAAGCAGCAGGCAAAGGGCGGACTGCTCGAGCGCATCGCCGGCGTCAACATCGCCGCCGAAGAACGCGCGAAGATGATCAAGCCATACGCGGTGGCGGTCGATTCCAAGGGCCGGGTGTTTGTCTCCGATACGCCTCAGCACTTGATCTTCGTTTTTGACCTGGAGCACAAGACCCTCGATATGAGGGGCGACCGGGCACCGGCAAACCTGCAGAATCCGATCGGGGTTGCGGTGGACGAACAGGACCGTTTGTTCGTCTCCGATTCTAAGTCGCACCAGATTACTTGCTTTGCGCCGGATGGCAAGGTAGAAGGCGTCTTTGGAGCCGACAATCTCGTACGGCCCGCCGGACTGGCGGTCGATAATCCTCTGCGCCGCCTTTACGTAGCGGACGTGGGTGGCAGGCGCATCGCAGTCTTCGATCTCGACAGTTTGAAACTCGTCCGCTATTTCGCCGATACCAAGGGCGGCGACAAAACTGGCGCCCTCACCAATCCCAACAGCATTGCCATCGATCCGGACGGTTTGCTTTATGTCACCGACGCGATCGTCCCCCGCGTTGTCGTTTACGACACGGACGGTAACTTCGTCCGCACCTGGGGTAAGCGCGGCGACGGACCAGGGATGTTTGGACGCCCGAAGGGCATTGCCATCGACGCCGACGGTCACGTGTACGTCGCCGATGCGCAAATGAACCGCTTGCAGGTCTTTTCGCCGGAAGGCAAGCCGCTGGTGACTTTCGCCGGCAAGGGCTGGGGGCCGGGCCAGTTCATGTTGATGGCTGGGCTCGCCAGTGACAGCATGAACCGGATCATCGCCGTTGACCAACTCCCGCCGCGGATCGAGGTATTCCGCTACATCACGGACGACGAGGCCGCCGCCGCCAAGAAGGGGGAAAAGATTCCTGAACGGCTCCCCACTCCGGTCGCAGCCAAAGGCGCGGCACCGGGCAAGACACCGCAAGAGGTGAAGCAACCGGCTGCCCCAGCCGCTGCCCCGGGGCCAACGGTAGAAGAACTTCAGAAGGAACTGGCTGAGTTAAAAGCAAAGCTTGCTGGTCAGCAGAGCCAGCCAAAAACCGATGGGAATGGAACAGAGACAGTCGACAAACCGTCCCCGGACACAGCAGCCAGCCCCAAGTAGTACGGAGAAGTGATATGAATTTTGTAAAACGGACCTTGATTATAACCGTCGCAATTCTTCTGACTGGGCTACCGCTGGGGCTTCTTGCCCAGCAGATGCAGTCTGCTCACACGCCGACCATGTCGGCCCCGGCGCCGGTGCTCCCATCCCGCGATGCGACTGCGTCGGATGCCTCGGCAGCGCTGGCCAGGCCGCCGCAGACACCGATCGCGCGCGTCAATAATGTAGTGCTCACGCAAACCCAACTCGACGAGGAGATGCAGCGACTCTTTCCCTATTACGCCATACACGGAGGCCGGGTCCCGGCCGGCGCCGAGGTGGAACTGCGGAAGCAAGCCATGCACGACATGGTGCTGCACGAACTCGTGTATCAGGAGGCGCGCCGCCGCAACCTTCAGGTGCCTTTGGCGGCATGGCAGAAGCGCCTGCGCGAGATGCGGCAACGTTTCGCGACGCGCCAGGCGTATGAAGCGGTAGCTACCAAACAGTATGGTTCCGTCGCGGCCTTCGAGCACCGCCTGCGTCGCGTCATGCTGGTTGAGCAGCTTTGGAATTTGGAGGTTACGCGCAAGGCCGCGGTGACCGATCAAGCGGCGCGCGTCTATTACCAGGGCCATCTTTCCCAGTTCGTTCGCCCGGAATCGGTCTGGTTGCAAACCATCACGATCAAAATTCCTGCCAGCGCCACGGCGGAGCAAAAGCAGCAAGCAAAAAAGATTGCCGAGGAGATCCTCGTAAAAGCCAAAGCGGCGAAGAACTACGAGGAGTTTGGCATGCTGGCCCAGCAGCTCTCGCAGGACGACTGGCGGGTCATGATGGGGGATCACCGCTGGGTGCATCGCGCCGCGGTAACGCCTGACATCGAGCAACCCCTGTTCAGCTTGAAAGCGGGAGAAATAAGCGGCCTGGTCGAATCCTCAACTGGATATGTGATTCTGCGCGCTAACGACCATAAGCAGAAGCGGCAGATGTCCTATACCGAGATGGCCAGCGGAATTCGCCAGCGGATGGAAAAAGAAAAGCGCGAACAGCGCTCCAGTGAGTTTGAGCTTTCGCTGAACAATAAGGCCAAAGTCGAAATGCTATGAACCAGAGCCGGGCCATGAAATTGGCGGCCATAGTAGTGTTCGTACTGGCTGCCTTCGAAGGAACAATTTGGGCCCAGGAGGCCGCCGACCCGCCACTCGCCCTGACGGGGCGCGTCTTGTTCGGCGTGGCCGATCTTTCCGAGGGTACTTACAACCAGGGTGGCCCGGCTGCCACCCTGGGGGCTAACCTGTCCGGGTATTGGCGCGATCCACGAATTCTTCAATTCGCGGTTGCGCCCACGGTCACGGTCGGCCAGGCAGTTCCGGGCACGGAAATGGGGAACGCACTCACAGGCTTTTCCGGCGTGGGGATTCTGCTGCAGGGCAGCGCGTTCCCCTTGACCGTCTCTTATTCCAGAAGCAGCAGCTCCTTCGACGAATCCAAGAGCGCCGTCTCGTCAAGCCAGGGTGTGCTGAGCGGCGTGGAAACCGGCACAACAAACAGCGTGTTCGACGTCAACTGGATTCTGCGATTCAGGTACTGGCCCACGATCAACCTCAATTACACGGACACGGATTACAGCGCGGACTTACCCAAGGGGTTCGGTGGAAACGACGATCATGACCTGCGCGACATCACCGCGCACTTAAACTACAGCTTGGGCGGATGGCAGGCAGGCGCCAGGTATCAACGCTCCCAGTCGAAGTCACTATCCCCCGATATCCTCACCGGAGGCCAGCAAGAAGACGACGACACCACAACAGATATGGGATTTAGCGCTGCACGAATGCTGCCGCTCAATTCCTCGATTGGAGTGAACGCCGACCAGTCGAAGTCCGACTTTACGTTCGACGACTCCAGCACAAGCAGTACCGTGCGCGTCGCCAACGCCACCCTCGCCTCCCAACCGGTGGAAAGGGTCAGTTCGTCGGTGCAGGTGCAATACACCAGCAACCTGCAAGCGTACCAATTGCAACAGGCACTCGCCGGAGCAGGACTTCCAGGCCTTGGCAACTCGTCGAGCACGGGCACTACCGGTCCGCTTACCTACCTATCGGTGCCAACCAATTTGTTGACCCTTTCCGGAGGTGGGGGAATCCGCCTGGGCTATGGATTCTCTCTGATTGGAAGCACCGGGGAGAGCCATTCGTCGAACTCGGGCACCTCGACGCGGTGGAGCGCCGGTCCGGCATATCAGTACAAATGGCGCTCTGGCTGGTTCTCGGCCAACTATTCGCACAACAATATGGAAACCCGCTCGGAGGTGGTGACCGAGAATGTCGTCGCCGGGGCCGCGAGCACCCTATTTTCGGAGACCATGATTACGGATTCCGGCTCCATGAATCTGAGCTATTATCTGCCCTCCCAATTCAAGCTCGCAGCCGCAGCGCACGGGTCGGAAGGTACGATCAGGGACGACGGAATTCCCTATCCTGCCCACGACTATGGCGGTCTCGCTTCCCTGACCAGGCCCTTTGGGGAATGGACCTTGACCGGGGCGCTAACCCTGGAAAAAAACGTTGCAAATCACGAACTGATCTACAACGAGAATTCGGCAAAAGGTGCCTCCCTCGGTGTCTCCTATCGTGGCCTCAATGTATCCGGAGGCTATCAGACCGGCAGTGGTATGGCAGTGCAGGTGGGCAACGGCCTGGTCTGGGTTACCAACCCCGTGGTGGTCAGCCCTCTGCTCGGAACTCCCGTCCTGACCAGCACCACCGGCACTACCATGACCGGGTCCTATCGATCGAGGCATGCCCGGCTGATCGTGTCGGGCGATTATGGGCATTACAGTTACACGACCAACCAGATGCCCGCCACCACATACACCTTGCTGAACCTGCACGCCTCGTACAGACTCAGGCGGCTCCGTCTGGTTGCGGGATACTTGTCGCAGTCGCAGTTGTTTAGCGCTGGTCCACAGGGTACGTTTAATGCAAGGATGATGTACCTACAAGTTGAGCGCAATTTCAGGGTCTTCTAGAATGCCGGCGTCTGTCAGATCGGCTAATTCGGGAATCGCGGTGGCGGCACTCCTGCTAGCGCTGCTTGCAGTGCCGTCTCCGGCCGGCGCGTCCGATATCCCGCAGGAGTCGAAGACCGCGATTGCGGTGCCGGTGATCACCATGGACGGTGGCCGGCGTCTGGATTTCGTAAATGCCTTTTCTTCGGAAAGGGAAGTGAATCCAACCCGCTCCTTCTGGAAACGGGCTCTGGATGTGGTTATCGGTTCGCCGGAATACCACCGGCTGATCTGCCCCTACGGCATCACCACCGATTCCCGGGGACGCATTCTGGTCACCGATACAGCCGCAAGGGCCGTCCATATCTTCGATTTTGAAAAGAAGAAATATCGCCGGCTGCAGGGCGGCCGCAAAGGAGAGGATTTCCAATCCCCGATGGGCGTGGCCGTCGATGCCCAGGACAACATCTATGTGACCGATTCGCGCAGCGGCAAGATCTTCGTCTTCGATGCCGACGGCAAGTTCCGCAGGTTTATCGGGTCCGAATCCAGGGACGAGGGCTTCTTCAAGCGCCCTACCGGCATTGCCATCGACAAGCAGAAAGGCGAAGTGTTCGTCAGCGACACCCTGCGCGACAAGATCTTCGTTATGGATCTGGAGGGGCATCTGTTGCGCCAGATTGGCGGCCGCGGCAGTGGTCCGGGCGAGTTCAACTTCCCCACCGACCTGGTGTTGAGCGGCAACGATCTGTTGGTGGTCGACGCCATGAATTTCCGGGTGCAGATTCTGGACCTGCAAGGCCATTTCCTGTCCCAATTTGGGGAGCGGGGTACCGGCATCGGCAAGCTTTTTCGTCCGAAAGGGATGTCGGTGGACAGCGAAGGGGACGTATATTTGGTAGACGCTCTGCTGGAAGCCGTGCAGGTCTTCGACCGCGACGGAACGCTGTTGTATACCTTCGGGCAGACCGGCGGTGGGCTCGGTGAACTGCAACTGCCCGCGGGATTGTGGATTGACGCCGGCGACCGTATCTACCTCGCCGACTCCTACAATCAGCGAGTTCAGGTCTTCCAGTTCACCAGTGCGAAGCGTGCGAAAGGGGAGCGGCATTGATTCGGTCTTCGCAGAGGTGTCGGTGGATAGCCATCCCGACGCTCGGGCTGGCGCTCGGCATGACCTTGGCGATGGTGCTGGCGCCGCAGGCAGCCCATGCTCAGGAACCGACCGTGCAGGGATCCCCGCATGACCTCAGCGTGAACGGACCCGGGCCGGTGAAGGCGATCAGCGAGAAGCAGGTCTGTCTCTTCTGCCACGACGCCCACGTCTTCGATGCAAACTCCCCCCATCCCCTGTGGAATCAGAAGCTCTCAACCGTAACCTCCTACGGCCTGTATTCCAGCAGCACTTATAAGCAGAAGAACAATCAGCCGTCCACCCGCAGCAAGCTCTGCCTGAGCTGCCACGACGGCTCCGTCGGCATCGGCCAAACCTATTCGCCTTACAGTGGCACCATCGCCGTGCAGGGCACCCTCAACGCCGTCGATAACTTCGGTTCGGATCTGAGCAAGAGCCATCCGCTCGGCTTTACCATGCCTGCGATGGACGATGGCGAGATCAAGTTGACGCTGGCGGCCGCGCCGCCGGCTACCTCCGATCCCGCAGTCAAGCTCTATGCCGACAAGATCGAGTGTGTAACCTGTCACACTCCGCACACGCCCAACCGCGATCCCGCTTCGCTGTTCATGGCGCGCAGCAATGAAAACAGCGCCATATGTAAGGCCTGCCATGATACGACGCGTGGCACTCTTGCCGGCTGGGGCTCCGGCAAGCACGCGTTAGCCGGCAACGCGGTCAACTCGAGCGCCCTATTGCCATACCCAACCGTGGCGGCAAATGGCTGCGAAAATTGCCATAGCGGCCATCAGAATTCAGGAACGGGAGGAAGGTTGCTGCGCGGCGGCCAGCAGAATACCTGTGGCACATGCCATGGCGGCAACCCGAATCTGACTCCCGCGCTGCCCAACGTCATTGCCGAACTTAGCAGCACCTATGTACATCCGATCGGACAGCCCACATCGCCGCCGCATGACCCTGGCGAGAAGCTGCCGGTGGCCAGCTCGCGCCACGCCGAGTGCGCCGACTGTCACAACCCTCATGCCGCGCGCGGCACTGCCGGTCTGTCCGCGCCCGCTTCTCCGCCAAGCCTGGCCGGAAGCTCGGGGATCAGCGCTTCCGGGAGCGTCGTTAGTTCCGCCGCCAACGAATACGAGGTCTGTTTCAAGTGCCATGGCGACAGCCGCAATAAGCCGCAATCGGCAATGTACAACGCCTATGGACGCGAGCCCGTGAGGGTGACCTCGTCCCTGGATCCTTACAATGTCCGGCTTGACCTGAACTCACCGGTGTCGCGCCACAACGTGGCCCAACCGGCCCGGCCTGGGATTTCGCCGAGCCTGCGCCCCAGCGTGCTCGATCTGAACGACAACCCTTCAGGCCGCTTCCTGGTGTCCAGTACCTATATTTATTGCGGCGATTGTCACAGCAATGACGCATCGCGGGCTTCCGGAGGCAACGCTCCGAATGGACCACACGGTTCCAAGTGGCCGCACCTGCTGGAGCGCCAGTACCAGGAGAACACGCTGCCGGCGCAAGGAGCGGGTTCCATCTTCGCCAGCATTGGCTATACCCCTGGAATCAGTAGCCCGTACGCACTTTGCGATAAGTGCCACGATTTGGATTTCAAACTCAATCTGACGGGCACCGGCACCGATAGCGCATTCGGCAAACACCACACCCATGTGGTGACGGTGGGGGCGTCGTGCTCCGTCTGCCACGCCGCGCATGGCGTTCAGGGTGGCACCACGTCGAACAACAAACATCTTTTGAATTTCGACAAGCAGATCGTGGGCCGTCTCGGCAACAACCCCTTGCCTTATATCGATACCGGGCGGCGGCAGTGCTTCCTGACCTGCCACGGCGTGGTGCACAACGGCAGCAGCTACTAGACGTATCCGGGCCTAACGGCCATGTAACCCCTCTCAGCGCCCGGTCCCTCAATCTCACATTTATCCGTGATCGCGGTCACATCCAGGGCTGGGCGGGGTGGTGTACCATAATGATATTGAAAATCATTTTCAATTTCATACATAAACGCCCGGAGTCCTAAGCCAGTGAATCGCCTCAGTCCCGCACAGTTCGTCCTCCACATTACACTCTTGTTGCTCACCTGTACCGCTCAGCTCTTTGCAGCCGGAGCCGCCACCCTGCATGGCACCGTCTCCGATCCCACGGGCGCGGTCATTCCAGGAGCTACGGTGCGCGCCCGCAATCAGGCTACCGGCTCACTTGCCGAGGCTACAACGGGGCCCGAGGGAGAGTACTCGATCGCTCTGCCCGCCGGACGCTATGAGCTGGAGGCCAGCGCCACCGGCTTTCAGAGCGTCTCGCGCCAGGCCGTGGAGATTGCCTCTGGCGCCGCCCAGGCGTTCGACCTTCAGTTGCCGCTCGCAACTCTCAACGAAACGCTCAGTGTCGTCGTCGAGATGCCCGGGGTTGAGACCACAAGCTCGCAACTGGGTGAGACCATCAGCGCCGCCAAGATGACTTCCGTGCCATTGAACGGCCGCAGCTTCACCGGTCTGCTGGCCATGCAGCCGGGGGTCATTCCCGCCAGCTCGCAGCAGCCCAATGCCGTGGTCATGTCGGGTTGCACGGCCACTCCGCCCTCCGGCGACCTCAACCCGGGCAATCTCTCGGTCAGCGGACAGCGTGAGACCGCCAACGGCTTTGCCGTCAACGGCGCGGTGGTCGAGGAGGACTTCAACAACGGCATTGCCGTGGTGCCCAATCTTGACTCCATTCAGGACTTCAAGGTGTTCACCAGCAACTTCGACGCCGAGTATGGAAATTTCAGCGGCGGGCAGGTGCTGGTCTCCACCAAATCCGGTGGCAATAAGCTACACGGCAGCGCCTTCGAGTTCCTGCGCAACACCGCACTGGATTCGCGCAACTACTTCGCTCCCGATCGCGCCGCTTATCAGCGCAATCAATACGGCGGAACCTTCGGCGGTCCCATCCGCAAAGACCAGTCATTCTTCTTCCTGGACTATCAGGGCACAGGCATGAAACAGGGGCAGGAGAGCGGCAAGATTACCGTTCCCAGCCTCGCCGACCGCACCGCCGACCAGAATGGAGATTTCAATCTCGGCGACCTCGCCAGCCAGCTCACCGGCAAGGTGAGCACCCAGCACTGGGCGCAGCAGCTAGGCTCCAGCGTGGCCTACAACGAGCCCTACTACACTCCAGGCTGCACCAGCGCCGCGCAGTGTGTTTTCCCCAACGGCAAGATCCCGGCCTCTCTCATCTCGGCTCCGGCCGCGCACCTGCTGCAATACATCCCCGCACCCAATTCCGGGACCAACACCTTCTCCACCTCCGCGCAGAACGAGACCCTCGGCGATAACAAGGGCGCCGCCCGCATCGACCAGAACACGCGTTGGGGCCAGCTTTCCGCCTACTACTTCATTGACCAGTACGACTTGAACAATCCCTATCCCACGGCTCAGGGCGGAGCCAACGTACCGGGCTTCAGCGCCACCTCCAACGGACGCGCCCAGCTCTACAGCCTCGGGCTCAGCAAGGCCTTCGGCAGCCACACGGTGAACGAGGCGCGCTTCAGCTACATGCGCGACTTCAACGTCATTGGCAAGCCGCGGGGAGGCGTGGGCCCATCGCTCGCCTCGCAGGGATTTCTCGAAGGCGCGGGCACGCTTGGCATCGTCCCCCTGGACCCGGCCATCGAGGGAATCGAGAACGTCGCCTTCAATAACTTCACCATCGGCGTCGATGTCACCGGCGAGCGCCAGGTCAACAATACCTGGCAGTGGAGCGACAATCTCACCCGCGTTCTCGGCCATCACACCCTCAAGATCGGCGGCGGTTTCCATCTCGATCAGGTCAACATCCAATCCAACTCCATCAACAATGGCTCCTTCGTCTTTCAGGGCACGGAAACCGGCTCCGACTACGCCGACTTTCTGCTGGGAGTGGCCAGCACCTACGAGCAGGGCGACGCCAGCTCGTTCTACATTCGCAATCACTACATCGGACTCTTCGCGCAGGATAGCTGGCAGATTCGTCCCAACCTAGTGCTCAACTACGGAATGCGCTGGGACGTGCTGCCGCCCTGGCATGAGAAGTACAACCAGATTCAGACGTTCGTGCTCGGCGAGCAATCGCGCGTCTATCCGGGCGCGCCCACCGGCATTGTCTTTCCCGGCGACCCGGGAATTCCCCGCACCCTGGCGCCCACCAAGTGGGATAATTTTTCTCCGCGTCTCGGTCTCACCTTCGCGCCCGATTTTGACGATTCCTTTCTGCACGCCGTCTTCGGCTCGGCGGGCAAGAGCAGCATTCATGCTGGCTTCGGCCTCTTCTACTCCGCATTCGAAGGGCTTTCCGCCGGCATCATGAGCGCCTGCGCGCCCTATGGATACGACTACAACAGCACCATCGGACAGCCGCTCTTCAGCCAGCCGTTTGTCTCCGCCACTACCGGCGCCAATAACGGACAACCGTTCCCCTCACCCATCCCGGTCTTTGGAGCCTCGGCCTCGCATCCCAACAACAGCGTCAACTGGTCCAACTATTCGCCCATCACCGGAGACCCGGCCTTCTACTACCGCAACACCTCGCCTTACACGGAGAGTTACAACCTCTCGGTGGAGCGCGAAGTGGCGCCGAAAACATACCTCAAAGTCGGCTACGTAGCCTCGCAGGCGCATCACCTGCTGGTGCTCACCTCGGCCGATCCAGGCAATGCCGCGCTCTGCCTCGGCGTCAGCCAGCCCAGCCAGGTCGCACCCGGAACTCCAACCTGCGGACCCTTCAAGGAAGGTGGAGTCTTCACCCGGACCAACGGAAGCACGGTGCAGGTGCGCGGGCCATTCAACGCATTGTTTAACGGCCAACCGGCGTTCGACGGCATCACCTATCAGAAGACCATCGCCTCGTCCAACTACAACTCCCTGGAAGCTTCGCTGCGCCACACCAGCACCACGTTGGAGTTAATGGCCGCCTACACCTACGGCAAGTCGCTGGATGACTCGTCGAGTCTCTCCGAGCCGGTCTATCCCATGGGAGCCGCGCTCAGCAAGGCAGTCTCCGCCTTCGATCTCCGCCATAACTTCGTGGTCAGCTACCGTTACGCGCTGCCCATCCAGAGGCTTGCCCGCGCCGGCAATCGCCTTACCGACGGATGGTCCGTCTCCGGCATCACCCGCTTCTCCACCGGACTGCCGGTCACTCTCTACAACAACACGGACAGTTCTCTGCTTGGCTCCATGCCCAACGGCATCAACAACAATGGAGTGGACACGCCATACTTCATCCCCGGCAATCTCCATATCAATACCAATCCGCGCAATAGTCAGGCGGCCTTCAACACCGCGTTGTTCCCCACCAATACCGCTCCCTACCTGGGACAGTTAGGCAATGCCCGCCGCCGCTTCTTCTACGGGCCTGGGTTAGAGAACTACGACATGTCTCTGCAGAAGGAAGTCGCGCTGCCCGAAGGCAAGATGTTGCAGTTCCGCATGGAGGCCTTCAACGTCTTCAACCACGCCCAGTTCTTCGGAGCCGCGGCGGTCAACGGAAACATCAGCAGCGCGGGCTTCGGGCAGATCGTCAACGCCATGCCCCCGCGCCAAGTGCAACTGGCTCTCAAGTTCAGCTTCTGAGGCTCCGAATTTCCGCCTCGTCCTGCTTTGTGCTGTAATGGCACTCGAACCTTAAAACTTTGAAGATTCAGGAGTCCGAGCGACGGGTGCGGTGATGGAGGTTGTGTCGGTCAACGTTGGACTGCCGCGCGAGGTGATCTGGAAGCGCCAGCGCGTCAGCACAGCCATCTTCAAGGTTCCGGTGGAAGGCTCGATCGCTCTCCGCAAACTCAATCTGGATGGCGACCGGCAGGCCGACCTCTCCGTACATGGCGGCCCGAGCAAGGCGGTCTATGCGTATCCGCTGGAGCACTACGACTATTGGCGCACGCGGATTCCGGAAACACCGGAGACCCTGGGCGCGTTCGGCGAGAATCTAACAACGCGGGGCGTCTTAGAAGCCGACCTGAACATTGGCGACCAGCTGCGAGTTGGAACCGCGCTGTTGCAGGTGGCGCAACCGCGCATGCCGTGCTACAAGTTGCAGCTGCGATTCAATCGTGACGATATGACGAGGCTTTTCGCACTGAGTGGGCGCAGCGGCTTTTATTTCTCCGTGATTGAAGAAGGAGAAGTGAAGGCTGGGGACTCGATGGAATTTGTGGAGCATGAGGAGCATGGAGTGTCTGTCGCGGAGGTGTACGGGCTCTACTTTGACAGGACGATTGACCCCGAGCTACTGAGGCGGGCACTGCAAGCACCGGCGCTGACGGACGAATCGCGATCCATGCTGCTCAGGCGGATGGCAGGATTTCCCTCTTAGCCGCCACGCACAACCTCGATCACCTAACCTCACTCTTCAGTATCCGAATCCGTGCGCAATTTTGCCCTTGAAACCTTTGAAACCCTAATCTCCATGCCGCGTACGCAGTATCCTATTCATAGCCTTGATCTCCATCCTCAATCTCGGCCGCTGCGATTACTCGACTGCTCTGCAGTTGCAACAGACCCTGGTCGAGCTGCGCCAGCAGGAGCGCATCGGCAACGTGCTCGTCTTCGTCGAGCATCTCCCGGTCATTACCCTGGGACGCAACGCCAGCCAGGTCAACATCGTCGCCTCCCGTGAGCTGCTCGCCTCGCGCGGCGTCACCATTCATGAGATCAATCGCGGTGGCGACGTCACCTTTCATGGCCCCGGACAACTGGTCGCCTACCCAATCTTCGATCTGCGCTCCTTTGAGCCCAAGCTCGGAGTCATCGCCTACGTCCGCCTGCTCGAA
>Ga0182016_10005701_pt1 | contig 13321 bp, 8 predicted proteins | sample 712S2MmetaG_FD_120491 | JGI IMG/M metagenome (GOLD analysis project Ga0182016, IMG submission 120491) | Permafrost microbial communities from Stordalen Mire, Sweden - 712S2M metaG | ecosystem: Environmental > Terrestrial > Soil > Wetlands > Permafrost | place: Sweden: Stordalen | collected...
CGAAACCGCGGGGGGTGGCCTGGTCGGCACGGTCTCCTCTGGACTCAGCTCAGGTGCAAGCGCTGTGGACGGCTCCGCGGCAACCGCCGTACCGTTCGGAAACCTTCCTGTCGTCTTCTTCATCTGGGGCCCCAGCCGCATTGCACCCGTCCGCATCGAAACCCTTACCATCACCGAGACCCTCTACGACTCGCTCACGCTCAACCCCGTCCACGCCTCGGCGCAACTCGGCCTCAAGGTCCTTACCGCACCCGAGCTGCAGTTCATCGATGGACCCTCGGGCACGCTCGCAAGCGCCGCCTCGACCTACGCTATGAGCCTGCGTGAGGCGCTCGCCATTGACAACCTCATCAACAGCGCGGAATCGATCGCCGGCATGCTGCCGTTCTGACAAACCTCCACCAGGAAAGGAGCCAAAATGTTCTCGAGCGACAGCCGTTACTACCAACTCGGCACCTACTCGGTCACACTCCGAAATGGCCAAACCGTAACAGCGACGCGCCTGCCTCTTCCGCCCACTACGCCGCCAGCGCTCTCCGGCTACTACACCGTCCAGCAGAATGATCGTCTCGACACCATCGCCGCGCGTTACCTCACTGATCCCACGCTCTTCTGGCAGCTCTGCGACGCCAACAACTCGCCATCCGCCGCCGCCCTCATCGCTCGTCCCATCGTTGGCATCCCCAAGGGAGGACAGAGTTGAACTATAGCTTCTCAATATTGATTGGGGGAACCGCCGCTGACGACCTCGCGGCCACCTTCAATGAGCTTGAGGTAGAAGAGAACGTCGACGCGCCCGGCGCATTCTCCCTCATCTTGCCGATCAATGTTACCAGTACGGGAGACTACGATGTCGTCAACGATTCGCGCCTCGCTCCGCTCTCCAACGTGGCCATCGTCGCCACCGCCTCCGATGGAAACCAGCAGTGCATTTTCGACGGTTACGTCCTGGCTCAAACCGCGCATCTCGATACCGGCACGGTCGCCAGCACTCTGCGAGTCTGGGGCCAGGACGCCACCTGGCTGATGAACACTACCGAGCAGGTCAAGGAGTGGGTCGACCTCACGGACGGCGATGTCGCCAATAGCATCTTCGGCGACTACAATTTCACCCCCGATCCCACCAATCTCGATGACGACTCGCCGGCCCACACCTCCGATGGCAACACCCTGATGCAGCGGGCCACCGATGCCCAGTTCCTGCGCCTTCTCGCCCGTCGCAACGGCAAGCTCTTCCGCGTCTTCTGCACCGACACGCCGGGTGAACGAACCGGCTACTTCGCGCTGCCCACGCTCGACGGAGAACCCGCCGTCACCCTCACGTTGAATGATGCTTCCTCCGCGACCGTCGACTCGGTCGACATCACCTGGGACGTCCTCCGCCCCTCCGCAAACCTTGCCAAGCAAACGCTTTTTTCCGACAGCGACGCCGACGGCACCGGAGGCACCACCAGCGACTCCGGCCTCACGCTGCTTGAAGCCCAGGGCCTCTCCGACTTTGCCGGAACAACCGTCACCTCGCTCCTCACGGCAACTGTCAATGACGGGGAAGAGCTTACCCTGCGCTCGCAGTCAGTCTTGATCGAATCAGGCTGGTTCGTGCGCTGCACCGGCTCAACCGATGTAAACCGCCTCGGCGCCATCTTGCGCGCCGGAACCGTTGCCCAACTCAACGCCGCCGGTTCCCTCCATTCCGGCAAGTACTTCGTTTGGAGCGTCCGCCACCGCATCACGCTGGAGAAACACACCATGGAATTCGTCATGCTGCGCAACGCTGTCGGCGCACCGGCATCGCCAGGCATGCTGTCGTCCGGGCCAGGAGGACTATGAGCGATCCACTTCTGCAGGAGTTGATGGACCGGGTCCGCAATCGCTTCTATGGCAAGTACCGCGGCATCGTCACCGACGTGGACGAGTCCACCTGGCGCATCAAAGCATCCGTCCCCAACGTCCTGCCCGGCGGTTCCGCAACCGGGTGGTGCATGCCCTGCGTTCCCTACGCCGGTCCGCAGGTCGGCTTCCTTATGCTTCCCGAGGTCGGCAGCGCAGTGTGGATCGAGTTCGAGGGCGGCGACACCTCTTATCCGATCTGGGTTGGTATGTACTGGACCTCTGGCGATCTGCCCTCGAATCAGAGTGGCTCCATCAAAACCATCATCACCAGCGCCGGCTCCATCGCATTCGATAACCAACAGGGCAGCATTACTCTCACCGACGCGCAGAACAATACCGTCGTGCTCGACTCGAATGGCGTTACCAGCACCTCGGGTTCAAACTCCGTCGCCATCGGCACCAGCAGCGTCAGCGTCAACGACGGCGCCCTGGAGGTGATGTAGATGCCTGCCCTGCTCACGGTCTCCAGCACCATGATGTGTCCGCACGGCGGCATGGTCACTGCCATCCCCGGTCAGGCCCGCGCCAACGCACAGTCCCCCATCCTGCGCGGGTCCGACACGTTTATCGTCGCCGGATGCCCATTCAACATCAGCGGGGTCCTTAGCCCCTGCGTCACCGTGCAGTGGGTCCAGACCGCAACCAGGGTGCAGGCGGGCGGAGACTTCGTTCTCAACGAATCCAGCGTCGGGCTCTGTCTCGCCGCCACGCAGGCGCCGCAGGGCGCTGCCCTGATCCTCCAGACGCAACCCAATGTGGAGGGCCTGTGACTGTGCTTCCTTACGCTGAACCCACCATGAGCGCCCCACGGAGGAATCCATGATCCGTCGCGACATCCTTTACCCTTTCGCCATCGACGCCGCCTCCGGACAGGCCGCGCAGACCGACTATGCCAGTCATGTCGATCAGATGATCCGCCAGGTCCTTCTCACCGATCCCGGCGAACGCGTCTGTTTACCCACCTTCGGCGCTGGCCTTCGCCGCCTGCTCTTCGCACCGATGAACTCCTCGCTCGGAGCCTCAACCAAGCTCATCGTTACCCAGGCCCTGAATCAGTGGCTCGGCGACCAAATCACCGTAAAAGACGTCACCGTCGCCACCGCAACCTCTACCACCGGCGGCACACCTGTTCCAGGTCCTCCGTTGCCCGATTCCGCGATCTCAATCCAGATCACCTACGTCCTTATCGAAACCCAGACCGTTATGCAGACCCAGGTACCGGTGAGTTGATATGACCACGAACCTCACAGAACCGCGCAACCGTCTGCAACTCGTCATCGAGTCGACCACCGTCAACGGCATCGACTTCATCGAGTTGAAGGCCGTTGACGCAACCACGCTCTACATCCACTTTCTCAACGCGGTCAACGTCAACGTCCCGGGCATCGCCGCCGCCATCACTGGAGGCGACCGCATCACCGGCATCATTGTCAGCCCCATTCAGGCCGCCACTGGCTGGACGGTCGACGCAAACGGCAATCCCATCCTCGCCGTAAATGTCAGCACCGCCGGCGACTTCTCCACCTACACTCTGACGATCACCGGCGCTCCGCTGGACCCGATGTATCAGAGCGCGCCTTTCTCCTTCAAGGTGCTTTGCCCTTCCGATTTTGACTGCGACACGACGCCCGAATGCTGCGCCGCGCCCGAGCCTCCCCTGCCAGCCATCGACTATCTCGCCAAGGACTTTCAGAGCTTCAACCTCGCGCTCTCGGAGTTTTCCGCGCAACGCTATCCCGCGTGGCAGGAGCGATCTGAGGCCGACTTCGGCGTCATGTTCATGGAGGCGCTCTCCGCCGTAGCCGACGAGCTTAGCTACTTGCAGGATCGCGTCGCCGCGGAGTCTGCGCTGCTCACCGCCACGCAGCGCCGCTCCCTCGTCAGCATGGCGCGCCTGGTTGACTACGAGCCTGCCCCCACGCTCTCGGCCTCCACCATCGTTCAATGCCAGGTCGTCGGAACCACGGTCCCTGCCGGATCGCTGGTCAGCGCCGCCTCGCCCAACAGCGTCAAGGTCCCATTTGAGATCGGCACCGGGCTCGCCGACACCACCCAATACACCGTCTCCACTCTATGGAACAGCATCCAGCCCTACTGGTTCGACGACAGCCAGCGTTGCCTACCATGCGGCGCAATGGGCATGTACATCCTTGGTCAGGGATTCAATTTTCCCGATGGGTTGCCACTGCTCATTCAGACCGACCTGCCGGGCGAGAGCATCCGCGAGATCGTCTACCTTGTCGCCGCCAAAACCGCGCTCCTCGGCGACGAGATCTACCCCGTCGGCGGCCCGCTCCCCACCCTCGTCACCTGGATCCAGTGGACAACGCCCACCCTGCGCGACCACGACCTCACCAACACCGTCGTCTACGGCAACCTGCTCCCCGCCACACAGGGCCAGCGCTTCAGCGAGTCCTTCGTCGTCGGCACCGCGCCGCCCGCGCAGTCCGCGTTGCCGGTCGCTATTGCTAGGCTCGGCCCCAACGGCACCGCCGAAACTCCTAATTGGGTAATTCGCTATCCGCTCTCGAAGACACAAGGCAACCGAACGACTCTCTTCGTCGAATCGCAGCCTCGCCTCACCTGGCTCCCGCCGGGCTCCGCGCAGAATACCGTCGTCGACCCCGACATCGCCAAGCCTCTGCCCGAGATCGTGCTCTCCCGTCGTCTCCCGGAGCCGCAGACCTTCGAGTTCGCCACCAGCCTGCTCGACGCCACACCCATCGACTTTGCATACACCGTCGATCCTGCTGCATGGCGCGTCGTCAGCGCCACGCAGGCCGGCCTTCCCAGCCAATCCATTCAATGGGAGTACGACGGGGACCAGGGCGATACGCTCCGCTTCGGATTCGAGGGCTTCGGCCAGCCGCCCAACGATGGCGATGTCTACGACGTCACCTACCGCATCGGCGTCGGGAGCACAGGCAATGTTGCGGTCGAGGCCATCCACACCGTAGACCCCTCCGCATCCCAATACCTCGCCGCCGTGCGCAATCCATTCATCGTGACCAATGGCGCCGACCAGGAGACCGCCCTGCACATTCAGCGCATGGCCCCACAGGCTTTCCGCGCCGTCCAGTACCGTGCCGTCCAGCCGGTCGATTATGTAGCCGCCGCCGAGACCCTCCCCTGGGTTTTGAGCGCGGGCACCGCCTTTCGCTGGACTGGAAGCTGGCTCACCGTCTTCACCACCGCTGACCCACGCGGCAACGCGCCTGTGACGGAACCCAACCAGATCTCTCTCGTCGAGTTGCTTAATCGCCGCAAGCTCGCCGGCTACGAGTCCTACGCCCCACCACCCACACTCGTCGCCCTCGACCTCATCATCACCGTTTGCGCCGCCACTGGCTGGCTCGAAAGCGACGCTGAGGCTGGAGTTCTCGCCCGTCTCGCCAACGCCGAACTCCCCAATGGCACCACTGGGTTCTTCTACGCCGACGCCTTCACCTTTGGCACACCGCTCTATAGAAGCGCGCTCGACGCCGCCATCCAGTCCGTCCCCGGCGTCAACGGCGTGCTCGACATCGAGTATCGACGCCGCGGCGCGAGCGATTTCTTTCAATCGCTGCCCGACATCCTACCCCTCGGCTCGACTGAGATCCTTCGCATCGAGAACGACCCCAGCTACCCCGAGCGCGGTACGATTCGGGTCATCGCAGAGGGGGGCCAATGAAGCAGCCGATCAAAGCCCGCGCAATCAACGGCCCAACCAGGCGCCTCGCCAGCCGCGCGGCATCCGGCTCGCCCACGCAGGCCGCGGCAACCGCCCTCGTCTGCCCCTGCGACTCAACCGCTCTACCCGCCATCACCAACCTTCCCGGCCTCAATCAAATCGTCTTTCGCGCAGGCGACTTCAACAGCTTCCGCACCGCCCTGCTCACCCCACTCCCGTCCGAGGTTTCGCTCACTGCATGGAACTCCGGCCGCGGCATCGATTCCGATCCCTCGGTCATCGACCTCGCCGTCATGATGGTCGAGTGGTTCGCCTATCTTGCCGACATCCTCACCTTCTACAACGAGCGCATCGCCAACGAAGATTATCTCCGCACTTGCATCCTCCCGCCCACACCCGCGGCCCTCGTCAACCTGCTCGGTTATACCCCCCGCCCCACCATTGGGGCCACTGGATTCCTTGCCGCTCTGCTTACTCCGACAGTTGTTGGTGCTCAGACCATCATCCTGCCCGACGGCCTCGAGTTCCAAAGCAAACCCGGCCCGGGTCAGACCCCGCAGAGCTTCGAGCTTCATCCTGCCACTACCGTTGGCCTACCCGCCAGCGTCACGGCAACTCCACCTAGCTCGTTGCTCAATGGAGGTTCGACCCTCCTGCTTAACGGCGCCGTCACCTCGATCACCAGCGGCATGCGGCTTCTGCTCAGCACGCGGGACAACAACGCCGCGCCCAACCTCATCACCGTCTCCGGTGTTCCCGTGGTTCAAGCAACAGCCACCGGCAAGCAGACTGCCGTCACGTTCACGGTCACGCAACCGCCCGGAGCAGCAGTCACAACAGCCGCGACCTCGCGCCTGCTGAAGGCAAACCAGAACGCCGGGCTCTGGACTGTCAACGGAGCCAGCATCGACTCCAGCCACAAGGTCATCCAGATGGCCGGCCTGTTGCGCCAGATCCAGCCTGGAGACTGGGTCGTCTTTACAGGGGGCGGCACCGCGCAGGCCATCCAGGTCGCCTCCACGCAGGACATGCTTGGCGACGCCAGTACCGGCGCCGGCGCCGGCCCCAAAGGTGTCAGTGCCGGCCCAACCCCCACGCCCATCCCCGTTCTCCACACCCAGCTCACGCTCCAGACCGCTCTCAACTCCACAATCAGCGGAGCAGACTCGGCGATCAACGTTCTCTTCGGATGGGTTGAAGCCGGCGTTCTCGTCGATCAGCCGCCATCCCCTTGGAACGGTACCTCGTCGAACCTGAAGCCTATCCAGCCTGCGAGCTTCCCACTGAGTTCGCCCCTCGGAACTCCCGGCGCCGCCCCCATTCTCCTCGCCGACTCCGCGGGCAACGGAGCACAGGCCTCTGCCACCGTTGCCTCCAACGGAAGCCTCTCAATCGACTGGCCCTCCTCGACGCCAACCCCGCTCAACCCCGCGTTTACATCACCCATTACCGTCTACTACGACCTTCTCCCGGTCTCCGCGGGCAAAACCGTCAAGAACGAGATCGTCGGCAGTGGCGACTCCACGCAGACCGGACAGAGCTTCAAGCTTTCCAAGTCGCCAGTCACCTACCTGGCGTCGGGATCCACTTACGCGAGCACCATCGCACTCACAGTCAACGGTCTGCCCTGGACTGAAGTCCCAAGTTTCTACGGTCAACCCGCCAGCGCGCAGGTCTTCGTCGCCCGTCAGGATGCGAATCAGAACACCTATATCGCCTTCGGAGACGGCGTCAACGGTGCGCTCGTGCCCACCGGCACCAACAACATCGTCGCCACCTACCGGTACGGCGGCGGCGCTTCTTCACCCGCTGCAGGTAAGCTCACTGTCGTTGCCAAGAGCTTCCCCGGCCTCCAATCAGTCGTCAACCCCGTGGCCGTCGCGGGCGGCGGCGATCCCGACCCCGCATCCCTCATTCGCCAGTTCGCGCCTCGCTCGGTGCTCACCTTTGGCCGCGCCGTCTCCGTTTTCGACTACCAGGCAATCGCGGCAGGCGCACCCGGCGTCTCCATGGCTTCTGCGCAGTGGAGCTGGGACTCTGCCAATCAGCGCGCCGGGGTTATGGTTTACGTCGCAGGCCAGCCCGGCATTGCAGCCTCCGTTCAAACTTTGCTCACCGCATCCGGCGATCCAAATCGCCCCGTCATCGTTGTGCCTGCAATCCAGATTCCGGTCACTCTCACCTTGCAACTTGTCGTTGTCGCGGGCGTCGACATCCCCACCCTCGAATCCAATGTCACAACAGCGCTTTGCGACCCTTCAGCCGGCGTCTTCTCGCCTCCACAGATCTCTATAGGACAGGCACTCTTCGACAGCAACATCGAGGCCGCCCTCCAAGTCATTCCCGGAGTCATCGCGGTCGCTGCCAGCACTTTCACCATCGGAAGCGGCAATAGCCCCGGCCCTCTGCACATCCCAGGCGAGGGCTGTTTCTTCTCCCTCGCACCCGCAAACCTGTTCCTCAGTACGGAGACACCATGATCCTGGTCATCCTCAAACCGGGACGCGCAGACCTATCCGAAAAGGAAGAGTCATGATCACCGACGGATATGCCCAGTGGTACGCTGAACGCCTGTGGGCGCTGATCCCCGCGATCTATCGCACGCTCGACGCCGGCCCCACACCCGGCGCAAACGGGCCTCTGCGCGAGGTCGTCAATCGCATCGGCGCACAGGCCGCTGTCGTTCGCCAGAGCATCGACCGGCTCTCCGAGAATCAGTCCATCGAGCTGTGCGATGACTGGGTCATCCCTTACATTGGCGACCTCGTAGCCACCCGCATCGTCAGTTGCCTCGATGCCGACGCCCAGCGCATCGACGTCGCCAAGACCATCTACTACCGCCGTCGCGCCGGTACCCTCGGCATCCTCGAGCAGCTTGCGGCCGACATCGCCACCATCGACGCGCGGTGCGTTGAGTTCTTCCGCCGCCTCGGCCGCACCCGCCACCAGTTTGACCCACCACTGAGCTATCAGATCGAGAACCCCATCTCCGGCCCCATCGGTTTTACTGACAACTCGCTGGAGGTGACCGAAGGCCTCATCGGGGCCTACAGTGGAACTCCCGCCGGAGGCTTTGCCGATCTGCGCAATCGCTACGCCGCCAGTAACACCGGCACCGCTTTCGACGAGTTCTCCTACACCGCCGATCTCCGCCAACCCGTTGAGTCGCTCGGCTGGTACAACATCCGCAACCTGGGCGTTTTCCTATGGTGGCTCACCGCCTTCCCCATAGCCGCAGCTACACCTGTTGCGGGCACTGGTGCGATTGCAAGCGACCCACCTTGCTTCACATTCGACCCATCTGGTCGAGACATCCCGCTCTTCGCTCCATCGCAACGCGCCGCAACCTCCGCGACCGCCGATCAGTACTGGGGCGAGAACTGGATCTCCCCCTCCGAGTGGGTGCTGTCCGTCGCCATCCGCCAGACTCTCTGGAACCAGCTTCTGTTATCCGGCACTCCGCAGTATCTCTATGGCATCGGCGCAGCCTTTTGGGTCGGCCTTCTGGCGGGCGGCACCAGTGCTCCTGTCCCCGTCAACACACTCGCGATCCATCCCCAGCGGGGACGCTTCAGCTTCCCCGCATGTCAGCCCGTCGGTACCATTACCGTGAATTACAGCTTTGGTCTTTTGATGGCAATCGGCGCAGGCGGCTACAACGACGACGTGCTCACCGAGCTCGCGCTCCCTGCGCCCAACCCCACGGTTGGTGGAGGCACAGCCGGCCCCGGCCTCAACCCATCCCTCGCAGCCATCTCCGCGGGGACGACCGGCGCCAACCTCGAGATCACGGACTCGCTTACCTACACCGGTCCTACGCAATCCCTCACCGTACCCGCCGGAGCCACCGTTGCGATTACCGCCGCTAGCGGTCAGCGGCCCGTCCTCCGCTGGGCCGGAGCAGCCCCCGGCGCAACCACATGGACGATCACCGGGAACGGCGGAGCCACCGGAACCCCAACGGTCCTGGTGCTCGAAGGCATCTGGTTTACCGGAGCGGACATCGTCCTCTCAGGCGTTTTCGACGCTGTTTACCTCCGCATGGTCACGCTCGATCCCGGCACCTCCGGCGCTGCCAACACTCCGCCCACCCTCTTCGACTCTGCCATTGACAACCAGCTCCTTTACCCCTCCACTCTCTGGATCGAAGGCACCGTCACCACGTTGACGATCGAGCGCTCGATCACCGGTCCAATCCGCACACGCAACGGAGGCGTCGTCACGCAGCTCATCGCAACCGACAGCGTAATCCAGTCCATCCCCACTCACGCCGTCTCGACGACAGCGCCCATGGCCTCCACGCCAACCCTCTTCGACCCCGCCAGCCTGGCCGCTGCGCTCAAATTCAATACCAGCCCTCTCGCCGCAACCGCCCTCTCAGGAGATGCGGCCCTCACCGGCGCACTGAATGCCTACACTGCAAACACCACTCCAGGCGCCGCTCTCGACACCCTGATGCTGGCGGCCATCGCCCAGTTCAGCGAGGCGCAGGCTGAGGCCGCCTGGCCGCTTGCACTCGCCGATCTCGCGCTGGGATTCTCAGAGGGCGCAGTCTCGCTCTCCCGCTGCACCGTCCTTGGTCCAACGTATACTCACCTGCTCAGCGCCTCCGAGTGCATCCTCGACGACATCGCAACCGTCGAAGATTCGCAGGCCGGATGCGTCCGTTTCACCGCCTTCGCGGCCGGCAGCGATCTCCACCAGCCTTTTCGGTGCGTCCAGATCGCCCCTGGATCGCCGCTCTTTATCACCCACGACTTCGGCCAGCCGGAGTACGTCCGCCTGCGCCCAGACGCAGACACTTTCATCCTCACCCCAGGCAGCGAGGTCACAGGATTACGCGGTCACGGCGGCCAGACAATTGATTGCTGCTCCAGCGGAGGCCCCTACGACCACACCATCCTCGAAGGAGCACAGAATGGCTCCGAGATGGGCGTCTATTGCCTCGCACAGGTGCCGCTGAAGCGACGCGGTCTCGCCCTCAAGTTTGAAGAGTACGCCCCCATCGGCCAGCTCCCGGTGTGGATTGACGCAGACTGAAAAGCATCATGCACCTCAATACGAATCATTAGTTAATACGCAAAAAACATCACCAACTGGCCCGCAACACAGCAACGAGCTGAGAAGGAGTCACCCGTGGGAAGCGATCGAGCACGCGTCAGTTACGACAAGACAAGGGAGTACCGCTCCGTCGTCGCGCAACAAGGCCGCGTCACCCTTGAGGCCGACGTCAACGAAGAGGCGGTCATCGCCAGCGAAGCTCTCCGCTACGAGACCATCGACATCATCGGCCCCACCGGCACGCCGGACAACGGCTACCTCGTCTCGGTCGACGCCAATGGCGACCTCATCGTAGGCCCCGGCATCATGTATGTCGGCGGATGGCGCATGCGCTTCCCCTTGCCCGTCCCCGTCGCCGACCAGCCTGAGTGGATCGACCAGCCGTCGCTGCCGTGGATACAAAACCCTAAGCAGAGTCTTTACGTCATAGCCCTCCTCGTCACCGAGCAGGAGGTGCAGGCCGTCGAAGACCAGGCCCTCCGCGAGGTCGCGCTCGGCGGTCCCGATACCGCCGCCCGAACCAGGCTCATGCAGCACATCGTCGCCGTCCCCACCAACGACGACACCTGCGCCGCCGTCCTCAAGGACTGGAACAGTATCCTCAAGCCGCTCGGACTGGCCCTAAATCCCGACACCTTCGCGCTGGACTTCGACGCTGCCCTTCAAGTCAGTTTCTACCCGCCCGCCGGACCCGCCGACCCATGCTGCCCGCCCGCCCAGGGAGGATACCTCGGCGCAGACAACCAACTTGTCCGCGTCACCGTCACCAGCTACAACCCCACTTCCCACACTGGAACTCTCCTCTGGGGATGGAACAACGCCTCATTCCTTTACCGCGCCACCCTGGTTGACGCCACAGCCAACCCGCCGATCCTTACCCTTTCCCCCGCGCCTGTCGACTCCGAGCACACCCCCCAGATCAATCAGGTCATTGAAGTCCTGCGCTCCACCATGGAGCTCGGTAATCCCGCGGACTTGAACTTCATCGCCGCACCCGAGGGCGAGGTGATTACCCTCGCCAGCGCCGGCACCGTCTTCGACCCCACCACCAACCAGCTCACCTTGCCCGCCGGTACCATTGTGCCAAGCGACACCAATCCGCTCTTCGTGCGCCTTTGGCAGGCCGAGGTTCCCTTTACCGACGGCGAACCCGCCCAACTCGACACGGTCTCCGGCCTTGCCGTTACCATCCACATGACCGCGCTGCCCAGCGGTCCGCTTGAGGCCCGCCCCTTCTGGGATTTCGCCGTTCGCCCCAACACCCCTCAACTGGTCTACCCACAGCGCTACTTGCAAGCGCCGCAGGGTCCCACCGGACCACGCCGCTGGCTCACCGATCTCGCCATCGTCAAAGCCGCCGGCGTCAACCCCATCACCGGCGCTGCCGGCGGCACTACCATTACCATCGTCGCCGACTGCCGCGTCCCCTTCGGTCCACTCCCCGGTCAAGGCGACGACTGCGGCTGCTGCTGTATCACCCTCAACGCCGCCGAGGTGGCCGCGCGCGGAGGCCTCCAGGCCGTCGTCGACGCCCAGGCTAAGATCGGCCAATCTCTCAGCCTGCGCCCTGGCCGATACGTCCTCGAAGCTCCTCTCGCCCTCACAAAGGCCCACGCGGGTTTCGTTCTCTCCGGCTGCAGCCCTGGCGGACTCGCGCGCCTCAGCGTCGACCCCGCCGCCGTGGCCAACTTTCCCAACGGCATGATCACCATCACCGGCACTACCAACATCGTCATTCAAGGCCTCAGCTTCGCAACGCCGGTCTTTCCTGCTCCCAACCTCCTCAGCACCATCGGCGGGACCGCCGCCATCACCGCCGACGTGACCGTAGGCATTGGAATCGATAAGTCCACCTCCATTGTCATCGAGGACTGCACTTTCCTTCTACCCTCGCCCGCAGCCCCGGCGAATCAAGCACTTCTCTACATTGGCGCTGGCATCTACGCCGCCGAGAACTGCTCCGGCCTGCGCGTTTTGCGCAACCGGTTCGAGTCCCTCGGTGGAGGAACCATTGACGGCGAATTCCTTCGCCTCCTCATTGGCATCTGGTCGAGCCCCAGCGCTCTCAACACAACGGGTACCCAGGGCACAATCAGCGGCGCCAACCCCGCCCAGCCCAAAGCCAAATCCAAGTCCAAGGCCAGTGCCGAACAAGCCGCCGCAGGCTTCGTAAACCTACCCGTCGTCAATGACCAACTCGACGACGTGGAAATCACCGACAACCGCTTCACCGGAATGAGCCTCGCGGTCCTCGTCATGGCAGAGCTGGGCATGATTCGCTGCAACGACAACCGGGCCATCAACTGCTGCGGCGGCTTCTGGTTCGTCGATACCGACCTCGCAGGCAACGTCGCCTTCGGCCAGGCCGCGCTCGCCGACGAGAAGCAGGGCAACAACCTGGCCTCGGCCCAAACCGCCCGCCTCTTCATGCAGCCCGTCTTGCTGGCCAACGCCGTCAACTTCAGCGCCGCGCTTCGCCCCGCCGCCGCGGTCGTCAAGCAAACCCCAGCCCCCGCAGTCTCCGATGAGGCCCGTACCATCCTCCTCGCCGACTCCAGCACCCGTGGCCAGGCCGCGTACACCGCGTTCGTGGCTGGCGCAACCACCGACCCGAACAACCCCGCCCCGCCCGCCGCGGCCAAGGGCAAGCGCGCGCAACCAGCCGCAGCCGCCCCACCAGCCCTCAGTGACGCC
>Ga0182016_10005705_pt1 | contig 13313 bp, 11 predicted proteins | sample 712S2MmetaG_FD_120491 | JGI IMG/M metagenome (GOLD analysis project Ga0182016, IMG submission 120491) | Permafrost microbial communities from Stordalen Mire, Sweden - 712S2M metaG | ecosystem: Environmental > Terrestrial > Soil > Wetlands > Permafrost | place: Sweden: Stordalen | collected...
CGGGGGTCTGGTTGGCCAGAAAGTCGCCGCCGTAGATGGTGTCGTCAAAGTGCTTGTCGGTGGTGTCGCCCTCGCCCTTGAGGTTCTTGGCCGCGTTAATGCCGCCCTGCGCGCATACCGAGTGAGACCGCTTGACCGGGACAATCGAAAACAGGTCTACGGTGCCGCCGGCCTCGGCGATCTTGATGACCGCTGCGAGACCCGCCAGTCCTCCGCCAACCACGATGATTCTGGGTGATGCCATGGTCTTCCTTATCCTTTTGTGCCGAAATCGCCGCTCGCCAATTTGGCCGGCCTCAAACCCCAAACTGCCGCAGATGATGATCGAGATGGACGTGGTTCAATTCTGCCCACTCCTCCGGTGTCATTTTTCCAAAGAAACTATGCGGACCCTTCGTGCATCCTTCGGGACCGCCTGCTTGAAACCGGTCAATGTATCCGGCGAGCCGACGCCGTTCGAGATTGAGATCCCTATCGTCTCGCACTACGTAAGCCTTGTCGGTTGGCAGATTCTTGCCAATCGGCTCGCCGCTTAACATGCGTTTCTTAACCCGCTTGCCGATGAGCTTGCCTATCAAAACCTGCTTCATCATCTTGTCGCCCAGCGAAACTTCCATTGCGGCAGAGCAGTGGGCCATCATTTGCGCAGCGCTCATCTTGCCCCAGAGACGCGGAGTTTCCGGAGTCAGCCTTTCCATCCGCTGCTTCAACTCCTCTGCCGCCGCTCTGTCGAAAAGGCTTTTCATGCCCACGCAACTCTTTCCACCGGTGGCGCAATCGTGATGGAAACCGAAGGCGTCACATCCCCAGGCGCGTTCTGGTATTTGGGTCCAACAAAGGCCCAGATGCTCCACAGCCCCATGACTGCCAGCACGACGCCCAGCGCAGTGCAGACGTAGCCAAATCGCTTGCGGGCGGTTTTGCCGGGGGTAATGCCCCACTTGGCCGCGAAGAGCCAGATGCCATAAGAAAAATGCCAGCAGATGGCGATCATGGCGATGACGTATACGGCGACCATCCACGGGTTGGAAAGCTCGTGCTGCACCTTGGCGAAGGCTGCGTATGGATGCTCTGGAAGCTGCACGCCCAGGAATCGCTGGCGAATGACGTGCTGGCCAATGTAAAGAAAGGCGATGAGGCCGGTATAGCGCTGGGCGGTGTACATCCAGTTGCCGGCCCAGGGGTAGTAGACGATGTTCGACTTGCCGCGCAGCCAGATGTAGACGCCGTAGATGCCGTGATAAAGGATAGGCAGGAAGATGAAGGTCCACTCCAGCACGCGCACCAGCGGCAGGCTGTTGAGAAACTTGACCTGGGCTCCGTATGCAGCCGGCCCATGGATGGCCTCGAAGTTCGAGAGCAGGTGCTCCAGCAGGAATGCGCCGATGGGGATGACGCCGAGCAGCGAATGCAGCTTGCGCCAGAGAAAGGTGTTGCCCTGGGCGGCGCGCAGCGGCTTAACGCCGCGGCCAACTATAGGGTGAACGGGGGGCGCGGCAGGTTGTTGCGCAGTTGCCATTTGTATCAAGGCTCCAAAGAGGCCGCCATGGTGTGCGGTCTCAGATTGAGGGACAGGGAATCGTCGCTGATTTCCAAGTGCATTATTGGTGTCCTGCATCACACCCGTCAAGGTAGCGCGGAGCGCGGTAATGGCGCGTGTCCCGTTTTGTGGAAATTCAGGGTTTAGCCTGTTCGTCAAGCGGCAGCCCACACATACGTCCGCAGTATTTTCGCGCACCGGCGATAGGGTCGCAATCAAGCAGAATCCTGTCATACAATCGTGTCATCGGCTGACGGCGCGCTTCCCCCGTTTCCTTTTGCCCCTGCCCAGCCCCCAAAATTGAAGTAGCATTCATCACGACCGCCTATCGCTGTGATTTTCTTGAAGACAGGAGGAAGTTCGAAGTGCCATTGCCCAACGACGAACGCATCGTCGCACTCGCGACCGATCTGCTGCAGCAGTTCGATCAAATCTTTGGTGTTCATCCCGGTTTTCGGCCGGCTCACGCGAAGGGCCTGCTGCTGACCGGCGTTTTCACTCCGTCGTCAGAGGCACAGTCGCTGACCAGGGCGCCGCATGTGTTGCGTGCGTCCACTCCGGTAACCGCGCGCTTCTCCAACTCAACCGGGCTGCCGCAGTTGCCCGATAACGTCCCCGATGCCAATCCGCACGGCCTGGCCATTCGATTCAACCTCGCCGAGCATGTGCATACCGACATCGTGAGTCACTCCACGGACGGATTCCCCGTCCGCGATGGCAATCAGTTCCTGGAGTTCCTGCGCGCTTTGGCCGCCAGCGGACCCGACGTCCCTTCGCCCAAGCCGGTGGAGCAGTTTCTGGGTTCTCACCCGGCGGCGCTGGCTTTTGTGCAGACGCCCAAGCCGTCTCCCTCGAGCCTGGCGCGCGAGACCTACTACGGCGTGACGGCCTTCGCCTTCACCAATGCCGAGGGGCAAACAAAGTTCGGGCGGTATCGCATCCTGCCGGAGTTGGGGAACGACTTCCTGACCGGCGACCAGGTGGCGCAGCTCTCGGAAAACTACCTTTACGATGAAATCGCCGAACGCATCGCAAAGGAGCCGGTGCGATTCCGGATCGTGGTGCAGGTCGCCGATGCGGAAGATACAGTCGATGACGCCACAATCCATTGGCCGGAGAGCCGGAAGCTGGTGGAGCTGGGCACGGTCGAGTTGACCCAGGTTGTGCCGGATACTCTCGCGCAGCAGAAACACATCATCTTCGACCCGATACCGAGAGTGGACGGTATCGAGCCCTCGGCCGATCCGCTCCTCGAGCTGCGTGCGGCGGTTTATCTTTTGAGTGGAAGGCGCCGGCGCGCTGCGAATGCGTAGATTGGTTGCAGTTGGCAGTGTTTAGGTGCCTGACTCCAGGGCACGGAAGCGTCAAGATCGCTCGCTACTCTGCGGGAGACCGTAAAGGCAATTCGTCTCATAGAGGGCTTGCACCCAATCAGTCGTTCTGGGCGTTTAACCGGCAATCCGGACAGAACTCGAAAAAGGAGTGATGTCCGGATTGCCGACAAACCATCCAAGATCTATGTCACTCAGAAGATTCAGACTTCGTCGGGCATTCATCCTGCTTTGAACGAGCGAATTCTATGATCGGCAGCATCTTTTTCATTGCTTCCTTCGTACCCGTACCGTACAGGAGTGTCCAGTTTAGAAAATCCTCAATCGAGCCAGTGAAAGCTTGGCCATCTAGGGAAGCCCCGGCGTTCAACAGCAGTTCGACGAATCCAACGTGCCCCGTGTGAACGGCCATGTTGAGTGCGGTCCAGCCGTCGCCGTCCCGAGCGTTTAATGAAGCGCCGTGCGAAATCAACTCTCTTGCGATGGCGGTGTTTCCCACATGAGCGGCATATATCAGCAGACTCGCCCCAGATCGATGGGAAGGATCTGGATAGTCTGGGTCGAATCCTGAGTCTAGATAGTGGCGGAGCTGCAGGACATCGCCACTCTTGATCGCCTTGAACGCGTCGAAGCTCATGAACCAATGATAGACATTTAGGCGGGTCCCGCTCGAATCACTGGCAAACCAGAGCTAGTTCTTAATTAGTAGTCAACTTGACCAATACCCTTATTGATGCTTTCTGTAGGGCTCTATGCGTTCAACATTGGTAAGAGCGCCGCAATGGCCCGACCGCGATGGCTAAGCGATAGCTTGGTTTCAAGGTCGAGTTCGGCCATGGTTTGGTCGAGTGCGGGCAGGTAGAAGAGCGGGTCGTAGCCAAAGCCGCCGGTGCCGCGGGGCGCTTCCAGAATCATCCCCTCGACCGCGCCCTCTGCGGTGTGCAAAGCCACGCCATCGCGAGCGGCCACCAGCACGCAGCGGTAGCGGGCGGTGCGGCTGGCGGGCGGCACGCCGGCTAGCCGCTGCAAGAGCACCATGTTGTTCCACACGTCGGTGTTGTCGTTGGCGTCGGGAGAATCCACCAAGCCGGTATCGGCGGCAAAGCGGGCCGAGCGCACGCCGGGCGCGCCGTTGAGGGCGTCCACTTCCAGGCCTGAGTCGTCGGCCAGTACCAGGTTGCCGGGGGCAAAGTGGGAGTAGTAGACGGCTTTGAGCGCGGCGTTGGCGGCGAAGGTTGCGCCGTCCTCTTCGGGAGCGGGAATGGCCGAGAGCGCGGGAAGAGACTCGATAGCTATGGAGTGGGCTTTCGAGGCTGCTCGGAAGTCGCGCAGCTTGCCCTGGCTGGTGGTGGCGGCATAGAGGCGGAGAGCCATGCAGCCAGTGTAATGGGAGCGAGTATCGTCGCGTATGGCCGCGGATCGGGTAGGCGCGCGCCTGCCGAGGCTTTGACAATCGAACTCTGGATTATTTAAGGTTTTCCCGTCCCGGAATTGTTTCATTTGGTAATTCCTCGCCGGCAACGCAGCGCCGGGCAACCGCTTTCCAATCAACGCGAGCAAGCCTCACAATGGTCAGTGTTTCTCCTGAGGGGTGCGTACGAATATGAAAATCGCAACGATGCACTGGATGGCGTGGGGACTGGTTCTCGGTGTGGCGATTGCGCTTTCGGCGGTAGCGCAGACGCCTGCCTTCATTGGGCCGGTCGAGCTGCGCGTGGACAACCTGAAGACGCCGCTGGGAATCGACGATCCTGCGCCGCGGTTCTCGTGGCAATTGCAGGATGCCGCCCGTGGCGCGAAGCAGACCGCGTATGAGGTACTGGTTGCTTCGCGAGCCGATCTGCTCGACCAGGGCAAGGCGGATGTTTGGGATAGCGGTCACATCGAGTCGAGCGAGTCGTTGAATGTGCGCTACGCTGGGCCCGCGATCGCTGCGAGCACCCGCTACTTCTGGCTAGTGAAGGTGTGGGATGCGGCGGGCAAGCCGTATGCCGCGAGCGAGACAAGCTGGTTTGAGACGGGCCTGCTGAGCCAGGAGGCTTGGCGCGGACAATGGATCGGCTACGAGACTGCCGAGGAAGCTGCCGTGCGCCACCCTCCGGCCACGTGGATCGCCAACCCGGAAGCGAAGTCTCTTGCAGCGGAGAAGGGAAGTGAAGAGCGCGTCGCGTATCGCGCGATGGCGACGCTGGAAAACAAGCCTGTGCTGCGAGTGGCGCTTTACGCAACCGGGCAGGATACGGTTTCGGCCTGGGTCAACGGCGCGCAGGTGTTAGCCGCCGGCCAGTTTCCGCCCTGGAAGCAATTGCCGTGGAAGAAGTTTGTGCGCGCTGAGGTTACCGGCAAGCTGAGCGCCGGGGCGAACACGATTGCTATCGAGACAGTGCATTATGTTGACAATCACAGCGGAAAGGCTACAGGCGATGCGCCGCCGATGATTGCCACACTGGTGGTGGAGTATGCGGATGGAACCACAGCAGCCTTTGTCAGTGGTACGGATTGGAAGACGACTGTTCATGCCGCCGATGGCTGGCAGCAGAAGGCTTTTGACGACTCGGGCTGGAGGAATGCGGTTGAGGGGAAGCAGACACCAGGGCCGAGAAGCCAGCCGCTCGGGCATCCCTGGATTCCCGATTCGGTGAAGGAGTTGCGGCATTCGTTCACCGTGGATAAGCCAGTGAAATCGGCACGCCTCTACGCAACGGCGCTGGGGGCCTACATTATGCGCCTCAACCAGTGGTGGGGTACGGGCGACCAGATACTGGCGCCGGGATGGACCGACTATCGCGAGCGGGTTGTGTACCAGACGTACGACGTGACCGATCAGGTTGTGCAGGGAAAGAATGCGATCAGCGCGACGCTTGCGCCGGGGTGGTATGAGACGCCGCTGGAGTGGTTTCAGCAGCCGAATAACTACGGCGTGACGCCGCCGGCCCTGCGCGCGCAGTTGCGTATTGTGCACACCGACGGCAGCGTGGAGTGGGTGGACACAGATGCGAACTGGCATGCGGCGGAATCGAATCTCTCCTCGGAGCTTTACGACGGGGCGACGATGGACATGGGTCACGGTTGGGTGGGCGTGTCCAGCCCGGACTTCAAGGACGATTGGTTCCATGAGCGAGCAGCGGTAATTCATCCCGCTCCGGTCGATATCGTGGCGCAGGACTTTCCGCCGATCCGCGTGGAACGCACGTTGGAGGCGGAGTCGCTGACGGAGCCGAAGCCAGGGGTGTGGGTTTACGACTTCGGGCAGAACTTCTCGGGCATCGAAACACTGCGGTTGCATGGTCGGCAGACAGCCGATGTGCGCATGCGGTTTGCGGAGGTTTTGAATCCTGACGGAACGCTTTACACCGACAATTTGCGCACAGCGAAGGCGACGGATCACTTTCTGAATCTGACGGGCGATGGGAACTACGACCTTACTCCGCCGTTTACATTTCACGGGTTCCGCTATGCGGAGTTGACAGGACTGCTTTCAGCGCCCGACAAAAATTCGGTAACCGCGCTGGTCTTCCACACCGACGCGCCTTTCACTGCCAAACTTGAAACCGGCAGCCCGATGATCAACCAGTTATGGAGCAACATCCTCTGGGGCCAGCGCTCGAACTTTGTGGGCATTCCTACGGACTGCCCGCAGCGCGACGAGCGCCTGGGCTGGATGGGCGATGCCGAGGTCTTCTGGCGTGCGGCCAGCTACAACATGGACCTCGCGGCCTTCTCGCGCAAGTTTGCTGGAGACATGCGCGGAACACAGGTTGGTTCGCCCTACTTCGGCATTTACTCGCCAGGAACCTCGACGCCGAATGCGGGCTTTGCGGCTGGCTGGAGCGATGCCGGCGTGATCATCCCCTGGACCTCATGGCTGCAAACGGGTGACACCAGTATCATCGAGCAAAACTGGGCTGCCATGGAGAAGTATCTCGACGCTATCGCAGCCAACAACCCGGATGGACTTTGGATCCACGAGTCTGGCACGCCCTACGGAGACTGGCTTTCGCCCGAGGGCAAGACGGATTACGCGCTGATCGCCACTGCCTATTGGGCCTACGACGTGACTCTCATGGAGCAGATGGCCCGCGCCACGGGCCGCGCTCAGGATGCCGAAAAGTACGCGCGCCAGTTCGAGAAGATTCGCGCGGCGTTTCAACAGAAGTTTGTCCATGCCGATGGTTTTGTGGCCGGCGCGGATAACACGCCGTCGCCCTTTGGCCAAATCGACAATCCCAACGCCAGGAGCAACGGCGGCGATACGCAGACTGGTTATGTACTGGCGCTGCACATGAATCTGGTGCCTGAAAATCTGCGCGGGGCTGCCGCGCAAAAGCTGGTGGATAAGATCGAGGCCAACCATGGATTGCTCGGCACCGGCTTCCTCGGCACGCCCTACCTGCTGGAAGAGCTGACCAAGACCGGCCACGCCAAGTTGGCCTATCGACTGTTGCTGAATACCGAATACCCTTCGTGGGGCTACCTGGTTGGCCACGGCGCAACCACCATGTGGGAGCGGTGGAACGGCGACCAGATGAAGAACGATCCCAGCATGAATTCGTATAACCACTACGCCTATGGCGCGGTGGCCGACTGGATCTACCGTTATGCGGCGGGCGTGGATGCAACGCCGCTGGATGCGGGCTTCCACACCGTTGTGCTGCATCCGGTCTTCGACGCGCGGCTAGGACACGTTGCCTTCGACTATGCCTCATCCTACGGCCCCATTCACTCCGACTGGACGGTGAACGGAACCACCGCGGCGTGGCATGTGACGATCCCGGCCAACACCACCGGCTGGCTGAGCATGAGCGCGGCTGAGGCTGCAAAGTACAAGCTCGAGGGCGTTCCGCTGGCGATGAGCAAACTGGCCAAACCAACCCACGGGCAGGACGGCTTTGAACTGCCGGCGGGGAGTTACACCTTTGCAATTGAGTTTTGAAACAAGCTTGGCTGTACAAATTGGCGATCCAGCCGCTACGCTGGAACTTGCCTGCCGGCGAATTATTCCATGTGCCGGCAGCCTGAAGAAGAGGAGTAGAGAGTGACGTCAATCATCGCTGGCATCGGGTGGCACATGGTCGGAGCAGCATCGGCCGCATCGTTCTATGCGCCCATAGGCAAGGTGAAGAAATGGTGCTGGGAGACCACCTGGGCGGTTGCCGGCTTCTTCTCCTGGATATTGCTGCCCATTGGGGTCAGCCTGTTCCTACTCCCTGATTTCTTGGGCTTCTATGGGTCGATCGATCCGCACGTTCTCCTCAAAGCCGCTCTCTTCGGCGCAATGTGGGGCGTCGGCAATGTGAGTTACGGCCTAACCATGCGCCACCTCGGGATCTCTCTGGGCGTGGGCGTGGCCATCGGCGTCACGCTCATGGTCGGCACACTGATGCCTCCGCTGCTCCACGGACAGGGCGCGATTCTGTTCACCACCAAAGCTGGCCTCTTCACCATGGCGGGCGTGCTGGTCGCGCTCACCGGCGTTGCAGTCGTCTCCTATGCCGGGCACCAGAAGGAGCGGGAGCTGCGCGGAGAGGTCACGGAATTCAATTTGAAGCTGGGGCTGCTGCTCGCGGGTCTCTGCGGCATCTTCTCTTCCGGCATGGCCTTTGCCATCGATGCGGCGGGGCCGATGAAGGCCGCCGCGCTGCATCTGGGCGTGAACCCGCTCTACGCGGCCTTGCCGAGTTATGTCTTCATCATGGGCGGCGGCGCGCTGGTCAACCTGAGTTACTGCTTCGTCCGTCTGGCCGCTCTCCCACGCCTTTCTCTGCGCGCCGACATGTCCCATCCTGGTGGAACACTTTTGAAGAACGGCGCCATGGCCGCGGCGGGCGGCATCATGTGGTATCTCCAGTTCTTCTTCTACGCCTGGGGCCAGGCCAACATTCCCGAGCGGCTCTCCTATGTCAACTGGATGCTGCACATGAGCGGCTATGTGCTCTTCGCCGGTCTGGTGGGCCTGGCGCTGGGCGAGTGGGCCGGCGTGGGCAGCAAGCCGATTCGTCTGCTTTGGGCCGGCGTGCTCATTCTAATTGTGGCTACCAATCTGGTGGGACTGGGGATGGCCTCCTAGACGACATGGCCGCCGCCCAGTCGAACGGAATGCGGCCATCGGAACTCCTCAAGGAAGCGGAAGTACGCGGTCGAGGCCAGCGGCGATGAGATCGGCGCGCAGCCGCTCGACCGTTGAGAACTGAATGGCCTCGATGCCTAGCGCTCGCGCTGCTTCAATGTTGACGAGTTTGTCGTCCAGAAAGAGTGCTTCTCCAGGCTGGACGCCGAGCCGCTGGAGAACATAGCGATAGATGGCCGGGTCCGGCTTGGCGATGTGAAGCTGAAAGCTCCACACCAGTACGTCGAAGCGGTGAATCCAATCGAACTCCCGCTCGACGCTGGCGAGCACGTTGTCACCCATGTTGGAGAGGATGGCGGTGAGCAGGCCGCACTGCTTGAGTTCGAGCTGCCAGTCCAGCATTGCCCGGTTCTCGGTGGTCCACATGCGGGCATCCCACAGGTTCAGCTCCTCGATCCGTTCCGGGGCGAGCGTCAGTCCGGCCTCGCAGACAAGTTTTTGCCAGAAGGCGAGTCCGGTCAGCTTGCCCTCGTCGTATGCGTGGCGATCGGCCCAGTAGAGGCTCTCGAAGCGGGCAGGCGCCAGGCCGGTGATGCGCAACAGGGCCGCGTGAGCTTCTGGGTCCGGCGGACCGGTGAGTACCATGCCATAGTCGAAGATTACCGCGCGCAGACCCAATGTTCCTCCCGATGGATGCCCGTGTATGGTTGAAAAGGACTCCTCTCTCTATTGTGCCCGACCACCTGCGGTGAGGCGGGCCATCGTGTCCGCTGGTGGATGAAAAGAATGCGCTTTTCGCGAAGAACGGACTGGAACACGGAAGAGAGCGACTTGGCGCGTGCTCATCGGCTGCGCGCTGAGGCCGGGCTGCCGATTGCCGACCTGACGGCCTCGAATCCAACCCGCTGCGGCTTTAAGTATTCCCCGGACCTGCTGGCGGCTCTGACCGATCCCCAGGCTCTCGACTACGACCCACAGCCCAGGGGCAGCTTGCGCGGCCGCGAGGCGGTTTGCCGGTACTACGTGGATCATGGGATTGCTGTTCGACTTGAACAAGTCGTTTTAACTGTAAGTACCAGCGAGGCTTACAGCTTTCTGTTTAGGCTCCTCTGCGATCCGGGGAGCGAGATCCTCTTTGCCCAGCCGGGTTACCCGCTCTTCGATTTTCTGGCAGTACTGGACGATGTGCGCCTCAAGGCAGCGCCGCTGATCTGCCACCAGGGATGGCAGATCGATCCGGAGGGCTTCCGCAGGGCGATTTCGCCTGAGACGCGGGCCATTGTGCTGGTTCACCCCAACAACCCCACGGGGCACTTCACCAAGCCCTGGGAGGCCGAAGAGCTGGCGCGGTTGTGCCGCGAATTCGATCTGTCGCTGATTGTGGACGAAGTGTTCTTGGACTATAGTTTCGCTGGCGGAGAGAAGAGCTTTGCCGCGGGGCTCGATGGGGTTCCGGTATTTGTGGTCAGCGGCCTGAGCAAGATTGCCGGGCTGCCGCAGATGAAGGCGGCTTGGATTGTGTCCACCGGGCCGGAGGCTGACCGCGCGCTGGATCGGCTCGAGGTGATTGCCGATACCTTTCTCTCGATGAATGCTCCGGTGCAATGTGCCCTGCCGGTCTGGCTGGACGGCAGGGCGGCGATTCAGAAGCAGATTCGGAAGCGCGTGGCCGCCAACCTTGGCGAACTGGATCGGCAATTGAGGAGGCTTCCGGTTGTTCAGAGGTTGGAGGTGGAGGGTGGCTGGTACGCGATTCTGCGGATTCCGGCCCTCGCGCCTGATGAAGAGACGGTGCTGGCGCTGCTGGAGCATGGAGTGTGGGTCCACCCGGGGTACTTCTTCGGGATGCCCGAGTCGGGCTGGCTGGTGGTCAGTTTGCTTGGGCCAGAGCGGGAATTCAGTGCCGGGGTAACCAGATTGGTTGACTACTTGGAAACGCATCAAGGCAGTAATAATCCAGCGCCTTCGACATAAGTATAGCTTTATGTATGTTCTGTAAACTATTGGAAATAAATTACCAATATAAGTTTTCAACAGGTATTTCACAGCGCGCGCAGGAAGGGATTGCTCCTTCGCTCTGCGCCAATTGTGGTGGCCGGGCCGTGGCCGGGCACCACCTTGGTTTCATCGGGAAGCGCCAGCAGGCGAGAGTGAATTGAATCGAGAATCTGCTGGGAATTGCCGCCGGGCAGGTCGGTGCGGCCGATGCTGCCGGCAAAAAGCGTGTCCCCGGCGATGACCATGTTGAGCGGGGCAAAGTGCAGGCACACCGAACCCTGCGTGTGGCCGGGGGTATGAAGCACCTCGGCGGGATAGCGTTCGAGCCCCACGCGCAGTCCGTCCACCAGCGAGGCGTCGGGCGGCGCGGTCTCAGGCGTTTCCACGCCCAGCCAGCCGGCTTGCATTGCCATCATCTTCAGCAGCGGCAGGTCGTTCTCGTTCAGCAGGATGGGCGCGCCGGTGAGCCGCTTGAGTTTGAGCGCGCCGCCTACGTGGTCGATGTGGGCGTGCGTTACCAGAATTTGTTTCGGCTTGAGACCGAGCGCAGTCAGGCGCCTATGGATGCGGCCCACCTCGTCGCCAGGATCGATGACGATGGCCTCCCCGGCCTCCGCATCGCCAAGAATGGTGCAGTTGCATTGCAGCGGGCCGACGGGAAAGGTCTCGAGGATCATGGTTCCATTTTAGAGCGGGCCGGTCTGGGGCGGCATGCCGGAGGTTCCGGGTGCTGCCCCAGAAACGTTTCCGCCGGTCTTTTTAGACGGCGGGTTTTGAGAAGGTGATGGCGTAGAATTGGCCGTTCTTGAGCATTTCGACACGGATATTTTCCATTTCCGGCGGCACCAGGTCGATGGGTACTGTCACAGGTTGATTGCGGTCTCCGAAGAAACTGCTGGTGTACGGGATTTTTTCGTAGGTGCTCTTCACATACTCTTCGGTCTCGTCCTCGATCATCAGACGGCCGCCCGGCTTGACTACGCGAATCATCTCGCGGACGGCCTTTGCGCGGTCGCTGAAGAAGTTGAAGCCGCCGCAGGTGAAGACCACGTCGAAGCTGGCGTCGGCGAAGGGCAGGCTCTCGGCATTGCCCAGATAGAGGTCGGCCTCCATCTTCCAGCGGCGCATATTGTTCTGACAGTTTGCCAGCATCTCAAGCGACAGATCAAGACCGGCGAGCTTTGTCCCGCGGGGTAGGTATTTGAAGTTGAGACCGGTGCCGACCGAGGTCTCAAGCACTGAGTCGCCCGGTTTGACGTCGAGCAAACCCATATAGTTCTCGAAATACGAGTCGAGTTTCACGCCTCGGAAGGCGCCGAAGAGACGCTGGGTGTCGTCGTAGAATCCACCGATGGTTTCGTAGAGACGATTGTATTTGCCGTTGTCGCCTGTGAGATCTCCGGGCTTAAGGAAGACGGGAATTCCGTTGCGGATGGGGAAATGCTCGCCGGTGGTGCTTATCAATGCTTCGCTTCCCTCTTCGCTGACCACGTGCAACGGGCTTCTGGTGAAGGGGCTTTGCAAAAGTGCAACCGTCTGTGGCCGGCCGGCCCATGTGCTAGTTTTGAGCGGGTGGAAGAGAGCCCAGATGCTCAAAAGGAGGGCTCCGCCAAGGCAAACCCAGGAAAACGCCACGACGATAGGCAGATTGGCAGGCAGCGCAACGCCGGCGAAATGGCGAAGGAGCGCGAAGCTCCCCGCAACGATGAAGCCCGCGCCGAAGACAAGGTCGGTGACGCGAGATTCGTTGTTCCACAACCACACGACCGTTGCCGCAAACCAGAAGATGAGGAATGTGAAGAGACCGGCTGTTGAAGCTGCGCCGATGTGCAGCGCCAGGGCGAGCAATGGAATCGCGACCGCAGCCAGCGGCAAGGGGAACGTGGACAGGAATCCAGGCAGACGCGGGCTGACCAGGCGATGGAATGTAAAGGGCAGAGTGCCGAGCACCGCGGCGACGAGGGCCCAGCCCAGATATTCCAGGGCTTGAAGCGCACCAGTCAGCGGGATCTTTCGCCAACCGAAGATCAAGCCGGGAACAAAGGCAAAGACAATCATCCAGAGGAGGCCGCGCCGGGGCTTTTGCGTACCAACGAACCACGCACCGGTAATTGGGCTGGTCAAAGCTCCCACCGAAGAAACAAAATAGCCGAGGATAAACAGGCTGGCAGCGGCGCAGGCCACGATTTGCGACCGGCGGCTAGGCTGGACCTCTTGAATCGTGGGAGCGGAACGGACGGCGGTGGACATCTTGTTCTCCTTGTGCGCCGGTAAAAACCGGCGAGGTGTAGTGAATGAAAGTTTCATACAGTGAAGGTTTAGCGAACCACACTGGCCCCGAGTCATGCGGAGCCGCTCGCGAGGGCGGCTTTGAAGC
>Ga0182016_10005706_pt1 | contig 13311 bp, 27 predicted proteins | sample 712S2MmetaG_FD_120491 | JGI IMG/M metagenome (GOLD analysis project Ga0182016, IMG submission 120491) | Permafrost microbial communities from Stordalen Mire, Sweden - 712S2M metaG | ecosystem: Environmental > Terrestrial > Soil > Wetlands > Permafrost | place: Sweden: Stordalen | collected...
ACCCGCATCGCCGCGCGCCGCCGAACCGAACAGGTAGATGCGCAGCGGGTGATAGACCTCTACCAGTCGCCGCACCACCTCGGGCAGCACCGGGTCGTCAGCAGAAGGCGGTCTGAAGCTCTCAATCTGGGTTTTCGACATGCCTACCAGTCCCAGTTTGCCACAGGCATTGGCCAAAAGGTCGGCCTTGTGTACTTCATCCCACCTTCCCGGGGATGAACAACGCCGGACTCCGCTTGGCCATGTCCACCACGTGCGCGTAGCGCGAGGTCATGCGCGGTTCGGCGTGGCCGAGGAATTCCTGCACGGCGCGCAGATCGCGGGTGTGCAGGTAGCCCAGAGTCGCGGCGGTGTGGCGCAGAGCGTGATTGGAGATCCCTGAGCGATTCAGCCCAGCCATCCGCAGGTACTTGTCGGTGTGAGTGCGGATGGTGCGGCGGCTCAGCCGGACCTCGCCGCCGTGGTAGCCGACGCTGGTGAACAACGGCGTGCCCAGCTTGTCGGGCGTGGCTTCGACGCGTACGCCCAAGTAACCAGCACGGCGAAATCGGCAAGGTCGCGGAACACGCCCGAGACGCTGATGCCGGTATCGGACGTACCCCACAGTGCCGCCGCCGCGCCATAGTCGTCGAGGCCCTGCAAACGCACCGTGCGATGCGGCTGTAGCTTAAGAACGGAATCCATTTGATGCCATGCGCCGGAGGTGCGGTGCAGCACTCAGACCTTGACTGTGTGCTCGCACAATGCGAACATGAGGATCGTGAACGTGATCAGCGCAACGACGATCAGGAAGTATGCTGGCAATCACGCGGATGCGTGTCCGGTCCGGAGACGATATGAAGCGTCGGTACTTCTGTGTGGGGTGGCGCCGCTCGGGGCCCGCGGGGTGATCGCCCAGAATGCGCGAGCCACGGCGGCGCAAGAATCCGAGAGCAGGCGGCGGGTCGAGAAGGCCACGACGGCCGCCATGGCGATGCAGCGCCGCGATTGGGAGCAGGGCATTTTCGCTCAGGCCATGCTCGAAGCGGACAACCGCAAGGCAGTTGCCTTGCTGACCAAGGCGGCCATCGTCCAGCGGGTGCGGGACGGGCGCCTGGCCGTGGTGGTGAGCGGGAGCCCGACAGATCCATCGATGGGCGGCGAAGCCTGCGCGCCGGCCGCCGAGTGGACCGGGGACCAGCAGATTCAACAGGCGGTGCAAGGTCTGCTCGACTGGATCCGCAACACGGCGCCGCGGGCCGCGGACGGCGCACTCTATCACTCCTTCGGAGGGCCCGAGATGTGGTCCGACGGGTTCAACTGCGCGCCGCCCTTCCTTGCCGCGATGGGCTTTTACGACGAGGCGCTGGCGCAAATCGAAGGCTATCGGAAGCGGCTTTGGAACCTGGAGGCAAAGCTTCTCTCGCACATCTGGGACGACGGGAAACAGCAGTTCAAGGACAAGCATTTCCGGGGAGGCGGCAACGGCTGGGCCGCAGCGGGTCTGGCCCGCGTGATCCGGCGACTGCCGCGTGAACGCCGGCCGGACCGTGAGCGCTTGGCAGCCTTCGCCAAGGACATCGTAGATGGCTGCCTGGCGCGCCAGCGCTCCGACGGACTGTTTCACAACGTGGTTGACCAGCCCCGGACACCTTCGTCGAGACGAACCTCGCTCAGATGCTCTCATTCGCAATCTATGAAGGGGGACATCGGGCGGCTGGCTTCCCGAAGCTTATCGAGCGAAAGCGGACCGGGTGCGAGACGCGGCCCGGACGAAGATGGACGCATCCGGCTTCGTGCAAGGCGTCTGTGGGGCGCCCGGTTTCGATCGTCCGGGAATTTCTTCGGAAGGCCAGTCGTTCTGCATCATGATGGAGGCGGCCGGCGCCAAGGCGGTGGCCCGAGGCTCACATCGGAACTCAAAAAGGAGAAGTGGTATGCCTGTTAGAAGACTATCCTCACTGGCTGTGGTTGCGGCCGGACTTGCGTTCATGGCTTTGTCTCCGGCGATCTTGGGCCAGAACACGCCCAAAGCGAAGCCATCCCGAGCGACGCCGCTGATGGGCCTGCTCGGGCGCTTCACGGCCGCCAACGTGCCAGCCATGGGCCCCACTGAGACGGAGGTACCTGCTCGCAAGTGGGACCAACCCATACCGCCGGGGCTCCCCGGCAACGGGCTGGCCGAGCACCCGATGCTTTACATCGGCGAGGGCTACAACAAGATCCTCCTCGTCAATAAAGGCAAGATCATTTGGACGTATTCCACCGGGACTGGCTGGGAATACGACGACGTGTGGATGCTCACGAACGGCAACATTCTCTTCAGCCGCATGCAGTACGCCGCCGAAATCACGCCCGGCAAACAGGTCGTGTGGCGTTACGACGCCCCGGAAGGAACCGAAATTCACACCTGCCAGCCGATCGGCCTGGATAAGGTCATGTTCGTCCTGAACGGGTTGCCGCCCAAGTTGCTGGTGGTCAACATCAAGACCAAGGCCGTCGAGGTGCAGCACGACTTGCCGGCTCCGAGCCTGACCGACCGCGGGAGCGTCCACGCGCAGTTCCGCCGGGCGCGTTACACAGCGCAGGGGACCTACCTGATTCCGTTCCTGGAGATGGGCCAGGTTGTGGAGTACGACAAGGATTTCAAGGAGGTCTGGAAGTACCAGATTCAGAGCCCTTGGGCCGCCATCCGCCTCAAGAACGGCAACACGCTGATCACCGACGAGAGGGACATCCTTACGCGTGAAGTCAATCCCAAGGGGGAGACGGTGTGGGAACTCAGGCCGGGCGACCTGCCGGAGGCATACCGCTTCATCAACACGCAGAGCTGCACCCGGCTGGCGAACGGCAACACCATCATATGTTCGCGCGGCGATGACGGAAAGGGACCCCAACTTGTCGAGGTCACCCCGGACAAGAAGGTCGTCTGGGTCTTGCGCGACTGGGCGGACCTTGGCCCTGCGACCGCCGTGCAGATTCTAGACGACCCCGGCATCCCGGAAAACCCTGGGGGATCGCAACACTGAACAAGCGCTCAAAACGCGAGCGATAATGAGCCTCATCGTGAAACTTCGGACTCTGTTCCGCGCTCCTCTCGTGTATTCTCTCGCCCTCGTTGCCGGCCAGGTGAAAGGCCCTCCGGCCTCAACCACCGCTATTACGAAAATCCCGCATTTGCGAAAACAGGGACCGCCACTCAGACACTACACCGAGTGGGTACGCATGTGCAAAGCCGGCAAGAAATCCATCACGCCGATCGAGTTCGCCCACGGCCTCACGGAATTCGCCCTGCTCGGAACACTGGCCCTGCGCCGCTACGCGCTGCCCGTTGCGCCGCCCACCGGCGGCGGGCGCGCGACCCGGGAGGCGAAAGTCCTGGCGTGGGAATAGCGCGGACAGTCGCAAGCTCTCGCTTGATGTTAATCGTTTTACGCTATACACTATAAACATGATTCGCTCGGTTCGAGACCCCGAGGCGGAAAAGCTCTTCCGCGACGAGTTCTCGAAGAAATACAAGGCTATCGAGCGCACGGCCCAACGTAAATTGACGATGCTCGATGAGGCGGAGAACCTCCTGGACTTGGCCCTCTTGCCCGGCCCCCGGCTCGAAACACTCCAACGGGACCGGAAGGGGCAGCACAGTATTCGTATCAACGACCAATACCGCATCTGGTTCACCTGGGCAGATGGCAACGCCGACGATGTGGAAATCGCCGATTACCATTAAGGAGACCAGACCTGATGCCGAAACTCCTGACACCGATACACCCCGGAGAAATCATCCGGGAGGAGATTTTGATCCCGCTCGCCATGAGCGTCAACCAGCTCGCCAAGCACTTGGCGGTCGATGCCGCCCGGCTGAATGACATCGTGAGAGGCCGGCGGGGCATCACCGCCGACACGGCTCTCCGGCTAGGCCGCTATCTCGGGACGACGCCCGAATTCTGGCTGAAGCTTCAAGTACATTACGAGCTCCGCGTGGCCAGACAAGCCAAACAGAAAGAGATTGAACGCGCCGTGCGACCCCGTTCCGAGGCGGCCTGAACTTTGGCGTCTCATCGGGAAGCGAAGAAAGGGATCCAAGGGAAAGAAACCACGGTTTCGTTCCCTTGGAGGCAGCGATCCAGAATGCCCGGAAGAACTGGATTTCAGAAACGGAGCAGAGCGAGGAAGCCCCTATACGTGTATGATACGTATAGGAAAGTGTATGAAGCGGAAGCTTACCATAACCGTCAGTGAGGCCGTCTATGAAGGTCTTCACCGCACCATCGGTCGGCGCCGGATTAGCCAGTTCATTGAGAAACTCGCGCGCCCCCACGTCCTGCCGCAGGACACCGAAGCTGCCTACTGCGAAATGGCAGCCGACTACGCGCGCGAAAAAGAGGCGCTGGAGTGGTGCGAAGGCGTGGTTGGCGATGCCCTGACGGAACCCCGTGCTTCGAGGTGACGTGTGGTGGGTCGATTTCGGTCCCTCGCTTGGCGGTGAAATTCAGAAGACCCGTCCGGCCGTCATCGTGAGTAACGACGCGTCCAACCGCAACCTGAATCGCGTTCAGGTGGTTCCGATCACGAGCAATATCGCGCGAGTCTACCCGTGTGAGGCCGCAATCGATCTGAACGGCGAACCCCGAAAGGCAACGGCCGACCAGATCTCCACCATCAGCAAGCAGCGGCTCAAATCCAGGGTGGCAACACTGTCGCCCGATGACATCCGCGCCGTGGAACGAGCGATCCGCGTTCAACTCGGCCTGTCCCCACCCTAAGCCGGTTCCTCCGTTCCCCCAACCGAAAAAGGAAGCACGCGCCAGTGAACGATAGCATGCATCGAGAGCCGAACAATCGCACCCTGCTCCTGGCCCTTTGGGCCGTGCTGATCTGCTGCGTTGTCATCGGCTCCCTGGCGCCCGCCGCGTCTCCCCTCATGGTCGCGATCAACCGCCTCGACATCTGGGACAGACTGCAACATTTTGGTTGTTTACCTGACGGTGTCATTCCTGCCGGGTGATCGGATTCCGTGATCGGCGGCGTGGAATCGTAGTCGGCCTTTCGATGTTTGTCCTCGGAACTCTCCTCGAAGGCGGCCAACACTTCTCGCCCGGCCGCGCCGTGGAACTCGGAGACGTCATTGCCAACGGCGTCGGCGTCAGTTGCGGCACATTGCTGGGCCTGCCGTTCCGCGCGCTGATCGCCATCCCCTGAGCCGCGTCTAATTCCCTCCTGTGCGGCTGATCCCTGATCCAATCTGATTGCTTCATTTGTGACCCACCGGGCCGGAGGTGTGTTCGCATGTTTACCGACGCGATCACAGTCTCGTGCGCCCGTGCACGCCGTTATACACCCGCGCCTAACTAGTTCCCACTTTTACGCGCGCAACCTTTACCTTATCCCTCGTGGTGACCCACCGGGCCGGAGGTGTCTGGATTCTCTAGAAGCAGTTTCTCACCCACGTCCAGGAGTTGTTCCGCATGGGTGATGTGTTGCAGCGTCTCTTCTTCGGTTAGGTGTGAGGCGACTTGATAGTCGCCTGCGTTCCTTGCTTCCTGGGCATCCAGCAGATTGCGGTGATATTCCCCTGGTATTGTCCCAGGCTTGGCGAACTCCTTTCCAAAAGCCGATATGACAGCCGAGTGGCTAGAGAATGTCATGCCCTTCGCCAGCAGAAGGGCTTCCGCCACATAAAACATCGCATAGTAGGCTCGTGAAACAGCGCCGTCATAGTCGCCGTCAGTCAGTAGCAGCCGAGCCGATTGTACGGTGCGATGCGCTTTCCTGAGCAAACCACTCTGCGCGTCGGTCAAACCGGAACTCCCTCGCGACGAACGTTGAGCAGTAATGGAGTTCCATCCTGACTGTACTCTGCTTCGGAAACGTACACGCACGAAACCACCACGTCGTATTTCAGGCACAGCTCAGCCTTGAAGACCGAAAGCCGACGGATTTCCTCGTGAGGATTGACGAGTCCCCGCAGAACTAGCATCACGTCAATGTCCGAATCCGGTTTGGCTTCGTCCCGCGCCTGGGAGCCAAACAGTACGGCCCGAATAAGTCGAGAGCCGTAAATCTGCTCAAGACCGTCACGAAACTCCCGCAATATCTGTTCGAGCCGCGTAGCGCGCATGTCTCTAGAACCCTCTTCAGTTTGCCACAACTGGGTGGCAACTAAGCCCACGCCAGGATACGCATCACCCCACCTTGACCGGGATGAAGAGCGCCGGATTCCGCTTCGCCAGATCCACCACGTGCGCGTAGCGTGAGGTCATGCGCGGGTCGGCGTGCCCCAAACCTCCTGCACAGCGCGCAGATCGCCGGTATGCAGATAGCCCAATGTCGCGGCCGTGTGGCGCAGCGCGTGGTCGGAAACGCCCAGCCGCTTGAACCCCGCCATGCGCAGACACTCAGAGGTGCGGAGCCGAATCCGGGCCCGATCCAAACGATGCGGGTGGTAGGCGTTTGTGAACGGCGGAGTGCCCAGCTCATCGGGCTCGACCTTTCCGCGAATCGCCAGATATTGCCTGACGTTTCCGCCGGTGATCGGATTTCGGGATAAACGCCGAGGAATCGTGGCAGGCCTTTCGATGTTCGTCCTCGGAACTCTCCTCGATGTTAGCGCCGGTTTAAAAGAGCAGCGTTTTCGCCGGTTTTGACGCCGTAGGGAGAGCCGACCTCGACTCCGAGGCACCCAAACCCGGACCCGCGCGGCGATTTGAGCGGTGGCGCGGCACGTGGTCGGTGCCAGTAAAGCGTCGGCGTCTACTCGATAAGTAACCCTCCTGCGCCGTCAGCACGAGCACGATCAATGGAGTCTCGGATGTGCTTGGTGTCCGGCCGGGCCGATTCGATTACCAGGTTGAGTTCACCGGCGCTGTTGACGTTGCCCGCATCGCAGTACGCCTGATCAGGCGGGATGTGGTGGGCTTTGGTCAAGTCGTACAGACGATAAACGCGCTGGGTATCGCGGCCCTGCATCAAGAACACCGCGCACGTCCGAAAGCCCGTCCGCGAGAACTCGACCAGTTGGCGCAAGCACGATGGTAGCGCCGGCACCCCTGTGGCGCCAAGCTGAATTTAGAATCTTGTGTAGAGTGTATACCGCGTCCCCGCCACTGGGGCTCCTTTTCCCCGGCGTCAAAGCCGGTGGAGATGCTGCTCTTTTATTCCGGCGCCGACAATCAACTGGAGATCCTGATTCTTGAACTGGTGGGTCGCAAGGATCACGGTCATATGAGTTCACTCACGCTCATGCCGAATCGCTCTGCTTCGCTGGTAAGATAGTCGAACAGCACCGTCGGTATGCGGATGCTCACCTGCCGGGTTCGATTTACCCTCTCGATCACTAGTGTCCGGCTGTAAGTGCCTTCGTTTCTGTTACTTGCAGCAAAGTTCTACCTCGCTCTGGGGGCTTACTAAGTTGAAACTCCGTAAAACCGGGCCTCTGAGTAAGTTGAGGCCACGTCTCAAAAGTGCAAAAAACAGTAGACCTGTCAGACGGTTTTGGTGATCGGCAAAACGCTAAGTGCTTAATTATCAGTGCCGCCTCGAAATCGGGTTTTTGAAACCTTCCAAATCGAAAACTTCCGTTTTCTCTCTATCTAGTTCAATCCACAGGGCTTATCGCGATCTGCAAAGAACTTTACCGGACACTAGTGCCTCTCGATGAACGTCCGCAGCGACAGCCCGCCCTTCCGGAAAGGCCCGTAGGTCAGTCCCGCTTTGCCTTGATCCTCACCAAAAGCAATGTGCCGTTCGTCCTCGGACGTGAGGAGGCCGTCGTCATCGATCGGCGCTGAGGATTTTAGGTTCATCGGCTTTTCTAATAAGTGTCTTCTCGTCGCAAACTGCAATATTTCAAAAACACACTGGTGCCTTCGATGTCGTAGCGGAACCGGAAGCGACCGTCACGGATGCGGTGCTGGCCGTCGCCTGGCGCGATTCCTTCGAGTTTCTTGATCTGGTAGCGGCGGGTTCGGTTGTACGGGTCGTGCTGGAGGGCGGCGAGAACGGCGGCGTAGTGTTCCGGCAGCTCGGCGTGATGTTTTAGAAGGCTGCGGTAATCGCGCTCAAACCGCCGCGTAGCGATGACCGCAAATCCGGCAGGTGTCATGGACGTGGTTTCAGCGCTTCGTGGTTGTGGCCTTTTTTCTGCGCTTGCCTAGCTGGAGAAGATCCTCGGCAGGTCTCGTTCGGCCGGCCGCGATGTCGGCGTTGCTGGCCGCAATAGCGCCGCGCGCTTTGGGGTCTTGGAGTTCGAGGTAATCCTCAAGCTCGTCGGCGCCCATGATGCCGGCGACGGGAATGCCATCTTTTTCAAGGATGAAATATTCCTTGTTGACGTGCACGCGCTTTACGACCTGGCCGAGATTTATGCGGGCTTTGGTTATGGGGAGACGATGTACCATGCGACGTTGAGAGTGATTAATGTTAATCGACACTCATCAGTATAGCCGTCCGCACAGTATTGTCAAATTCTTCGTTATCGTCCATATTCTGGACGATCTTGGCAAGTATGGCACGGCGCAACACCCGCTGCATGATCGGTGATTCCTCGTTCTAGGTGCTCCCAAACTGGCCTTTCCTCAGGTCCGCTTTAGCGGCGGCGTAAAAAGCGTCATATTCCTCGCGCGATAAACTTGCCAGTCGGGCTTCAGCAAGAGCGGTGCGTTTCGCCTGCGCTTCAGACTGGATGGCTTCGGTGGCGTGGCGGATCTTCGCAGCGTCTCGGGCGCCGCGCGCGGTGGCCTCGATCTCGCGCTGGTGGCGCTCGTAGTCGGCGATAGCTCGCGCCGTGTATTGCAGGATGCCGCCGAAGGTGTGGTTGAAGCTGTCGATGACGAGGTCCTTTTCGAGGGAGAACGGGTCTCCGTATGTTCCGATGGCGACCCGGATATCCTTCCTGCCCCTGAAACCGCTCCGGTTCGGCCCGAGAATCTGGCCGTCATCGACGGCGAGGATCTGTCCGTCACCTGGAAGTGCTCCGGCTACTGCCGCGCGGACCGGGAGACCGCGCTCGAATTCAGCATCGACGCGGATGCGACCATCCCCTTTGATGTCAGCGCCGGAATAAAATGTCAGCACTTTCGCCGGTTTTGTAGTCGCGGAAATATGGCCCCATTGGCGGGGACGCGGTATAGTTTATCTGATCAATTTCAGCCGCTTGAGATCATCATCCGTCCAATGCGCCTGGATCTCGATCATCGTCCGCAATGTCTTGATTTCGAAGGTGTCGCCGGGCCGGTGAAATGAGACCGTTACCCCCCGCCCGTCAGGATGAAGGTGGAGTTGATGCGAGCCTGCCTGCCGATCCAGAACAAAACCGTCTCGGCCAAGGCCGAGGTCAACTCATGAGCCGTTAGGCTGCGCAAGTGCGCGTATTTGATCGCCATGTCTCAGACAACTACTGCCACTTGAGGCTCGCCAGACACCTGCACTTGATCCGCGGGTTCGGTCGGCAGCGCCTCGCCATGCTCCATCAGGCTCTCCACAACCATCTGGAACACTTCCTGGATATTCTTGAGAGCTTCCTGTTGGGTGTGGCCCCAGGTGGCGGCGCCCTGCTGTATCAGCGCCGGACGGTATGCGTGCCAACGCTCGCCATCCGGTTCTACCACGATTCTGAAGTTGTAGGTCTGCATCGGCCTCGCCTGCTCTCAGTGTGCCACATTACTGTCGGAAACGGAGCGCCCGCGTTCACCGGAATGAACAGCGCCGGATTCTTCTTAGCCACATCCACCACGTGCGCGTACCTTGCAGTCATGCGCGGGGCGGCGTGGCCCTGCCCGGTTCGGGTCATGTCATACGAGAACTTAGGGCCCGTTTCGTAGGGATCCTAGAAGTCGAACGGTTCGAGCATCCCGCCACGCGCATCGTAGAAGGCGCGAAGGGTCTGCAACGCGGCAGGCGGCAGCCGCTTCCCCAGCCGCCACCGCTTCCAGCCGTTGGTCGCCTGCACCGACTGCTGCGACTCGCCGTTCTTGTACTCGTTCGCGACCAGCGGGTACGCCCGTTCATGCACAAACGGCAGAGGGACTAGGGGAGCACAGTGGCGGGCTCGGCGTTTTGCACGGATCCGGGGATGACTCTGCAATCTGGAAACGACTTGACGCGATGGTTTACGGTTTGTAAACTGAAAGAGTGCGGGTGATCACCAGGAGGGCTATCCTCAGGTTCGGCAAGAAGCACCCGGATGCCTGGGCCCGGTTGATGAACTGGTATCGGATAACCCGTCGCGCCAACTGGCGGAACCTTGCCGACGTACGCGTTGACTTTGCCCACGCCGACGTCGTCGGCCGGAGAACGGTATTCAACATACACGGCAATGATTACCGGCTGATCGCCCGGGTGAACTACCGTACGAGGAAGGTTTTTATTCTCCACATCCTGACTCACTCCGAGTACAGCAAAGGAGACTGGAAGCAATGAGCACTGCCACCAATTTCAATCCCACCGTTTATGCGAGACTTCTGGAGAAGTTCCTGCCGAAGCCGATTCAGTCTGAACGGGAACTCGAAACGGCTACCGCGCTCTTGCTTGAGTTGGATGAGCGCAACGATCTTTCTCTGGAAGAGGAAGCGCTCGCCGAAGTACTGACCGTGCTGATCGAAGACTATGAGGACAAGCACTATCCGCTGCCGGACGTTCCCCCGCACGAATCGCTCAAGGCGCTGATGGAAGACCGCGGCTTGAAGCACAAGGACATTTGGCCAGTTCTGGGCAACAAGGGCGCCGCGACTGAGATACTGAGCGGGCGCCGTTCTATCAGCAAGGCACAAGCCAAGCGGCTGGCTGACTTCTTCCGCGTACCTATTGATCTGTTCATCTAGCTGACCAACGTCCCAGGGCCCAGTTGCAGCGCCGTCATCTCCCTGCGGCCGGCGTTGCTCTTCATGGCGGTGATCGCGCCCTGGGTCGCCAGGCGCCGATTCCGGATCACCACGTTACGTTGCCGACGGCCTGCGAATCGATCTGGAGCGGGATCACGACTGTCCCGCCTGCATTGGAAGCCACGCCGCCGCCGACGTGTAACACTTGCCGAGTTGACTACTTACAAATCGAAGCCCAAGGGAACGCAACCTGCGGTTTCTTTCCCTTGAACCCTTTCTTCCCTTCAAACGGAGTGATAGGTGGGATCGGTAACGGTCACGAGGGACTGGACCACGGCTCGGATGGTCAAGATATCCATCGTGTGCGTCCTTCAGTCACTTGCGGGCGAGCTGTAGCTTCAATTTCATCCGATATGTTGACGTTCGCACGGCTACTTGTCTGAACTTGTCTGAAATTGCGGCGCGACGGCTTGCTGTTTCAACGGTATGCTTCGCGGCGGTTGCGAATGTGCAGAATCCGGATGATGTGCGGCTTCTCATACACGAAACGAACTCGCCAGTCTCCCACGCGCAACCTGAGTTGGCGTCCCTCCCCTGCCAGCATCTTTATGTCCCCAGAACCGGTTTCGGCAAACCGTTCGATTGCCTCCTCCACCTGGTCCTGGTCGCGGTTTGGTAACCGTTCCAGATCCCTGGCCGCCTGCGGACGAAACAGGACTCGCTTCATGCCCGTTTGCGCCGGAGCTTTTCAAACGGGATGTCGGAAGATGCATCGGCCAGGGACGACGCCACCGAGGCTCGTTCCCCTTCCGTCTCCGGCTCGTCGTCGAGTGGCGCGGCCAGGATCGCCAGTTCCACTGGATCCGCCAACGCGCGCAGGACCTTGCGCGCCGCCGGCACATCGCTCTCGGGAATGTGGTCCACCAAGGTGTGCAACTCGTGTCGGTCGATATCGGCCATGACAACTCCTCTTTTGAGTTTACTCCCCTCTCTGCCGTCATCCGCGATCGGCGCGCTATTTAATCCACAAGATTCCCCAACCGAAAAAGGAAGGGAGCGCCAGTGAACGATAGCGTGCTTCGAGAGCCGAACAATCGCACCCTGCTCCTGCTCTTTTGGGCCATGCTGATCTGTTGCGTTGTCATCGGCTTACTGGCGCCCGCGGCGTCTCCTCTCATGGTCGCAATCGGCCGCCTCCACCTCTGCGACAAGCTGCAACATTTCGGCGCTTACCTGGCCCTATCAGTCCTGCCGGTGATCGGATTCCGGGATAAACGCCGAAAAATCCGGGCAGGCCTTTCGATGTTGGTTCTCGGCGCTCTCCTCGAAGCCGGCCAACACTTCTCGCCAGGCCGCGCCGTGGAACTTGGGGACGTGATCGCTAACGGCGCCGGCGTCAGTTGCGGCGCCCTGCTGGGCCTGCCGATCCGCGCCTGCATCGCAAGTTTCTGAGCCGCGCGCAATCCCGCAGTCTCCTCTGGCGCGGCCTCACCGGCAATCTGAACCGTACATGGTGACCCACGCGGCCGGAGGTGTGTCCGTAGCGCCGCCTACCTCTGCTCGCCGGAGACGCTCTTTGAAAGTGCTCGAAAGAACTCAACAGGTGTCGCAAACCGTAGGCCAGTTCGCTGCGCAACAGCCGGCGTGAAGTGCTTGGTGTTGTGTGTGAGAAACCAATCGGGGCGACTCGCGATGGCGGACAGCAGCACAGGAACGTCTGCCTCGTGACGAATCAACTGGCGTGCGGCCTTGACCTCGGCCTGCCCTGGATAGGGCACGATCTCCGGTTTCACGAGCGCAATCAGACGGGCATAGCCCTCTATTACGCGATTACCGTCGCCGGATTCAAGCCCGCTCAGGCGGATCAGAAGGTTGTCTTCAACCTCCTCACGCACCGCTTCGGCGAGAACGAGCCGACAAATCCGGGCCGCGCACAACGAGAGGACAGCTTTGTCCAGACCCCAGGTCGAGACTATGCCCGCGGTCAACACGTTCGAGTCGAGGAATAGCCGGACGCGTTCCCCCTGACTCACCGGCCCTTTCCCCGCCGCGTTTCGCCCCGTGCGTGCCCTGCCAACTCAGGATACCGGCGAGCGAACACACGCTGCCGCGCCTCGGGCAACGTGTCGAGCAAGTCCGTAGGAGTGACCTGCCGCCGCTCAAACACGGACGCGATGGACTCGCAGAGAATCCGGAAACGGCTCTGCTCCGGGATCAGCATGAGACCTTCACCAACCCGCAGCACCGCGACGGAAGCGCCGGCGTCCAAGCCCAGCTCATCGCGATATTGCTTGGGAATTGTGAGTTGCCCCTTCTCGCCGATCCGCGTGTTCGCTAGGTATTCGACTTGCGACTGGGTACTAGGCATGGTTCAACCTGATCTTGTAGGAATATCCTACCACATCAGCGACCCCTCCCGTTTTCGGCCGCTTTGAAAAGGCCGAGACCCACCACACAATGTTGTGGTTTGTGGTCCGGGGGCGTCGCACGTATTCACACCTGGGTCAGCCGT
>Ga0182016_10005707_pt1 | contig 13309 bp, 15 predicted proteins | sample 712S2MmetaG_FD_120491 | JGI IMG/M metagenome (GOLD analysis project Ga0182016, IMG submission 120491) | Permafrost microbial communities from Stordalen Mire, Sweden - 712S2M metaG | ecosystem: Environmental > Terrestrial > Soil > Wetlands > Permafrost | place: Sweden: Stordalen | collected...
CTACGGCATGGCTTTTTTGCGTTTGGTGGATCCCCTCCCCGATTGAGCTAACTACCAGGACAATCCCGATCCGCGAAACCGATTGCACCCCGGAAGATCACCTCCAAAGACCTTCCTGGGGCTGCTCTCCTTGACAATCTAGGAGAACGGCGTTAAGTTCTTTCCTAGAACGTAAAGGAGAGAGCAATGGCGCAGGAAAGACTCCACAACCAGATGGACCTAATGCAGGGAACGCTCGACCTGCTGATTCTGAAGGCAGTTTCCCTCGGATCTCTTCATGGCTATGGCGTCCTCTTGCGCATCCAGCAGATCTCCGGCGAAACCCTCGTGATTCAGCAGGGCTCGCTCTATCCGGCGCTGTATCGGCTTGAGCATCAGGGGTTGATCGCCAGCGAGTGGGGCGAGAGCGAGAACAATCGGAAAGCCAAGTACTACCACCTGACCGCTATTGGACGCGAACGACTCAGCGAAGAGACCGACAAATGGAACCGCATGGCCGGCATCATGGGCGCGATCCTCACAGCAACTCCGGAGGAAGCATGAGCCTGCGAAGTTTCGCTACCCGAATAATTGCCCAGCCGCGTTCATGGATCCGCGCCCTCGTTCACCGCGGCCGTATCGAATCAGAGATGGAGGCGGAGCTTGCCCATCATCTTGAGAACCTCACCGCCGATCTGATCCGTTCCGGCCAATCGCCCGCCGAGGCATCCCGCAACGCACGCATCGCCCTCGGCTCAACACTTACAACCAAGGAGGGCATGCGCGCTTCGCTCGGCCTGCGCTGGTGGGATGAACTGTGGGCCGATCTCCGTTACGGCGCCCGCATTCTGCGCAAGAGCCCCGGCTTTACCGCCGTCGCTGTCACGTCGCTAGCCCTTGCCATCGGCGCCAACACCACCATCTTTTCAATCGCCAGGCAACTCCTTTACCAGCAGCTCAGCGTCCCGCACCCTGAGCAGCTTCGCATGCTTCGCTGGAATGGCGACGGCCACGAGGCGATCCATGGCATGTGGGGTGACTTCGACTCGACGCCCGGCTCAGGGACCACCGGCTCCGTGTTTCCGTTCCCCGTCTACCAGCAGCTTCGCGCACACAACCAAGGTCTCAGCGACCTCCTCGCGTTCAAGGAAGACAGCATGAACGCCACCATCCACGGCACCGCCCGGCGCGTCAACGCCGCCATGGTCACAGGCAATTATTTCCAGGTACTCGAAGTCCCCACGCAATTTGGCCGCGCCCTCCAAGCCTCCGACGACGCCACACCCGGATCCGGAAATGTCGCTGTCATTAGCGACGCGGTCTGGCTGCGCGACTATGGCCGCTCGCCTGCTGCGCTGGGACAGATCATCACGCTCAACCAGGTTGCCATCACCGTCATCGGCGTAGCTCCCCGCGGATTCACCGGCGCAAAAAACGTGATGGAGTCGCCAGACCTCTACGTGCCGCTCAGCCTGCAGCCCGTCATCGATCCCAAAGACAAGTCCAATCTCTTCAACACGTCCGACCTCTGGTGGGTCAATGTGGTGGGACGCACCAACCCCGGCGTCAGTGATCGAACCGCCCAGACGGGCCTTGACGTGCAATTCCAGGCGGCGGTCCGCGCCTCCACGCAGATGGTGTCTGGCGAGACCATGCCGCGCTTCGACCTCGCGGATGGCAGCCGCGGCCTGCACTTCTCCGACCGCATGTTCAAGAAACCCATCTACGTATTGGTTGCACTCACCGGCCTTGTCATTCTGCTGGCCTGCGCCAACCTCGCCAACCTCCTGCTGGCGCGCGGCTCGCAACGCCGGCGCGAAATGAGTGTCCGTCTCGCCATCGGCGCGGGCCGAGCGCGCATCCTTCGCCAGTTGCTCACAGAAAGCTTGCTCCTCGCGGTGCTCGGCGGCGTTAGCGGTCTCGCGCTCAGCTACCTCGGCCGCAACATTTTGCCGAGTCTGCTGACCAACGCCTGGGAACACAACTACATCAGCACCCCCTTTGACTGGAGGATTTTCGCATTCACAGCCTCGGTCACGCTCATTACGGGAGTTCTCTTCGGCCTCGCGCCGGCATGGATGGCCTCGCACGCTGAAATCAGCAGCACGCTCAAGGAGACGGGCCAGAGTGCGACGCGCCGTCGCCGCGGTCTCAGTGGAAAATGGATTGTCGCTTTTCAGATTGCGCTGTCCACACTGCTGGTGGTGGGTGCAGGCCTGTTTACGCGCACTCTCATCGCGCTCAACACGGTCGACGTCGGCTTCGACCCGGACCATCTGCTGCTGTTTGAAATTGCACCGCCGGATGCGCGGTATCCTCCCGGCAAAAGCGTTCTTCTTCACTCGCAGCTCGAACAGCGCTTCGCAGCGCTGCCGGGCGTGCACGCCGTGACAGTGGCAGCTACGCCTTACATTGCCGACAACCTCAACAACGACGACTTCCTCCCTGAAGGTGAGAGGTTCGAGGACTACAAGCGCCTCCACAAGAACGAAGCAGAGGACACCAACTCGGTCGGCATCCACTTTTTTGAGACCATGGGCATCCCCATCCTCGCCGGCCGTGGTTTTGATTCGCAGGATTCGCCCACATCGCTAAAGGTCGCCGTCATCAACCAGGCACTCGCACAGAAGCGCTTTCCCAATGTGAATCCAATCGGTCGCCGCTTCCGCACCACCCGCGCAGACACCGGAGAGTTAATCACTATCGTCGGCATTTGCGCGGACACGCGCTACGTTAACCTTCGCGACCAGCCTCCGGCACAGTTCTTTCTGCCGTATATCCAGACTTCTGATGTTGGAAGCATGGTGTACGAACTGCGAACGCCGCTCGATCCCGCATCGCTGACTTCTGTTCTGCGCCGCGTGGTGCAGTCGGTCGATCCGGATCTTCCCATCATCGATGTGCGCACGCAACGCGAGCAGATCAACGCCGCCATGCAGATCGAGCTGCTCTTCGCCGCGCTTACCGCGGGCTTCGGTGTCCTCGCGCTCGCACTCGCCTGCGTCGGCATTTACGGCATCATGGCGTACTCGGTGGCCAATCGCCGCAATGAGATAGGCATCCGTCTGGCCCTGGGAGCGCAACCAGGCCAGGTGCGCGCAATGATTCTGCGCGAGAGTACATGGCTAACCGCGGCAGGAATCACAGTTGGGCTTTCTGCCGCGCTCTGCTTAACGCGCCTGGTCAAGTCGATGCTGTATGGGATTCAGCCCTACGACCCAGCCACGCTGGCAGCAGGGGTTTTGATTCTGCTCACGGTAGCGCTAGCAGCAAGTTGGATTCCGGCGCGGCGTGCGGCGGGAGTGCAGCCTACGGAAGCGCTGAGGCATGAATGAGGTTGGGTCGGATGACGGCCGGAAGCTGATGGCAGCGTAACCCCTGGTCTTTGGCCGAGTGGAAGAAACCTGACGACGAAACCTGTTAAATAACCACCGGGATCGCCGGCATCGAGCCTTTCCCCCGGGCTTCTTCTACGACTACGTCGAGTAACTCGAGGACCTGGGCGACGGTCATGGTGTAGATCTCGCGCTGCGCGTCGTAGCCTTCTTCGATCAGCTGCTTGAGGTAGCGGCCAGCGATTTGCGCGGCGAGCTGGTCTGTGATGACCTTGCCGGAGCGCTTCTTTTGTTCAACCCAGGCAGTGCAGGGCAGGGCTATCCACATGGGGCGGCCATTGACGTCGAATCGCACATCGACCGCGTCGGCGTGACGGGTGGCAATGGCCACCATCGTGCCCTTCCAGAGGCAGTGCAAATCTTCGCCGCTCCAGCGATCGGTTACGTGGAAATCTTCGTACATACAACTAGCCTATCGTCCCGATGGGAGAAGGGCAAGCGGCTGGATCACAGTACAGGGAATAGGGAATAGGGAATAGGGAACAGGGAACAGGGTCCTTCGACTGGCCGGAAGTGAACCAAACTTTCTCCACAGCTATTCCCGGAATGCGACTTGCCGATGAAACGAGCAAGGGATCGCCAACCATGCAAATTACTGTCACCGTCTCAGATGAAGTTGTCCGCGAAGCCGGGGCTCGCGGTCTGCCCGTGATCGATTTTATTGAGTCGTTGATCGACGGCGGGATGCGCACAAGCAAGGAGCGTCCAACAGTGGACGATGCCATTGAACGGATACGCGCGCTTCGAACGGTGTCGCGTGGGTCGTCGCGCTAGCCGAATCTTTAGCTAACAGGCCGCTTTCGCTGAGTGGACGCTGCTCTCCGCACGCTGTTAGACTGGTAAGGTTGCAGTCGTAGTGCTCCTACCCGGTCGGACCCGTCTGCAAGTCTATTGTCGAAGGACTAGAGAAGGCTCAGTGGATACACAAACGCGTCACGCATTAAAGACAGACAGCTTTGCCCAGGCCACCGCCAGCAGTTTCAGCTGGTTGAGCGGTCACCGTTCCGGCGTATTGCGATGGGTGATTGGTGGGGCAGTGGTTCTCGTGCTGGCAATCGGCACGCTCATCTTCTGGAACCTGAGATCGGCCGCAGCAGACACAGCGCTGGGTGCAGCGATGGATACTTACAGCGCACCTTTGACCCAGCCGGGCCTTCCTGTGGGCAATGGCGTTTATGCCACGGCCGCCGATCGCTCCAAGGCCGCCAACCAGCAGTTTGCCGCTGTTGCACACCAATACGGCTGGCTGCCACAGGGCGCCAAGGCGCACTACTTTACCGGGATTACCGACGAAGAGCTTGGACAGAACGCCTCGGCGGAGACTGAACTGAAGGCCGCATCCGGAGCCTGGAATCGCAATCTCTCGAATCTTGCCAAACTGGCTTTGGCGGGCCTTTATCACCAGACAGCGCGCGACTCGCAGGCGATCGACATCTACAACGCCCTCGCAGCCAAGCCGTCAGAGACGGTGTCAACCGCAGTGGCGCAACTGGACCTGGCTGACCTGTATGCAGCTGAAGGCAAACAGGACCAGGCTCGGGCACTCTGGGCCAAGGTGAAAGACGCAGACAAGGATGGAGCCGCAGCCTCCATCGCAACACAAAAGCTGGCCGCCAAGTAAAACCAGCGGCTGAATGGCACGGGCGACTCGCGGAACCGACGGTTTCGCGAGTTTCTGCTTTTGTGCATCCTTCACGAAAGGCGAAAACGCGATGAGCATTTATCGCGCCGCCTGCGTCTGGTGACATATGAGCACCAGCCAGGCAATTTACGCAGGTTGGATGGAGATCCAGAATATCCCGGTGGACGATCTGGCTCGAACGCAAGCGGAAGAGGCTCAAGTTGCGGCACTGGTAACCCAGTACGCCGGAGCTCTCTATCGCGTGGCTTACTCTGTGCTGCGCAATTCAGCGGATGCCGAAGATGCGGTACAAGAGGCGTTTATGCGTGTGCTGCGGCATCGCGACACCCTGGATGAGGTACGCGACCACCGCGTCTGGCTGATCCGCATTGTGTGGAATATTGTGCTGGATCGCAAGCGCCGCGCGAAAACCCGTCCGGAGACAGATGACGTGGCAGAACTGGCGCGGGTGCTGCCTTGTGGCGGCCTGTCGGCCGAGGAGATCGCCTCTGCCGCGCAGCATCATGCCAAGGTGCTCGGATGCGTGGAAAAGCTACCGGCCAAGGAGCGGCAGGTCCTCATGCTCTCAGCGTTTGAGGAGCTCTCCAGCGTGGAGATTGCCGAAGTCCTGGGCATTACCGAATCCAGTGTGCGCTCACGGCTGTTTCGCGCGCGCATCCTGATGGCAGAGCTGCTCAACCATTCTAGGAGTCCCCGATGAACTCTCACCCTCAGAGCATTCCGGCCCAGACGTCGAACCCCGGATCGGCATCTTCCGGTTCTACTTCCGAATCTGCTTCAAGCGCAGCGGAGCAGACTTTGCGCCTGCTCGCACAGCTTCGTTCACCGGAAGGTCTTGAAGATCGCGTGATCGCTGGTCTCCATTCTGCACCGCGCCGAGGCCGCATTCTCTATTGGCCGAGGACGTTGGGCGGTTCCGGCGGCGCCTGGATACGTGGCGCAGCGGCGGCGGCGATTGTGTTTGTGGTAGCGGGCGGAGGATGGGGGATCTACACACGCGTGCAGCCTGCGCAGCCAGCACGGGTTCTCGTGATGCCCCGGGCGGGCGCGGCTGGAGGGTTCTCCGGCGCGGGAGCGATGCGGACTCCGGAGACGCTGCACGGCCCGGTTGTGGCTCGGCCTGTGACGGACAAGCCGATTGAGCCGAAAACGGTAAAGAAGTCATCAGCACGAGTGGTGCACCTGCCGCTTCGCGCATTGCAGTCAGATGCCAACGGTGCGGTTGCCAACCAGCCGAGTGCGACAGCGGCAAAGTAGGCTGGGGCGGGTTAGACGCAGAGTCGTAACCCGAGTTAGATCAAGGTAAAGCCGAAGTTGGTTCCTAGGCTTTCTTCACGACGGCTCGAATCACCATTCCCAGCAAGGCGAGCACCACGGCACCCCAGAATGCCGGCGCGAAGCCGCGGACAAGGAATCCCGGCACCACTGCGGACGCCAGCATGATCATGATTCCGTTGATGACCAGCAGGAAGATGCCAAGGGTGAGGATGCTCAGCGGGAATGTGATGATTTTGAGGACGAAGCCGACGGTCGCGTTCAGCAGCCCGATCACGAGCGCAGCGATGAGCGCAGGCAAGAGCCCGGCCACATGAAAGCCGGGGACGATCCGGGAGACAATCAACAAGGCGATCGCGGTCAGAATCCATTGAAGCAAGAGTGCCATGGTCTACTCCTTTTGATCGGCCTCGCGGGCCGGCTGCGGTTGAAGCTCTAGTATAGGATGCGCTTATAGGTCAACGATATAGCATCGGCAGAGAGAAGTTGGAGTCGATTTTTCCCAGGTGCCCCGGGACCTTCCCCGACAAAGCAAGGTCAAACAAGCGTAGCGAGTAAGTTGGGGCTGCACAGCGATCTGCGGCCAACGGTGATGTCGGCCGCAAAGGAATAGGACTCATGCATTCTGGACGCATCACGACCTTGACGGGGATTCTGTTGCCGCTGGTGCTCGCTTCGACAGCCTCATGCCAGCAGAAGACGAATGCGCCGCTGCCGGACATTCGCCAATTGATGAGCGAGGTGCAGGCCCATCAGAAACAGCTTGAACAGGTACGGGAAAACTATACGTATAGCTCTCTGCAGACCACGCAGGACGTAGACCAGAACGGCACAGTGACCAAGACGGAGAGTGAAGAGGGCGAGGACTTCTTCGTCAACGGGCACGTGATTGAGCGAAGGGTGAAGAAGAACGGCAGGCCGCTTGAGGTTCACGACGAGCAGAAAGAAACGGAGCGCGTGACAAAGCTGGTGGAGAAGGCGCAGAACACGCCGCCGGATCAGCCGCTGGAGGGGCCGATGGTGAGCATAAGCCATGTGCTCGAGATCATGGACGTGCGCAATCCAAGGCGTGACCAGTTTCACGGGCGCTCCACCATTGTTTTTGATTTCATCGGGCGCAAAGACGCCAAGACGCATGGGATCGTGGAAGACGCGTCAAAGAAGCTTCAGGGCACGATCTGGATCGATGAGAGTGACCGGCAAGTGGCGCATATGGAAGTGAGCTTCGATGACAATTTCAAAGTGGCAGGCGGCCTGTTCGCGAGCATTCAGAAGGGATCGCATTTTCGCTTTGATCAGTCCCCGGTGAACGACGGCCTTTGGCTGCCGACTGGCGCCGAAGCCACCGTCCAGGCGCGCATTCTGATGGTGAAAAAACTTCGGCAGCACTTTGTGGAACGGGATTACGATTACAAGCGCTTCAGCGTGGAAACGCAGCAAGCAAAAGATGAGAAGGTCACACCGCACAAGCCTTGAGGCGGAGCTTGCCTGGGCGAGGCGCTTTCTGGCCCGCGTCGAGATTCGCATTGGCACTCGCATGCGGGTAAAGTGGAACCATGTTTGCACGGCGGCTCTCCATTGAACGGATAGATATCGAGGGCGCCAGCCATCCCTGTGACCTACACTGGATCGACAACTTCGCGATGCGCAACTTTACCAACAATGCGGTCTTCGACGACACGCTTCCGGCGGAGGATGGCGTGCTGGAGGCGGGCCATCGCGTGCCGCTGGAGCGATTGAAGCCGGCGATGGAAGACTGGTTTCGCCGCAAGGGCTATCTGAAGGCTGGCGAGGGGCTGAAAATCGTCGAGCTCTAAGGAGACCTCAGGCGGCCACTGTTTGTGCCGCGGGGCTCGCGTTCCAGAGCGCACATTCTGCCTGACGACGGGCTTTGAGCCCTGCGTTCACCTGGCCGCCAGCCAGGTCCCAGCGAAGCAGTTGCTCCACAGCATCCTGATAGCGCCCGCCATTGAGCACTTTGAGCAATGTGGAGCATGCGAGCCGTCCGCCGCCGAGGTTGAAGCAAAAATCGACCAGTGCATCGAATTGGCCCTGCGTGAGGGGCACCTTGACGAGCCGCACAACGTCCTGCTCTGCCACGCGCAGATCAGAGGCGAGAAGGTTATTAGCCTGGGTTTCAGCGATAGGGCCGGGAAACGACTCGGACGGCAGAATCCTGTGCCCGTAGCCGATGGTTGGAAACCCGTTGACGTCGAGATAGGTGTGGCTCCGAAAGCCTTCAGATCGTTTCACGAGATCAAGACCTGCATCGCTCAATTGCATAAATTACTCCTCTTCATTCATCGCCCCGAGTCAGGCCAGAAATGGCTCTGAATCAATCGTGGCAGGAAGCGGGAAATAATCTGCAACTGAGTTGCTAGCGTCGATTCACGGCGAGCCAGGGAAGGTCGCGGTAGGAGTCGGCCACGACCCATGCGCCGGAAGTGAGCGCCCACGAGAGGATGGCTTCGCTCCACTGGAAGGCGCTTTTGGAGCCGGCCGCCAAGATGGGTACCCACACGAGGAACGTAAACAAGCCGAGCTGCACCGCCGAGAGCGCAGCTGCCAGGCGCGCATACACGCCAATGAGGATTGCCACGCCCGCAGCGAGGAAGGTGCATCCGAAGAAATATGCCCAGAAGAGATGCGCCGGTAGCCAGGCCGGCACCAGGCTAACGGTCTCATTGAGGTAGGTGAAGTGCGCCAAACCAAACGGGATCTGCGCGAGGCCGTAGAAAACTCTCGCCCCGCGCTGCCCGTGGCCGCCTGTGGCGAAACCAAGGTGGCGGCGGTCCCACTCCGTTGCGAACCAGGCATACAGCACCCAGACCGCGGCCACTATGACGGCCGTCTCGGCTGCGCCGGACCAGGAATCCTGAGAAGCGGGTGCGCGGAAGATATCGGGCAGCCTGAACAGCAGCCACCAAAGCAGGAGCAAGGCAAACAGCGCGCGGGCCGCGATTGCGGCCGAGCGGCGAAAGAGCAGGCCGATGCCGGATGCCAAGGAAACGCAGGCGCAAAGCCAGACCAGCAATTCGCGTGCGGGCACACCTTTGGGTACAGGCGCCCAGACCGGGGTGAAATCGCCTTTGAAGAGTCCGAGGATTCCGAGGACGACCATGGTCCCGGCAAAGAGCGCATGACCGACGCTTCGAATGCGCATGACGAGTCCCCCTCTGCTCCCAGAGTATAGACATCATCGCGACGAAGCAGACTCGCGTGGCTTAGTGGGCGAGTGCAGGGTGCAGGGCTGGGCTGGACGTCTTGCCGGCAAGGGTTAGAAAATCGCGCACAATAGCGGCCAGAGCAACGTCGAAGTTGTGGTCGTGGCTCTTTTGCAGATAGGCCACGTCAATGCTCTCAGTGAAAGCCCACAGAACGTAATGGGTTTTGGCATCGTAGATCGTAAGGCGGAACATGGGGAGGGGGTCGGAGGCGCCTTTTTGCTTGCTCGGATCCGACGGGCCGTAAGGTGCAGAAAGGCGGAGCTCAAGGACCAGGTCAGCCTGGGAGGGGTCATTGACCAGTTGATAACTTCCTTGATTCTTGAGTGCGGCATAGAACTGGTTGTAGCCGCGGTCGGGAGTGTCACTGAAGGGGCTGGGAAAGAGGCCAGCATCGGCCCCGGCATTGGAAATAAAGATGCGGGAGGCGGACAGGATAGCCGGCGGGACGGGTGCCGCGGCCGGTGGTGCGGATTGCTGGGCTAGCGATGGGACGTTAGACAGCATGGCGGCGGAAAGCAGAGCGGCTCCAGAAAGAAGGGACAGGATCTTGCACATGGCGATAACCCCTTTTCACTTCGATGCATCCGATGCTGAGGACGAGCGACTCTGGCGGCAAGTTTCAGGGAAAAAACAGCGCCCAGTGCAGCGGAAACTTTCAATGCTTCATGCCATTCTTTTCGCTTTTTATTCCCGTTAAGAGTCTCTCTTTACAGTCCCACCATGTGAATTGGAACGGCTGTCTCAGTGGGTGAATTCTGAAAGATTTTCAGGGAAGAAACTAAGCCCTAAAGGATGAAAGATTTAGCGAAAATAGCTGAAAATACGCAATTTTTTGCACCGGAAATACTGATGTACATCTTGCCAATATTCCCGGCATGGGAGTGGCAAGTTGGTAAAATAGGCAAATGGTTATGAAACGGAACTTTCGCAAATTGAGTCTGAAGACTCCGCCAGGCAAGTGGTTAATGGCGGCAGCTTCGTCGTTTGCGCTTGCTGTGCTGGTTGTTACTTTTGTTGCCACACGGACAGTGCATGCGGATGCGCGACTTCCCCGTCCCGTTGCTACCACCATGACGGTCGCGTCTCCAGTAAGTCCCACGCCGGAATCGCTTGTGTCGCAGCAGGCCGCCCTCAGGGCGGAACAGACTGCGATCAAGAGGGGAGACAGGCTCCACGGCATTGCATCGTGGTACGGAGGGGTATTCAACGGGCGCAAGACGGCCAGCGGTGAGCGCTACGATATGTACGCGATGACCGCCTGCCACCCGACCCTTCCCTTTGGTTCTCTCGTACGGGTTGTCAACAAGGCGAATAGACATTCGGTAGTGGTGCGGATCATCGATCGTGGTGACCTGGTGGACGAGGGGCGTATTATCGACCTGTCCTACGGAGCCGCCGCAAAGCTGGCGATGACGAAAGCCGGATTGGCGAAGGTCGATCTGCAGGTGATTTCGCTGGGGGCGATTCATCACCGGAGGTAGGAATTCCAAGATTCCCCCAGAACCAAAACGGCCAGCCTTCGGGCTGGCCGTTGCTTTTGAGGCTGAAGGGAAAATTATTCGTTGGCCGGCGCGGAATAGGGCTTCTGCAGGTAGAGGCGCCCTTCGTTGACGCAGCCCTGGGTGTTGTCGTTGGTCTGCACAGCAAGCCGGTATTCATTCACGGCGCGATCGCGCTGGCCGGTGATGTCGAATATCTTGGCGATCTGGATGTGACCCCAGCACTCGGTCCAGCGGGGTTCATCGTCGCCGCGCAGTGCATCGCGGTAGGAGTTAACGCTGGCCTGGTAGTTGTGCTGGCTGAACAGGATCTCGCCAATGCGGTAGCTGGCGAGCGAGCTCTGGGGGTTTGCGTCGAGAGCCTTCTTGTATTCAGCGAGAGCGCCAGCCAGGTCGCCTTCGGCGACCAACTGCTGGCCCTTGAGGATGGCGATGCGCACTTGCAGGTCCGGTGTGGCCTTGAGCACCATATCGTCCGGGTCAACGCTGATGCGACGGGGGCGGCCAAAGGTATCCACGACGTACTGCGTATCAGTGCCGACGACTTCGATCTTCTGGTTTTCGGTCTTGCCGTCGGTTTCAACGCGCAGGTCGACGGGCATGCGGAAGAGGTCGAGGTCCTGCTGAACCTCGCCGATGGTCCTGAAGCCCTTGTTGTTGCCGAGGCGATAGACGGCGTACTTGTCAGTAAATGTGGGCGCGCCGGTACCGTCGATCCATTGGGCAAAGAAAGGGGTTAGCTGCTGCTGGCTCTGGGATTCGCTGACCTTGATGAAGTCCTGGGTGCGGATGGAGCCGTCGGTGTATTGGCTGAGCGCACCTTTAAGTGTGGCCAGAAAAGCCTTGTCGCCAAGTTCGCCGCGCAGCATATGGAAGACCATGGCGCCCTTTTCCAGGGTCATGGACTGGAATTCCGGCGAGAAAGGGGCGAGACGGCCGGCACTGGAGAGTGGAATGGTGTCGTAAGCGAGGGCGCCGGCGGCAATGTCGGACAGGGCGGCCTGCATTGCTCTTTTGCCGCTCTCCTCCTCGAGGTACATCAACTCGCCGTAGCGCGACATGCCGTTAGTGATCCAGGCATCGTTGAGGGTCTTGGGGCTGACTTCGGATCCCCACCACTGGTGTGCGATGGTGTTGGCAAGCAGCCGGACGCCGCTTTTGTCGCCGACGCGCGAGCCTTGAATGGCGGCAAGCTCGGGAGCCCAGGCGGCCGGTAAAGTATCGTCGGGAAGCTCAGTGACGACCAAGTGGCTGGTTTCAGGCCCACCGAAAGAGTCAGTGAAAAAGTCGAATTCCTTAGCGGCGGTCTGCGCCAGCTGGTTTGCTGACGCCTGGTGGCTGACGGAGAGATAGACTTTGACATTTCCCTCGCCGACCGAAACGGGGGCGACGAAGCGGCCGGCAATCACAGTGCCGGGGAAGCCTGGCTTATCCCATTTGAAATCGAATTGATCGCCGGGCTTGCCTGTAGCGAGAGTGACGGGGTGGGAAGCGCCCTCGCCGCCGCTGGCAAGTACCCGCATCCCTTGCGGGACGCGAATATGCATTTCGGCGGTGAAGCGATCGGTCATGAAGCCAGTGGTAGGAAACCAACGGGAAGCATAGAGAAGGTAGCTGATGGGCTCCTGGATGGCGGCCAGCTTAAGTCCTTCAATGGGGCCATCTTCAGAGCCGGTGACGGTTCCGTCGTACTCGAAGGTCCAGCGTACGGTCTGACCCTGAACAAAAGGCGAGCCGGGAGTGACGCGGAGAGCTCCGTCGGCGGTGCGTTCACCCTCAAGCAGTTTGCCGCTCTCATCGGTGATTTTGGTGACTTTGAGTGCAGGATGAAAGCCAAAGTTGACAACTTCAAGGTTCGCGGGCGCGGTAAAGCTGACCACGGCCTTGGCGGTTAGATGATGGGCCAGGGTATCGAGCTCGGCGTCGATGACATAGCCTGTGATGTTCAATCCCGGGCGTTCAGCCCTCTGCGCATCGAGAGGGGCGGCGAGGAGGAGCGCAGCTGCCAGAACTCCGAAGGCGCCGGCAACAAGGCGCCGGCTGAATCCACCCAAAAGGTTGTGCTTTTCCTTACGCATAGAGGTCATCCTAACTTTGCTCTTCATGGTCCATTCTCATCGAATCAGGGCTGCACAGCCAACTCGACCGCCGACGGGGAAACCGATCCAAGTTCTTCAAGGGTAACGGCCGCGACCCGGTCAATGGCTGCCTGGGTTCCGTTGCGGACCTGAGCGTGGGAAAGGCTCAGCCGGCCGCGGATCGTCCCCAGCTCCTTCATCATGGACTCGCGAG
>Ga0182016_10005711_pt1 | contig 13301 bp, 9 predicted proteins | sample 712S2MmetaG_FD_120491 | JGI IMG/M metagenome (GOLD analysis project Ga0182016, IMG submission 120491) | Permafrost microbial communities from Stordalen Mire, Sweden - 712S2M metaG | ecosystem: Environmental > Terrestrial > Soil > Wetlands > Permafrost | place: Sweden: Stordalen | collected...
AGTACCTTCATCCTGACGTGTGGTCGGAAATATCTAAGTATTTGAGTGGCGAAGATCTTGGTATCCTTTGTTCTTCTAATCGTGGTATCTGTAGATATATCCTCAATCGTACTACCTGTCTATATTACTCTAAACGAGTTACTTGTTTATTCCAAAGCTTCCCCAACCTGAATACTCTCACATGTTCTGAATTTGAACATGGCGTCAACGTATCATCACTTCCTAATACCCTGACGGTATTAAGTTTACCTAAAGATTGCATGCTTACCGATGATGACCTCTGTAATCTTCCACCATTCTTGACCTATTTAAATTTAAGGTGGAATAATAAGATAACGGATGAGGGAATATCTTACCTTCCACTATCCTTAACCTATTTGAATTTGGAGTGGAATTATAAGATAACGGATGAGGGAATATCTTACCTTCTACCGTCCTTAACCTATTTGAATTTGTCGTGTGATGGGAACATAACGGATGCTGGAATCTGTTATCTCCCGCGTTCCTTACTCTCTTTAGGGTATAGTAGGGATATAACAGATGCAGGAGTTCGTTATCTTCCACGATGCTTAAGTTCGTTGAAGTTGGGTTATAATAATAATATAACGGATGTGGGAGTTGCTGATTTACCTCGTTTCTTAACATATTTGGACTTGGGTAGCAATCAGAACATGACGGATAAGGCAGTTCGCGACCTTCCACCATCCTTAACCTATTTGGATCTGTGGAAAAACGATAACATAACGGATGCAGGACTTATTAATCTTCCTCGTTCATTGACTTATTTGCACTTGAATTTTAGACAAAAGGTAAGGCACAAGATAACTGGCATATTCGTTAATATTTGTTAATATTCGTTGATATTAAGAGTGCTGCCATTTATTGTGGCGAAGATTAAGAATAATATATACCTTCATGTATATATGTAGTATGAACACCATCAATGTAAATGAATTAATTCCGAGACTGCCTTTTCATGTTATATATTATAGTCCCTATATAATATATAATAACACTGTCTGGGGCATTATAATTCTCGGGGACTCCGAGCTATTGACCTATTTATCATGTTGCACTTATATGTATATATGGATACGACATCGTCTATCGGACCGGACATCGTACTGTGGAGCATAGTGTAGCATGGTTGAGTGTAGCGGAGCATAGTAGAGCATAGTAGAGCATAGTAGAGTGTAGTGCAGCATAGTAGAGTATAGTAGAACATAGTGTAGCATAGTATAATAACCTGATTAAAACCTAGGTGTGCCCGAGAATTATGAGAGCCCGGTCAGTGTTATTATATATTATATATCCTGTATAATATATAACATGAAAGGGTACTGCGAGAATTAATTCATTAGCGGCCCGTCCCGTCCTCTCATATCCTCTCATATCCTTTCATATCCTCTCATATTAGTACTATACTAATATATTAACTTACCTTATACATCGTCCCAACACTAGTTTGAGTCGCTGTGATCTGTCCCCCGGTACCATGGAGTTTCCTATGACAAGAGGCACATAGGACGATGAGATTACCCTTGTTATGTACATGCATGTTGTCTATCATGTTGTGCTCATCGGCATACTGCTGTTCTACCAGATGATGGGTATGCAGATCCTCAGTTTTACAACAGAGGGCGCATTGATCAACAATAACTTCGGGATTATATTTACTCACGATTGGTTGCACCAACGGAGAGTCCCCCGAAATCCTGGTCTTCTTGGAAGTTTCCTGTAAATGATCTACCCACTTATATGCCATATCAATGAAGTCTTTTGGGAGACCGAGAGATTCTGCTACCATAACTCCATATACCGATTCTCCGGCTCCGGGTTGCAGTAACCGATTGTACTGCAAGATTCCGGTTTCCACATCTTTCGATACCGAGAGGTGACAAATGCGAAGTTTCTCCGAGGGAAGATCAGTTATGTCTTTAACCTCCAAGATTTCGTGCATATGAGTTGCAAAGATAAATGATGCTTTCCTTCTCAGCAAATGGAAGACCGATGATAAGGTAATGGCTCCCGCAGATATGGTCTCGGAGGTATGGGCAATCTCATCACCCATAACCAAGGTTTTACCATCAGCTTGCCGTAATATGGTCCGCAGTTCGAGCATCTCGGTGGTAAAAGATGATTGACCCTTAGTAAAATCGTCGCCCCCATTTAAGCGAGTAATGATCTTATTATACGGGCGATATTTAAGTTGACAGGCAGTGAAGCATCCCGCCTGAGCCATGATGATATTGAGACCGATGGCTTTTGCCAAAGTAGATTTACCGACTTGATTGAGGCCGAATAATAGGATGCCATTACTATTTAGAGAGATGTCGTTAGCAACATAAGAACCGATAATAGCCTTCTCCACTATAGGATGGCGCAGATTCTTGGCCTCGAAGTAACTGTCACCGGAGGAAGCATCTAACTGTGGGCGGAAGTACTTATTAATGCATGCACTCTTAGCGTAACTATGCACGAGATCTACTTTCGCAATGAATGCTGCTACGGATGGAAAGAAGGTGTAAGTGGTGTTAATTTCATTCAACATATTGATATACACTTGGTAAAAGTACAGGCGAAGCTGTCCTCTATATCTATCCATCTCTTCACACAGGGTGGTGATCTTCTCGGAGGTGACAATGCGATCGGCAGTGTTAAAGGGTTCGATTTTAATGGTTCCACAGAGTTCAGTATCCACCGTACTACGAGCCAAGATCTTGGCTTTGGCTTCACTGACAGTGAGCACGGTTTTCTCACTAGGGAGTCTCTTGGCGCCCTTCTTCTTTTCCTCGCGGAAGGAAATCTTCTTGCCTGTGGTCCGTTCTAAAAAGATGTTAAGATGATCTACGATCTTCTGCAAAGTCTCTTCACACTCATTCAGTGATGCTGTCATCCTATCAACGTCAGGTAAGGTTTTCGGTAAATAGGGCGGCTCGACAAATTCCATGATTTTGGTTCCGCATTCCAAGGAATTTAGATTGCAACATTCGAGTGCTCCGAAGTTCAAAATGCGGCTGTAATGGGAAATGAAGAGATTGAAGTTTTCCACCATGTCCCCTGGAATCATCTGTCGATGTAATATGGGTGTGTTACAATTCATGATAGAAATATACAAGTCGATAACCTTGATATAAGAGTTGAAGAGTACAGTGAACTCTCGAGGAGTAATACTATTGAGCTCTAATTTTCTATGCATGCGCTCCAGATCAGGGAGTTCTTTTAACTTCTCATCTACTAGCATCCATAGTGGTTCCCTGTTGACCAGACTTAACATTTCTTCCGTCATGTCATAGTAGTTTTGTATGCTTTTAGGATCAACCATAGGTTGACTTAACAATCGACTGAGGAGCCGCCGCCCCAACTGAGTCCGATTGTGATTCAATACCGCGTATAAAGTATGCATAGACTTATCATCATCGACACTCAATTGCCGACTAGCATTATGTGCTAAGATAAGATTTCGTTCGGAGTCCATCCAGCATACAGACGGGGGCCGAATCTTCTTAAGGAGGCTAGTGCTGCGGGTGTGGCAATGCTGCAATAACAATAGATATGAGATTCTCCCATACTCACAGCGTTCTAAGCCTAGATAAGTGATCATATTATCGTTCTTGACAATAGCACCCTTGGTAGGGGTATGAAAAAGCTTGTTGAAAAATTCATTCTGATAGGCCAACTTTTTCATTTCTGAAGGTACTTTGTTAACCAAACTGGTTAGGCGATCATAGCGTCCCAATTCCAAAATGTCACTGATGTGAGGAATATAGGAATTTTCTAGATGAGCGGGGAGATCGACCACATTTAAGATAATTTCCTGAGGATTATTAGCCACGAGAAAGCGAAAAAGATCTTGGAGAGCACATGCGGGATCATCGGTAGTACTATACAATTCCCCCACGGTATTGTGACCAGTGATAACATCTATACACGAAGTTCCCAAGGTAATAACGAAATCTTCATAGCGAGAGGTCTTGCCGCCTTGATATTCGATGTATATGGAAACGATGTTGTTAGTAGATTTTAATGTGGATATGCAGCTAATTTCCATACAGGGAGAAGAAACTTCAGCAACGTGGCGCGTCGTTATTCCTCCTTCTTTCCGTTGATCCATGCGTACAACTGCGTAATTATTGGCCAAAAGAGTAGTCCTATTCTTTTCATATGCCACTACCGGAAATCCGATCCTATGGCAATTCGTTATACCATAAGGTTCATTGTTGTTTTCGTAACTGAGAGCACAGTTTAGAACGGTACTGAGTTCTTCAGCATAACCCATTGCTTCATTCCAGATAATTCCGGATTTATCACGTTTATCACGTTTGGCTTCTTCGTTAGAACATTGAAGGGGGTTATACCCATATATTTCATAGAAAGTACCAATCTGATATAGTAGGACGGTACGATCTCCATATTCTTGTTGAAATTTCTTTTGTAAGCTAAGATACTCCCTAATAATCATCACTCCGAATTGAAGTTTAATATAATTCTATTAGCGAAATCAGTTTCAGAGGCAGAGAACACAAACGAAACATAAAATATAGAAGAGCAATAAAGCATAAATATAGAAGGGCAATAAAGCGTAAAAATATAGACGAGCTATGAAACATAGTGTGTAGAAGGTCAATAAACATAGGATGTAGAGGGTAGAAGAGCAATAAAATATTGATTTCTTATTTTATAACGTCATTTACTTTCTCATAAACGTTGATTTGATCATGTACAAATTTCTCATATGTTTGTTCTTGGTTAGCACCATTACGACGGGCGGTGCTCAACTTCTTTCGGTAACCAGATTGGTTCTGGGTGGTGGTGCCATCGGTCTCTATGCCGGAATCGGTGCCCTTACCACTTTACAAGATTCCGGATTCTACAATATGCAGAACTGTACTGGGGTAAATGACGGTGCTCTTCTATGTGCTTTTCTAGTTGCGGGTATTCCGGCGGCAGCCATTGATGCTTTAGTACTTCTCCCATCAAACTATTCTCGTCCCTTAGATTATCCAACCGTCGGTGCCAACATCGTAAACAATGGTAGCGTCTTCTACACTTCTGATGAGGGAGTGGAGCTGGTGCAATTGGCAATGACTATTTCTACCTTAAATCCAAATTCTACCTTTGCCGAATTATATGCCGCCACTAGACGTTATCTCTGTGTACTAGTTTATAATGAGAACTTGCGTCAGGTAGAGTACATGAACAAAGATACTACTCCTAATGTTATCGTAGCTTATGCGGTGGCAGCTTCGCTGGCGGAGACTTTTCTGTACAATCACGTAGGATTGACGGTTAATTATACCGGAGTTCCCACAGCTTATAACTATTCTACTGCCGCAGTTCGTAACAACTACCCCATCAATGTTTATTCCGGAGCTCTGAGTAGCACCATTGGAATCAACTATGTCTTCGATTATGATACCGTGAATTGGTCTTACAACGATAGTGCCCAGGCCAATCTAATCATTGGTATGAGTAATCTCTACCAATATTTAATGAATCCGTCTCTGAATATCCCTGAAACCCCTACCGAGTTCACCCTTAACATCGTCATGCCAGCCGGAATTATTCAATATTCGCATCTCTTGACTGAGGAGACTAAAACCGAGCTGATCCTTCAAGGATCTAACAATATGTGCACTTATCTACAAGGTCGTTACACTCTACCACCGCCACTATGTGTGGTTACATGAGAATTTTATTATCCGTAATATATACTATCTGTATATATTTAGAACGTAGGTATGAATATATACTATCTGTATATATTTAGAACGTAGGTATGAATATATACTATCTGTATATATTTAGAACGTAGGTATGAATATATGATATCTGTATATATTTAGAACGTAGGTATGAATATATGATATCTGTATATATTTAGAACGTAGGTATGAATATATGATATCTGTATATATTTAGAACGTAGATATGAATATATACGATCTGTATATATTTAGAACGTAGGTATGAATATATACTATATGTATATATTTAGAACGTAGATATGAATATATACTATCTGTATATATTTATAACATAGATATGTATATATTTATAACATAGATATGAATATATACTATCTGTATATATTTAGAACGTATATATTTAGAACGTAGGTATGAATATATACTATCTGTATATATTTAGAACGTAGGTATGAATATATACTATCTGTATATATTTAGAACGTAGGTATGAATATATACTATCTGTATATATTTAGAACGTAGATGAATATATACTATCTGTATATATTTAGAACGTATATGTGTATATTTATAACATAGATATGAATATACTATTTGTATATATTTAGAACATAGATATGAATATACTATCTATATATATTTAGAACATAGATATGATGAGATAAAGTACTACCGTAATGATGATCGATATCCATAGCGAAGTAGTCAATATATCATATGTGGAGTCAAAGGTGTTTAAAAATAGCTGCCCCTCATTATAGTGACATGACATAGGACTAATGGGTTCAGAGTTAAGAGGAATTCTCATGGAATGGGTGTAGTTTACATTATCGATCGTAAACTCGTATATTACATCTTTATATCCACTGACAATATGGTAAGAGTGACAACACCGCAAATTATGTTTCCGCACCTCTGTTCCATCTCGACACACTACCGTAGGGATACTCTCATTTTGTAAACACCATCCCGTTCGTGATTCTCCACACATATGTGGTGTCGATGTATCATTATATATTCCGAGAATGTATGCGGCTTTATTTCGAGCTGATGTCACTTCAAATTGGCGGTTACAAGGATAGAGGTTCTCTCGACAGCTCGAAATATTATAAACGTCCTCAAGAATAGTAGTATTTACCGATCTTATGTAAGAAGTGGCAGGAATACCCATGCCACCAGTGGCATAAGGATAGTACATTCCCGTGAAGATCACAGCGCTGAGAGTAAAAGCGAGCATTGGCAAATATATCTTCATGGTTTATTAATATAAAATGTTGATGTATATTATTATATCAATTTATAATTCGGTGTATACAGTACATGTATATATATAATACAGTACATAATAATGCATGCATTTATGTATATATGTATATATGTATATGTACACCGAGTATATATCATATATGTGTATAGAATAGAGTGTATAGAGTATATATATATATGGTATATGTAATAAGTATATGTATATAGAATAGAGTATACGTAATAGAGTATATATATATATATGTATATATGTATATAGAATAGAGTATATAGAATACATGTATATAGAGTATATGTATACGTAATAGAGTATATTTATGTAGAGTATATATCATGTATGTATATAGAATAGAATATACGTAATAGAGTATATAGGTAGAGCACATATAATATATATATATTATAGAGTATATATACCATAGTATATATAATGGAGTATATGGAGTAGAGCGTACAGAATAGAGTATATATCATAGGATCCTATGATAATTAGTGGATGTAGAACGGTTGTTTGGATTCTCCGCGCGTCAGAGGTAGAAATTCGATGAAATCTGTCTTGATGACAAAGGGGAAAGTTATCTCTTTATTATACTTGAGCTTCTGGTGCGGAATATCATTGACAAAGGTACGAGATAAATTCAAGTATGAAACTATACTATCGATGGCCCGCTCCACTACACGGAGACCACAGCGACCCACATCTAATTTAATCAGTAAACGAGCACATGCTTCAGGAGTGATGGTGACATCATTACGTTTGAAACCTTTATCAACCAACATATCCGGAAGAGTATGTCTCATGATAATCTGCTTCATATCATCTTGAGTATACGAAGGAACAGTGACTATATTGAGACGGTCTCGTAATGCTGATTTCAGGTGCTTATCATCGTTAATGGCGATGATGAACCAAATATTGCTAATGTCATGGGGAATATCCGAGAGGTAATTATCCTGAAAGTTGTTGTTCTGTGCAGGATCCAATATATGTAGCAAGACATTATCGATGTTTTTACTATTATCGGCCGTCTTATCCAACTCATCAAAGAGGATCACAGGATCGCAACAATGCGATCGCATAAGGATATCTAGAATTGCACTGGGAGTGGAACCTTGCCAAACTCCATTGGAACCAGTTAACATCGTAGTGTCACTTTGACCACCTAAGCTGATTTTATGAAACGAACGGCGCATGGCTTCAGCAATACTTTTAGCCAACTTGGTCTTTCCGACACCGGGAGCTCCCTTCAAGGTAAGTATAGAGCGAGACCCAGGATTATAACAACGATTGTTGATGATTTGCATAACCTGAAACTTAACCTCTTCCATACCATAGAGATGCTTGTCTAAGTACTCATAAGCAGTCTGACAATATTTTTGAATGGCTCCAGAATCACCACTATCAACATGAGAATCTGATAACTTGCCATAGGGAAGCCTAAGATACTGCTCTAACTTATCTCCCAATTTATCATCGGCATTCTTTTCCGATAGGCTTTTCTTATATAAGCATCGTAAGACATTTTTAATATCATCGGTAGTACGCAGGGCCACAATCCGTTCACAGATAGTTGAAACCACGGGTTGAATGATATTTAGAGCACGATTTCGGATAAAATCGCGATTATGTTTGTAGGTATCCGCGATATTATTAATATTAGTATCGTAGAGATTTCTCAGATAATCGGCGATTGCGCTTCCCTTATCATGTTCACTTAGCGGTGCTTGCACTACATCACCCAAGGTTACAGAAGGATCACTAATGCTTGCACATTGGAAATATAGTGTCTCCATGTTAGTGTCTTCAGGGTATCTCTTATCCAAGATTTCGATAATCTTTAGTCTAATCTGATACCAGCTTTCGCTTTCCATATAGGTATTACGATATATCTCAAAGAGAAACTGCAAGTACTGTTTTTCCTGAGGTAAAAGGCGTGCTCCCTCTATTACCTCAGAGGTAATAGGATCCTTTAGTAACCAATTTATCCTTTCGCCCAAAACTAAACGTTGGGGGGAATCCAACTCTTCAAGAAGAAAGGCGTGGTATAATCGTAAAACACGGGCCCGATCACCTGTCGGTAGTGGTGCCTTCAAAATCTTATTTAGCGTGGGAGTATGCTCCCTAATGTAGGCCGTGGTTTCATGAAACTTTGCTCGCTCTTCATCTGTCAAAGCCGTAAGATCGTAGTAAGGGCTACTACTAAAAGCTTTAATTCCTTGATTAGGATCCATGTCTTTGTCCTCACCCTGGGCATTTTTGTACTCTCGATAGTAAATATCATCGGTACCGTGGGGAAAGCTTTTTAGCATAATAGCACGATGGACTACCGATTCTATAGATCCCACGTCTATAGAGTCGGCAAACATGGCTTCTTCATCATCGACCTCTTCATCGACCTCTTCATCGACCTCTTGATCGACTTCCTCATCAATGGCTTCACTATTCTCTTCTACGGATTCCTCTTCCGACAGCGTTTCTGTCGAGGTGCTAAAGTATCCATCATCGGGCGCATCGGTAATCATTTTGACCTTCGGCAATGAGGGAGGTTCAAACTCCTCATCAATCGAATCTGTATATTGATCTCCCTGTAACATGGTCTTGGACACAGTCTTAGATACAGTCTCTGACATGGCCTCTAATGCAGTGTCCGACGTGATATCCGAAGTGTCAGAGTAGTATATAATATCATCATTGTCCTCGGTAAGTTTCGCTCGCTTCGTCCGCGTAGTAACACGCGGTTGCCTTAACTTACGCTTGATTCGAGTCATTTTGTTTTAATTAGAACGACACCGCTTAAATAAATATCAATTGCGAACTGCGCCGGTCTGGACATACTGTAGAGGTATCATAGAGATATTATAGAGATATTATAGAGATATTATAGAGATATTATATGGATATTATAGAGATATTATAGAGATATTATAGAGATATTATAGAGATATTATATGGATATTGTAGAGATATCATAGGGATATTATAGAGATATCATAGGAATATTGTAGAGATATCATAGGGATATTATATAGATATTGTAGAGATATGCTTCTAGAATCCTATTACTTTGTGCGTATTTTCTTTGCTGGCGTCTCAACTTGTATATCTACGCGTTTCCTCTTTTTCACGTTCTGTGTACCCTTCGACTTTTTACCTGTCTTCGGCTTAATGTGATTGCTTCGTAAATATTCTATTATACAATGTAATATCCGCACATCTACCTCGTTGTATTTCTCGATGTCAGCCATCATGGGCAGATCAGTCATCTTGCACTTCAGGGTTCTCGCTTGTGCCGATGCCCTATATGCCGCTACTAAGGCGTCGCGGCCATTTCCACAGGTATTCTCTTCATCCCAAGTCACATTGATCAGACCGTGACGATACAAAGATTTGCCAACACTTTTCAGGCCGAAGCTCATGCAACCATTAATTACAACGGGTTCACCTTTAAAGACATCCATGATATCCAGCCACTGCATGACGCTGCGTTTCCTTAGTGAAGGATGTCGTGATAGAGCTCCTTCCCACATTACTTCCTCTGCGGAAGACCAGTGGATACATCTGGGTTCCCAAATCCGAAAGGGAGTAGCAATCTCTTTCAGGTAATCAACGAACTCAATACAAATTCGTAATTCTTCTGCAGGAATCAATTGAGTAGTGATGAATGATTTATATATGAAACCCTCAGTGTGAGGATCTATATATCCCACCCCTATCATGAAGATGGTGGTGCTGATGTCTGCCGATTCTACATCAGTTATACTCGACATCGCTCCATTAGTAGTTTCGAAATCTACGAAGAATTCTATTACCGGCTTCCGTTTCCACCCGTTAGTATTATATTCGATATACTGGGGTGAAATAATAGCCATCGAATCTCGGTTGATATCGATAATAGCCTTGAGCAGTCTTCCGGTCTTTTCTCCATTAATTCCTAAAGATTCGGGAGTACAGCGAGAGTCATTCCATTGGTAGATTCCCTTTTGTAGAGCGAGCTTTCGGTTCTTGGGACCTACCATCCATAGAGCAGTAAGATCATAATTGCATGAGGACAAATATTCCTTCAAACCGTGCCATGGTTCATCGTAACTATTGCACATATTAGGATACAGTTCCTCTCGTGATAAAGGGGGAACGGTGAGATTCCAATTGGAAGCTTCGGCACTCTTAACATCGTTCAACCAAAGCAAAGCATCATCGGTTTGTTGAGGAATAAGATGATCCACAGTTTTATAGTCTATGGTCCCTAAAGTTCCATAAGCAGATACAGAACTATAGACGTTGCCCTCCTTTTCATACTTATAGCGACGACCCAAGATGTAAGCGGCATATGGGTTGTACTTTTGTAAATGAGCTAAAGCGGCAGTGTAAATCCATAGTTGAGATTTGTATGCCGGAATAGCTCCACTATTTAACATATGAACGCCATTGGCCCGCAGATTTAGACAAGTATACTTTATGTCCACCACGCGATAGTGCCATCTTTTATTAAAAACACATCCTCTTTTCTTATCTTTGTCGGTGATCACTCGCTTAGTAATGAGAATGTTCAACCAGTCACTGCGCACTAGGAGATCAGGAATCCCAAAAGTCTTATTGCTAGCATTGTGGAGAACTCCACCATGAATGATAGGAACTCCTCTCTTCATAGCATCGAAAGTACTTTTAGCAAATTTAGGGTCATGGGAATTCCTCTCTCCTCCAATACTAAGTACTCTCTTCTCCCCAAATTTATTCCGTAAATCTGCGATGATTTCGGCTTCAAAAATATTACCCTGGTTTAAGATATGAGAGATATAACTCGGAGGATCCACATCTAACTCTGGTGGATCAAAATCTGTCGAACATAAAGATATATCCTTAAAGTTGGATAAATGGATTATGGGGGAATCGCTTCCTCGAAATATAGTTGTAGTGGTACGAAGAGGTATGCCAGGTGATGCGGTATCTTGTAAGGAAGTGCTAGTATCTCGTAAGGAAGTGGTAGCACGGATAGATGTTGTAGTTGAGCGTAGAGATGGGGCGGTAGAAGTTGCAGGTGAGGATCGTCTTGATTTAGCAACCATGATCTTCCCATCAGCTCCTGTCACTATCGGTGCTCCCGGAAACAGCACCGGATTATAGTGATGTCCAAACCAGTCCAAAAGCGGGTCCCGTTGCATGTAATTGAAAGTAGACGTGGCACTGTTCCACGTATTATCGGGTAATGTTGATATGGGGTTTCCTGGGACTTTTGGCATGGTGAGCAAATATTATTTGACATTAATTTGAGTTAATTTAATTGTCAAATCATTTTCTAATTATGGATTTGCCGAGTACACGAGGTAATAGTGTAGGATGCTGTATGGGTACTTAAAAACTGAACGTATTATTAATTATTACATCGATTATAATTCTTACGTCATGCCCATTTACATTGTGAGCGCGACTCCCCAAAAGGAGGGGCTGTCCCATGTATATTTTAATTTCAAAGTCGATGAGTTAGGAATCCCCTATCATCTCACCGTAGCGTGGCGTCTTCTTCAGGCTATATTATGTAAAGAAAGGGGGACCCATTGCCATTATGAAACCATGTTTGGTGAGTATAAGCTGGAAATATCGGAAGAGAGATCTTGTCCCGGATGCGACTGTGACGCCCCAGGACAACGTCATCATATGGTCCATCCTCATGGATGTTTACATAGACGGGATACCTGCGATGAGGAGTGTAACCTCATCGTGATCGATGACATTACGGATATCCTCAGATTCAATGTCGTTTGTACCATAGAAGATTATACCCTGAAGTGCGAGTATATCAGCGGGTATCATACTTGTTTCTACTAATATACTATTACTATAGTATATAAATATGGATAATAGAATGAGTAACATTCTATATTTCTACTAATATGGATAATAGAATGAGTAACATTCTATATTTCTACCAATATACTATTACTATAGTATATAAATATATGGATAATAGAATGAATAACATTCTATATTTCTACCAATATACTATTACTATAGTGTATAAATACGGATAATAGAATGAGTAACATCCTACATTTCTACTAATATACTATAGTAATAGTATATTATAGTGTATAAATACGGATAATAGAATGAGTAACATTCTATATTTCTACTAATATGGATAATAGAATGAGTAACATTCTATATTTCTACTAATATACTACTATAGTATATAAATATGGATAATAGAGTGAGTAACATTCTATATTTCTACTAATATGGATAATAGAATGAGTAACATTCTATATTTCTACTAATATACTACTATAGTATATAAATATGGATAATAGAGTGAGTAACATTCTATA
>Ga0182016_10005713_pt1 | contig 13299 bp, 13 predicted proteins | sample 712S2MmetaG_FD_120491 | JGI IMG/M metagenome (GOLD analysis project Ga0182016, IMG submission 120491) | Permafrost microbial communities from Stordalen Mire, Sweden - 712S2M metaG | ecosystem: Environmental > Terrestrial > Soil > Wetlands > Permafrost | place: Sweden: Stordalen | collected...
CGGCTTTTTGGAGGTCGAAGTCTTTCCGGTCGGTTTAGCAGCCAAATGCGGGTTGGGGCGTCTGTTTGGATTCGGCGGAATCTCGTCGCTCGTTCCTGGTTGGGCACAGGCGCGCGAAGCGCAGTCCCGTCTAGTGCCCCTTTCAACCCTCGACACCATCATGGCGGGCAGATTCAAAAACAGAAAATTACTTATCAAGATTGACGTCGAAGGATGTGAACTGGATGTCCTGTCTGGGGCCGTGGAAACCTTAGACTCGAACCCTAAACCGACATGGCTGGTTGAAATACTGCTGGCCAACGCGTTAATTCCGGGCGGAATTAACCAAAGATATGCAGAAACCTTTGAACTGCTTTGGAAGCACGGGTATCGCTGCAGAAAGCTCGATGCGGCACGGACGCCGGTATGGCCAGCCGACGTAAGCCGTTGGATCGCCAATGGATCTGTTGGCTCGGAAACGCACGACTTCCTTTTTTCGGCGAAATGATGTCAACGCGGGTGCTGTAGGTGCTGCCGTGAGCAAAGCCAAGTCAAAGCACGGAGAGCAAGGAATAGGAAATGAAATATCCTTTGAAGGTTCTTATCACTGGGGGGCGTGAAATTGGTGGTGTGCAAAGCTTTGCTGAAGGACTGCGAGCGGGCTTTACGGAAATCGGGATACCGGCAGAACTTATCTCACCGTCGCAGCTGTTCGGGCGCTGGTGCGATCTGCGCGACCCTCGAATTCTGAAGATTCTTAGCACCACGGCGATCTACGCCGCACCGTTTGCACGCAGGTCGATTTGCATGGCTCACGGAGTGCCGCGTGCGGATTCTCAGGGCTGGCTTAGGATGACGGCCATTATCGCATCGCATAAATTGGCCAATCTTTTCAAAGGCGTGCAAGTCGTTGCTGTCTCGCAATACACAGCCGCGACCCTGCGCTCGGTGTTCAACACGAAATGCGATGCCGTTATACTCAACCCGCTCAAGCCCCTGTACTTGGAACCCGACTGCGAGCCTATCCGCACCCGCCACTATGTGACCTACATAGGCAGGCTGATTGCGGCCAAGAACATCCATCGCCTGCTACCCGCAATTCGCGATTTATTGGACGAAAATCCGGGACTCCAGGCATGCATCATCGGAGACGGCAATATGCGGGAAAGGCTGGAATCGATGGTTGCGGGCGATACCCGATTTGAATTTAGACGGACATCCGATGACGCCTGCGTCCGCGAATGCCTCCGCCACACCAAAGTATTCGTTTCAGGCAATGAAGTGGAGGGTTTCGGTATCACCTATCTCGAGGCGATGTCACAGGGCTGTGCGGTCGCCATGCCCGCGTCTGGCGGCGGTCTTGAAATTGCGCTCGGCAGGGTCGGCAGGTCGGTTCAACTTCTCCCGCTTTCGTGGGATCGGAACGACATTCTTGCCACTCTTCGCCGCGCCATGAGCGAACCCTGCGAACCGATTGCCACAACGCAGTTTACGGCCAGATTCGTGGCAGACTCGTATTTGCAAGTCGATGCCGGATTCTCCTCGGATGGACGAGTCAGGCAGCGTTCACCTGCCATAAATGATCCAATAGCCCCCGCAGCTGAATTTCAAGGCTCGAGATCCGGAATCGACGGATGAGATCATTGGAAACTTCTCAGCCTAACTCGAAGTTGCCAGTCCGGGGAAAATGGTTCTTTCTCGGCTCGTTTATCTTCGCGTGCTTTCTGTTTTGGTGGGTGCCCAGCCTTCTTTTTCGGACAGTAGTTCATCAAACTGATGAGATTGAGAATACGACCATCGTGATCAGCATTCTTGCGATGATTTGTTTCATTGCCGGCTACCTTTTTCCGGCATTCGGACGCCGGCCTACTCAATATTCCGAGCCTGTGCTCGCAGCTTGCGGAAATCTTTCCTACCGAGCGGCGGTCCTTCTCGCCATTCCTGCGCTGATCCTCGCCATCCAATTCTGGCGCACCCATCAAAGTATGACATATGGATATATGGCGATAGTTCCAATTCCCTTCGAATATCAGGTTGTGCTTTACACTCACCTATTTTTCGGCTTCATGTACTTGGGATCGGCCGATCCTGGGAGGGATGGATGGCGGCGCATTCTAATCGCGTCAACCCTCGTCATCCTTCCGCGCCTGATTATTTCTCTTCACTGGGGGCGATTCTTTGTGGCCCAGGCCATGATTCCTGCTTTGCTTATCGCTATCGCCCGCGGCTGGATTCAAATTTCACCCAGGCGACTGCTGCAGATTGCCCTGCTGGCTCTTGGATTGATCTTCGTGCCTCCGCTGACTCGCGGTGATTTTAGCGGTGAACAAAAGGACATCGTCGCGTGGCTGTCAGGCGGGAGCTCGCTAAGGCTGATGCAGAGCGATAACGATCTTAATTTGAATGGATACTGCAACCCGTTTCTAGTTTCTCTGACTTCCAAGTCGATTCCTTACCGCCTGCTCGGCGCATGTGTGCTTGACATGGGAAGCCAGAAAGGCATGCCTGCGACCCTGGACAGAATCCTCACCATCAATCTCCCGTACAACTACAACGGAGTCATCTCGGGGACGGGCTCCAACTATCTGCTTGAACTTTACCTGCTTGGCGGACTTGCGGGCGTGTATGCAGGTTCCGTTTTGTTTGGATTCACTTGCCGGCTGTTCATGCGTTGGATCGGTATGCGCTCGCTCTTTTCGGGAATATGGGCCGCCTGCCTAACCCGCGCGCTCCTTGCGCCGCGAGGCAATCTTAGCTACGTATTTGAACAAATTCCGCCTCTGGTCCTCGCGACCTTTGTTGTGGTTCTGATTGTGTGGGCCGGCCGTTTGCTCAATAAGGAGTCCGCGGCCAGTCGGGAAGCGCAAGCCTCGGTGCCGGCTTTGAAAATGGGCCCGATTTGCGCAATCGAGTAGGCTCCTCGGCGGCAGGTGAAGAGCGAAGATCCAATGAAGACGAATTATGCAAATCTCGATATGCTTCGTTCGCTGGCGGTACTGTCAGTGGTCGCCCAACATTTGTGGCACCAGTGCGTCAATTTTCATTTATGCTCCTACGACGCTGGGGTCAACCAGCGACTGCACAACCTTAGCTTCACCGGAGTCATGTTCTTCTTCGTGCATACCTGTCTGGTGCTGATGCTCTCCATGGATCGCATGCAGGCCCGGCATCGCGGACGAGACTTCCTGATTCGCCGCGCATTTCGCATATATCCGCTCTGCTGGTTGACGATTCTACTGGCACTGGCGAGTGGGCTTACCGACCAGCCAGGTGGAAACTTTCATAATCTGGGCTGGCGCGGAGTGGCGGCGAATCTGCTCCTGGCGCAGAACATGCTCCGGAGCTTTCCCAGCGTAGTTGGACCGCGGTGGAGTCTTCCCTGGGAAGTGCAGATGTACATTGTTCTGCCCGCCTTCTTTGTATTCCTCAAGCGTTTTGACCGTTTGTCTGCCGTACTCGCACTCTGGCTTATTTCTACGCTCGTCATGACCGCGACAACCCAACCCGCGCTGCCGAGGATGCTTCACGGGGCAATCTTTCCGCCCATGTTTATTGGCGGCATGGTGACCTACCCTTTAATGAATCGGCGAAATGATGAACCGAACCGGCGCCCGCTTCCGGCATGGGCTTGGCCTTTTTTCATTCTCAGCCTCTTTGCTGTTCAGGGCTTGCTTGTGGGAGAGCACTCCACCGAGTCTCCGTTTGGCTCAATGGTCGATGCAGGCATCTGCCTGACGCTGGCTCTTGCCATTCCAGCTTTCGGTGAATTGAAGGCAAGATGGATTGTGCGTCCCGTACAACAGATGGCCAGGTATTCCTACGGTATCTATCTTCTTCATGTTCCTGCATTGATTCTTGTAATGCGTTGTCTGCCTGGCCTGACACTGGCGTTGAAGGTGTGCATATTTCTTTTCATTACGGCCCTCCTCTCATTCGTTTCTTTCCAACTTCTCGAGAACCCGATGATCCAGCTCGGGAAGCGGCTGACGCAATCTGCCAGGAGCCCCGGTGTTTTCAACGCCCCTGAATCAATTGGGCTCAATGCAAAGCTTGAAGCCGACTTTGCTACGAACTCCAGATTGAATAAGGAGCGCAAATCGTTGGTCTGCAATCAGGCGGAAGAAATTCTATCGTCTACTGGAGCAATGGAATGACCCTCTCAGTGTTGATGTCTGTATATCAAAAAGAGTCTCCTTCATTTCTTTGCGAATGCCTGGACAGTCTTGTCGCTCAAACCCTCACGGCGGATGAAGTCGTGATCGTGGAAGACGGCCCACTCGGAGTGGAATTGCAAAATGTAATTGCAGCCTACAGTGTTCGGCTTGGCATCGTATCGGTGCGACTGGCGGTTAACGTTGGCCTCGGAGAAAGTCTGCGTGCGGGGCTCCAATGGTGCCAGGGAGAGTTTGTTGCCCGAATGGATTCAGACGATATTTGCGTACCACAGAGGTTTGAACTGCAGATCGATTTCCTTAAACGAAATCCTCGGGTAGATGTCGTCAGCGGGGTATGGGCCGAGTTCGACCAGGACCCATCGAAGCCGCATTCCCTGCGATGTCTGCCGGCGACAGGGGAGGCACTGTTGCACTATGCCAAATACAGAAACCCCATAAACCATGTCACGGCCGTTTTCAGGAGAGCCGCGGTTCTGGCTGCAGGCAGTTACGAACCCTTTCCGGGATTCGAAGACTATCACCTTTGGGCAAGAATGCTGATGCTCGGTTACAGTCTGTACAACTTGCAGAATGTCGTTGCCTATGTTCGTGTGGGCAACGGCATGCAAGCCCGCAGAGGCGGTTATGACTATTTCAAACGGGAAGTCAAATTCCAGCTATTCCTTCACGAGATTGGCTTGCTGAACGCGATTGAGTGCACAAGAAACATTGTGGTGCGCGGTCCGATTCGACTGGCGCCCAACTGCATACGTGGATTCTGTTACAAGCTATTACTACGAAGAAAGTTTATCCCTGATTTGATGTCCAGGGGCAACGTAAAGCCGCTTGAGATCGGCGCTACTGCCGGGCGATGAAGGCGCTCAAGTCTTCGGGAGTCTTGATCTGGCCCTGGATCATACCAGCCACCATGCTATGCTCCAGCATCTCAGGCAATACTTCATGAACATCTCTGCGGTATTCTCGATCCCCAAAATGAATCAGCAATACTGGCCGGTCGTCAAACTTGCCCCCAGAAGCGTGCTCCTCTTCATCGCTCCATTCCCCACTATGTCTACTCAATGAAATGCGCCAGGAGTGATCGGACGAAACAATTAAAGTAGTGTTGGCAGCACATGAAGTGGCTTCCACCTCTTTAGTCAGCACGCCCAGCGTGTCGTCGGCAAGCACGAGGCGATCAAGATAAGTTCCCCCTGGGCGAAGCGAATGATTCCGGCGATCAAAAATCCCCGGGCCATGAGGGACTGGAATATGGATAAAGACAAACTGTAGTTGCTTGTCGGCAATCATTGTTTCCGCATGCGCCATGATGTTCCGGTAGTTCTCTATCTGTCCCTCTTCTGGAGTGGTTGTCCGGCTGAACAGTGAAAGAAGGCGGCTTGGCATCACTGCGGCGTTGGCCAAAACGGACTTCTTCTCCGATGCGCCGAGCAACTCAACCGGAGTTAAATTCGCTTCCCAGAAACATCTGTTGACCACAGGAGCGAGCGTGCGGCAGTAAGGAATGAACCAGCCATCGATGCCCGTGTTCCATCCATTGCGTTGCGCCAATGCAAAGAGGGTGGCATTTGGATCGTAGCCAAACCAGCGCTGCTGAACTTGGTCTCTATACCAAAGTTCCCCGTTGATCGTGCTGCGAATCTGATCGATGGGCTTTCCCAAGAACAAGGATGGAATGATGCGATCGGTATAAAACCCTGCTGGCCTCAGCTGACTGAACGATATGCTCCCGTCACGCAATCGGTTGAAGTTCGGGACCTCGATGCCAGGCGCAGGGTGATCGAATGTCTGGTGGTAGGAAAGCTCGTCAAAAAGAATCCAGATAATCCTTCGATCAGAACCGCTCCTCTGGAGCCCCGTTGGACTCGCTAAGGCGGGGCTCTGCAGAGGCTGGTGAGCCAACGCAATATGAAGCAGTTGTGGGACAATCCAAACAGCCGAGAAGGAAACTGCGGCAATGACAAGGCGAACCCCACGTGCGAAAAGTTCAGTCCAGAGCGGAAAAAAGCAGGCGAGAGCCCCAGACAAAATCAGAAGCGCAATCGGAATGCGCAGCCATACCCGAGACCACTCGTCAATGTGAAACTGCTCATGGATCAGCGCTATGTTCGCAAAATCCACGAGGTTCCAAAACATGAAAGCAGCGAACAAAGCGTTGACAATCCGCTGTATCAACGGCGGAAGATGTTGGGTTGCCAGCAACAGAGCCGTCAATAGCGCTGAATACACAAGCAGATCGACAAGAAGGCCGCCAATCAGACTGGTGAGCGGAAGCTGAAGGTGATAGATCTCAAGGTTCGAGGGGATGAGAAATTTGCAGTAGTACGGCATCAGCACCAGAAGTGCCGCGCCTATCCCTTCTAGGACGCTCCGGAGTTTCATTGGGATCGTTCCAGCAGCCACACCGAACGACCGTTCGCAAGCCTGTCGCAAGAGCGAACTGCAAATCTTAATGACAGGGTCTGAATGAAATAGTCTTCGCTCATGTGAGCATAGAGTTCCATTCGCCCGCGGCATAGCCCTTCAAACTGCGCATCTTCCTTCGGAATCCATTCAATGATCGCCCACCGTTTCGATATATCCCACAACTGCTCAATGATCGCGGGAAGAGGAATCTGATCGGAGACCAGGAGATGATGCAGAATTCCAAGCAACATTACACAATCGAATTGACCTCTGGCACGATCAAGCAGGCTGGCGTTTTCTTGGTTTTGCCACCCTATCGCTGGCGTAGGCCGTGCAAAGTCCGCAACCACGGGTAATATCGATAGACCGGCGCTCTGCGCTGCTTGCCAATTGAGATCGATTGCCCGCACGTCGGTGTCCCAGGCGACTACTTCAGAGCCGCTCTCGGCGGCAAGACGCGAATAGACACCGGTGTTAGCTCCCACATCGAGAACGCGCTCGGCTTGTATGCGCCGTAGAGTGCTGCGCACGAAACTCTGCTTGGCGTCGTGATCTACCGGTCCGTAGTGGCAAGCTGTCTCGGTGTATCGGCTCCATCGGGAGTTGCGCTTGCGAGGAACCAGAGAGTGGAGCAATGTGCGAGCCGATCGAACTAAGCGACGTAAGGCAAAAGTGGATTGTTCTTCGGAAGTCCTTGGTCGATAAGCCAGCAAGCGCTGATTCTTCTGAAACAGCAGCGGGAGGGTCACCAGGGAACGGAGAGGACGACCCCAGCGCAGGAGAATTGGTAAGTAGGGCGCCAAGTCCGCGGGTTCGTAACCGTCGCGCTTCTGCTGGGTTGCCGAAAGTGGCCAGCCGCAATACCGATAAGCGCAAAGTGGCAACAGGAATGTCCGAACGAATTGAGCATAGGCGAGCCAAATAGGACTCGCAGGGTCTCGACGCTCGAACGATAATACATCCACGAAGACAGCCCGAGACCCCGAGAAGAGGATATTGAGCGGCGCGGCATCCTTGAGAATGAATCCCTCTTCGACTGCCTCGTCGCACAGATCCAAGGTAAGCGAAGCTGCAGCGATCCATTGGCTCGGAGACCACTCCCATGGATAAGTTGGAAAGAATAGGCGCTCATGCTCAAGTATGCTGGGCTGTCCAGCTGCCGACGAGAGGATCACGGTCGGTACCATGCGGCCTTCCTGCATCCAGCGCCTGGCCAGCGGAGACTCGAGCCACGCCACCGCTGAAGCTGCTTGCAGCGGATGGACCTCGCGCAGGATCCGATCGCCATCGCGGTAGAGCCGCCCTGCCGGATCACGGAAGGTCCCGTTTGCGACCGATAACCGCGGGGGCACTACTCTGAAGCCTTCTCACGCTCTGATCTGGAGCGCAGCGTCATCTTTCGGAGGATCGTCTGCAGACGCCTGCGAAGGATGAAGATCATGCCCGCGAACGTCGTACTAATGACTTGAAGGGCGAACAGCCCGGAACCAGGATCAACATATGCGTATGCTGGCTTGGCAAGTGCAAACAATAACGCCAGAACCTGTACTCCAGTTAGACAATGAATGAAACCTGCAAGTAGGCGTTGCATAGACTCGTTTCCTGTGCTCAGTCTTTCCGACTTCCTGATGGTAGGCCGTCTAAATTCCCATCGAGTGAGAATGTGCTCGAAAACCATGTGAGGGATTACTAGATTGGGAAATTCTGGAGAATGGGTCTTCTTTAGGTTCATTTTGACACTGGACCGTTCCAAAGCTACGCCGGCAAGTTCCGCAGTTGGGATTACGGGGCTCCTCTAGACCAGCTGCTTTCCGACTGTTTCTGGAACATCCGCTTTTAGTTGAAAGGCTCATCCACGCATGAATGCAAGCTGATCTGCGGGCAATCATTATCCATGAATCTTCCTTGGCTTCAGAGCGACAACAGAACTTGTAGGCCGCGGCCACCAAGTGACGGCGATCGCCCGTCACCCTGAGAAGTTGACCAAGCAGGAAGGGGTCACGGTGACAGCCGGAGATGTGACGAACGAAGACGGATTGGCAGCTGCCGTTGCGGGTCACGATGCCATCATTCACAGCGTTAAATTTCTGAGTACCGATGTGGAGAAGGTAATTTCCGCAACGAAGAAGGGACATGTTGCACGGCTGCTTGTGGTGGGTGGTGCGGGAAGCCTGGAGGTTGCAGCGGGACTTCTTCTCGTCAATGCACCAAACTTTCCTGCCGAGTATAAGTCCGAGGCACGTGCAGGCGCGGCTTTCCTGGAAAGGCTCCGCAAGGAGAAGGTGCTCGACTGGACGTTTCTGTCGCCGTCTGCATTCTTCGCTCCCGGCCAGCGTACCGGGAAATTCCGCCTTGGCAAAGACCAGCTTCTGATAGCTGCCGATGGGAAGAGTCACGTGTCGATGGAAGACTTCGCGATTGCCCTGGCGGACGAACTGGAAAAACCAAAGCACGCGCGGGAACGGTTTACGGTGGGGTACTGACAGCTTTTTGGGGATGGGTTACTCGGACTGGTCTTCAGTGACTACCATTTCGAGGATGTGGCCCATTTTTTCCTGCTTGGTTTTTAAGTAGCCGGCGAAGCTTTCCTGGGGCTCGACTTCGGCGGAGAGGCGCTCGGCTACTACGATGCCGGCGGACTCGAGCGCGGAGACTTTTTCAGGGTTGTTGGTCATGAGGCGGACGCTCTTGACACCGAGTAGCTTGAGCACCTCGGCGGGCAGTTCGTAGCCGCGGCAATCGGCAGCGAAACCCAGCTCGACGTTGGCCTCAACGGTGTCCATGCCCTGATCCTGCAACTGGTAGGCCTTGAGCTTGGCCATGAGACCGATGCCGCGGCCCTCCTGCTGCTCGTAAAGCAGGATGCCTGCGCCGGCTTTGGCGATTTTGCCGAGCGCCATTTCAAGCTGCAGACGGCAGTCGCAACGCAGCGAGCCGAAGACGTCTCCGGTGAGGCACTGCGAGTGGATGCGCACGATGGGGGGCGCGGAGTGGATGTCGCCCATGACGAGGGCGACCAGTTCTTCGACTTCGTCCTTTGCGCAGTTGCCGGCGTTGGCTTCCGCGGCGTCTTTGTGGCCGGCAATTCTGCCCTGAAAGCCCAGAATGCGGAAAGCTCCCCAGCGGGTGGGGAAATCGGCTTCGGCTACCTTCTTTACGCTTTCAAATGCCATATGTCTATTCTACTTTGTGCATGCTTGAGCGGGCAGGGGTGACCGTCGCACGGGGCTGTTGTTCTGTCCCACCCATCGCAAAAGGGGCGATGGATGGGGCACGGGGCTCTATCTGGATTGAATCCCTGGTCCCCAAGTGCGAGGGACCAGGGGCACCCGGCCAGAAGGGTAAATTAGATGACTTGATCGGTGGCGCGATACATTGATTGGGTGACCGATACACTCATCATCATTACGCTGCTGGTGAAGCTTGGCGTGGCTGCCGCTGTGGCCAGCGCGCTGGCGCGGTCGCGGACTTTTCAGCGGCTGCTGTTTGCCGAGAACCGGACCAACGGGCAGACGGCGGGGATGCTGGCGTTTCTGCTGGTGCCGCTGACGCTTGGGGTGTGGGTGCGGATCAAGGTGCCCAACTTTCTGGCGGCCGACATTTCGTTTGAGACGGTGATTGTGCTGGGCCTGCTGGTGGGCCCGGGCTGGGCGATGCTGGGCGGCATCGTGCTTTCGATTCCGGCGGTGCTGCACCACGAGTACCTGACGCTGCCCTTCAATATGGCGTTGGGGCTGGCCTTCGGGTTTCTTGGCAAGTTCGTGGAGATGGACGAAATCTGGTCGTTCTCGCCCTTCATTGATTTGAAGATCTGGCAATGGATACGGCGGAATCTGCGCAAGCCGCGCTTCGACCGCCAGATCATGATGCTGTTTCTGATTGTGGTTCTGGAGATTGCCCGCGAGTGGCTGGCCGGGCTTGATCCTCACCGGCTGTTTGCGCTGGATACGAACATCAACGGCCTGCAGGTGCTGGTGTGGCTGTGCGCGCCGATGGTTGTCGGCATCATGCTGAAGGTGTGGAATGCGCTGCGGATCGAGCTGAAACTCGAGGAGCAGAAGCGGCTGCTGCTGGAGGCGCGGCTGGATGCGCTGCAACGGCAGATCAATCCGCACTTCCTGTTTAATACGCTGAACTCGATTGCGGCGCTGGTGCGCAGCAAGCCGGAGATGGCGCGCGAGATGACGGTGAAGCTGGCGAATATTCTGCGCGCTCTGTTGAAGGATCACGATACGTATGTGCCGCTCCGCGATGAGTTGCAATTCACGGACGATTATCTCGATATTGAAGTGGTGCGCTTCGGCGCGGAGAAGCTTCGCGTGGAGAAGGAGATCGATCCGCGGACGCTTGATATTCTGGTGCCGTCGATTCTGCTGCAGCCATTGATTGAGAACAGCATCAAGCATGGGCTGGAGCCGCGCATCAACGGGGGAACGGTGACGTTGCGCAGCCGCCTGGACGGGGAGCGGGTGTTGATTGAGGTTGCAGACGACGGGGTCGGGATGGGCAACCGTCCGGCGACGGCGCTGCGGCGCGATGGCGCCGGAATCGGGATGAAGAATGTGCAGGAGCGGCTTGAGGTGTTGTACGGCAACCAGGCGCGTTTTGATGTGGTGAGTACGCCGGGTCGTGGCACGCTGGTTTCGATTGAGATTCCGGTGGATAAGGCGGGGGGCAGTGGTCAGTGATCAGTGATCAGTGGTCAGAAAAGGCAAAAGCAGGGAACAGGGAATAGGGAACTGGGGACCACAGGAACGCAAGAACATGGGCTTCGTGTTCGGCTGGGTGGGTTCATGGGCGGTTACCTGGGCTTTGGGGGCAGTTGACTGCCATTCGGGGTATGCTCAAACCATGGTTCGGTTCACAGTGCTGGCGTCTGGGTCCAAAGGGAACTCGACTGTTGTGTCGGGCGGGCGGACGCGGGTGCTTGTGGATGCGGGACTGAGCTGCAGGGAGCTATTCCGGCGGATGCGGCTGGTGGGCGAAGATCCTGAGACGCTGGACGCCATTGTGATTACGCACGAGCACATGGACCACGTGAACGGGCTGGCAGTGACGGCGCGGAAGCTGGGGATTCCGGTTTACTTTACGGAAGCGACGCACCGGGCATGGATGCGCTGGCTGACGCCGCGCCGACAGATGACCTATGCACAGTGGCTGGAGCAATGCCGGAAACAGGCGGCTGAGCGGCAGGCTGAGGTGGAGGCATCGGCGCAGGAAGGCGAACTGGACGAGCCGGATGCAGACGGGCCGGACGCGGAGGCCGAGCCAGTGGCGATTGCGGCTGAGGCTGTTGGGGAGGCGGAGTGCGGGGCTGATGTGAAGCCAGCCGCGGTTTGGCCGCCGTCGCGCAAGAATGAACCTACGTGGCTGCCGGCGGTGGAGTATTTTGAGGCGGGCAGGCCATTCGAGATTGGGGACATTGCGGTAAGCCCGTTCACGATTCCGCATGACGCGACGGACCCGGTTGGGTTTGTTTTCTGCGCCGAAGGGGTGAGGTTGGCGGTGGCCACCGACCTTGGGTATATTCCACCGAATGTGAAGGCGCAGTTGCAAGGATTGGACTTATTGCTGCTGGAGTCGAACCACGATCTGGAGATGCTGCGTGACGGTCCCTACCCCTGGTCGGTGAAGCAAAGGGTGCTTTCGCGCGTGGGGCACCTTTCAAACGAGGCGGCGGGGGAGTTTCTTGAAAACAGCTACGACGGCCAAGCCTCCTACGTGATTCTGGCGCATCTATCTGAAAGCAATAATCTTCCGGAGCTGGCGCGGGTGACGGCCGAGCGCGCCCTGAATGGACGGGCGAGCCTGCTGGCGAACCGGCTGTTGCTTGCATCGCAACATGAGCCGCTTTCTTCTATTAATTTTTGATGGGAACGAGTTACAATGGTATGACACGGGCAAGTATAAGCAGCAAGAGAGTTTGGCACCACGATTGCCATGCCCGGTGAGCCACGGTGGGGTAGAGCTGAAGGGAAGTTACCGGAATCATTCTGGTCCGGTGTGCATCCTAAGAACAAGAGCCCTCGCTGGCCTTAAGCGCCGCAGATCAAAGAAGCGGGAAACGAATTTTTTTCAGGTGAGTCTTTATGTCTATGGCAAATAATATATGCACAGACCGAGTTGTAGGCGCCATTCTCGCAAGCTGGCGGTATGACATCTCGGGCATTTCTCCGGAGATGCGCAAGGATTACGAGCTTCACTTTGTGGAGTGCGCGCGATGCAGATCCAGGCAGAATTTTCATCGCAGCCTGGATGTAACGCTGGCCGCCTTAACTTCTACAGCCGCTCTTTTCTTTCTTTTTGCACTCGCAGTTTTAAAGCACATCAAGCCGCTTGAGCACGTGGCGTTCACGACCTTCGGCCTGGATGTGGAAGACACGTACCACATGCTGTTCTCGGCCGGAATCGCCGGGCTGGTCTTCTCGATTATTGCGTTCGCGCTGGTGGTAACGGCGACGCCGGTTCCGTCGTATCTGGGGGGCATTGCTTCAGAGCGCAGAAAACGGATCGAAGCGCGGTTGCCGAATTCGATCAAGTCGCTGCGGCCGCGGTAAGACTTGTTGGTTAGAAATCTGAGGGCCTCCCTTGTGGGAGGCCCTTTGTGCGTTTGGGGTCTGCAGGGGCTGAAGCCCGACATTGATTTTGCTGGTTTTTCGGCACGAGTAAACTCGTGCCCTGATACAAACCACTTCGCCAATGGAGTTTTTCCGCAACCTGTGAAGGCCCCTGCTCCCTCCGC
>Ga0182016_10005714_pt1 | contig 13298 bp, 9 predicted proteins | sample 712S2MmetaG_FD_120491 | JGI IMG/M metagenome (GOLD analysis project Ga0182016, IMG submission 120491) | Permafrost microbial communities from Stordalen Mire, Sweden - 712S2M metaG | ecosystem: Environmental > Terrestrial > Soil > Wetlands > Permafrost | place: Sweden: Stordalen | collected...
CAGGCAAAGGTCATGAAGACATTCGACATACCCAGCAGTAGGATCGTGCTCATAAGATTGGATTGGTTGCACTCAGAGATCGTCGGTCGCGTGTCTCCGGCATGAAGAAGTATAGAATGCCGAGTGCGGCCAACGCTACCGCGCCCAGGAAGAGAAAGCCCGTGTTGGAACCGAATCGGTGCACGATGGAACCGGCGATGACCTGGCTGAGCGAAGCGCCAATGCCGACCGCCGTGCCGATGGCTCCCAGGGTGAGATTAAAGCGGCCGGTGCCCTGTGTGAGGTCGGCGATGACGAGGACCGAGACAACGCCGAAGATTGCCGCCGCCACGCCATCGAGGATCTGGATGGCGACCAATTCACCGGTGCGGTGAGTGAGGGTGTAGAGAACCGCGCGAAGCGGCAGGACTCCGAATGCGATGAGCAGCAGCGGCTTTCCCACGCCTCGAATCGGCTGCTTATGACGTGGAAGAGACAGTTGGAAAACTGCGGCGCCTTTCACTCTCGGCGGCCGTCTACGAGCATCTGGCGTTTGTGCTGAGGTACGGGAGAGCCCCCTCGGCGGATGCAGCTACGTTGCCCACGCAGGCGCCATGAGCTATAGTCGAGCTTCGTAATCGCATAGGTGATGGGTCTCACCTTAACCGTTCCGGGCAACCGGTTCCGATAGCTCCTACCGTCTGGCAGGAGCTTTTTCATTTTCGATTCTCGTTGGTAAGGCAGGGAGCTATAGATGACCAAGATCGTAAGCGTTGTAGGCCGTGAGATTCTCGATTCTCGTGGCAACCCCACCGTTGAGGCCGAGGTTGGGCTCGATGGTGGCGCGGTAGGCGTGGCCGCCGTTCCTTCGGGAGCTTCGACAGGAGAAAAGGAAGCCGCCGAACTGCGTGACGGCGATAAGAAGCGTTACGGCGGGAAAGGCGTCAAGAAGGCCGCGGGCCATATTGGGAAGGAACTCGCCGCCGCGGTTGTGGGTCAGGATGCGACCAACCAGCGCGCCATCGACCAAGCTATGATTCACGCCGATGGAACGCCGAACAAGGGAAAACTGGGAGCCAATGCCATCCTCGCCGTTTCGATGGCCGCCGCGCGGGCCGCGGCGAGCGCGCACGGGCTGCCCTTATACCGGTATCTTGGCGGCGCAAACGCGTGCACACTTCCGGTGCCCTGCATGAACGTCTTGAACGGCGGGAAGCACGCCGACAATACCGTGGATTTCCAGGAGTTCATGATCGCGCCACACCATGCGCCTTCATTCGCCGAGGCGATCCGCATGGGTATGGAGACCTTTCATTCACTCAAACAGGTGCTGAAAGGCAAAGGATACAGCACTGCGGTGGGCGATGAAGGAGGGTTCGCTCCCGATTTGAAATCGAACGATGAAGCCGTCGAGCTCATCCTGGAAGCGATCGGGAAAGCCGGCTACAAACCGTCCACCGACATCTCGATCTGCCTCGATCCGGCCGCCAGTGAAATGTGGGACGACGGGAAGTACGTGCTTTTCAAATCGAGCAAGAAGGCGATCACCTCCGACGAGCTGATCAAAATCTGGGAGTCGTGGGTAAAGCAGTACCCGATCATACTTCTGGAGGACGGTATGGGGGAGAACGACTGGGAGGGTTGGCGGAATTTGACGGTTGCCCTCGGGGGCCAGATCGAGCTGGTGGGCGACGATATCTTCTGCACGAATCCTGCGATTCTTCAGCAAGGAATCGATAAAGGGATCGGAAACGCCGTCCTCATCAAGTTGAACCAGATTGGCACGGTGACGGAAACGTTGGACACGATGGAGTTGGCGGCCCGCAATGGGTATCGGTGCTTCGTCTCCCACCGATCGGGCGAAACTGAGGACACGTTCATCGCGGACCTGACGGTGGCGACCGGCGCCGGTCACATCAAGACGGGATCGGGCTGCCGGAGCGAGCGGGTGGCGAAATTCAATCAGTTCCTGCGGATTGAGGAACGGCTGAAGGGGCACTCACGATTCGCGGGCCGGCCGGCTTTCCGGCGTTGAACGAACGCCGGTTGTTAGCAGAGCGGTTGGTTCGAATTTGGTGTCCCGTGACGTCCGGCGTGGCCGACTGGCATGCAGAACGTCACGGCGATTCCGTTTCTGCGGTGTGAGAAGCAGGCCTTTGCGCCCGAGATACGGCACACCTGGCGTGGCTCGCCGCCCCTGCGCGCCAATGCAGGGGAGTCGATAGCGGGCCATCAGCTCGGGAGGCAGCGGGCCGACGACACGCCGTTGTGTCCGGGGCCGGGTTTGCGGCGCCGGTTACGTTTCCGTTGACCGTCTAAGCGGGCTCGCGGGTATGGGGGCCGCGCCGATGTACCATGCGCATTCCGATGTCATAGCCGGCTATCCGAGAGCGGCCTGGCGCATTGCGGCCGTCCCGGCAGCCAATATATAACGCCGGTAGCCGCAGAAGTTTGCCGGCGGGCCGTAGGATCTCAAACGCCTGTCTCCTTTCGTTAACTGGCCAGGTCATGCGATTTCTCACACTTAGTCTTCCGAGATCGCGTAAACTAACTCTTATCGAAAGACCGAACCGGTCTTCGGAAAGGAGGGCGTTGACCTCGAAAGTTGCGCTATTCCTCGCCCTGCCCGCCTTGGCTTCCTCCCAGGCTGCGCTCACTTCCTGGACGCGCAGTGCGGATCCTGGAAGCGGGATGGTGGCGCGAGACATCGTCGTGACCCGGAGCGACTGGCTGAAGGAAGCCGCCGCCGCGATTCATGCCCTCACGAAAACCCAGAAGATATCTTCCGATCGAACTAACCTATCCATCACGGTGGAAGGGAACGCCAGAGAGGCCGGCTTGGCTGAGTGGCTTGTGGGCGAATTAGACAACCCTAGCCCCGGTCCTTACGGGCACGGATATATCATGCCTCAGGATGCCGACGACGTAACGCTGGTGATTGGCGGTGTGCGCGTGGGCGCTCCGATCCCGGCGGGAGCCGCACGCGCGGCCACCCTGGCGGAGCTTCAGGAGATGGGAAATGCGATCCGCGTGTTGTGCGATATCGCGCGAACAGAGGTTTACCCACCGACAAGCGCTCTGGCCTGGCGCGGGAAAGGATGGCAGAACGATTTCGCGCTCTGGCTGCTGCGGGAATTGGAGAGTCCGCCGGCGGTGAACTGGACGGCGCCAATTTCGTACCGATTAAGTCAGACGAGCCCCAGCGTGCGGATTTTCTTTTTTGCGCCTGAGACAACCATTGAGGAACTTCGACAAATCGTGAATGCCATTCGTTCGAAGGCGGCTCAAAGAGTGGTCGTCATCAGCGCGGAGCGAGCCATTGCACTGCGAGGCACGGACATCGAGGCTGCCGCCGCGGAGCGAATTGTGGCGGCGGCCATGCGGTAATCCGGCGGGATCCAGTTTTCTTCCCGAACCTCGAGGGCGAGATGGCAGCGTCGTGCCGAACGCGCTCATTGGCTTCCCTTAATTCGACCGCAATGCAACTATCGGATCGATCCTGGATGCTTTCCAGGCGGGTATATAGCCAGCGATCGCCGCAACCGCGATCAGAAGGGTTCCCACCCCGATAAATGTCGACGGGTCGCCGGTGGTTATCCCAAACAACAGGCTACCGAGCGAGCGCGACAGAATGCGCGAGGCGGTCATCCCCAACGCGAGACCTAAAGCGGCCAATGCAAGCGTCCGGAGCACGATGCGGCGTTGCAGATCAGTGGCGGACGCTCCCAGCGCCATCCGAATTCCAATTTCCTGCACTCGCTGACTTACCGAAAACGAAATCACGGCGTAGATCCCCAGGGAAGCGAGTAGCAAGGCGAAAGCCGCGAATCCGGCAAGCAACAGCACCAGGAAGCGCCGCGGTGAAACCGCTCTGTCCACCAGATCCTGGAACGTCACAAACTCGCGGACCGGCAGATTGGGGTCGATGGGCCGGAGAGCCGTTCGAATCCCTGCCGCCAGACGGTCCGGCGGAAGCGCGGTTCGCACCACCAGTTGCATGGCTGCGTAGTCTCCGGTTTGCCGCATCGGCAGATACATTTCCGGCCCGCCCACCGTTTCTAGAGCTGCATGACGGACGTCGGCGACCACGCCGACGACCCTCCGTCCCCCATCCGTCGCGACCATCTGTCCCAGTGGGTTCTGGCCGGGCCACAACGTCCGAGCCAGTGTCTCATTGATCACCACGACACGTTCGCTGGATGCGCGATCCCTCTCTGTGAATGTTCTTCCCGACCGCAACGGGATTCCTGCCGCCTCGAAATACCCGTCGCTCACAACGCGAATGAATGGCTCCGGCGGCGGGTGGCTCTTCCCGTAAACCTGTCCTACGGCGGAGACAGCCCACGACCGGTCGTCGCGCAGCGGCAGGACGTCGGTAATCCCGGCCGCCACAATGCCAGGGATAGAGCGGGCGCGGGTCAGCACATCGTCGATAAAAGAGTTCTGCTGCGCGAAACTGGAGATTCCGAAACTCGGGTCAATCCGCAGCGCGGCTGCTCGCTCCGGTTGAAATCCCGGGTTCACGTCGAGGACGCGGAGAAAGCTCCGAATCAGCAGCCCCGCGCCGACCAGCAGTATGCAGGCGAAGGCCAGTTCCGAAACCACCAGCCCATCGCGCACCCAGGCATGCCGCTTGCCGCCACTCGATCCGCGGCCGCCATCTTGCATGCCTTCACGAAGAGAGAGCGCCGTGACCCGTAGCGCCGGCAGCAGTCCAAAGAGCACGCCGGACGCGAGCGCCGCCAGCAAAGTGAAGAGGAGCGCGCTCCCATCGATCCGAACGCTTGCTAGCAAAGGAAGGTTGAATGCCTGGAGATGTGCCAGTTCACGCGTGCCGGCCACTGCGAGGGCCAGTCCCAACACCGCACCGCAACAGGAGAGCGCCACGCTCTCCGTAAGCATCTGTCGCAGCAGCCGGAAACGTCCAGCTCCTAACGCGGCCCGCAACGCCATTTCTTTTTGCCGCGTGGCTGACCTCGCCAATTGCAGACTCGAAAGATTCGCGCACACAATCAACATCACTACACCCACGGCGCAGGCCAGCACGAACAGAGCCGGCCTCACTCCTCCGCTGACACGTTGCGCCAGCGGGGACAGCATGGGAACGACTGGGTTCCGCTCCGGATGCTGGCTCACCAGTTGTTTCCCCAGCAACGTAAGCTCAGCCTGCGCGCTCTGCACCGTCGCGCCTGGCTTCAGTCTTCCGACGATCTTCATCGTGTTTCCCATGGGTTTTTGGGGGTCATTCAGCGGCCAGGGAACAAAGATATCGATCGGCGTGCCTGGAGCAAAGACGCTCGCGAAATCGAAGGATGCAGGCAGCACGCCCACCACCGTCACGGGCTGGTTGTTCAACAACAGCTTCCGGCCCACCGTGTTGGGGTCTGAAGCAAACCGCCGCCGCCAAAAACTGTAGCTCATGAGCATGGCCGGCGGAGCGTAATACTTCCCATGACACTCCTCGGTGGTGAACGATCTTCCGATCGCCGGCTGTACACCCAGCAGTGCGAAGAAGTTCTCAGTCACGGGAACGCTGGTGAGACGCTCGGATTCGCCGATTCCCGTCAGTTGGCTGTCGCCCGCGCGGTAGTACGCGTTCCAACCCGCCAGATCGGAGAACGATCGGTTCAACTCCCGGAGGTCCGAATAGTGTTCGGTTTGGGTGGACCCGAATTCGTTGAAGTTGGAAATCCATACCAACCGTCCCGGATCGCGGAACGGGAGCGGGCGCAGCAGCAGCGCATTGACCACACTGAAGACGGTGGAACCGGCTCCGATGCCGAGGCCGGCGATGAGGATGGTAAACGCCGTAAATCCGGCATCGCGCCGCATGCCGCGGAATGCCTGGCGCAGGTCCTGCACGAGATCGCTCATCCAGCGCGCGATCCAGGTGGATCGGGACTCTTCCGACTTTTGTGTCATATTGCCAAACTTTCTGTGAGCCGCAGCACGAGCGTCCGGCTCGAACATGCCTTGCGCAGCCAACTCCTGAGTCATGGACTCGATATGGAATTCCATCTCTTCCCACAGCAGGCGCTGCCTTTCACTGCGATGCAGCCAATACCGTAAACGGCGTCGAAAACGCTTCCAACGTGAACCGGCTCGCATGCATTTCTCCATTTGACTAAGCAAACCCCATAATGCGGGCCACTGCGCCTGTGACCTGGCGGTAACGGGCCGAATCCTCGGCGAGGTGTTTGCGGCCGTCCGGAGTCAGCTTATAGAAACGAGCGCGCCGGTTGTTGGCGGAGAGGCCCCACTCGCCCTCGATCCAGCCATTCAGCTCAAGCCGCTGGAGAGCGGGGTAAAGAGAGCCTTCTTCGACGCGCAGCAGATCGCCGGACAATTGCTGAATCAGTTGCGCGATCGCATACCCATGCAAATGGCCGCTCATCAATATCTTGAGAACCAGCATGTCCAGCGTGCCAGGCAAAAGGTCGGCCTTCGGTCTCTCGGTTCCCATAGACGTTCTGATTATCGGACGATAGAGTTTCGGTTCGGTTAGGCGGGAAATGGACAATTTTTTAATCAGGCAGACTATAGGAACGAATGACGAGCCGCCGTTCATGAAGAACGCCGAACCGCCACCGTTAGCGAATCGTCAGGACCGGCCACTTCCCCGGAATGAACATGCGGCCGACAGTCATCAACGGCTGCGTGTCAACTTACATTTTTGCGGTAAGAGCGAGAGACACTAATACGGCGAGGATGACAAGAACCGGCTGGAGTTGAGCCGCAGGAAGCCTGTATCGGGACATTTCGAGCATTTACTCTATTAACTAAAGATATTAGGATTTTCCTACCTCCAGTACCTCCATAGGGAACATAGTACTTTCCATACCGGCTGATTCAGGGAATACTGGACTTACCAAGATTGACCACCGAGAAAACAACCTCCGTAGGCTTTCGGGCTGAGGAGCAGGCCGTGATCGTGGGGTCACGAAACAAAGGCAATCAAGGATATCACTTGAAATTCCCGATTAGGAGCGAAAAACATGACATTCTTACGCGGATTTTGGAACGACGAACAGGGACAGGACCTTATCGAATACACCCTGCTCATGGCATTCGTGGCGCTGGCTTCGGCGGCCCTCTTCCTGGGCGCCGGCGGCAGCATCAAGGGCATCTGGGTCACAACCAACAACCAGTTGTCGCAAGCGAACACGATGGCAAGCTAGGCTGGTGGGACGGGGCCACGCCGGCCGGCTGGAAAGCTCCGGTGTGCCCCGTCCCATCGCCATCGGTATCGAGATTGGGCTGTCGCGGAGAAGTGCGGTATTCGCAGACGGCCAGACAGGTGCTCTTTCGCAACGGCGCCCGCCAAGAGGTTGCCACTAACGTCCGTCAATGGCTCGCGCGATCCGACGCCCTTGTTCAGGAAGAGTGGGACAAGCTCTCGAATCCCGGTTCCCCTACAAGATCGTGGTGCGGCACGTCTTGACGCTTGGCAACCTTCCGAAACTCGCCGCGTTCGACCGCCGTCTTTTCCAGCGCGTCAGCCGCCCCCGTTAATCTTCTATTCATCTGCCGAATTCTATACTGAATTCGCACCGATGCCGCATTTCTTGCCGATCGCGGGCGCTGCCCTCGCGCTCCTCCCCTGCGCCGCCTGGGCCCAAGCCCCTCCGGACACCGCCGCGCCCCTGCGCCTAGCCCTCCAGGACGCTATGACGCGCGCGCAAAAATACAGCCAACAGACCTTCAACGCCAATATCGAAGCGCTGCTCGCGCGTGAGGACACCAAACAGGCCAAGGCTGCGCTGTTGCCCACGGTCAACGGCTTCAGCCAGTACATCTACACCCAAGCCAATGGCGCGCCTAGCGGCACCTTCGTTCCCAACGACGGCGTCCATGTCTATAACGACTACGTCACCGCTCACGCCGATCTCTACGCCCCCGCCAAACGCGCCGACTACCACCGCGCCATGGCCGCTGAGGCCGCCGCGCACGCCCGCGCCGATCTCGCCGCCCGCGGCCTCATCGGCACCGTGATGCAGGACTTTTACGGCATGGCCGCCGCCGCCCGCAAGGTGCACAACGCCGACCTTTCCGTCGCCGACGCGCAGGCGTTCCTCGATATCACCGAGAAGCAGGAGAAAGGCGGCGAGGTCGCCCATTCCGATACCGTAAAGGCGCACCTCCAACTCAACGACCGCAAGCGCGACCGGCAGGAAGCGCAACTCGCTCTCGATAAAGCCCGCATCGGCTTCGCCGTCCTCCTGTTCCCCGATTACCAGACCAATTTCGCCGTCGACGACGACCTCGATACCCTCTCCACGCTGCCGGTCTATGGCGAGATCCAGGCGCTCGCCGGCATGAACAGTCCCGATATCCGCGCCGCCCAGGCCGCCGTCACCGAGCAAACGTTCGAGCTGCGCTCTGCCAGAGCGGACCGCCTGCCGAATGTTTCCGCCGACTACTTTTTCGGCATCGAAGCCAACCAGTTTGCTATCCACGATGAGCAGGGCCGCAACAATCTCGGATCTTCCGCTCAGGTGCAATTGAACGTGCCCATATGGACGTGGGGCGCGGCGCGCAGCAAAGTGCGGCAAGCCGAATTCAAGCTACAAAAGGCGAAGAACGATCTCACTTACACGCAGCGCAACCTGCTCTCCGAGCTCGAATCTTTCTACCGTGAGGCCGCGGTAGCGCGCGACCAGTTGACCAACCTGCGCGAGTCGGTGAATCTGGCGAGCGAGAGTCTCCACCTCACCACCCTGCGCTACCAGGCGGGCGAGGTTTCGGTATTGGAAGTGGTGGACGCGCAGACCAGCGCGCGCGACGCGCGCAATGCCATGGACGACGGCCTGGCGCGGTATCGCGTGGCAATCGGCAACCTCCAGACACTCACGGGAGCGTTTTAGGCGATGAAGAATAGATGGCTGTTGGTAGTGCTGGCCGCCAGCGTGATCGCGAGCGGCTGTCGACGGAGCGAGACCGCGGAAAGCGAAGCGCCGGCGCCCGTCCAGGTCACCGGCGTCACCCAGGAGCCGATCCGCCGCATCGTGGCCAGCGATGGCGTGCTCTTCCCGCTCGGCCAGAGCAGCGTGATGCCCACCATCAGCAAGCCCGTTACAAAGTTCTACGTCAATCGCGGCGACCATGTGAAAGACGGCCAGCTGCTGGCCACGCTGGAGAGCCGCGATCTGAAGGCCGCCGTCGACAATCTCAAAGCGCAGGTCAACCAGGCCAGTCTGAACCTGCACAGCACCGAGCTCGCGACCGTGCCTGAAGCCGGGGTAAAGGCGCAGGCCGATGTGCAGTCGGACACCCAGCAGCTCGACGCCGCCAAGAGGCTGCTCGATAGCCAGCAGAAGCTCTTCGAAGAGGGCGCGCTCGCCGGGCGCAGAGTGGACGAAGCACGCGTGGCCTACGCATCCGCCAAGGCGCAGCTCGATGGCGCAACCGAGCACTTGCGAACTCTCAATTCGGTGAGCAAGGGCGACCAGATCGCTACCGCGCAGGCGCAATTGCAATCCGCGCGGGCGCAACTCGCCGCGGCGGAGGCACAGCTCAGCTACTCGGAAATCCACAGCCCGCGATCGGGCGTAGTGGCCGACCGGCCGGTCTATGAAGGCGAAATGGCGGCCGCCGGTACTCCGCTGCTCACCGTGATGGACATCTCGAAGGTGGTGGCGCGGGTCAACATTCCGCAGAACCGGATCGCCGGCATCAAGGCAGGCCAACCGGCCGAAGTGAGTCCTTCCGACGGGGGCGACATGGTGGAAGGCAAAGTCACAGTGGTGAGCCCCGCCACCGATCCGGCAAGTACCACGGCGCAGGTTTGGGTGGAATGCAACAATCCCGGCGAGAAGCTCAAGCCGGGCGCGAGCGTGCACGTCAAGATCGTCACCGAGCTGGTGAAGAATGCCACCACCGTACCTTCGTCCGCCATTCTGCCCGGCGAAGAAGGCGGCACCGCGGTGCTGGTGATCGACTCCGATTCCATCGCCCACCGGCATGTGGTCACTACAGGAATTCGTGAAGGCGACAAGGTTCAGATTCTGAACGGCGCGCGTCCCGGCGACGAAGTGGTGGTGGTGGGCGGGCTTGGAGTGGATGACAAGCAGAAGGTGCGCAAGGTCGACACCACCGTGCAGGAATCGGACGACGATGACAACGCGCCTGACGCTCCCAAAGACACGCCACCAGCTCAGAAGAAAGACGAGGCCAAGCCGAAAGCGAAATGAGCGACCTTTCGACCTCCCAGCCGGCCCCCATTGAGCCCGACGCCCAGCACTGGACTGCACGCTACGGCAAGCCCATCATCTTCACGATCGTCACGCTGATTGCCGTTGGGATCTATCTGGCGCTCACCATCCCGGTGGCAGTCTTCCCCGACACGAATTTTCCGCGCATCGTGATCGGCGCCGATAACGGCGTATTCCCCATCGACCAGATGCTGGTCACCGTCACCAAGCCTCTCGAAGAAGCGGTCAATATTGTGCCGGGGCTCGACCATCTCTATTCCATCACCAGCCGCGGCACCGCTGAAATCGATCTCTTCTTCAACTGGAACGCCGACATGAACCGCACGCTCGAGCTGGTCAACGCCGCTCTGGCGCGTGTGCAATCGTCGCTGCCCCCCACGTGCAAGCTTACGGCCAACCGCCTGACGTTCGCCGCGTTTCCGATTATGGGCTACAGCCTCACGTCGGATACGGTCCCGCAGACCCAGCTCTGGGAAATGGCCACCTACGATATCAAACCGCGCCTCAACCGGCAGACCGGCGTGTCGCAGATCGTGATTCAGGGCGGGCAGGTGCCGGAGTTCGAAGTGCAACCAGACCCGGCGAAGCTGGTGCAGTCGGACGTCACCATTCCCAATATTCTCGACGCCATCGGCCGTAGCAACATGATCGATTCGCCCGGGCTCTTTCAGCAGAACCATCAACTGGTATTGAGCCTGGTGAGCGGCCAAACTAAGACACCCGCCGAGATCGGCAATATCGTGGTCCGAACCACGCCGGCCGGCGCACCCATTCGCATCGCCGATATCGGACAGGTGCGCCCGTCGGTGATGCCGGTGTACACCACTGTAACGGCCAACGCCAAGCCGGCTGTGCTGTTGAATATCATGCGCCAGCCGGACAGCAACACGGTGGAGGTGGCGGACGCGGTGAAGAAAGAAATCGCGCAGCTCCGCAAAGACCTCCCGAAGTCGGTCGAGTTTCGCCCGTTCTACGACCAATCGCTGCTGGTCACGGAGTCCATCAAGAGCGTGCGCGACGCTATTCTGCTGGGGCTGATTCTGGCGTCGCTGATCATGGTGCTGTTCCTGCGCGATTGGGGCACGTCGCTGGTCGCGGGTCTGGTAATTCCCGCTACCATCGCGGTTACCTTCATCGCCCTGCGCATACTGGGCGAGAGCTTCAACCTGATGACACTCGGGGGACTCGCCGCGGCGGTAGGGCTGGTCATCGATGACGCCATCGTAGTGGTGGAAAACATCGTGATGCACCGCGATAGCGGGCAATCGCGCGCGGAGGCGATCCGCAGCGCCATCCGCGAAATCCGTGTTCCCCTGGTCGGTTCTACCATCACTCCCATCGTGGTGTTCCTGCCGCTGGCCACGCTCACCGGCGTTTACGGCGTCTTTTTCCGCGCGCTGGCAATCACCGTGGGAATGGCACTGCTCACCTCGCTGGCGCTCGCGCTCACCTGGACTCCCACGCTCAGCCACTATTTCATTCGCCAGCGCAAAGGCCATGCAACAGGCGAAGAGCATTCCGTTCCTCCGTTCATCATGCGGCGCTACGAGCGCGTCCTGAAAATGACGCTGGAACACAAGTTCGTGCTGGCGATATTCTCGGTGGTACTGATTGGCGTTGCCTACATCTGCTTCACTCACGGCGGCACGGACTTGCTGCCCGCGATGGACGAAGGCGGATTCATTGTCGACTACATCATGCCCGCGGGCTCTTCGCTCGAAGAGACCAATCGCGTGATCACGCACGTGGAGAAGATCCTGAAAGCCACGCCCGAAGTGGAAAACACGTCGCGCCGCACCGGTCTGCAGCTCGGCCTGGCGCAGGTGACCGAGGCCAACACCGGCGACATCTCCGTAAAGCTGAAGGATAATCGCAAGCGCACCGTGGACGAGGTGATCGCCGATGTTCGCTCCAAAATTGGCAAAGCCGAACCGGTGCTCGACGTGGAATTCCCACAGCTTCTGCAGGACATGATCGGCGACCTCACCAGCGCGCCCGAGCCGGTGGTGATCAAGCTATTCGCGCAGGATCCCGACATCCTGAACAAGTGGGCGGTCTCCGTGGGAGATACCATCAAAAAAATTCCCGGCGTGGTGGACGTGTTGAACGGCGTGGAGAACACCATTAGCGGTCCGGCGATCACGTTTAACGTGGACCAGGTGGTGACTGCCCGCGCCGGCTTTTCGCCGCAGGAAGTGGAACTCGACACCAGCGCCATGCTGCAGGGCGAACCGGCAATTACCCCCGTGGTGGTCAATGACCGTTCATACACCATTCGCGTGCGATTTCCCGAGGACGTGCGTAAGACACTCGACACCATCCGGCAAACTATGCTGATCAGCGGCACGGGCAAGACGGCGACCATCGGCACGCTGGCCGACATGCAGGAGACCCCGGGCGAGACGGAAATCCGCCGCGATAACCTGCAGCGCAATGTGCAGGTGACGGCCCGCTTCGAAAATCTGAATCTGGGTGACGGCATGAAGAAGGTGCAAGGCGCGATTGCCGATCTGCATTTGCCGCCCAGCATTCGAGTGGAATACGGTGGGCAGTACGCCGAGCAGCGGGCGTCGTTCAAAGGGCTGTTCTTCGTGCTGATTCTGGCCATCGTGCTGGTATTCGCCGTTCTGCTCTTCGAATTCGGCAACTTCGCCGCGCCTGTCGCGGTGATCTCGTCGGCGCTACTCTCCACTTGCGGCGTATTTGTGGCGCTGGTGCTGACGGGGATTACGTTCAATCTCTCGTCGTTCATGGGGTTGATCATGGTGATCGGCATTGTGGCGAAGAATGGTATTCTGCTGCTCGATGCCGACCAGAAGTTTCGTGCCGGCGGGATGCCGGCGGAGGAAAGCATGATTCGCGCCGGCGAGCGCCGGCTGCGTCCCATTATGATGACTGCGCTGGCCACTGTGGCCGGCATGGTTCCGCTGGCGCTCGCGTGGGGCGCCGGCTCACAAATGCTGCAACCCTTGGCCATCGCGGTGATCGGCGGCATTCTCGCCTCGATGGTCCTTTCGCTGGTGGTGACTCCGGCCGTTCACTACTACTTGGGAGGCCGGGAGTAAGGAAATGCGTGCGATGACATGGCGCGGACTCTCCGTCTGCCGC
>Ga0182016_10005716_pt1 | contig 13292 bp, 9 predicted proteins | sample 712S2MmetaG_FD_120491 | JGI IMG/M metagenome (GOLD analysis project Ga0182016, IMG submission 120491) | Permafrost microbial communities from Stordalen Mire, Sweden - 712S2M metaG | ecosystem: Environmental > Terrestrial > Soil > Wetlands > Permafrost | place: Sweden: Stordalen | collected...
CGCAAAAACGCGTGGCCGCCGCGATTGGCAAGATGTCTGCTTATTTCCAGCGGCGCGGATTTAAGACCGCCACGATAGCCGCCACTGCCGCCGCGCTGCAACAGACGGTAGTCTCGGCTCCCGCGACAACGGCAGAGTTGGTGGTGAGCGCCTCGGTTCAAGCGGCGCCTCATGCGCTGGGAAGTTTGACCGCGGGGCTGATGCGTATCGTTAGCCTATCCAAAGCCCAAACGGCGGCCGTGTGCGTCCTCCTCACGTTGGTTCCCGTGACCGTCCAATGGAAGCAAACCCAGCATGCAAACCAGGAAATGGCGCTATGGCGGCAGCGATTGGATGACGTGCGGTTGCAAGAGCAACAATTGGACGCCAATGTGCAAAGGCTCGGCAGGGAATCAGTAGCTCTTGAGGCAAGGGTATCCAAGGATGTCTCAAGGCGCGCCCGCAACCAGGAGGCTCTGCGAAAATTCCAGGATTTAAAGACGCGCAGCCGCGCTTTGCTCACCGCCGCGAATTATCGCTGGCCGGATGATTCTCCGTTCGTGCGCATCCCCAAGTGGGCGCTCCCGTCGATCAAGGTCCCTGGCCCGACAACGGCCGAAAAACTTCAAGCGAAGATTACCAGTTTCCTGGATTTGACCCCGGCGGAACTCGCAGTGACATCGCAACTTTTCTCCAAGTACAACACTGAAACCGACCGCCTCTTAGAACACGGCCTGTCTGAGACCAATCAGTCTCCGGATTTAAGCCTTCCGTCAGGAGCGGAGTCTCGGGTTTTTATCATGGAACCGCTGGGCCAGAAAATCAGGAATGCTCTGGATCAGCTTTGCAACGAACTGGCAGCCATAATGGGAGAGGATCGATGGGGAAAGATTAAGCCGAGCCAATACGAACTCAACGATTCCGAACAAACCCGTTTATTGGGTTACGGCAGTGACAAGTGGGAGCAAAGGCAAGAGATCGCCGTCAATATATTCGTCAAACCTGGAAGCGATCCTACTGTCAATTATGTGGCACCGGGCGGGGCGGGTTGCGGGCCAATTCCTTTGCGAATGTTCTTAGGCGGGAACGCAGAGTTCATGTTCGAGGGGGGTGGACTGCCGCAGGCTGCGCCCAAGCTAATCGAACGAGTGAAACATTACATCAGCGAGCAAGCCGTTGCTCGACTTTCAACCTCTGTGCCGAAATGAACAGATTCACCCTTGCATTGATCATTTTCGCGGTCGCTGGCGCCGGTTTTTTTGCGTTGAGCAATGCGGCCGCTCATTTACAACCTCAACTCCAGGCCTGTCAGGCTGCCTGGCAAACCGCGACCCAAAAGCTTGTTGACGTTCGCGCGGAGCAAGCCGCGCTTGACTCGAAGGTGCGCGAGTTTAACCACGCGCTGCAAGAAGGGCGCAAGGGCGCTTTCATGGATCCGGCGCTGATTGATTTGATCCTGACCAACGGCCTGCGGACTGCCTCGGGGGAAATGCAAGACAAGATGCTGGACGAAATCGGCAGAAGCGACGATTCCGTCCCGGATTATGTGCTCGTCAGCAAAGCCGCGCTGAAGAACTTTACCTTGAAACCATTGGAGGTTTTCCCGCGGTGCGAGAAGTTGACGGCGGTCACACGAGGTGTGCTCGCCATTACCCCCGGCGAGCAACAACCGGTCGAGGCTGCCTTCGCCCAATCTTTCGATGAAATTGGCTCGTGGGCCCAAACCCATCTGCAGAGGGAAGGACCGTCCAACAGTATGGTGGTTGGTTACACACTGCCCGTCGATTTGGAGTTCGAGCCGGATCTGACCAACAAGCTCTTTACGTCGATTACAGCAACTCTTGGAGAAGAACGCGCGGCATTGCTCCGAACGTTTTTCCAATGCTTCCGCATCCGGGAGGACGGGTCCCTTGGAGCACATACCAATTCATTGTTCATCTATCGAAATACCGGAGATCGGGATCTAACCTTCCGCGCTGGGGAATCCTGGTCGCTTGGACCGGGGGCATACGGCCAAGCGATGAATACGTACCCCATGCGGATCAGCGCCGATAATTTTCCTTATGCCTTCCTCTTCGTTTTTCCAGGCGGCTGGCAGGAAGTGGCCGAGCGCGAAGGGCTGGAATTGCCGGAGCAGGTCAAGAACTGAATGAAGGTCTTCTAGTGACGACAGCCCATATTCGGTTGCCATGTGAAGTTGTTTTTAATCCTCGTATGCTCCTTTGAAGAAGAGAGTATAGAGCAGGCCGCCGCAGAGGCCGCCCAGCAGCGGCGCGAGCATGTAAACTGTCAGCCAGCCGAGGCCGTTGACCCGGAACGGAAGCGCGCCCCAGCCGGCCAGGGCCGAAAAGACGCGCGGGGCAAAATCGCGCGCCGGATTAAAACTGGCCATGGTCAACGGGCCGACGACCGAGATCAGGAGCGTGACCGTCAAACCAATGGTGGCGGCGGTCAGGAGCTGCGGCCGCGCTTTGTTTCGTTCATCGAGGCAGCAGAGAATGACCAGCACCAGAATGCCGGTGGCCACCACTTCGGTGCCAAAGGCGGCGGGCCCGCCCATCCGTTCACGGGCCAGCGGCGTGAGCGGCTTGCCGCCAGGGTTCGGGTAATATTCCGCGAACACCATGGCCGTGGCTTCGCTCCCCTCCGCGCCGCGGACAATGCCATTGGTTTTCTCGTAAAGACGGAGCGCGCCGCCGACAATGCCGTAGAGGACTGCGGAAGCCACAAACGCTCCCAAAAGTTGAGCCACAAAATAGGGCAACACTCGCCGCCAAGGAAAGCCGATCCATACGGCCATGGCCAGCGTCACGGAAGGATTCAGATGGGCGCCGCTCAAGGATCCCGTCAGATAGATGGCGGTGGCGATGCCCAGGCCCCAAACGATCGCCACTTGAAATACGCCCACCTGGGCGGCGGTGGTAACGGAGGCGCAGACGCACCCGCAACCAAAGAATACGAGGAGAAAAGTGCCAAAAAACTCTCCTACGAACCATTTCGGAAACTGTCTCATCCCGTTAGGCGGAAACATCGGTCACCCGATGGGTCGGCATCGGTTTGCCCGGGCGAAAATGTTCGAGGTGATCGGGAATGGCGGAAAGCCTGGGAAAAGCGGCGGCCGCGGCGGCCAAACCCTCGCGCACCGCGGTGCCGAGGACATCCGGCGCGGCTTCGGCGCGCAGGTTGATCGTCAGTTGCGCGTCCGTGACGGTGCCGCGCAAAAGTTGTGAGACTTCCGTGGTGGCATCGGTGCGCACGAGGTTGGCCACCGCGATAGCTCCGCCGCCGCCGCCTGGTTGGAGGGTCATTTTGAGATGGGCGATTTCCGCTTTGCGGGCCTTGAGGCGCGATTGCACTTCGCCGGCAAACGAGGGCAGAAAAGCGTTGGCCAGGAAGGGCTGCCCGGCGCGCAGTTGGACCGTGCAATTAAGCCAGCCCAGCATCGCTTCACCATCGGCGTAAATTTCGTAATCGACCTTCATGGCCGTTTTGGCGGACTGCGCCTCGCCCAAAAGCCGGCTGAACCAGGCTTCCAGATTTTCTCCGGTGCGCGCCGACACAGCCAAAATCTCGGTGCGGGGAAAGGCGGCCGCGATTTGACCGTGCAATTGTGTCAGTTGGCTTGGCTCCAGAAGGTCCGCCTTGGAAATAACAATGAGGTCGGCCTCTTCCAATTGCTTGCGATAAATGTAAACCACCTTTTCCGAAAACCCGCCGCTCTTGCCTGGTCCGAAGATTTGTTCCGCGCGCATGGGATCGACCAGCACGCTGACGGGGGCCACGATGTACTCAGACCCGTGCAGTTGGCGTAAGGGATAGGCCACCGTGGCGACGAGGTCCGTGCAACTGCCCACCGGTTCGGCGATAAAAATATCCGGTTTCCGCTCATGGCGAAGTTTTTCCACCGCTTCGACGAGCGAATTGAAGCGGCAACAAAAGCAGCCGCCGGGGATTTCTTCGGTGGGAAATCCTTGGGAACGAAGCCAAGTCGTGTCCACGAGATTGCGCCCCTGGTCATTGGTAATGAGACCGACCCGCTTCCCCTGGCTGGTGAAATGGGCCGCCAACTTGGCCATCGCGGTCGTTTTGCCCGCGCCAAGGAAGCCGCCGATCATAATATAACGGGGTTTCTCCAAGGAGGACGGTGGCTGCTGTGGTCTAATTGTTGTCATAGAGATTCCTGGGTCTTGGCGGTGGCGCCGGGCTCTGAAAACAATGAAAGACATAGCCAATGCCAGCGCCAAAACCGCCGCCGTAAATAGCTCCCCAGCCCAGCTTGCCGACCAGCGCCAGGGCCGGTTTGGACAAGGAAGCCGGCCCCGAGATCCGGACGATCGACCCCATGAATTCGCCCCCAAGAAAATAACCCGCCGAGTGACAAATGAACAGAACGGCGCTGGCCTTGATGAAGCCGGAGAAATTGCCCAAGCCCAAACCCACGACGGCCACGAACGCGATGCTTCCCAGAAAAGACCCCAACCATTCGCCAAGGCCAAATCGGAAAGCAAACCAGGCCACGCACCAGGCGGCCGCGTAGGCGCAATAGGCTGGAATGAACAATTTGTAAAAGCGCCAGAAGCGGTTCGGACCGGAGACCAGCGGAAAAAGCAGCAGCCCGGCGGAGCCGAGAAAAGCCAGCAAGCAAGCGGGAAAAAGGGCGAACCCTCCCACAACCCGATGCAACCAAGGCGCCAGAAAAGCCCACACCGAAAACCCAATGATACTAACTATGGCGAAGCCAACACTTCCCCGCAACATCGACGCCGCGACCTGAGCCGCGCCGTGATCAGTATTGGCATCATTACCGGGCGAAATCGCAGGCAACGACGTTTCCATGCTCAGAGATAGGCTGCATTCTTTCAATTATGCTGGCCAACGCAGGAGCAAGCGCAAGGAGAAAAACTGACATGGTCATGGACGTGGCCACGAGCTCGTTTGCAAGGATGTCACCAAGTCGCCTAACATTATTAGGCAAGTCAAGCATGATCCGAGCAAGTGCCCAACCCGGAGGCAAAGACTGCTTTGCGCGGATGGCGAGCTTTACGGATATTCGGTCCGGCTGACCATGAACGGCGCCGGATGCTTCGCCATTTCGGACCCGGTCTCGATTCTGTACGGGACAGGGTCGCCCGCTTCGCCCGGAGTGAGGCCCGACGGTGGGTGGACCGAAAAATCATAGGCGTATCCGCATTCCCGCGAGCCGGCATAATGTTCGCTCTCAGAAGCACAACCCGCCGCCATGAGAGCCAACCCGCACACGAACAGTTTGCATTTCATAACTCCACCCTTATGCCCGAACCCCGGCAAAGCAAGGAAGTAAATGCTGATTCTTAATTAAGGGAAAACCTGATGCGCTTTATCCCATTTTCTTGCCAAAGCGGCACGCCTGCCCGAGACTTATTCCGTGAGCGCACCCATGATTGCCAGCTTGCCGGATGCGCACGGGCGTTTTGGGCCTTACGGCGGACGTTACGTGCCGGAAACCCTTATGTACCCCCTCCAACAGTTGGAGGAGGAGTATCACCGCGCGCAGCAGGATGAGGAATTCCAGCGGGAATTGACTTATTACCTGCGGCAATTTTGCGGACGCCCCACGCCGCTCTACCTGGCGGAGCGGCTGACCCGCGAACTGGGCGGAGCCAAGATTTACCTCAAGCGCGAGGACTTGCTCCACACCGGCGCGCACAAGATCAACAACGCCATGGGCCAGATTCTGCTCGCCCGCCGCATGGGCAAGACACGGGTGATCGCCGAGACCGGTGCCGGCCAGCATGGCGTGGCCACGGCCACCGTCTCCGCGATGTTTGGTTTGAAATGCGTCATTTATATGGGAGCGGTCGATTGCCGGCGGCAGGAATTGAACGTTTATCGCATGAAAATGCTGGGGGCGGAAGTGGTCCCCGTCACGGCCGGCCAGCAAACCCTCAAGGAGGCGGTCAACGAAGCCATGCGCGATTGGGTCACCAATGTCCGGCATACGCATTACATTCTCGGTACCGCTTACGGCGCGCATCCGTACCCGGTCATGGTGCGCAATTTCCAGCGCATCATCGGCGATGAGGCGCGACGGCAGATTTTGGAACAGGAAGAGCGGTTGCCGGACCTTTTGATCGCCTGCGTGGGGGGCGGTTCCAACGCGATCGGCCTCTTTTATCCGTTCCTGGAAGATGAAACCGTCCAAATGCTCGGCATTGAGGCCGGAGGCAAAGGCATCTTTCCGGAGCAACACGCCGCCCGCTTTCAGGGCGGCTCGCTGGGAGTGCTGCAAGGGACGCGTTCGTACATTTTACAGGATGAAAATGGCCAGATCCAATCGACCCACAGCGTTTCCGCCGGGCTGGATTACGCCGCGGTGGGGCCGGAGCACGCCTGGTTGCGCGATCAGCAGCGGGTCGAGTACGGCTATGCCACCGACGAGCAAGCGTTGGCGGCTTTCCTCAAGCTCGCGCGCCTGGAAGGAATTATCCCGGCCTTGGAATCAGCCCATGCCGTGGCGGCCGTCATGGAGCGGGCGCCGAAAATGTCGCGCGAGGGGCTGATCATTGTCAACTTATCGGGTCGCGGCGACAAAGACGTGGCCCAGGCAGCCACGCATATCAATTTATAGGCCGGGCATGGCTGGCAGACTTTCTTCGCGTTTCCGGGCGACATTTCAATTTATCACCCTTCTGGTCGCTGGGTGCTGCCTGGCCGCGGCAGATCCACCGCCGGCTTATCCTCCGGCCCGGCGTGGCCCCGCTCTGGACGATTATGGCGGAGTCAAGGTGGCTGATCCCTATCGGTGGCTGGAGCAATTGAATTCCGCCGAAACAAAGCAATGGGTGCAAGCGGAGGCCAGGCTGGCCGATTCCTATCTGGAAAAAATCTCCACGCGCCACGCGCTCGCAGAGCGATTATCCGAACTGCTGGATTACGAGAAATTCGGCATTCCGTTTCGGGAAGGAAATCGCCATTTCTACACGCACAATAGCGGCCTGCAGCAGCAAAGCCTTCTTTATTCCAGCATTGGGCCGGCAGGTCCGTCTTCTGTGGTCTTTGATCCCAACGCGCTTTCCACCAACGGATCGCTGGCGGTCGTCGGTTACGTCGCCAGTCCAGATGGCGCCATCCTCGCCTACGGCATTTGCCAGGGCGGCTCCGATTGGACGGATTGGCATTTCAGAGACCTTGCCTCCGGCCTGGACCTGCCTGACGTTTTAAAATGGACGAAATATTATCGTCCCGTTTTTACGGCTGATGGCAAAGGGCTTTACTACAGCGCCTTTCCCGCGCCGACAGAGCGGGAGGAGTTACGGGCGCGCGATCTGGGCAATGCCATTTTCTATCATGCCCTGCGCGGGCCGGCGACACCTGACCGCAAAGTTTACGAGCGGCCGGAACATCCTGATTGGCAATTTGAGCCGCACCTTACGCGCGATGGGCGTTGGATGGTGGTGCGCGCCGGGGAAGGCGAAGTGGGCGATAAAGGCGTGGAAAATGTTTATCTCTTTGACCTCGCCGCCGCCCATCCCGCCGCCATACCGCTGGCGGAAGGATTTGACGCGGATTATATTTTCGCCGGCGCTGATCAGGGGATGCTTTATTTTCAGACCACGTCAAAAGCCCCGCGCGGCAGAGTCATCGCCATGAACCCGGCCAGTCCGGACCGAGGCTCCTGGAAAGAGGTGGTCCCACAAAGTTCCGCCGTGCTGGACGTGGCCCGAGGCAGCGTCACACTGGTGGATCATCAGTTGATCGTTTGCGCGCTGCGGGACGCCGCCAGCAGCGTGATGATGTATGGACTGGATGGACAGCCTCGCGGTGAAGTCGCATTGCCAGGCCGCGGCACGGCGGCGGGCTTTGCCGGTGAACCCGGAGACCTGGAGACCTTTTACTCTTACACGGACGCGATCACACCGCCCACAATTTACCGCCTCGATCTGCCCTCCCGCGCCAGCACTGTTTACCGCGCGCCCAAGATTCCGTTCGATACCGGCGCACTTGAGTCAAAACAAGTTTTTTACCCGGCCAAGGACGGTGTGAAAATTCCCATGTCCCTGGTCTATAAGAAGGGCATCAAACTGAACGGCGGCAATCCCACCCTGCTCTACGGCTATGGCGGCTTTGGCATCTCTTTGACACCCAGTTTCAATGCCACGCGCCTGGTGTGGCTGGAGCGGGGCGGAATTTTCGCGGTCGCCAATATTCGGGGCGGCGGGGAATATGGCGAAGCGTGGCATCGCCAAGCCATTCGCGCGCATAAACAAGTGGTCTTCGACGATTTCATCAGCGCGGCCGAATGGTTGATCGCGCAGGGCTACACTTCGGCGCCGAAGCTGGCCATCGAAGGCGCTTCCAACGGCGGGTTGTTGATCGGGGCCTGTCTGACCCAGCGGCCGGAACTTTTTGGCGCCGCCCTGGCTTATGTGGGCGTGATGGACATGTTGCGCTTTGATCAATTCGGGCAAGGGGCGGGATGGGAAGGCGATTTCGGCTCGCCGCATGACCCGGCCGATTTCAAAGTACTGCGCGCTTATTCCCCTTACCACAACGTGCTCCAGGGCACGCGCTTTCCAGCCACGCTGGTCATAACCGGTGATCACGATACGCGGGTCATGCCCGCGCACTCTTTCAAATTCGCCGCCGCGTTGCAATGGGCGCAAAGCGGCCCGGCTCCGGTCCTGCTCCGGGTGCGGCTTTCCACCGGGCATGGCGCCGGCCCCACCACCAGCCAACTGGTTGCGGAAAAGGCCGATGCCTATGCCTTCCTCATGGAAAATCTCGGCATGAACAGTCAATAAGAACCCACCCCAATGAATTCAATCCGAAAACTTTCCCTGCCCGCCATCTTGTTGAGCGCCGCATTCACCGTCGGGGCGGATGATTTTGCCGCCTCCCTGGGGGGCTTCGCGGAAGCGCGGCCCGCCGCCCGCCAATACGCGCCCGACCGCAACGCGGGCTTTGTCCATATGAGCCTGGACATTACGCCGGACTTCAAGCAACGCACCATCGCCGGCGCGGTCACGTACCTTTTTAAGCCGATCGCCAAGCCATTGGGGGAACTCAAACTGGACGCGGCGGACCTGACGATTGTCTCGGTGGAAGGCACCGAAAAAGTCCAAGCCTGGCAGGTGACAACGGACAAGCTGGTCATCACCTTTGAAGCTTCAATCCCCGCCGGCAAAGAAGCGCGCGTAACCATACATTATACTGCGCAACCGGAAAAGGGCCTTTATTTCCGCACGCCGGAATTGGGTTATAAGGCCGGGGACACCCACCTTTTCACGCAGGGCGAAGCCATCGACACCCGCTATTGGTATCCCGGTCCGGATTCGCCCAACGAGAAATTCACCACGGAAATTACCTGCCACGTGCCCGAGGACATGATCGTTCTTTCCAATGGCCGCCTGGTATCACGGGAAAAAGAGGCCTCCGGGTTGGCTGCTTTTCATTGGGCGCAGGAAAAACCGCACGCGAATTACTTGGTTTCACTGGTCGCCGGTTATTTCAAGAGCGTGGCAGACCAGCACCGCGACATTCCATTGGCCCTTTATGTTCCGCCATCGGACATCGCGGAAGCGGAGAACTCCTTTCGCGATACGCGCGACATCATGGCTTTTTTTGAGCAGGAAATCGGCGTCGATTATCCCTGGGCGAAATACTACCAGGTCATGGTGCAGGATTTCATGGAAGGCGGGATGGAAAACACCAGCTTGACCACATTGACGGAAAGGTCCCTCTTTACGGCCGCGACAGAAAACCTGCGCACCAGCCAGGGACTGGTGGCGCACGAGATGGCCCATCAATGGTTTGGCGATCTTGTCACCTGCAAGGATTGGAGCGATATTTGGCTCAACGAGGGTTTCGCCACATATTACGCGCTCCTCTACGACGGCCACAAGAACGGCGCGGACTCCATGCTCTACGGCGCCTACCAGACCGCCCGGAGTATTCTTGCCGTCAGCAACGACGTCCTGCCCATTGTGCGGCGTCAATATGAAGATCCTAACGAGACCTTCGGCTATCTAGCCTACCAGAAGGGCAGCTTCGTCTTACGCATGTTGCGCGCGCAACTGGGCGATGACCTCTATCGCCGCTGCATCAAGACTTACCTGCAACGCCATCAATACGGCAACGTGGTCACGGAGGACCTTGCCGCCGTCATTGAGGAATTTTCCGGCCGGTCCTACGACCAGTTTTTTGATCAATGGGTTTATCACTCCCATTATCCGGAGTTGACCGCCTCCTATTCCTGGGATGAAAAGACCAAACTGGCCAAAATTTCCATTCAGCAAAAGCAGGCCTTGACCGAGAGCGTTTTGCTCTTCGACTTCCCGCTCACGATCGCTTTCCACGGCAAGTCCGGCCGCGTGGAGAAAACAATCACCATCCATCAGCAGTCCGAGGACTTTTATTTCCCGCTACCCGAAGCACCGTCCGCCGTGCGTCTGGACCCGCGTCTGGAGGTCCTGGCCAAAATTGATTTTGACGTCCCCGCCGCCATGCTGGATGCTCAACTGCAAGATAAAGAGGACCTCGCCGGCCGCCTCTTGGCGGTGGCCGCCCTAAAAAATAAAACGGACCACGCCGCGGTGGCTCAACTGAAAAACGCGCTGAATCACGATCCTTTTTACGGGGTACGCGTTGAGGCCGCTGCCGCCCTTGCCTCCATTCATTCGGACGAAAGCCTGGAAGCCCTTCTGGCCTCGACCGGCCAGACCGATGCGCGCGCGCGTCGCGCCGTGGCGGGCGCCATCTCCGGTTTCTACGATCCGGCCGCGTATGAGGCTGAAACGAATGCCCTCGCGACCGAGAAGAACCCGGACATCGAGGCGGAAGAGATTCGCGGCTTGGCCAATTATGCCAAGCCGGAAGTGCATGCGCTCCTTCTGCCTTTGCTCAATTCTCATTCCTATCGCAACAGCCTGGCCGAGGCGGCCGTCGAAGCCATGCGCGCGCAGGAGGACGTGACTTATCTGCCCGCCATCCGCCAGAGCTTGGAACAGCGCCACGATGATTTCACCACTGCCGGCGTGAGCAGCGCGTTGCGCGCCATCGCCTTGCTGGCCCGTCACGAAGAAAAGAAGGACGCGGTGCGTGAGTTCCTGGCCGGTTACGTCAATTCTAATAACCGGCAACTGCGGCGCGGCGCCATCCGGGCCTTGGGCGAGCTGCAAGATCCCCGCGCCATTCCGCTTTTGGAAACTTTTGCCAACGCGGGCAAAAAAAATCCCGAACAGGCCGCGGCCACCGCCGCGCTGCAAGCCATCCGCGCCGCGCGCCAGCCCGCGGACAATCTCAAGGAATTGCGCGATACCGTGCTGGACCTGCAAAAGGAAAACCGCCAACTGCGTAAGGACCTGGAAACTTTACAAAAAAAGGTGGAGGCCAAAACCGGCGCCCGCCCTTCCAAATCCCGTTGAACAAGCAGCGGCCTTCCCGCTCCATCCGCTCAAGCTGGGGATATAAAAGTCAACCCGCCTGCCATATTGCGTGTCCACCGCGGCGTCCAGGGGCCAATCCCAGCAAAAGGGCGCGCGCATGGTTCCCGTGCGCATCCCAGTTTTTTAGATCGAAAGCGCCAGAGGACTGGCGCAGTCCAAGACGTTTCGCGTTCCACCTGCGTCGCCGAAAAGCGCGCCAGTGTCCTGGAGTGCGGTCCAAGTGGATCGGGACCGCTTTGCTTGCGCAAACATTGAGCTGCGCGCATGGCTCCGATGCCGGCCAATTTCTGCTGGACACTTTTTCGGCCTTCGCCTAAAACTTTTTCGTGATTAACGGGGTCCCCGGGGACGGGTTTAATCTTCAGGGACTTTAACGTCGGGTTAAAAAAAGGCCGTCACTCATAGTCTGTTGTGAGGGCTGGTATCTTTGGGAAGGAAAAAATGGAAAGGGATGACGTAAAGAAAGGGTTTGGGGCGTCGGTCAGGGCGTCGCGCAAGTGCTTGGGCATTTCACAGGAAGAACTGGCGTGGAGGGCGGGTATTCACCGCACTTATGTTTGTGACATTGAACGGGGGGCGCGCAACGTTTCTCTCCAGAATATCGCCAAGCTGGCCGAGGCTCTCGAGGTTCCAGCAGCCAGCCTCTTTCCCGAAGACGACCAACTCGCGTCGGCGCGGATGGGCGGGGATTTGGTGGACATTATCCTGGTCGAAGACAATACACGTGAAGCGGCGCGGACATTGGAAGCGCTCAAATTCATAGCCAACCATGTCCATCTCATTCGCAATGGTTTGGAGGCGGTCAAGTACCTTTTCCATCCCGACCCCGCGCGCCATCCTTCGCGGCGGCCGCCGCAACTTATTCTGCTTGATCTCAGGCTGCCGGGATTGGGCGGTTTGGAGGTTCTCCGCCGGGTCAAAGCCGACGCCCGCAGCGCCTCGATTCCCGTGGTGGTTTTGACAGCCTCGGCGCGCGACCGGAATATACAACTCAGCCGCCGCCTGGGGGCCTCGGCCCACATCGTCAAACCGGTGGACTTGCGGAGCCTGGGCCGGGTGGTGCCGGAGCTCAGGCTGCAATGGGCCTTGATCAAGCCGCCCGAGGACACCGCCATGCCCCGGCATTGAAGTTGCGATTACAGCCAGCGGCGGCGGATCAGCCACATTTTGACCAACTGGGTCAGGACCACATAACACAGTAAAGTCAAAAATAGAATGGGCCAAAAGAGCGGCGGCAACGGCACGAATTGCAACATGCCGGCCAAGGGAGAATAGGGCAGCCAGGCCCCGATGGCCATGATGATGATCGTCGTCAAGGTCAGAGCGGTGCTGGCCCGGGCCTGAATAAAGGGTATCTGCCGCGTGCGAATGACATGAATAATCAGCGTCTGGGTCATGAGCGATTCCACAAACCAGCCCGTATGAAAGAGGGCCGCGCCGGACGGCGCCCAGCACTTGAAAAGGTATAACATGACAAAAAACGTCGTGTAATCGAAAATCGAACTGACAGGCCCAATGAATAAAATAAACCGCGAAATTTCCCCCATATCCCACGGCTGCGGCTTGGAGATCAGATTCACATTAACGTTGTCGGTGGGAATGGCCACTTGCGAAAAATCGTAGAGGAGGTTATTGGTCAGGATTTGAATCGGCAGCATCGGCTGGTAGGGGAGAAAGGCGCTCGCGCCCAAGACGCTGAACATGTTGCCAAAGTTGGAACTGGCGCCCATGCGGATGTACTTGAGAATATTGACAAAGACTTTGCGCCCTTCCAGCACGCCCTCTTCCAAAACCATGAGGTTTTTTTCGAGCAGGATCATGTCCGCCGATTCCTTGGCAATATCGACCGCGTTGTCCACCGAGAGGCCCACATCTGCCGCCCGCAAGGCG
>Ga0182016_10005718_pt1 | contig 13291 bp, 10 predicted proteins | sample 712S2MmetaG_FD_120491 | JGI IMG/M metagenome (GOLD analysis project Ga0182016, IMG submission 120491) | Permafrost microbial communities from Stordalen Mire, Sweden - 712S2M metaG | ecosystem: Environmental > Terrestrial > Soil > Wetlands > Permafrost | place: Sweden: Stordalen | collected...
CCGAGCGTGCCGGGGGTGCCGAGCGTGCCGGGGGCTCCAACGCCGCCGGTCGCACCCGGCTTGCCGGCCGACTCGCCGGAGGCCGAGCGGATTTCGCCGTTCGATGCCGCGCTTTCGTTCCCGGTCACCAGCGACCTGTTCAGTTTGCCGGGCGTACCGGGCGCGCAGTCGCTGCCCGGGACTCCCTTACTGGCTTCGTCGCCGCCGGACCAGCCGGCCGGGGAAGCCGATCTCCGCGCGCTCTCCCCCGCCGTTCCGCAACCGCCGGCGGCGCACTCGCCCACTGGCGCGCTTGCCGCCCCATCGCAACCCCCCGCCGAACCATTCGATTTCCGCCCCCAGATGACCCCGGATTTGGGGCGCGCCAAGCGCCCGTTCGATCCGTACTTAATTCGACGCGACTTTCCGATCCTGCAGGAGCGAGTGCATGGACACCCGCTGATCTGGCTGGATAACGCCGCCACCACCCAGAAGCCCAACGCGGTAATCGATCGCCTGTCGTACTTTTACCACCACGAAAACTCCAACGTCCATCGTGCTGCCCACACGCTCGCGGCGCGCGCCACCGACGCTTACGAAAGCGCGCGCGAGAAAGTGCAGCGCTTTATCAACGCTTCCTCCACGCGGGAGATTGTCTTTGTGCGCGGCACCACCGAGGGCATCAACCTGGTCGCCCAGGCTTGGGGCCGCCGCAATGTACAAAAGGACGACGAGATCGTCATCACCTGGCTGGAACACCACGCCAACATCGTGCCTTGGCAGCAACTGGCCGCGGAGAAGGGCGCCCGTTTGCGGGTAGCTCCGGTGGATGATCGCGGCGAAGTGATTCTGGAGGAATACGAGAAACTCCTGGGGCCGCGCACGCGGATAGTTGCGTTCACCCAGGTCTCCAATGCGCTCGGCACCATCACCCCGGCGCGCGAGATGGTGGAGATGGCACACCGCCATGGCGCGCGCGTGCTGGTCGATGGCGCGCAGTCCGTCGCGCACATGCGCACCAACGTGGAGGCGCTCGATTGCGACTTCTTCGTCTTTTCGGGCCACAAGATTTTCGGCCCCACCGGAATCGGCGTCCTCTACGGCAAGGCCGACATCCTCGATAACACTCCGCCCTGGCAGGGCGGCGGCAGCATGATCGTGGACGTCACCTTCGAGAGGACCGTCTACCAACAAGCTCCAGCACGGTTCGAGGCCGGCACTGGGAACATCGCCGATGCGGTGGGCCTGGGCGCGGCGCTCGACTACCTGGATGAGGTCGGCATCGAGAATGTGAACCGCTACGAGCACGAGTTGCTGGCCTACGCCACCGCGGCGCTGCTGGCGGTGCCCGGCCTGCGCCTGATCGGAACGGCCCGCGAGAAGGCCGGAGTGCTTTCGTTCGTTCTGGACGAATTTCGCACCGAGGATGTGGGTGTGGCGCTGAATCAGGAAGGCATTGCAGTACGCGCGGGCCACCATTGCGCGCAGCCCATCTTGCGACGTTTCGGCGTGGAGAGCACGGTGCGGCCGTCGCTGGCGCTGTACAACACTACCGAAGATATCGATGCGCTGGTGGCCGCCATCCTGCGCCTGCAGGCCGGCAGGCGGCACGGGAAGCTCTGACCGCAAAGGGGGACACAGGAGGGGATGATCTTCAAGCAGTACTATCTAAACTGCCTGGCGCATGCGTCGTACCTCGTCGCCGATGAGGACGCACGGGTGGCGGCCGTGGTTGATCCCCAACGTGACGTGGATCGTTATATCGAGGACGCCCGGCAGCAGGGGCTTGAGATTCGCCATGTGTTTCTGACGCACGCCCACGCCGATTTCATCGCCGGCCACCTGGAGTTGCGCGAGCGGGCGGGCGCCGCCATTCACTTGGGTGCGCGGGCGAAAGCGGAATACCCATTCGTGCCGATGAACGATGGCGACACCGTGCGCCTGGGCGCCGGCGTCACCTTGCAGGTGCTGGAGACGCCGGGCCACACGCCGGAGTCCATCTGCATCGCAGTTTTCGGATCGTATGCTGTGGGGCAGGTTGCCAACCTGCAGGCCGATTGTCAATCGGCCTTCGCGAGCGAAGCTCGCGTTTCGCAGCCGGAAGCGCCTGCGCCACCTGATGCCGCGGAGCCGTGGGCTGTGCTCACCGGCGACACGCTGTTTGTGGGGGACGTGGGCCGCCCCGACCTGCATGCCTCTCTGGGCTGGAAGCCGGAGGACCTGGCGGCCCTGCTTTACGACTCGCTGCACAACAAGCTGCTGGCGCTCCCCGATGCCACGCGGGTCTACCCCGCGCACGGCGCCGGGTCGCTGTGCGGCAAGGCGCTTGGCTCGGAGAGTTTCTCAACCATCGGCGTTCAGCGGCACATGAATTACGCTCTGCAGCCCATGAGCAAGGACGAGTTTGTCCGCATGATCGTTGCGGACCAACCCGATGCACCGTCGTATTTCCCTTATGATGCCGTGCTCAACACCAAGGAGCGGCCCACACTCGATCAGGCCCTACAGAAGTCCCTGAAGGAGTTGAGTGTCGACGCAGTGCTGCAGCTTCAACGGGAGGGCGCCCAGCTTCTGGATGTGCGGGAGGGGCCCTTTTACGAGGCCGCGCATCTGACGGGGAGTCTGAATATCGGCCTTGGCGGACAATACGCCACCTGGGCTGGCACGATCCTGGACCGTGAACGTCCCATCGTTGCGATCGCCGAGCCTGGGCGCGAATACGAAGCAGTCATGCGGCTGGGCCGCATCGGTTTCGATCGCGTGGCTGGGTACCTGGCGGAGGGAATGCTGGCGCTGACCGGCCGACCCGATCTGGTAGCCGGGACCGAGCGCGTCAGCCCGGAGGAACTGGCGGAGGAACTGCATCAAGCGGCGCCGCCGTTTGTGCTCGATGTGCGCGCGCCGCGAGAGTGCGGCCAAACCCGGATTGCGGGCAGCGTGAATATCCCGTTGAATCAACTTCGGGCACGAATTGCAGAAGTACCTCGGGACCGCCGCGTGGTAGTCCACTGCGCCGCCGGGTACCGCTCCGCGATTGCCGCCAGCCTGCTGCAGCAGCAAGGCTTTGAGAACCTGGCGGACTTAGCCGGCGGGATGCAGGCTTGGGTTGCCGTAGAGCACACACGAATTTAGAAAGGGGATCGCATGTCGAACGTTTACCAAGATAATTCTTTGAGCATTGGCAAGACGCCATTGGTGCGTCTTAACCGCATGGCAAAGGGACTGAAGGCGACCGTGCTGGCGAAAATCGAAGGGCGGAATCCATCGTATTCCGTCAAGTGCCGCATCGGGGCATCCATGATTTGGGACGCCGAAAAAAGAGGCGTGCTGAAGCCCGGCATCGAGATCGTGGAGCCCACCAGCGGGAACACCGGGATCGCCCTGGCGTTTGTGGCGGCTTCGCGGGGCTACGCGCTGACCCTCACCATGCCTGAAACCATGTCCATCGAGCGCCGCCGCGTGCTGGCGGCTTTTGGCGCCAAGCTGGTGCTGACACCCGGTCCGGGAGGGATGTCCGGAGCCGTGCGGAAGGCGGTCGAGATTGCCGAATCGGACCCGCAGCACTACTTTCTTCCGCAACAGTTTGAGAACCCGGCCAACCCCGCCATTCACGAGTCGACCACAGGCCCGGAGATCTGGGACGATACCGATGGCGCCATCGATGTGCTGGTCTCGGGGGTCGGCACGGGCGGAACCATCACCGGCGTCTCCCGGTTCATCAAGAAGACCAAGGGCAAAGCCATCGTCTCGGTGGCCGTGGAGCCCTCCGCCAGCCCGATCTTGACGCAGCAGCGGGCGGGCCTGCCGCTGCAGCCGGCGCCGCATAAGATCCAAGGCATCGGCGCGGGCTTTGTGCCAAAGATCCTCGATCTGTCGCTGGTGGACAGGATTGAGCGGGTGAGCAACGAGGAAGCCATCGAATTCGGACGGCGGCTGGCGCTGGAGGAAGGCATCCTGTCGGGGATCTCGTGCGGAGCCGCGGCGGCGGTTGCCATCCGCCTTGCCAGCGAAGAAGAATTTGCGGGCAAGACCATCGTGGTCATCCTGCCCGATTCCGGCGAGCGGTACCTCTCCACGGCGCTGTTTGAGAATCTGGCCGCGTAAGTTGTCCGTGGGGCGGGCGTCCACGCCTGCGGCGGGTCTCCAGACCCGCCCTTCTTCATTGGGGGCATGTCCATGAATCTGCAAAAGATGAACACGCTGTCCCTGACGTTTGGCAAGGCGCTCGAGGCCAGCCTCAGGAGCGGAGACAAGAGCTTCGAACTCCCCAGCCGCATAGTCGTGGCGGAGATTTGTCACCGCTACGCCGACGCTTTGTTCCCGCTTTTCTACCACAGCGATCGCGGGAGCAACTTTCCCCGCCAGACGCGCGTGTACCTCAAGCACATCGAGAAACTCCTGACCGGCCAGATCTGCTGCGCCATACGTCTGGAGTGCCACTGTCAGGGCAGAAAAGTGCCGCGTGGAATCGAAAAAACGGCACGGGAACGCGTCGACTTGGCCCTCGAGAGTTTGCCGGAGTTGGCCCGCCTGCTGGCTTCCGATGTCGACGCGGCGTACAGCAGCGACCCTGCCGCCGCGGGTCTCGAGCAGGTGTTGCTCAGCTATCCGTGCATCCAGGCCATCACCGTGCAGCGCCTGGCGCATCGGCTTTATCATCTGGAAATTCCGTACATCCCGCGCATGATGACGGAAGCGGCGCACAGTCACACCGGCATCGACATTCACCCCGGCGCCGCGATCGGCGAATCGTTTTTCATCGATCACGGCACGGGTGTGGTGATCGGAGAAACGGCCACCATTGGGAACCGGGTGACTCTCTATCATGGCGTCACCCTGGGAGCCTTTAATCCGCTGGTGAAGGACGATCTGGGCCAGTTGCGCCGCGGCCAATCCAACAAGCGGCACCCTGACCTGGAAGATCAGGTTACCGTGTATCCGAACGCGACCATTCTGGGCGGCCAGACGCGCGTGGGGCATCATAGCGTCATCGGAGGCAACGTCTGGCTGACGCACTCGGTGGTGCCCTACAGCAAGGTCGTCGAGAAGGATCCCGAACTCCTCATTCACGACGGAAGCCCGGAGTCGTTAGGTATATTCACGTCCGCCGGTGCGGGCATCTGACTCGCTCTCGATCACTCGCTGAAGCGCCGCTACCAAACCTGGACCTATCTGCTGGATCTCGGCAATATGCTGCGCGGCAAGATCCTTCAAGATTTGCTCGCCTGCGTCTGACAAAGCCACGATCACCTGCCGCCGGTCGCGCTCACCGGTCCGGCGCTGGACCATGGCGCGCGCCTCCATTCGATCGATCAATTCCACGGCGCTGTGATGGCGAACTTGCAGACGCTCGGCCAGAAAGCCGATGGTCGGGCCACGGCCCTCGCCGTCGAATCCTTTTACAGCCAGTAACAACTGGTGCTGCTGCGGTTCCAGGCCGACGGCCCGGGCGGCCGCCTCGCTGAAATGCTGAAACTTCCGGATTTGGTAGCGGAACTCCGAGAGCGCCCGGAACTGTCCCGGCGAAATGTCTTCGGTCCCCTCAGCGGCGCTGTGCAAAAGGATCTCCGTGGCTGTTCAGCGGCCCATTTGCAACCGAAGGCCATCAATCAGTCTAGTTATCCTATAGACTATATCGCACCGCGTTGAGGATCGTCAAGTTCGCCCAGACGACCTTGATCCTTGAGAGTCGGGAGGTTCTCGAACTTAGTGGGGCAGGCTCCCAGCCAGCGGCGGCCTCTCAGGGCGCCAGAGTCCCCGCGCGGTGTCAGCCCAACCGGTAGGGCGCCCGCATCTCACGGCCCAGCAGCTTAGATGCCTCGCTATCGCCGACGATCTCCATCTTCCCCGCATCCCACTGGATCTTGCGCCCCGTCAGCATGGCGATCTGGCCGAGCCAGCCTGGCGTAGCGGAATGTAGAGCCACGCTTGCCGGCGTCAGCGTCTTTTCGCGCGTGCGCACGCAATCCATGAATTCGCGATAGTGGCCGGGGCTGACCTTCAGCTTCGTCTCGCTCTCGCCGACCTGCTCAGTCAACAGCGACTTGGGCTCGGCGTCGAACTTGCCGCGGTCGACCCACACCCATCCCTTATCGCCGATCCACTTCGTGCCGCTCTTGATTTCGGGATAGCCGCCCGCGATCGTCATCGGCGTGCCATCCGGATAGACGGCGCGCACCTTGTAACGCGTGGCCGTGTTGAAGGGATCGCTGCGCGGCGGGTATTCGCCGACGCCTTCCACCGACACAGGAGCATTAGCGTCCCAGCCCATGCCCCAGTGAGCGATGTCCACGTGGTGGCCGATCCAATCCATCAACTGGCCCCCGCCAAAGTTCAGGTTCCAGCGCCAGTTCACGTGGACGCAGGCTTCGCGATAGGGCATCTCCGCCGCGGGGCCCAGCCAGCGGTCATAATGCAGAGTCGGCGGAGGGGCGCTGATTTCGAGCTTCGACTTGTCCTTCACCTCGTAAAAGCCCGAAGGCAAACCGACTTCGATGGCGCTGATCTTGCCAATGCGGCCATTGCGCACCAGCTCGCAGCCGCGCCGGAAATTCTCCACCGACCGCTGCCAACTGCCGGTCTGCCAGATGCGGCCCTGGCGTTCGCTCTCCTGCACCATGGCGAGGCCCTCGCGGAAGTTGTGCGCCAGCGGCTTCTCACAGTAGATGTCCTTCTTGGCGCGTGCGGCCTGGGTCGCGACAATCCCGTGCCAGTGATCGGGCACCGCGATGCTGACCGCGTCCACGTCGCGCCGCATCAGTACTTCTTCGAAGGCGTGATAAGGCGCGCAACCCTGGTCGCCGTACTCTGTGTCGACCATCGCTTTTCCGCGCGTCAGGTGGCTCTCGTCCAAGTCGCATACGGCTACGATACGCACGTCCTTCAATTTCAGGAATTCCGTGAGGTGGCCGTCGTGGCCCATCCAGCCCAGGCCGATGCAGGCCATGGAGATCCGGTCGCTCGGCGGCGTGGATCCCCCCCGGCCAAGGGCGCGCGCTGGAATCAATTGCGGCGCCGTCACACTTGCCAACCCGGCATTTCGCAGGAACTTACGTCGTGAGTTCATTGGCTTCTCTCCAAGCGTCAAGCTTAGCGCATTGTGTGGGGCAGGCTGGCAGCACAACTCCCAGTCCCGCCTCTGTTAGAATCCTGCTTAGACCCTTGGCGAGCCAAGGAAGGCATCCGGCAACAGGCCGACTAGCGCCATCCATCGTGGCGGCGGTCTTCGACATTTTTCCGCTTGGGCTGCCGGCCTGGTATCCCGGATCCGAAGCGCCTCTGGGCATTCTGATCGAGGCGAAGTCACGAAAGTTCTACGCCATCGGGATCACTCGCGTTTTCAGCGAATCGCTCTTGCCTCGTGGTAATCCCGGCCATCGGGAATTAGACGTCAGGCTCGTGGAAGCTCATCTGGATAAACCAAAGGCAGCGGTCTCACGCTGACTGGCGCGTGTTTGCGTTTTTAGCTATGCTGAACAGTCGGCAATCGTAAGGAGGAAGAAATGGACCAGTTGTACTTGATTCCGTTGGTGATCCTGGCGTTGGTCGTGCTCTATCTGATCTTCGCCAGCTTTTTCACGGTAAACACGGCGCAGGTGGCGGTGATTACGAGATTTGGCAAGTTCCTTCGTGTCGCCGAGCCGGGACTAAACTGGAAGCGGCCGTTCTTCGATTCCGTGGCGGGCCTGGTTAGTCTGCGTGTGAATCAGATTACTCTGACCATGGAAACCAAGACCAGAGACAACGTTTTCGTCACCATTCCGATCTCCGTCCAGAATCGGGTTCGTCCGGAAAAAGTCTATGACGCTTATTACAAGCTGGCCGACCCGACCGCCCAGATCAAGTCCTATGTGGAGCAGGTGATCCTTGGGCACGTCCCCGGTATGACGCTGGATGAAGTGTTCGCCAGTCAGTCCAGTATTGCGGCGGCGGTGAAGCAGGAACTGGACGCGGACATGGCTGGATTCGGATACGAAATCGTCAATGTGCTGGTCACCGACATCGTTCCGGATCCGAAGGTGAAGTCGGCCATGAACGATATCAATGCCGCCCAGCGCGAACAGGTTGCCGCCAACGCCCGGGGCGAGGCCGAGAAAATCCTGGTGGTCAAGAAAGCGGAGGCCGAAGCGGAGAGCAAGGCTCTGCAAGGGCAGGGAATTGCGAACCAGAGGAAAGCCATCATCGAGGGTCTCCAGGTTTCGATAGAGCAATTCCAGAAAGTCGTCGACGGAGCGTCCGCGAAGGAAGTCATGCAGTTGGTGATGGTCACCCAATACTTCGACACGCTAAAGTCCATCGGCGAGAGCGACCGGACCAACACGCTGTTTCTGGCGCATTCTCCCGGAGTGGTCAGGGACCTATCCGATCAGATCTTGCAGTCCATGCTGGTGGCGCAGAAGGCCTAGTCTCCCTCAGAAGCTCAGCAGCAAGTGCCAGATGTACAGATACGCCAGCCCTTCGATCTCATCCCAGATGCGGTGCGGAATATCGGGATCGCCGCAGATCGGCGGCAGTTCCTTCAGCTTCTCCCCCCATGGGATGCACACGCCCGGTTGCGGCCGGGGAGCCGTGGCCCATAGCGGAAGACCCGCCGCCGGCCCGGCTGGCTCCGGCGCCGGCTGTCCCGATGTTGACGGCGACGATGGCGACCGGTAAACGCCGTATTCCAGCGCCGCGTCGGTCATCGCCCGCAGGTTCTCCACGGTCGCGTCGTTCTGCAAGATGGCGCTCGCATCCAGAATGTAGCCGCCCTCTGCGCCAATGGTTTCGATCAGCCTGCGGCAGTGCGCCTTCACCTCTTCCGGTGAGGAGAAGGCCATCAGCGTATTCGGCACGCCGCCGCTCAAACAAAACTTCTTGCCCAGGATGCGGTGAACCAGCGCGGGATCGCTGCGGTCGATATGATACACGATGCTCGCCGCCGGGAGTTCCGCGAACGTCTCCAAGTGCCCATCCCACTTGCCTTCCGCGTAGAACAGCACCTGGTTGCCCTGTGCCCACAAAGCGTCGACGATAGGCCGCAGCGTCGGCCAGTAGATGGTCTTGAAATGCTCCTTGGAGATGAACGGCGTGCAACCGCGATGCATCCAGATGGGAATGGGAACCTGTTTGGCGGGATCCGCGCCGGTCAGCGCGAGATAGCCGAGGTGCGGCATCATTGCTTGGCACGCCGCCAGCACCTTGTCCGGGATCTCCATCAGGTCGAACGCCAGGCCGAGGTATCCGCGCAGTTTGTCGGCCAGCACATCGAGCGGCGCCTTCAGCATGCCGCAGATGGCGGAAGGCGTGCCGCATTCGGTGCGCATCCGCTCCACTTGCGGTCCGAATGCCTGGAAGTACGCCAGTGTCGCCATCGCGCCCTTCACCAGCGAGAGGTTGTTGCGGTACGTCACCGGCTGGCCCTTCGCGCAGGCGTCGGCGGAAACGCGCGGCAGCCAGGTCTCGTACAGAAAACGCGTGGGGTCGGCAATCAGTTCGTCGTACTCCTCGCGCTTCATGAACGCGCTCTGCTCATCGGGCTCCCGATACTGGAACGCGACGTCCGGGCCGACGTCGATGCCCGGCACGCCGTAGTATCGAAGGCCCGCTGCCTGCGTGAGTCCCGTCCACACGTAGACCATGTTGGGCACCGCGGCGTCCCACGCGAAATCCTTGCAGCACCGAATCACGGCCTCGAAAGCCTTCCGGTAGTCGTGTGTGACTTCCTGGCAGGTGAAGCCCGCGTACTTCGCGGTGATCTCGGCGGCCAGCGGCCGGACGGGTACGCGGTCCGGCTGCCCGTTGCGCATGGCCGTGACGTAGCGGTTCAGCCGCTGATGGTAGAGTTCATCGAGATGGTTTGACATAATCCCTCCACGCGGCGTTTCTCCAGGCTGCCATGGAGCGTCGCAGGTTCTCGCCGGGCTCCATCCCCAGATGATTGGCGACGTCGTATCCCTGCAATCCGATCGGTCCGCGATAGCCCAGGCGTTTGAGTTCCGCCAGCAGCGCGCCGATGTCGAAGTCGCCGCGGTCGAGCGGTTGGATCAATTGTCCCCAGTCCTTCCCGTTACGGTCGGCTCCGTTGATGGTTACCAACGACAGCCGCGGCAGGGCCAATTTCAGCACGCGCGCCATCGAATCGGGGTCGTCGGTGCGCAGCCAGTGGCACAGATTGAACGTCACGCCGACGTTCTGGCGTCCGGTCTTCTCCGCAATGCGCACCGCGTCTTCAACCCGCTCGATCAGGTTGCCGAAGTGCGGGTAGAGCGCCACGGACAACCCAAACTTGGCGGCCGCATCGGCCACCTCGCGCACCGCAGCAACAGCCATGCTGTCGGCTGCGGGATCGGACGCCTTGAAGTCTTTACTGGTCACCGGCAGCCAGACGATGGTTTCCCGCCCCTTCAACGCGGTGAGGTTCTGCCGGATGCCCGGATCGATCTCGAACGTGCCGCGGTCCACACGCGCGCTGCTGTAGACTGCGTATAGCTTCAGCTTGTTCGCGTCAAGCAACGGGATGAGCGTTTCGGTGAGGCGCTGCCAGGCCGCCGGATCGGCTGCGATCGGCGCCACACCACGGTAGCCGAGCGCGGCCAGTGTCTCGATGTCGGAGCGTTCGAGCGGCGTGCCGAGTTTTTTCACCATGGCAGTGTCCATGGCGAAGAACTCGTTGGACACCTGCGCCCCCGCCGCTGCTACTAGGACCGCGGAGAGCGCCACGCCGCAGAGCCGGATTCTCATAAGTATTAAGCGTAACGCACCCGATTATGCAATGTGTGGCAGGCTCTCAGCCTGCGCGGGTCCTCCAGGACCCGCTCTTCCCATTCGCACAGGCCGACGTGGACGTCGGCCGCAGGACTGGAGTCCCGCCCCACGATGTGCTACGCTGCTTTCCGGATAAAGAGGTCCCGGTGTGATCGAAATCGGCTTTCATACGGACGCATTCAACTCCAGTTACTGGAACTTCGACCAATGCCTCGAATGGGGACACCGCAACGGTCTCGGATTCATCGAGTGCGGCTCCATCGACGGCGTCAGTTGGATTCACGGGCTCGGGTATCAGCCGCACATCGCGCTGTGGCAGGATCCGCTCGAAATGCGCCGCAAAATGGACCGCCTCGGCATCGCGTTTTCCCAGATTGACGCCGCGTTCCCCGTCTCGCTGCCCGAAGGCTCCACGCTGGGCGTCGAGTACATCCTGCACACCATGCGCTGGGCCAAGCTCGCCGGCTGCCCGCGCATCGACACCACCGACGACCGCTTCGCCCCCCAGGAGCTTTCCGAGCGCGAGGCCCTCGACATGATGCGCGGCATCTATCGCTGCGTCGTGCGCGCGGCCGAGCAGTACGAGATCACCATCAACATCGAGCCGCACGGGCACTTCACCACCAAGCCGGAATTCATGGCCGAGATGCTCGCCTTCGTCGATTCGCCGTATCTGCGGATGAACTTCGATACCGGTAACACCTTCATCGCCGGCCAGGACCCGGTCGCATTTCTCGCTCGGTTCCGCGACAAGGTGAGCCACGTTCACATCAAGGACGTCAGCGAGAGCCTGGCTGCCGCGGCGCGCGGCGAACTGACCGGCATCGCCGTCAGTCACGTGGCGCTCGGCGACGGCGTGAACGCGGCCAACATCGTCCGCTGCCTGGAAATGCTGGTCGAATCCGGCTACGACGGCGTGCTCAGCATCGAGTGCGAAGGCCAGGGTGGGCCGATGATCGAGCGCAGCCTGGAGTGGCTGCGCGACGTTTTGGGGAGGCTCATGTGAGACATTTCGCGCTTCTGGTTGCATTGTTGAGCTTCGGGGGCGGGACTAAGAGTCCCGCGCAGGCTGAGAGCCTGCCCCACTTGCATACGTTGATCCTGACGGGCGAGATCGACAGCCAGTATCACGACTGGCGCGCATCCACCGCATTCCTGCGTGACCTCCTCGAACGCACCGGCCGTTTCGATGTGCGCGTCGAAGAGCAGGTCGCCGGCATCTCCGCCGTCACGCTGAGCCCCTACGACCTGCTGATCCTCAACTATAACGGCCCCCGCTGGGGCGCCGAGGCCGAACGCGCCGTGGAGCAGTTCGTTCGCCAGGGCAAGGGCCTCATCTCGTTCCACGGCGTAAGCTATGGCCCGCTCTACGGCATGGTCTTCCAGGACAACAAATGGCACGCCGGCCGCGACCAGGGCTGGAAGGCCTACGCCGAATTAATCGGCGCGCGCTGGGACGTGGCTAAAATCGGTCACGGCAGACGGCATGTCTTCTCCGTCGTCTGGAAGGACCGGGACCATCCCATCAGCCACGGCCTGCCTCCGGCTTTTGTCGCCAACGACGAGCTCTATCATCGCCTCGAACTGCTGCCCTCGACGACCGTCCTCGCCACCGCCTTCGACGACACATCCACCGGCGGCACGGGTCAGGACGAGCCTATCGTCTGGTGCCGCCGGTTCGGCTCCGGACGCACGGTCCACCTCACCCTCGGTCACGACCTGTCCGCGCTCAGCCAGCCCGGCTTCACCGCAGCTTTCGCCCGCGGAGCCGAATGGGCGGCCACCGGAGCCGTCACGCTCCCCGCAGTCATGCCCGCGCCGCACGAACGGACCAACCCCGTGCGCGTCCTCGTCGTCACCGGCGGCCATCCCTATCCGGCAGCGTTCTACTCGCTTTTTGAAGGCTACGCCGACGTCTCCTGGCAGCATGCCACCACGCCCTCCGAAGCGTTCGGACCGGATCTCGCGGCGCGCTACGACGTCATCGTGTTGCACGACATGCATGAGGATCTGCCCGCCGAGGCGCGCGAGCGGCTGCAAGCCTTCGTCGAATCGGGCAAGGGCATCGTGGCTCTGCACCACGCCATCGTCGACTACACGGCCTGGCCCTGGTGGTGGCAGAACGTCATCGGCGGCAAATACTTCGACAACGAGGCGTACGACAAGGCCTTTCCCGACCATCCCAAGTCGGCCTATATCGAAGGCGTCGACGTGGTCTTCAACCCCACCGCGCTGGGCGCGACCCACCCGGTGACGCGCGGCGTCGGCCCGCTGGTGCTGCACGACGAGGTCTACCGCGGTATGTGGCACTCGCCGAAGATCCAGGTCCTGATGGAAACGACCCACGAACAAAACGACCGTCCCGGCGTCTACATCGGCCCGTTCGAAAAGGCGCGCGTGGTCTACATTCAACCCGGTCACATGGAATCCACCATGTACAACCCCGCCTATCGGAAGCTGGTCCACAACGCCATTCTGTGGACCGCAAGGAGAGACACCCCATGAACGACAATCTGAACTCTTCGCGCCGTACCTTTCTCAAAGGCGCTGCCGCCGTCGCCGGCAG
>Ga0182016_10005719_pt1 | contig 13290 bp, 14 predicted proteins | sample 712S2MmetaG_FD_120491 | JGI IMG/M metagenome (GOLD analysis project Ga0182016, IMG submission 120491) | Permafrost microbial communities from Stordalen Mire, Sweden - 712S2M metaG | ecosystem: Environmental > Terrestrial > Soil > Wetlands > Permafrost | place: Sweden: Stordalen | collected...
CTTGACGTGCGCGAAGTGTGGGAGCGCGAGACGGCAGCCATCGCCGGCAGCGCGTTTATTCCGATGGGGGAGATTCCTGCGCGCATCCAGGAACTGGATCCGGACGAGCACATCGTTGTCTACTGCCATCACGGAGTGCGCAGCATGAACGTGGCATACTGGCTGCGCCAGCAGGGCTATGACAAGGCTCAGTCCATGAGCGGCGGCATTGACCGCTGGTCGAAAGAAGTGGACCCGGCGGTGGCGCGCTACTAAAGAGCATCGAACGCCGCCCCAGGTTTTACCAGTCAGGAGAGAAGATGCCGACGGCAACTCATCCCGCACGCTGGTGGAAGCCGATGCCGGATGGGCGCGTGCACTGTTACCTGTGTCCACGCAACTGCCACCTCAGCGAAGGGCAGCGCGGTTTCTGCTACATCCGGCAAAACGTGGGCGGCGAGCTGATCCAAAACGGCTATGGGCGTCCGGCGGCCTTGGCCGTGGACCCAATCGAGAAGAAGCCGCTCTTCCACTTCCATCCCGGCAGCACAATCCTTTCACTCGGTACGGCGGGCTGCAACCTGGGTTGCCAGTTTTGCCAGAATTTTGATATCAGCCGCGCGCAACAGGTGCAGGGCAGCGCACTGCGTATGACGGCGGAAGAAGTCGTAGAGGTGGCGATCGCGCAGGGCGCGCCTTCCGTCGCCTTCACCTACAACGAGCCGACCATCTGGGCGGAGTATGCGGTGGACATTGCGCGGCTGGCGCACACGAAGGGTCTGCGCACGGTGATGGTCACCAATGGATACATCACGCGCGAGGCGTTCTTTGATGTGTACGAGCACATGGACGCCGCGAACGTGGACCTGAAGGGCTTCCGCGAAGAGTTCTATGGGAAGCTGACGCTCTCTCACCTTGAGCCTGTGCTGGACACCCTGCGCTGGCTACGGCGTGAGACCAAAGTCTGGTTCGAGGTGACGAACCTGCTCATCCCCGGAGCCAACGACAGCGCGGCGGAGACCCGTGAACTCTGCGAGTGGATGATGGGTGAGCTGGGCGATGACGTGCCCTTGCACTTCACGGCCTTCCATCCGGATTACAAGATGCAGGACCGTCCGCCGACGCCGCCGGAGACGATTCATCGGGCACGGCAACTGGCGCTGGAGCGTGGACTGAAGTATGTGTACGAGGGCAACATCAACACGCGCGAGGGCGGCACGACGCGCTGTCCGCAATGCAACCGCGCACTGATTAAGCGCAGCTGGCACAGCATTGAGCAGATGGCGATTGTCGGGGGGCGCTGTCCGCACTGCGGCGCGGAGATTGCCGGGCGCTGGGACTAGCAGTCGCGTTAAACGCAACCCCCGCACGCAGAGATTAGTCGAAGACCACCGTTTTCTTTCCATACAGCAGCACGCGGTTTTCCAGGTGCCAGCCCACGGCGCGGCTCAGGACGACCTTCTCCAGGTCGCGGCCCTTCTGCACAAGATTCTCCACCGAGTCGCGGTGCGAGATGCGCGAGACCGCCTGCTCGATGATGGGGCCGTCGTCGAGAATCTCCGTGACGTAGTGGCTGGTGGCGCCAATCAGTTTGACGCCGCGCTCGAAGGCCTGGTGATACGGCCGCGCGCCGATGAAGGCCGGCAAGAACGAGTGGTGGATGTTGATGATCTGGTGCGGGAAGGCCGCGAGAAAAGCTGGCGATAGTATCTGCATGTAGCGCGCCAGCACCACCAGGTCGCACTCATGCTGGCGGAGCAGCTCAATCTGCCGCTGCTCGACTTGGGCCTTGCTGGTTCGCGTGACAGGCAGAGTCACAAAGTGGATGCCGTAAAAGGCGGCCATTTCTCTTGCGCTCTCGTGGTTGCTGAGGACGAGAGGGATGTCGCAATCAAGCTCTCCGGCGCGATGGCGGTAGAGCAGGTCGGCCAGGCAGTGGTCGTACTGCGAGACGAGAATGGCCATGCGCGGGCGGCGCTGATTCTTGGCGAGCCGCCACTGCATCTCGTACTGCGTGGCGATGGGCAGAAACTCCTCGGCGAGTTGGTCGAGCGTGACCGGCATGGCGGAAGGGTCGAACTCGACGCGCATAAGGAAGAGGTTGGTCTCGGCGTCGCGATGCTCGTCGGCATGCAGGATGTTGCCGTCGTGCTGGAAGATGAAGTTTGAGATGACGGCCACCAGGCCCTTGCGGTCTGGGCAGCTGATGAGGAGTACGGCGGAGCGGCATTGTGGCGACGATTGAGACACGGCCTACGGAGTCCATTCTGAGTTTTTGCGTTGCCTGAGTGTACCATCCGGGGTTCTTAAAGCTGGGCCCGCAAAATTGCGAATCCCAGGGCAGCAGCGGCGCATCCATTCTGCATAAGGAGCCTTATGAGCGGACAGCACGCATATGGTGGAGAAAAAGTTCTGGGGGTGACGCACGATCCCGTGCTGCGCCCGATTGGCACTCTGATGGCGATTGTAGGCACCATTTGGGCTCTGTTTTGCGGTATGGCGCTGGAGGCCGGCACCTACGGGCAGCCACTGGGCGCGGCAGCTCTGATCGTCGTTGGCATTCTGGTGGCGCGCATGGGCGGCGAGAGCGTTCAGATATAACTTCACACGCGGCGCCCCGTGGGGCGGCGTGCGCGGGGATGCAAAAGGGCGGAGCCAATGCGGCTTCGCCCTTTTTGTTTGCCTGCCAGGGATCTACTTCTTCTTTGCGGCTGCCAGCTTCGCGGCTTCCAGACGGGCGCGCTTGGCCGTGGCCCAACCCTCTTTCACCACCTGCTCGGGGCGCGTCAGCCCAAGCGAGTCGGCGGGAACATCCTTTGTAATGCAACTGGCGGCCCCGATGTAGGCTCCGTCGCCGATGCTGACGGGCGCGACCAGAGTGGTGTCGCTGCCAATGAAGGCTCCGGCGCCGATCTTCGTCGTGCTCTTGTTGACGCCATCGTAGTTGCAGGTGATGGTTCCGGCGCCGATGTTAGTGCGCTCGCCGATCTCGGCGTCTCCTAGATAGGAGAGGTGATTGGCCTTGGCTCCGCGGCCGAGGCTGGTCTTCTTGGTCTCCACAAAGTTACCGACGTGCGCTTCCGGGCCGATCTGGCTGCCCAGGCGCAGGCGCGCGTAGGGGCCAATCACGGCGGCATCACCCACGGTGGAATCTTCGGCGATGGTGCCCTGGTGGATCTTCACGCCGTTACCGCACTTGAGGTTGGTGAGCACGCTGAAGCTGCGGACGAGGCAATCCTCGCCGAGCACGGTGTTGCCGAGCAGTTGCACAAACGGCTCAATGACCGTGTCCGCGCCGACCTGCACATCGGCGTCAATCATGACTGTTTCCGGCTTGAAGATGGTAACGCCGTTATCCATCAGCTCGCGGGCTTTGCGCTCGCGGAGGATGGCGTCGAGCTGTGCGAGTTCGCGGCGCGTGTTGACTCCAAGCACCTCGGTGGCGTGCGCGGTGGGCAGGGCGAGCACGGGCAGCCCCTCCTGCCCGAGGATGGCGGCGATCGCCGTGAGGTAGTACTCGCCGTGAGGGTTGTCGGTGGAGAGGCGGTCAATGCGCGCGAAGAGCTCCGGCACCTGGAATGCATAGATGCCGCTGTTGATCTCGCCGATGCTTTCCTGCGCCGGGGTGAGCTGCTTCTGCTCGACGATGGCGGCGACGTGGTCGGTCTCCGCGCTGTGCTCCACGCGGCGCACGATGCGTCCGTAGCTGAAGGGATCGGGCGGACGGGCGGTGAGGATCGTCATGGAAGCCTTGCGCGCGATGTGAAAGTCACGAACGCTGGCGATGGTCTCCGGACGGATGAGGGGCACGTCTCCGCTGAGGACAAGCACGTGGTCGTAGGCGGCGAGCGCCTGGCGGCACTGCATGATGGCATGTCCGGTGCCGCGCTGCTCGGTCTGCTCCACGAACTGCACGCCGAGCGGCGCAATCTCCTGGCGCACGCGCTCGGCCTCGTGGCCGATGATGCAGTAGATGTCCGCAGCGGGAACGATCTGGCTGGCGGCGCGCACAACGTGGCCCAACAGGGAAAGCCCGGCGATGCGATGCAGCACCTTGGGCAGCTTCGACTTGAGCCGTGTACCTTTACCGGCGGCCAGAATGGCGATGGCAAATCTTGGAGTGGTCATTGCGCTTTCATTGTAAAGCAGAGTGGTGCAAAGCAGAGCGGGGTAAAGCTGGGTGGAGCATAGCAGAGCGGGCAGAGGGCCGGTTAGGTCCTCCGCCTGGTTGAGTAAAGGGGAGACCTAGTGGGTGGTCTCCGGCTGCGGCGGCTCTGCGGGCTGCGCGGGCAGGTTCCGCAGGCTGTCTTTTATCTCGCGCTGCGCCTGCTCCAGTTCCTTCTGTGCCTCCTTCATGGCGCGCTGAATGTCGTCGGTGGCAAGGTGCTTTTGCATCTCCTTGAGCTGCTTTTGCAGTTCCTCGCGGTTGACGGCAGCGTGGCGGGCCTGTTCGATCTGGCGCTGGAACTCCTGGCTGCTGAGCTGCTTTTTCAACTCCTCCATTTTCTGGTGGAGTTTGGCTTGGTCGGCGGCAAATTGCTCGCGGCGCTGGGCAAACTGCTCGGCGCGCTGGCGAGCCTCCTCGGCCTGCTTCTGGATTAAGTCGCTGTTGAGCTGAAGATTGAGCTCGGCCAGCTGCTTTTTGAACTGGGCGTTGCGCTCAAGATTCATCTGGGCGATGTTGCGCTGCAACTCGGCCATGCTGCGGCGGAACTCCTCGCTGTTCCAGCCTTTGGCCTTGGAGAGCTCCTTCTGCAACTCGCCGAGCTGCCTTTTCAACTTGCGGCGGTCTTCGGGAGAGAGCTTGGGATCGTCTGCGGCGTTGGTAACGATTTCCAACTGCATGGGAAAGGCAAGCGGCGCCATGGCCGGAAGAGGTGCAATCGGAGCCATAACAGGCAACGAGGGCAGGGCCGGGAGTGGGGCGAGTGGAGACATGGACGGCAGCGGTGCGATTGCTCCGGCGGGAGGTTTGGGCGCAAGCGGCGGCTGTGGAGCGGCGAAAGGCCTTGGAGCAGGATCAGGCTGCGGGGCAGACTGCGGAGCGTTTTGCGCCACGGTGACGTGTATCTGCTCGGGAGCTGTTGAGCCGGCGGCATCCTGCTGCATGCCACTCAGAACCTTGAGCGTAAGCGCGGCGGCGGGATTCTCGGCGGCGGGCTCAGTCTGCGCCAGCACCGGCGTCAGGTGCATCACGCTGGAGAGGCAGACGGTGACAGAGAGGATCGCCACTCCGAGGGCGGCGCGCAGGATGCGGCTACGCAGTTGGGTGGATGGCTTGGCTTCGGTCAGATGCATGATGCGCTCCTCCAGAGGATTGTTGTTGAACAGGGCCTGCGCATGCAGATTCGTCTCCGTGGCGGAGAACATATTCTGCGCAAGGGTGAAGAGGCTGTGGGCGTAGCGCAACTCGCTGGACATCATGCGGGAGGCCATGCGGTCGCAGAGAATCTCCCGCGTCTGGCCGATGCGCCGCTCGACCAGGTGCGTGACCGGATGCCAGGCAATGGGCGTGGCCGCAAACTGACAGAGGAGGTTGACGAGATAATCGCGGCGTTCGATGTGCGCCAGCTCGTGGCAGAGAGCGGCCTCCAGTTGATCGTCCGTGTAGCCTGCGAACTCCTCGGGCAGCACAATTACCGGCTCGCCATGGCCGAGCGTGAGGGGAGAAACAATCTCCGGCGAGGTGCGCAGAATGGGATGCGGGCAGCCTATAGAGCGGCAGTGGCGTGCGAAGGTTTCGGCGCTGACATCCTCCAACTGGGCCGCCGCGGACCCGCGCAACAGGAGCTGATTGCCGCGCAGGGCAAGCAGAATGCGGGCGAGTCCGATGAGAATGCAGAGGACGAAGCCGCCGGTGATGGCATGAGCCATCCATGGCGTGAGCGTGAACCGGGGAAGCCGCGCGGTTCTCCACCGTTGATGGGGTGCGGGCGTGGGCACCGGAGTGGGCGCAGGCGCGGAGCCAGAGGCGGGCGCAGCGGAGTCCGGATAAGCTGCCGGGGAAATAGCGGCGTCAACGCCAGCGTCTGTGAAGTCCATGCTCGGTGTCGTGCCGGATGCGTCTTCGATCGCAGCTGTCTGCGCTGGGAGGACTGCTTGCCGAGCAGCGGTCTGCATGCGCAGCAGGGAAGACGTGCCGCCCAGATGCAGAGCGGGCAGCAGAACGGCCCACACCAGCACGGCCAGCCAAAGTGCGTGCTGCGCCGTGGGAGTGCCCTTCAGCGCGCGCTGCAGCAGCCATCCACCCAGGGCCAGCAGTGGAATCTGCCAGAGCGCGTTGACCAGGTATTCGATGAGCAGTTGTTCCATGGCTTACTCCGCCTCCGCGGTGTGGCGGCGCAGGCGCCGCGCAATGCGCTCCAGTTCGTCGGCGCTGATCTGGCGAGCGTCCACCATGGTCATCAGCAGCGCCTCGCTGCTTCCGTCGAACATGCGCTTGACCAGGTCGTTGACGGCGCTGCCGGCGGCGTGTTCGCGGCTCAGAGTGGGCTCGTAGCGGAAGGCGCGGCCTTCCTGCACGCGCTTGACCCTGGCCTTGCGCAGCAGCACGTTGAGCATGGTCTGCACGGTGGTGTAGGCCAGTCCGGCGTCGAGCGCCTGCTGCACTTCAGCCACCGTGCCGGGCCCGGTGGTCCACAGAACGTTCATGATCTTGAGTTCGAGCGGGGTGAGCGTCGGCTCGGGTTTCTTTGTGGGCAAGGCGGCATCTCCTAAAACATTCGTAGAGTGCCGCGAGTTTCGCACGTTGTCAACTAAAAGATTAGGAGATTGGCCACAGCGAAGAAATTTCTCCAGACGAAATAAGCCAGAGGATGGTTTACGAGTTACGCGGATGCAGGCGCAGGGCAAGCTTCAGCAGGTCTATGGCGATGCGGTCGGTGGCGTGGCGGGCGAAGTGGCTGGCGTCCAGGTAGTCGCCCAGGATGGGAGTGACGCCGAGGGCACGGATGGCGTCGAGATCGTTATGCAGGGGCTCGGAGTTATCGTCGGCGTAACGCTGGCGCAGCGCGGCCGGCACGGGAGCGAAGTTGAGCAGCGCGTAGTCGAAGACCTTGCACTTGGCGTGGCTGAAGATGGCCTCGATGTGCTGGCTGGCGGAGAGACCTGTGCTCTCGTTGGGCTGCGTCATCAGGTTACCGATGTAGATGCGCAGGGCGTTGCTCTCCACAATGGCCTTGGGTACGCCGCGCACCAGCAGGTTGGGGATGATGCTGGTGAACAGCGATCCCGGCCCCATGGTGATGAGGTCGGCCTTTGCGATGGCCTCCAGCGCCTGCGGCAGCGGGCGTGAGTTGGCCGGCACCAGCTTGAGGCGGGCGATGCCGCTGCGGCCAGCCGTAATCTTCGTCTCACCGACGACGTGTTTGCCGTTGTGCATCAAGGCATCGAGCTGGAGGTTGCTGTTGGCCGCCGCGGGAAAAATCTCGCCGCGCGTCTTGAGAATCTGCGAGCTAAGCTGCACGGCCTGGGAGAAGTCTCCGGTGACGCCGGCCAGAGCGGTGAGGAAGAGGTTGCCGAAGCTGTGGCCGCTGAGGCCTCCGCCGCTGAAGCGGTAGCAGAAGAGTTGATTGAGCAGCTCTTCGTCGTCGCTGAGGGCAGTCAGGCAGTTGCGTATGTCACCCGGCGGCGGCACGCCGAGCTCCTTGCGCAGGCGTCCGCTGCTGCCACCATCGTCGGTTACGGTGACGATGGCGGTGAGGCGGGAGATACCGGGAAGTTCGCTGCTGAATACGTCCTCCGGGATGACCAGGTCCGCGGGACGGGGCAGAACGTGGCGCTTCAATCCACGCAGAAGGGTGGAAAGCCCGGTGCCGCCGCCGATGGCAACCACGCGAAGTCCCTCCGCGGGCGGCACAATCGGGTTGGGCGACTTCTTCTTCATGGGGCGGCGTAGCGGATGCTGGCAGCGCGCAATGGACAAAAAAAGGGGGTGTCAGGCCCCCACGGTGCCTTCCGGGTAGAGCAGTTCGGTGAAGCGCGGATCGTCGGCCATGTTGCGGAAGTCCGAATCGTTGCGTGCCTGGAAGCGGGTTCCCGGGTTCAGGCGGATGGACTCGGCAAGGTGCTGCAGGCTCTCACTGGTGCGGCCTGTCAGGCACTCCAGCACGGCAAGGCCGTACCAAACGAAGTCGAGCTTGGGATTCTTGACGGAGAGCTTCTCCAGGTGCTCGCGCGCGCCGACGAAGTCACCATCGTTCATCAGGGAGATGGCGAAGTCGTAGTGCTCTTCGGGCGTAACAAAGCTGTTGCTGATTTGCTCGACCTGCTGCCGGCAGATCTTCAGGTGTACCTTGGCGCGGTCCGCCAGTTCGCTGATTCCTGAGGCGACGACCTTTTCCAGCAGCGGGCGGACCTTATCGTACTTCTTTAATTGCAGCAACTTAAGGGCCTGCTCGTAGGCTTGCATGGTCTGCGTGAACAGTATCTTCTGCTCATCGGGGGCCGGCTTGCGGGTTTCGCCTTTGGACCGGGGGGAGGCGGGGATTTTGGCCTTCACATCCGTTTTCTTGGTCATGGGCCCTTCCACAAACTCGAATCCAGCCGTCGCCTCCGGCACTACACGGTGGCTGACGGTAACTCTTTCAAGATACAGCTTTATACCGTTTGTGACGAGCAGCGTCAACCGGGGGGGCGTGGATCAGTTCGAGCGCATAGTTTCCGAATCGCCAACAATGCGCCCGGATCGCATAACGACGAGGCTAGGCATGTTTTGCATGTCGCGCCCTCGTCGCCGCCACGGCCTTCTTGATCAGTGTCTCAAGCACCTTAATGTCCACGTCCGCGAGCTTCTTGATGTACAGGCACCCCTTGCCAGTGGTGTGCTTGCCGAGTTTGGCGAGCAACGCGTCAGAGCCATCAAAGCCTATCGTGCCATACAAAACGTTTGCGGCCTTGCGCGGCGAAAAGCCGACGATGGGCGCGTCGCCTTCGCGCCCGCTCTCGTAGGTATAGTGGTAGCTGTCGAAGCCGACGATCGACGGGCCCCACATCGCTGGCTCGTTGCCGGAGACCTTCTGCATCAGTTTGGCCAGGGTCTCGGCGTCTGTGCGTCGCGCCTTGTCAGTGCACGCAGTAAGAAACGCAGAAACGCTCAAGGCTGTTGGTTTGGTCTTATTCTCGCCCATTAATTTACCCTCGGGATCAAAATCCGAAGCTTACTGGACAAATTCTATCTCCGGTCTGGCCCCAACTCCAATAGACTGACCGACCATTCCGCACGAAGCGCTACCGGGAGATGAACGGGGGTGTCCGGGGCTACTGGCCGAATCTCCTCAGGCGGTCTGGATGATTGGGGTCCGTGAATTCCATAAGTTCGATTGGAGCCCCATTTTCCACGATGAACGCCACCTTTACGCCCTCCGAGGGGCTGTTGGGGGCGATTAATACCTCCTTGCCAAGCAGCTCGGCGTTAAGGTCCCTGACTTCAAAGGCAAGATGCGGGAGGCGCAGGAGTATCTCCGGAACCTTGCGCCGGGCTCAAAGCGCATCCACTCCACACCGTACTGGCTGTGCTGGTGACCCAGGACGAAGACTTTGTGCTCGGCCAGATAGTATTCGCCGGGGCGCGGCTGCGATGTGGGAATCCCGAGATGGTGGTAGAGGCGCATGATTTTCCGCGAGACATCATACCCCTGAATCGTGTCACGGAGTTAAACCGGGATGACCGATAGCGCGTCTAAACATACAATGAAGCTGACACGAGTGTGAGGAGTCCAGATTGCAAGAGATGGAAAAGCAAGAGAGCAGCCAAGGGCGCGTCCCATGGTGGCATTGGCTGCGGGAGAGCCTGATCGCCCTTCTGATCAGCGTCTTCATCATCGTCTTCCTGTACCAACCGGTGAAGGTGGAGGGCACCAGCATGATGCCCGGTCTGAGCGATCAGGAGCGCATCTTCATCAATAAATATGCGTACCGACTGGGCCATATCCAGCGCGGAGACGTGGTGGTCTTCCGCTATCCCGGCGATCCGACGAAGAACTACATCAAGCGCGTGGCCGGTGTGCCGGGCGACCGCATCGTCGTGGATCACGGCGAGGTCATACTGAACGGACAGCCGCTGGAAGAGCCCTACGTGCCGGTGCAGTATCGCGACGAGCGCTCCATGAGCGAGGTGACGGTGCCGGAGGGCAGCTACTTTGTGCTGGGCGACCACCGGAATCTCTCCAGCGACAGCCGCGACTTTGGCCCCGTGGCGCGCACGGCGATTTTCGGCAAGGCGGTATTCGCCTACTGGCCGGCGGGGATGATGGGCAAGCTGCACTAGAGTTTCTTATGAGAGAAAGGGAATCCCATGCGACTAGCCATCTTTGGCGCAACCGGCGGCACCGGCTTGGAGGTGACGCGACAGGCCCTGGAAAAGGGGCACAGCGTGCGCGTGCTGGTGCGCAATCCCAACCGCATGCCCCTGGTGAACCAGAACATGCGGCTGGTGCTGGGCAACGTGATGGATCGCGAGAGCGTGACCAAGACGATCCTTGGCACCGATGCGGTGATCAACTGCCTGGGGCAGTCGTCGCTGCTGCGCAACACGGGCGTGGTGAGCCTGGGCACTCGGATGATTGTTGAGGTGATGAAGCAGCATGGCGTGAAGAGGCTGGTTATTACTTCTTCATTTGGCGTGGGCGAGAGCCTCAAGAAGGCCGCGTGGTGGCAGCGCCTGGTGTTCTCCACCCTGCTGCGTGCGCCTTATGCCGACAAGGAAGTCATGGAGCCCGAGGTGCGCGCGAGCGGGCTGGAGTGGACGCTGCTGCGTCCCGTGGGCCTGACGAACGGTCCGCTGACGGGGCACTACCGGGCCACGCACGATGCGCCAAAGAAGATTCAGATCTCGCGGGCGGATGTGGCTGCGGCGATTCTAGATGCGGTGGAAAAGCGCCTGTGGGTGGGTGAGGCTCCGACGATAGAGGCGGAGTAAGCGGCGCGGAAAAGGCTGCAAAAAGACGCATAATATGCATATAAATGAATGTCTATGCATATTCGCGCCCGAAGTTTGGCGACTGGGGAAAACGCTGCTATCATTAATAAAATCCACTCCCCCGAGGATGCGATGCAAGCAATCCTTGCGCTGGAAGACGGCAAAGTCTTTCGCGGCAAAGGCTACGGCGCACGTCTGGAACGCACCGGCGAAGTAGTTTTCAATACATCCATTACCGGCTACCAGGAAATATTCACCGACCCCTCCTATGCCGGGCAAATCGTCGTCCTCACCAACCCGGAAATTGGCAATTACGGCACCAACCTGGACGATGAAGAGTCCCTGCGGCCTTACATCGAAGGGCTGGTGGTGCGCGAGTTTTCGCCCTACGCCAGTAACTATCGCAGCGAGCAGGTGACCGACGAGTACCTGGAGCGCCACAAGGTTCCGGTCATCAGCGACATTGATACCCGCGCCCTGGTGCGCCACCTGCGCGACCGCGGCGTGATGCGCGGCGTGCTGAGCACTCTGGAGAGCGATCCGGAAAAGCTGATTGCGCAGGCCAAGGCCACGCCCTCCATTGACGGCCTGGACCTGGCGAAGGAAGTGAGCTGCAAGACCAGCTATCAGTGGACGAAGGGCGACGTTGAGGAGCGGCTGATTGAAGTGCCGCATGAGACGGCGCGGCTGACGGTGGTGACCAGCGAGTCGGCGGCGAAGTTGAAGATGCCGGAGCGCAAGAAGGTCATTGCCTACGATTACGGCATCAAGCTCAATATCTTGCGGCGGCTGGTCTCCAGCGGCTGCGACGTGACGGTGGTGCCCGCGCAGACTTTGCCGGAGGATGTGCTCGGCCTGGAACCGGATGGTATCTTCCTGTCGAATGGCCCCGGAGATCCGGAGGCTGTGGTGTACGCGCAGAAGGCGATCCGGAAGATGATGGGCCGCGTGCCGATCTTCGGCATCTGCCTGGGACATCAACTCACCGGGCTGGCGCTGGGCGGAAAGACCTACAAGCTCAAGTTCGGCCACCACGGCGGAAACCATCCAGTCAAGCAGCTTAAGACCGGCAAGATTGAGATCACGGCGCACAACCACAACTATGCGGTGGATCCCAATTCGCTGAACCAGAGCGAGGTGGAACTGACGCACGTGGACCTGAACGACAACACTCTGGAAGGGTTGCGCCATCGCACGATGCCGCTCTTCAGCGTGCAGTATCACCCCGAGGCATCGCCTGGTCCGCACGATTCGCACTACCTGTTTGCAGACTTTGTGAAGATGATGAACGATTGGAGAGGTTAGTGCGCAAAGCAGTGTTTGGAACACTGATTTTACTGGCGGCCGCGGCCATGGCACAGATGCCTCCGTCGCATGGCGGCGGGCAGGGGACGCCACAGGGCGTCATGCCCAGCAGCCGCACGGACTTTGCGCAGATGTGCGGCATCGGAGATCCTTCGGTGGAAGCCTCGCGAAGGCTGACGCGCTCGGCCGAGGGTTCGTGGAAGGTGGTCAGCAGTGACGCACGGCCCCTGGCGACAGACCGCGGAGTGGCTCGCGTGTGGCACCAAGGCAACTGGATGGTGGACATGCACGACTCTCTTTTGCCGGGGATGAACGTGACCCAGATGCACACCGGGCAGATGTGCTTTGATCCCGGCGGGCGAGCCATTGGGCTGATTGACCGTTACATGGACATGGCGGGCTGCGGCTGCATGCGTTACACGGTGTTGCACTTTGATCTGGAGACGGGCCGCGTGATGCGCCGCGAACAGAAATTTGTGGGCGTGCAGAGCGGCGCGGAGATGGCGGAGCCGGAGTCGGCAAAAGGCTTCCCGGTGGTTTGGCCTTTCCGCCGCCTGGAGCAACTGCCGTTCTTCAACTTGATTCAGTAGTCAGAGCAGAGCGTACTCATAACGATGGGAAGACGAACATAAGATGCCACGCCGCACGGACATTTCGAAGATTCTGATTCTTGGCTCGGGACCGATCGTCATCGGCCAGTCGGCGGAGTTTGACTACTCCGGCACACAGGCCTGTAAGGCCCTCAAGGCGGAGGGCTTTGAGGTGGTGCTGGTGAACTCCAACCCAGCCACCATCATGACCGATCCGGAGATGGCCGACCGCACTTACGTTGAGCCGCTGACGCGCACCTATGTGGAGGAGATCATCCGCCGCGAGGTGGAGCTGGGCGTGGGCGAAGGCATGGCCGTGCTGCCTACCGTGGGCGGACAGACAGCATTGAACCTGGCCGTGGAACTGGCCGACAGCGGCGTGCTGGAAAAGTACGGAGTCAAGCTGATTGGCGCGCAGTTGGAGGCCATCAAGAAGGCCGAGGACCGTCTGCTGTTCAAGGATGCGATGACGCGCATCGGGCTGGACGTGCCGCGCTC
>Ga0182016_10005722_pt1 | contig 13287 bp, 11 predicted proteins | sample 712S2MmetaG_FD_120491 | JGI IMG/M metagenome (GOLD analysis project Ga0182016, IMG submission 120491) | Permafrost microbial communities from Stordalen Mire, Sweden - 712S2M metaG | ecosystem: Environmental > Terrestrial > Soil > Wetlands > Permafrost | place: Sweden: Stordalen | collected...
GGTCCAGTCCATCATCGGGGCGACCGAGAAGCGCCAATCTAACATTTTGTTTTTGTTCAATTTTCTACCAAAATCTCGCGCGGGCTGTTGCGGACCAGGGATGCCCGTCGCGCGCCCAACTAAATATCAAAAACAACCCCATGCAAAGACGTTCGCCGGCAGGGATGGTTTTGGCGACCCTGCGGAAGCGTTCGACATCTCGGGCAAATCACCGGCAGCCCTTCCCGTCGCGCGGGGGCCAATCCTGTCAGCAATGCCATGGCCGGCGTTCCGGGCCATACGTTCGCCATCGAGCGAGACCGGGCGCTTCATTTTCCAGCGGCGGATCAGGCGATCCGAACAGCGGCTGCGGATCATCTCCCGACGGGCTTGCCGACGATGCTCTCGACACGCCATCAGCCTTGGCGGCTATCCGAGGTTCTTCCACGATCAAAACCGCTTGATCATTAGGCTTAATACCACTCTAATCCCGCAATATGCACCCGATTCTTGCCGTCGGCACGGTGCCGATCTATTTAGTTAGTTCAGGCGTTTAGTATTCGCGCCCCCCGTAAACAGTTGCGTTCGTTTGGTAGCTACCTCCATGGCAAACATCAATTCAGGCCTCGGGTTCTATGAAGACGTTCGCGCTCTCGGCAGCACTCGCGATGCTTGCGCTTTCGCAAACCGCCACTCGGGTCCATGCGCAGGCCGCCGGCGGCGCGGCTCCGATGCTTAACACGAACCCGGTGCCATTTCCCGATATCGGCGGTCTGGCAAAACCGTCGGCTGCGCCGGCGCCCGTCGGACCTTATGGCGACTTCACGGTCGCAGGAACGGGTCTCGCCGTGACCGGCGGGTACTCCAACCGTTTCGTCGCCGAAGAGGCGGCCAACGTGTATTATGGAAATTGGGGTCTGCATTTCGATACCTCGCACGATTGGCGCGAAGAAAACGCCGATTATGTCGTCGGCGGCGTCTCCTATGCGGTCACGCCGTACATTCGACCCAAATTACTTTTCGGCACCAGCAGCGAGAATCTGGGCATTCAACCGCTGGAATATTTCCGCGGCGAAGTAGAACTTCAATCGCCGGGCTCTGCCGGATCGACTGGAATCGTGGCGATCCCTTCGATCACGTATCGCCAATACCGCAACGGCGTCCAGGAAACCGTGCCGGAAATGGACATCGCGTTCTATCTTCCGGAGTTTTCCAATCACGACTACCTGGTAATGGAAGCCAAGGGCCTGGCCACCTTTGTGGAAGGGGTCTCCGGGGTTGGATACGAGTTCAGCGGCAGCACCACTTATGTGATGCCGAAATGGGGCACGTTCGGCGCGGAGATTTTCGGCGGCCGCATGGTTTACGACAATACGCTCTGCCTCACCGCGTGTTCGGTGAACAACAATTTCGTCGGCATTCGCCCGCTGGTCAGCATCTATCTCAATCACACCGACAAGTATGAGCTGTTCATCCGCGGCGAGATCGTGGCGACCGACTACTACAACATCTACGGCGGCACGGTTGGCCTGAAGACGAGATTCTAGCTTTGGTTTGAAGACGAGATTGCGGTTTTAGTTCGTGTATGCGTGTTCGAGTTCGAGAGTAGCGTCATGGCCGAGTATCTGGCAGCGGTGCCGTTTTTCGTCATTTTCGGCGTGACCACCCTGCTGACGACCATCTTCCTGATTCGCCAGATCGGGCTCTCGCTATATATCCGGTTCACGCGGCGAACGAGCAAGTTTGCCGACCTTGTGCTTCATCGCTGGCCGACGGTTACCGTTCTCATCCCGGCGCATAACGAAGAGCTTGTCATCGGCGGCTGTCTCGACGCGATGCGCGATCTCGACTATCCGCCGGACAGCCTCTCGATCGTGGTAATCAACGATCGCTCGACCGACCGCACCGGCGAAATCGCGCAAGGCAGGGCAGCGACCGATCCGCGGCTGCGAGTTCACAACCGCAGCGCCCTGGCCAAGCCCGGCAAACCTGCGGCGATCGGCGAAGTGATCCGGCAGATCGACAGCGAAGTGGTGGTCTTCTTTGACGCCGATTATCTTCCCACGCCGCCGCTGCTCAAGCTGCTGATGGCGCCATTCGTCGATCCCGAAGTCGGCGCCACCATGGGTCGGGTGGTTCCCTACAATACCAACGCCAATCTACTGACCAAGCTGATCGATCTGGAGCGGCGCGCAGGCTATGCCGTCGATCAGCAGGCGCGCGCGCTTCTCAACATGCTCCCGCAATTCGGCGGCACCGTCGGCGGCGTTCGGCTGTCGGCGCTGCGCGCGATCGGCGGTTGGCGCGAAAACATTCTCGCTGAAGACACCGACCTGACCTACCGTCTTTTCATCGCCGGCTGGACGGTCGAGTACCTCGAGCACGCGATGTGCTACGAGGAATCGCCGGAAACATGGCAGGTCAGGTTCCGGCAGGTTTGCCGCTGGGCCTATGGCCACAACGAGTGCGCGCTAAGGTATTTGCTGCCGATTCTCAGGGTTCGGCGGCTGAGCCTGCTTCGCCGCATCGACGCCATCGTGGTGTTGCTGTTTTACGTGTATCCCGTGATGACGCTGTTGTGCCTGTTTGCCTCGTTGACCTATCCGCTGTTGTACGAATACCCGCCGTTCAACTTCGCAGCGCTTTCGGTGCTCTCGTTCTTCGTCGGTTTCGGGAATTTTGCTCCCTATTTCCAGATTGCCGTGGCTCTTCAACGCGACCGTCAGGAGCAGGCCGCCGCCCTGATGCCGCTGATCTTCGTGTCCTCGGTGATCAGCATGCTGGCGTCGTCCTATGCGTTCGTCCTGCTGATCAAGAATCGCCTGATAGGCAATCAGTTCGGCTGGAGCAAAACGCGGCGCTTTCGGGTGGGTGCGACATGACCGGGTGGCTCACCTGCTTTGGAGGCGTGGCTTTTCTCGGCGCCCTGATCGCGCTGCACTGGAGCTATTTTCAGGCAAATTTCTCCGGCGACGGACGCCTCGCGATCCGGCTGCCGCTGACGCTCGACACCGGCGCCAAACGTCTGCTGCTTCGTCCGGCGGCGCGGACCGGCTTCAATCTCGAACCGTTTCCGGCCGTTTCCGGCGCAGCCGAAGGCGCGAAACACGCAGTTTCCGACGATCGCGCGGCCGCGAAACCGGCAAGCATCGATCCGATGTCTGCCGTACAATCGGAGCCGGACAAGCTATTCATCGCACCGTCAATTTCGTTCGCCTCATCGATGCTTCCATTGGCGCTTCCGCTGTCCCCGCTGGAATCTCCGGCGCCGATAGCTCCGATGACAGACAGAAATTCGCTCGATCGGCTGATCGTCAACGACAGTCACCTCCTGCTCGACGGTATCGTGACGGCGGCCGAGCTCGTTTGCTGGGGAGATGTCGAGGTCGGAGCGGGGTCCGTAATCGGGGCCTGCATGAAGGTGCGCGGCAATATGCACGTCGGCGCCAATGTCACGTTTCTGGGGTCGGTGGTGGTGAACGGAAACATCAGCACGGGCGAGAACTGCGTTTTTCTGTTCGACGTGGTGTCCAAGGGCGAGATCTCCTTCGGCAGAGGCACGCGGTTGGGAAGTTCGACCGACGAGCTTGTGACCCCGACCGTGCAGAGGCGCCTCGCCGATCAGCCGGATCCTGCGGCGGGAACTCTCCCCGGCTCGCAATACGAAATGCGCTATGGATAAAGCCGGCGTGCTTGCAAAGATAACGGCCCTGGTTCTGGTGAACCTGGCAGCGGCTGTGCTCAGCATCGTGCCCTTCATTTATATGATCGGGGCGCTCAGGCTCGGCAATTGTGTTTCATCCTATGCGACATTGTCATGCGATCTCGTGCGAGAGCCGGTCTTTCTATGGCCGCCCTACATCATATTGCTGGTTGCCGCATTGGCGGCGCTTGCCGCAACATCGATATTGCTCTTCCGGTTTTCGACCGCGCCATTTTTCTTCTTCATGATCGCCACGCTGCTGTTCTGCCTGGTCTTCGACATGATCCTTCAGCTTCCGGTCAGGAACTTCTCGCGCCTGTTCAGCAGCACCTTCAATCTGACAACCGTGGTGATGTTCTTCAGCTTCCTTTTCATGATGGTGATCACGCGCTTCGAAATACGTCTCGGATGGCGATTCTTCGCAGCGATGATGCAATCCTATCTGATGCGTGACGCCGCGTTTGCCTTCTATGCTTCCGTGCAGGGCCTTTATGCCGGGATGACCGCGCTCTATCTGTTGTTCGTGGCGTTTGCCTTCGGGGCATTCACGATTCACATCATGTCGATCGCGGGGATCTGGCGCCGCAGCGCGGAATTGCGCGACGACGGCGCGATCGTCTAGCGATGGTGTCATCCGTGCGCAAAATACTTGCGGTGTTTGGAACCCGGCCGGAAGCCATCAAGATGGCGCCTTTGGTCAACGCCCTGCGCGAATCCCGGCAATTTACCACAGCCGTCTGCGTTTCCGGTCAGCATCGCCAAATTCTGGATCCGGTGCTGAAGCTGTTCGATATCGTTCCCGACTTCGATCTCGGCGTCATGCGACCCAATCAAACCCTGGGCGGGCTGCTGGTCGATATAGCCGCCGGGCTTGGAGGCGTGCTGGAAGAGATCAGGCCGTCGCTGGTGCTGGTGCATGGCGACACCACGACAGCCATGGTCGCGGCCATCGCTGCGTTCTACCGGAATATTCCGGTCGGACATGTCGAGGCAGGGCTGAGGTCCGGCTCCATGACGGCGCCCTGGCCGGAGGAGTTCAATCGCCGCGTCGCCGCGCTTGCGACCCGGTTTCATTTCGCGCCGACCGAGCAAGCGCGCGCAAACCTTGTGGCGGAAGGCTTTCCGCTGGATCACATCCACGTAACGGGAAATACCGTGGTGGATGCGCTGCGCTGGGTAACGGCCCGGATTGCAGCCTCTCCGGAAAGCACCCGGTCGTTCGAGAGGCAGTTCAGCTATCTCGACCCCGCTCGCCGTCTCATCCTTGTTACCGGTCACCGGCGCGAGAATTTCGGCGAGGGAGTGCTCAATATCTGTCGGGCGATCCGCAGACTTGCTTCTCGTCCGGACATCCAGATCGTCTATCCCGTCCATCCAAACCCCAATGTGCGAGGCGTGGTCGAAGCGGAACTTGCGGGAGTCGACGGGGTGTTTCTGATCGAACCGGTCGACTATGAGCCGTTCGTCTTTCTCATGAACCGCTCCTGCATCCTGCTGACGGATTCCGGAGGCATCCAGGAGGAAGGCGCATCGCTCGGCAAGCCGGTGTTGGTCATGCGCGACACGACCGAAAGACCCGAAGGCCTGCGCGCCGGAGCCATCCGGTTGATCGGATCCGGCGCCGACCGTATTGCCGGCGAAGTCGAACGGGTACTCGATGACAAAGTCGCCTATGACGCCATGGCTCGGTGCTCCGACGCCTACGGCGACGGCATGGCGTGCGGGCGAATTCGGGCCGTGCTGGAACAGGCCATTTGATCGATTTCACCCGTGGCGGTCGCCGGCCGTCGGGCGTCGTCAGTCGGCCGGCTTGATTTCCGTTCTGGGACCCGATGCATTGCCGGCGCCGGAGCCGAGATCGACCACCAGTTTCTTGCCGCCGGTCCCCTTGATCGACCAGTCGGAGCCGTCGCGGGCGATTTCCGCGGCGCCTTCGACGAGGTGCGGTTCGCGATAGCGATCGCTCGATACCAGCCACGTCATGTCCTGCAGCGAATCCGGACTTTCTGCCTCCAGACGCGCATCATCGCCGCGGCGCGCGATGCTCCACTGCGTGGCTTCCCGGCGATCGAGAAAGCGCGACAATTCCGCCATGGTGTACCAGCGGAAACGCCCATGCAGCGTCTCTGCTTCCGCAATCAGTGCCATCAGCGAAGGTTCAAAGAGATAGACGCCGGTAGGGTGAAAATAGAACAATCTCACTTCGTGCTCGTCGGCGGTAAAGTGCGTCAGATCCTTCAGCCACGGCGTCACCTGGGCGTGTGCGCTGAGCTTGGCCCACGACATTTCCTCGAAGGAGGCGGACTCGCCGTAGATCATGATCGGAAACGACCAGATGCCGACATCGTCGAGTGCGCCGCCGCGATATCCGCGGGTCGGGGCCGAGCCGTTATTGGCCGTCGTGTAATAAGCGATAAAATCATGCTGGCGCAGCCATTTGGTGACCCATGCGGGATGCTGGCCGCCCGGAGCGGAATAGACGCGGATCGGCTCCTGCGTTGCGGCGGCAAGAGCATTTATATTCAAGTCGAGCAGATGCGCGTCCCGGGCAGCGCTTCCTTCATTTACCTGCGTCGCCCAGTAATTGTGAATCCATCCACCATGGCTGCCGACTTCATGGCCCTGCAAGACCAGGTTTCGCAATATGGTTTGTATCGGCTTGTTGTGCGGGACATCGATGCCGCCCTTGTCGCCCTCCTTGTCGACATCGGGGCCGGCGGTCATGTGAACGGAAAACGGGCCATGGCTGAAGAAGCCGGTCGCAACCATTTTCTCAAGCGGCACGATCGCGGAGCGGGCATCGACGTGAATGTTCAATACCATGCCGCCGATGGCGCCGGGCGTCATGGCCAGCACCGGCACTCCGCTTTCGACAGCGAGCAGGCGTAGAAACCGGTGCAGCGCCCAGCCATTGGTGCCGTTGAGTTTCAGGTCGCCGATCGGGAGATTGGCGAAGATGACGCGGCCTTTCGCCTGGCTGCGGATCCCGGCAACGATCTGTCCGTCGGGTCCGACAAGCAGAGGCTCGCCGTCATAATGGCCTTCGGTCACCAGCGAAGCCGTTGTCCATTCCGGATAGCCGTAGGTCCTCAGCCGCAGATTGAAAGGCGCCTGTGCCGCGGCTTTCGGATCCTCGATCGCAAGCCCCGGGGGGAGGCCGAGCACTTTCGCGCTCGCGCGGGACGCGAATACCGGACCTTGCCGGAACATTCCGTTACCCAGCCGTTCAGACATGGCGTAATTGACGCCAACCAGGCCGGAGAGAACCGAGCGATCCAAGGCGTACAGTCCCTCGGAATCCAGAAGCGCGGCGTCGAAAACCACGAGCAGTCGGCCGCCATTGTCGACGTAGTGCTGGAGCCCCGCGACGAATTCCGGCGGAGCTTTTTGAGCGAGCCCGTCGGGCAGCACGAGGCCGGCAAAGCGGCGGCCCTGATCACGCCAGTCGGACATCACCTCATCGGCGGTGACGATGCGCCCCGGCAGGCCCTGCTCGCGGGCTGCCCTCAACCACATCCCGGCCGCCACCGAATTCTGCTCGGCGGCAGCGACGACGATGCCAATTTCGATCGGCAGATCTGGCTTGTCGGCGGAGGATCGGGACGGGCTCGGCGCGAGCGTCATGGCGGCCAGGGCAAGCGCCAGAGCCGCCATGCGAATGAGAAAATTCATGGCTTGCCGTGCCAGCGAGCCCGGGGAACGAACCGGTGGACGAAAGCCCCCGGCCTGGCGCGACGGTTGCCGCTTTCGGGCAAGTCACCGGCTCGACCGCCATTCAACCGAACTTTGCGCATGATCCCCCGCCAGAACTCTTGGTACTTATTTTGTCGTCTGCGGCGCCGGTTGTACAGGCACAGGCGGGTGGCCGACATCCGCCGCCCACAGCGCCAACAGCCGATCCCGTTAAACTGATCGGCTGCAGCACAACGCACCGCGCGCGCCCCATGTCGCAAAGCCGCGTTAAAAACTATATAATTATTTCAATATCTTATGGCGACACTGGGAACCTGGCTTGCCAGCCGTCCGGCGCCACCGCCGGCGTCAGGCAGGTCGCGGCGCCGCGGGACCAGAGAGCCTGCAGCGCGGCGGAGAATGGATTCACTGCCGACTTCGCAGGGTCGTGGAACGCGCGTCGTCAAATGGCGCCAGTCATCGAGCGCTGGAATTAAGCGTCGCGCGATCGAACCCGCGGTACCCGGCGCTCTCGATCAGCACGATGATCCTTCCCTGCAGGTTGAAGTCGCCCCAAGCGCGGCAAGCCCGAGCAGCAGATTGGAGAACTTCGCCGCGGCGCCGTCCGTCAGGACTAAATCATGATCGAGCTGCGGAGCGGCAACCGAGAGATTGATCCGGTCGAACTATCGATCGGGAGCGCGACAGCAGGCAGATGCCATCCCCCAGCGCAGCCCGCCGACGTGCGGGCCGACGGCAGTTCTGTCGCTTCGATGGGTCTCCGGCTCGCCCGGAGTGATAGACGTCATGGCAGGACGCCCGCTATCCCGGATCTGGAAGCGGCAAACCACCTGCCGCCGGCGGCGCATCACCAGACACCAGCCCGATGTTGACCCTCTGAATTCGTTGCGCCGGGCCTGCGACAATCCTGATGCCGATGCTGCCATCGGACGGATAGCCGAAGCTTTGAGCATAACTGCTGTTGGCGTGAGATCGTGCCACGTGGGCGCATACGGCGCCGCAGAGGCCAAGAGCCACCGCGGCGAAAATTGCTGTAACCTTGTTTGCCATGGTGATTTCAAATCGAAATGCGCATCATTGTTCCTGGTCGATGCGGGGGCCCTCCGAAAGGAGGAGAACAAACACAGCCCTGAGCACGGGTTACATCGGCGTCCGCGGTGCGCCCGCCGCGGCCGTCGGCTTCACCGCCGGGACCGCTGATACACTGCTGCATTTTCACTCACCAGGATGAGGCCGTTGATCAAAGCAAGATGCGAGAAAGGCCTGCGGAATTTTCCAGGTCGCGCCGTCCGGAGGCATCGTATTGCTCGGCTGGACTGCCGCGCTTCGATGCGGGCGTGCCACCTTTCACCGCGGTTTGGATTTTGGCGATGTTGCGACGTCAGGCGCCGCCTATTTGTGATGATCTCGTGCGAGATCCCCGACCTGCCAGTAAGGCGCGATGTCGAAATGTGCATAGAGGTCCGCAAGATCCTGCTTGCGAACGTACCGGACCAGATTCTGCCTGTCTGCAGGGACGGTAGGGACGTTTCGAAGGAGCCGCTCGCTCACGGTCAAACGCTCATCGCCGGATTCGTGGCGCGCCCACGTCAGCACCTCGACCGGCACGGCGATCGACTTGGGATGCCCGAGAAACTTCTCTCGCCGCACCAGAAGATACGCGATGTCGCCGCGCGCGGTATCGATGACGACCTGGTCGACGTAACCGATCACGCTGCCGTTCTCGGTGTAGATTTCGGCCGACTTCAATCCGGATGCCGACGCGGTCCAGGGCGACCTCAACGCCGAGACGATCGCATCTTGATTCACGGTCAAGCTGCCGGCAGCGACGTCACCTCGATTCCGGGACTGCTGGTCGGTTCCCGTCTGAGCGCCGGTGGCGGAGGTGCCTTGTACGCCGCTTTCATCGGGCGAGCCTGACGGCTCCTGCCGCGCGTCCGGATACTTCCCGGTCGCGATGGCGGCCTGCGGGAGTTTCGGCCCTGGCGCCTGGTCCTGCGCGTGATGGGCCTCGCTGAACAAGGGTTGCCGATCGTTCGAACCCGGTTCTGCGGGTCCACGATCTGGCCCCGCGGCACCTGCGGCATCCGGTTGCGGAAGACCCAGCTGATTGGGATCACCGGGGCCGAGATAGCCGTAGCCGTAGGGATCCATCCCGCGCGGATAGCCCCAATAACCATAAATCCTGGTTTGCCAGTTCGGCGCGACCAGCTGATAGACGAGGCTGCGGTCGATCAGCGGCGCGTGCCGCAGTTCGTCACCTGTCACCCTGACACTGATAATTCTTGCGCCAGGTCCCAGATCGATCAGCGACCAGGGCACGGCAACCAGGTGACCGCCCAGATCGAAGTTTGGGCTTCCCTCGATCAGGACATATTGGATTTTTCCGCTTCGGTCGTCGATGATGAGTGACTCGATACGGCCTGCGTCATTTCCGCTTCTGTCAATGATGAACCTTCCGACGATGTTCATGGCGGGAACCACGGCTATCTCATCCTCTTGGCCGGCATACCCGCCGTCCCCGTTCGAGCTGTCAGGCTGCCTCGCGTTGATGATCGACGGAGCCAGCGCGACAGATAAGACGCCCACTATTGCCGCCGACATCACGATCCTTCTCATAACCGTCTCCATCTCCACCCAACGAAAATCGAAGATGACAGCCTGGCAGCGGACCCGACTGCCCGGCACCCGCGACGCCCAGGTTTTCGCTGCAGCCGCAACAAGCCGGGTTCAACAGCTGTTACAGTTCCCAGACGCTGCATGGGGGCACCCCCCAAAGACGCAACGATGCTGGGAAACACGAGCGCGAAAACCGGTGCGGGGAGCGACTCGATGCCACTGAGTCCGCAGGCTCGCCTGAAAGGCTGGCCGACCTGGGCACGGATCAGCCAGGCCGGCCGGCTTTTCTGCGATGTCGTCGTGTCCACACGACTGATCACAAATCGGAGGCCGGATTTCCGTTCCAAACCATTTCCCGATCCGCTGGCGGGCGACCGTTCCGCTCGCAGGTCGTCGCGCACACCGGCAATTCCCCGCTCCGGTCATGCAATTTTGTTCGACACAAATTATTAAACTCGTTTTTTCAGTCGGGGCCCGAACAGACAATCCCCGGGTGGTGATGAAATTGTTCGATCCGTGTGCCGGGGGGAAGGCCGGCGCCCGGCTGCAGCCAGGGAGTATCTGGATGAGAAGAGTTCCGCGCCCGGCGACATATTTGAGCATCGATGAACTGCGCCAGATCGCCGCCTCGCAATTTGCGGAAGCGGCCAATCTTCCACCGGGGCCGACACGACAGCAACTCCTCAAGAAAGCCCACAGCTTCCAGACGCTCGCCGATATGAAGGCATGGCTATCCAGTGACTTGCGGCCGCCGAGCTAGAAATGGGTGCCGGGCAAGTCGGCGCATCGGCGCGCCATCCAGTGGACCGATGGCCTCATGAACCATAGTAGAAGAGCCCGCTGCATTCGCCTGCGAACCCCACCGGTGAACGCAACAAGGCCCTGATGAGGCCTGTATTCGCTCGGCATGCCCTGAAGTCGCATTGGGGCGTTCGATGGCCGGGTACCGGCTGCGCGTTGCCGGGCTGCGGGGCGTTACTCGCCGGCCGTCGTGGAGGCTGCCTTCGACGACGTGGTGGATGGATGGGCGGGTTCGGCGGCGCCCACCGCGGGACCGTTCGGCTCCGGAAGATTTTCAGCGCGCTGCAGGTGTTTCTGCAGAATAGCAACGCTCGATCGCGCCATAGCTTTCAGATCGGGATTTGAACCGCTCTGTGCGAAATTCTCGAACAGCGTGATCGCGGCCTCGTGGCCCTCGATCTGGCCGGCCCGGAAGTTTCGTTCGAAGCCGGCACCTTGCTCCGACTTCAGCTGCTGAAGCTTCTCCCGGTGGAGTGCGTCCAGGCTGGTCGGCAGCTGAACGTTCTGCATCGTGGCGACCTCCGACTTCAGGTCGTTGTTCATTCTGGTATGATCCGTGACGATCATCTTGGCGTAATTCCTGTAAGATCCATCGGCAGCCTTCTCCTCGGCGAGCTTCCCGGCATCGATTTCATATAGGTTCGTCATGGCAGCCTGCTTGACAAACTCCTGAACCGACGGACTTGCGGTAAGGGCCGCACCTGGCGCCGGATTTTGCGCGGAGGCCGGAACAGCGGCGACGGCAAGCGCTGCCGCCGCCATGGCGAGATATCTCATGATGTACTCCTCTCTTCGCGTTTCGCGGATCGTCCAGCCGGCTTCGCCCATAATGGCGATCCCTTCATTCCGTTCCTTGCACGGAGCTCTCCCGCAACACCACTTGCGCGGCGAATTGACGCCAGGTCTCGGATCCGTTGCGCTGTCGCCATTCGGCTTCCGAGGTCGGCACGCGCTGCGTCGGTGTCGCTCGGGGGGCAGCACAAGCCCTTCTCGCCAGCGGCGCAACGAAGCCTTGAAATCAAGCACCTTGAAAAGAATAACGGCGCCGAGACGACCGTAGCGCGGCGGAGGCGGAGAACGGATGCTAACCTCGCAGGGCCATGGAACCCGCGGCGTCAAGCACCAGCTCGTTCAGATCTCCGTGGCGCTGCGGCCTGACAGAGACAATCCGGCAGACCGCCCGATCGGGCGAAGACGGACTTTCGACCAGCATGGTTTGGTATCCGACGGCATTCCTATCGATGTTTTTGATGTCGACGGAACCCAGCCTCAGCTGTTTGGCATTTCGGAAGAATCGGCATCGGATCCTGGCGCTGCGGATCGGAAGCAGGCCATGGTTGCGGATGCCCAGGGCCTGACTGATGGTGCCGTCCCGATAGCCGAGCCACCCGACCATCAGCTCTGCCCTTTGCTGCGCTGCCGCAGCACTGCCGGCAACCGCGAGCAGTTCGACGACGATGGTTGCAACCGCAATTGTCTTCATCGCGAACCCTGCCCGGCTTGAACCTGGGCGGATCGCACGAGCATGCCTCGAAACTCTCATTGATTTTGTCGCGCAGGACGGTCGGGCGAGGGAAGCAAGGCGTCCCTCGCCTCGACTGCGGGACTATTTGCTGTTTTGCGTGCTCGATTTTGAACTCGAGGTCGATGAGCCGGTCGTGGAACCCGATCCGGAGGTGCTTCCGTTCATCGCTTCGAACACCGACATGCCGTGCGGGCCGATCGTCATCAGCACGGGATCGCCATCTTTTGACTTGGCTTGCACGACAAATGACTCGGCGACGATCTTCACGTCGGTAAACCCGGCCGATTGCAAGTCCTGCTGGATCTTCTGGGCGGCCATCAGATTGCGCCCGGAACCTGAGCTGGACTGCGCGGTCGTCTGATTTTGGGTGCTTGAGGATTGTGCAAAAGCCGAAGTGGTGAGAAGTGCGAGGACCGCGGCTCCCGCGAGAAAGCTCTTCATTGATTTTCTCCTTGTGTGAGGGATGGCGCACGACCGCAACCCTTTCCGGGGTGAAAACACTCGTGCGGATCACGCTGACATGCGCAACCGGGAGGGCAATAAGAACTGCCGGGCGCGGTTCCCGGAAAAGCCCGGCCGACCGAGATATTTTTCCTCCGGCGCCGCTGATGATTTGCGCGAGATGAAAGCCTTGAAATATGGCCGTCGTTCCGGCGTCACACGGTTGCGGAGACGCCTGCGCCCCGCCCGGTTCCGTGAATTGCTCGGAACAGGAGCCCGGGATCTCGAGCACGGGTTGCGGTTGGAGCCGGCGCCTGTCGCGCCGCGGTCCGTCCGTCGAGCGCGGCGTCGGTGGCAGGATTCCTGACCCGCGGGTTTCGCCTTGCTGGAAACTTCACTTGCTTCCGAACGCAGCCGCCTCAGCCCGCCAGCACTTTGTCGATGGTGATCGGAAAATCGCGGACGCGCTTGCCGGTGGCGTGGAAGATGGCGTTGCCGACGGCGGCCGCCGTACCCACGATGCCGA
>Ga0182016_10005725_pt1 | contig 13272 bp, 9 predicted proteins | sample 712S2MmetaG_FD_120491 | JGI IMG/M metagenome (GOLD analysis project Ga0182016, IMG submission 120491) | Permafrost microbial communities from Stordalen Mire, Sweden - 712S2M metaG | ecosystem: Environmental > Terrestrial > Soil > Wetlands > Permafrost | place: Sweden: Stordalen | collected...
ATTTTCCTCAAGACCGCCACGAACGATTCGCCGTTCACCAGCCAGATTCCGGCGGGAAAAATTCTCCGCGTGCCCATCGCCCACGGCGAAGGCTGCTATTTTGCCGACGAAGAAACGCTCGCGAAGCTCAAGGCCAACAACCAGATCTTGTGGCAATACTGCGACGTCAGCGGAAACCTGACCGACACCGCGAATCCCAACGGCGCGGTGCTGAACATCGCCGGCATCTGCAATGAAAAGCGCAACGTGGCCGGCCTGATGCCGCATCCCGAACGCGCTTGCGAACCGCTGCTCGGCAGCGACGACGGCAAATGGATTTTCGAAAGCATCTTCGCCGCGTTGAAAAACAAAACCGTCGCGGCGGCATAAAATTTATGCCACTTGCATTAGCAGCCATGCAGCAAGAAACCCCAGAGCAGCGAGCCCATCGTATTGAATACATCAATCAACGGTGGAAACAGCTTTACGAACTCGAAAAAGAGTGGGCTGAGAAAGCAGTTAAATACTTGCTCGCGACAAATTCTGGCGGCGCTGTTGCAGTATTAAGTTTTTTGGGTGCTTCTGCTAAAGCTCGCTCTTTAACTGGACCGGCTGTTGCTCTTAGCTTGTTTCTTTTAGGAGTGGTTCTTGTGGCTGTATTCCACGCGTATCAGTATCATCGGATGAGCAATCTTTTTCTCGGCTGGAAAAAAGATTCTGAAAATTATTTTGCATGCAAAATAAATTGGGATCTGCTGACTGAAGAGGACGAGAAAAGAACAAAGACTAGTCTTTTTGCATATGCATTGTGTTACGGAGCGTTTTTGAGTTTTATTGTTGGTTGCATTTGTGGAGCTATAACTATTTTTCAATGACCGAACCCGTCATCACCCCAGAGTTGGTTGCCAAGCACAACCTCACGCCGGAAGAATACGCCCACGCCGTGGAAATCCTCGGCCGCACGCCGAGCTACACCGAGCTCGGTATCTTTTCCGTGATGTGGAGCGAGCATTGCAGCTACAAAAACACCAAGCCGCTGCTCAAGACTTTCCCCACCAAGTCGCCGAAAATCCTCGTCGGCGCGGGCGAAGAAAACGCCGGCATCATTGACATCGGCGACGGCATCGCCATCGCGTTCAAGATCGAGTCGCACAACCATCCGAGCGCGGTCGAGCCGTTTCAGGGCGCGACCACCGGCGTCGGCGGCATCGTGCGCGACATCTTCACGATGGGCGCGCGGCCCGTTTGCGCGGTGAACTCGCTGCGCTTCGGGCCAATTACTGCGGACGGCAACGGTAGTGGGATAGGCGTCTCGCCTGTCCAGTCGGACGCACAAAATTCATCCGGCGCAAATGATTCTGCGAATGCCTCACTGGACAGGCGGGACGCCTGTCCCACTACCAAGGCGGAACTCGCAAACAACCGCCGCCTCTTCGCCGGTGTCGTCAGCGGCATCGCGCATTACGGGAATTGCTTCGGCATCCCGACCGTCGCGGGCGAGGTGTATTTCGATAAGACGTATCAGGGCAATCCGCTCGTGAACGCGTTCTGCCTCGGCGTGCTGCGCCACGAACAGATCACGCGCGGCGCGGCCAAGGGCGTGGGCAATCCTGTGTTTTACGTCGGCCCGGCGACGGGTCGCGACGGTCTCGCAGGTGCGGCGTTTGCGTCGCAGGATTTGACCGAGGAATCTTCCGAGCAACAGCGCGGCGCGGTGCAGGTCGGCGATCCGTTCATGGAAAAACTCGTATGCGAAGCCTGCCTCGAATTGCTTGCCACCGGTTGCGTCGCGGGCATGCAAGACATGGGCGCGGCGGGTTTGACCTGTTCCACCTGCGAAATGGCGGCGCGCGCCGGCACGGGCATCGAGATCGAACTCGACAAAGTCCCGCAACGCGCGCCGAACATGAGCAGTTACGAGATCATGCTTTCGGAATCGCAGGAACGCATGCTCATTGTCGTCCACAAGGGACGCGAAGAGGAAGTGAAGCGCATTTTCGACAAATGGGATCTGCCGTGGTCCGAGATCGGCATCATCACCGACACCGGCCACATGAAGGTGCGCCACGGCGGCAAACTCGTCGTGGATATTCCCGCGCGGAAGATCGCGGACGAATCGCCGGTGTATCAGCGCGAAGCCGTTGAGCCGGCATATCTGAAAGACGTCCGCGCGTTCCGTCTCGACGGCATCGCCGACACCACAACGCCCGCTGATGATTTGAAAAAGCTGCTCGCGTGGCCGAGCATCGCGTCCAAAAACTGGGTCTATCGCCAATACGATCATCAAGTGCGCGACGGCTCGGTCGTCCTGCCCGGCAGCGACGCGGCGGTCATTCGCATCAAGACGGATTCGTTGCCCGTGATGAGCGCGGAACTCGCCGCGAAAGTCGGCGACCCGAAAGTTTCCGAGAAATTGATCGCCATGACCGTGGACTGCAACGGCGGCTACGTTTATCTCGATCCCTACGAAGGCGCGAAAGCCGCCGTCGCCGAAGCGTGCCGCAATCTCGCGTGCTCCGGCGCTTTGCCGCTCGGCGCGACCGACAATCTCAACATGCCCAGCCCGCTCAAGCCCGAGCTGTTCTGGCAGATCAAGGAATCTGTGCGCGGCCTGGCCGAAGGTTGCAAGGCTTTCAATGCGCCGGTCACCGGCGGCAATTGTTCGCTCTACAATCAAAATCCCGCCGGCCCGATTGACCCGACGCCCACGATTTCAGTCGTCGGCCTCATCGAAAAGCTGGAGCACGTCACCACGCAATGGTTCAAGGACGAGGGGGACGCCATCATCCTGCTCGGCGACGCGGTGGACCAGGCCGACCCGATTTTCGGCCTCGGCGGCAGCGCGTATCTGCAAGTGATTCACGGCAAGAAGAACGGTTCGCCGCCGCGTTGCGATCTGGAAGTCGCGAAGACGCTGCACACCACGCTCATCGGCCTGATCCAATCCGGCCTCGTGAAGAGCGCGCACGATTGCAGCGAAGGCGGCCTCGCCGTCGCGCTCGCGGAAAGCTGCATCAGCCAGCTCATCGCCCGCGAAATGCCGCGCCTCATCGGCGCGACGATTGATCTGAGCGCGGTGAAAGACGTCCGCCTCGACGCCTTGCTCTTCGGCGAAACGCAATCGCGCGTGGTCATCAGTTGCAAAGCGCTTGATGCTGTGAAAGTGGTAGAACGCGCCAAGCTCATGGGCATTCCGGCGGTGCAGATCGGCAAAGTCGGCGGCGACAAGCTGACGGTGAAAACCACCAGCGGCGAATTCTCCGCCCCGCTCACCGAACTGCACGACGCGTGGTGGAACAGCATCGCCCGCGCGATGGCTTAAAATGAAATGTCCCCGCTGACGCATCTCGTCGGAAGCTGGCTGGTCGCTGTCGCAACCACCACCAACCCGCGAGATCGCAAGCTGGTGACGTGGGCCGGAGTTTTGCCGGACGCCGATGGACTGGGTGTAATTCCTGACGTGGTTGGTTCATGGATATCAGGCAAAGAATGCACGTTTTATTATTACAAAACGTATCATCATTTGCTGATGCATGGCTGGCCGGCAGCAATTTTGGTTTCAATTACGTTTGCACTTTATGCCCAGCAGCGACCGCGGGTCTTGCTGCTCTGCTTGCTCACCTTTCATTTGCACTTGCTGTGCGATCTCATCGGCTCGCGCGGCCCGACACCAGGTGATTTGTGGCCGATATGCTATTCCGAGCCGGTGTTTCGCCATCCCATCTGGTTTTGGAAACACCAATGGAAACTGGACGGCTGGCAAAACCAGAGCGTTTTCATTGTGATTTTTCTGACCTCGCTCTGGGTGGCGACAAAGAAAGGCTTTTCGTTTGTCGAGGTGGTCAGTTCTCGGGCAGATAAGATTTTTGTCGGTGTGCTTCAAAAATGGCGCAGCCAAACGTTAAACCGTAAAGATTCACGCGCTCCTTAAATTCATCGGCAAAGTTCATCGTGGTCAGGATACAAGACCAGCGCGCTATCGGCTCAATTGCTCGGCTTGAATCGGTTGAGAATTTCATGCTTCGGAACCGCGTTTTTCTTCAGCGCTTCCTGGCGTTCGGTTACACCCTGGCCGTAGGTCGTGGGCGGATTGGGATTGCGGTAGAGGACGCCGGTGTAAAGCTTGGTGCCGTATTCACGCGCCAGTTCGGTGGCTTTTGCCCGGTCGGAAGTGTCGTGGCCCATCGCTTCCAAACTCTGCATATTTGTTTTGTGCGCCTTGAGCTGCTGATCTTCCATGCCGTAAGTGACACAGGGCGACTGGACGTTGATGAACGCGAAGCCGGGGAAACGGATGCCTTCCTCGATGATCTTGGCGAGGCCGGTCATGTCGGCCGGCGTGCCTTGCGCCACGAACGATGCGCCGTAGCCCATGACATAGAGCAGGGGATTCACCGGGTCTTCGAGGCTGCCGAAGCTGGACGTGACGGTCTTGCGCCCGCGTTGCGAGGTGGGCGAGAGCTGGCCTTTGGTGAGGCCGTAAATCTGGTTGTCCATCACGATGTAGGTGATGTCAATGTTGCGCCGGATGACGTGCGCGACGTGGCCGCCGCCGATGGAGAAACCGTCGCCGTCGCCGCTGGCCACGAGCACGAGGAGTTCCGGGTTAGCGAGCTTGATGCCTTGGGCAATTGGTAGGGAACGTCCATGCACCGTGTTAAATCCGTAAGCGGTGGTGTAGCCGGGAATGCGGCTGGAACAGCCGATGCCGGAGACGAAGGCGATTTCATGCGGCGGTCGGGCGATGTTCGCCAGCGCGCGGGTGATGGCGGTGACGACGCCAAAATCGCCGCAGCCGGGGCACCAGATGGGCTTGAGGTCGCTTTTGAAATCGCCGGGGACAAATTTGGTCACCGAAATCGGTTTCGCAGGAGCTTCGAGAGTAGTCATGATAAATTTTCTTTTTTGAAGGATTTCGCCAGGTCAGTCTTCGATGGCTTCAGGTTGTTGCTGGCCGCTTTGGATGGCGACGACCATTTCGCGCAGCCGTTCGAGCACTTCGGACGGCAGAATCGGATTTGAGCCGCTCTTGGCAAACGCCTTGACGTGCGCCGGCAAGTCCACATGCATCCGCACGATGCGGTAGAGCTGCGCCTGATGAGATTGCTCAATGAACAGGCCGCGCTGGACGGACGCGAAGAAGTCCTGATAGACCGTTTCGGCCACCGGATAAAGCAGCTTGGGCACGAGCAGTTTCACCTGCAATCCCTCCGCCTGGGCCAGCCGCAACGCTTCGCGCGCCACGCCGGCCACGCTGCCCCAGCTCACCATGCCGATGGGCGCTTCCGGGTCACCTTCCACGGTGAACAAATCGCGGCGGCTCTTCAGCGGATTGAATTTGTTGAACCGCTTTTCGTTCATGCGCGCGTGCAGCTCGCCGCTGGCGGTGGGACGGCCTGATTCACTGTGCTCAATGCCGGCGCAAAGGTAGTTGCCGCCGACCATGCCGGGATGGCTGATCGGGCTGATGCCGGATTCGGTCAGCTTGAAGCGCGCGTAATTCGTGAGTTCCGCCCCGCTGGGATGCCGGCGCTCGATGATCTGGAATTTTGAGGTGTCAATCGGATCAACGGTTTCCTTGCGTTGCGCGATTTCCTGGTCGGACAGCACAATCACCGGCGTCTGATAATATTCGGCGAGATTGAAGGCTTCCACCGTGACTTCAAAAATGTCGCCAACGCTCGTCGGTGCGAGCACGGGCCGCAGGCAATCGCCGTGCGCGGAAAAAGCAGCTTGATACAAATCTGATTGTTCCGCCTTCGTCGGCATGCCCGTGGACGGGCCGCCGCGCTGGACGTTCACACACACAAGCGGTAATTCGGCGATGCTCGCCAGACCGAGCATTTCGGTCTTCAACGACATGCCGGGGCCGGATGTGGCCGTCATCGCCTTTTTCCCGGCGAACGACGCGCCGACAACCGCACCGATGCCGGCGATTTCGTCTTCCGCCTGCAAAACGGTTCCGCCGTATTTCCAAATTTCGCGTTCGAGAAACTGCATGATTTCCGTCGAAGGCGTGATCGGATAGCCACCGAAAAATGTGCAGCCGGCAAAAATCGCGGCCGCCGCGCACATGTCATTTCCATCTGTCAGGAGTTTGGCTGTGCCGCCGGAGGTCGGAGCCGACAGCTTGCGGTCTTCCGGCAGTGGATTGGCGGCGGTGAAATCCAGGCCGGCTTGGAATGCACGGACGTTGCCTTCCACCACGGTGGCACCTTTCTTCGCAAATTTTTTGCGGATGCCCGCCAGCATGCTTTCGCGGCCGATGCCAAACCAGCCCGCGATCAAACCGGCGATGACGATGTTCTTGGCCTTGTCGGTGCCGGCATGTTCCGCAGCCATCGCAGTGATCGGAACGCTGAACACGACCGCCGGTTTCACGCCTGGCAACGGCAGCTTGTCGGGCGCAACGCCGGTGTTACTTTCGTAAATCACAATGGTCGCGGCTTCGACGGGAAGTTCTGCGCCAAATTTGCGAAAATCATCCCAGTTGAGCGCCACCGCCACGTCGAGCGGGCCGTTGGGATTGAGCACCGGCCGGGTCGCCAGCCGCAGCCGGCACGAGGCTTCGCCGCCGCGGATCTGCGAGCCGAAGCTCTTGGTCATGACGCAGTGATAACCTTCCAGCGCGGCCGCCGTGATCAGCGATTCGCCCGCTGAAATCACGCCGTCGCCGCCGGAACCGGCAATGCCTATAATCAAATCTTCACTCATTTATTACCAATGCACCAGATGTTCGGCGCGACCACTAACCTTCTTTTGGCAAATCCTTATCAATTTTAGCAACCCATCCCGGCCGGGAAAATGCCGGGCCGCTGACATGAGCTGGTCGTGCATGATGATTTGTTTGAACACAAACCGGGTCAGGGCGCTCCATTTTTTGGGTTCACGCGGATTAACCGTTGGCAAATGGGCGCGTGGTTCGTAAGCTTTTCGGAAGTTCATGCGTCAATTCAGCAACATTGCGGTCAACGCCTTCATGGAACTCATCCGGCAGCCGATTTTTCTGCTGTTGATGACGGGTTCCGTGGTGTTCGAGATTTTTCTCGCCGTGCCGTATTACTTCGCGTTCGGCGACGAGCCGAAGCTGGTGGAGAACAGCGCGCTGGCGGTGATGTTGTTGTCCGGCCTGTTTGGCGCGGTGTTGAGCGCGTCTTCGTCGCTCGCCCGCGAAATCCGCAGCGGCACGGCGCTGGCCGTCCTGTCCAAGCCGGTGAGCCGCGCGCAGTTTCTGCTGGCGAAATTCGCCGGCCTGGCGGCGGCGCTGCTTATTTTGACCTATGTGAACATGATTGGCGTTTTGATCGCCAGCCGCATGGCGTTCGACGCCTACGGGAAGACGGATTTGCCGGCGGTGGGGATTTTCGCGGCGGCCATCGCCATCGCCTATGTGCTGGCGGGTTTCGGGAATTTTTTCCTGCGGCGGCCGTTCATCAGCAATGCCGTCCTAGGCATGGTGGTCATGACCACGCTGGCGGCGATCGCGATTTTCCAGTTCACCACGCAAATGGAAAGCTTGAGTACGCGCGCGCAGGTGAACTGGAACCTCCTGCCGGCGGGAATTCTGGTTCTGTTCGCGCTGTGGGTGCTCGCGGCGGTGGCGCTGGCGTGTTCGACGCGGTTTGACACGATCCCGACGCTGGCGATCTGTTCGGCGATTTTTCTGGTCGGGCTGATGTCGGATTATTTCTTTGGCCTGCCGGCGTCCAAGGGCAGTTGGTGGGCTTCGACGCTTTACAGCATCGTTCCAAACTGGCAGCTTTTCTGGCTCGGCGACGCACTGGACATGGGCAAAAACACCTTTCAGTGGGGTTATGTCGGCAAGGCGTTCGGCTACATGATGTGTTATGCCGGCGCGGCGCTGGCGGTGGGCGCGGCGCTGTTTGAAGAGCGGGAACTTAGTTAAATGAAAAATTCAAATTTAAAAATGCAAAATGGGAAGCAGTGGTGCGTAAATCGCGCAACCCAATTTTTAATTTTTAATTTTTAATTTTGCATTATTTATTTTTGTGGAACGCAATGTTCAAAAAAACGGTCTGGTGAACCTGGTGGTGATGGTGGTGATTTTCATCGCTGTGTTCTTCGTGACGACGTATGCCCGCTCGCTGACCGGGCAGGCGGCCTCGATCTTTCTCGGTTTGGCGGCGCTGATCGCCTTTGCGAGCTGGTTCCAGATGCGCCTGGAGGAAAATGAACGGCTGGAAAAACTGGAGATTGACGAACTCGCCCGCACCAAGGGCGGCTCCAGCCTTTTTGATGCAAAGGACTCGGAGGTTTTTCCGGCCCGGCGCGCGCGCGAACAGTTCGAGAAATTCTTCGTGCCGGGTTTTGGCGTGCTGCTGCTGCTGCTGGAAGCCGGCGGCGCTTGGCTGCTCTGGCACTGGATCGCCAACACGACCAGCGTGATCGAGCCTGACCGCGCAATGCCGGCGTTGTCGCTGTTCGCCATTTTCGCGCTGCTGCTGTTTCTGCTCGGGCGTTTTTCCGTGACGATGGCGCGGTTGGAAAACCACCGGCTGCTCCGGCCGGGCGCGAGTTTTCTTTTGCTCGGCGCGTATATTTGCTTCGTCACCGCGCTGGCCATCGCCGGTGTCAAAACGGAACTGCCCCGGCTGGATCATTATGTCGCCAAAGCCTTGTGCGGGCTGCTCGGCCTGATGGCGGCGGAAATTTTTATCACGTTGCTGTTGGAAATCTACCGACCGCGCGTGAAGGGGAAAATTTCCCGGCTGGTCTATGACAGCCGCATCGTCGGCATTCTCGCCCAGCCGGAAAGCCTGTTCACCACGGCGGCGCAGACGATTGACTACCAGTTCGGCTTCAATGTTTCCGAGACGTGGTTTTTCCAGCTGCTGAAAAAGAACCTGCTTCTTCTGCTGCTGGCGCAACTCGCGGTGCTGCTGCTGTCCACCTGCGTCGTATTCGTGGACGCCGGCGAACAGGCGGTGTTGGAACGCTTTGGCAAGCCGGTGGCCGGCGGGGTTTTGTCGCCGGGCGCGCATTTCAAGCTGCCATGGCCGGCGGACCGGGTTTATCGCTTCCGCACCGAGCAGATTCAGACATTCGACGTCGGTTATGTGCCGGACGCGCAAAGCGAAAATGCGAACACGATTTTGTGGAGTGTCAGCCATGCGAAGGAGGAAAATTTCCTCGTCGGCAACCTCGAGCCGGTGACGATCAAGAACGAAAACACCGACACCAACGACACGCTGAAGGCGCCGCCGGTGAGTCTCATCACCGTCAGCATTCCGGTGCAGTTTCAGATCAACGACGTGATGGCGTGGGCCTATCACAACGCCGATCCGGCGGGACTGTTGCAGGATCTGGCCACGCGCGCCGTTGTGCATTATCTCGCGGGCGTGGACTTGAATTCCGTCATGTCGCAGGCGCGTCTGGAAGCTGCGCAGACCTTGCGCGATCAAATTCAAACCGCCGCCGACGCGCGCCAGTTGGGCGTGAAGATTCTTTTTGTCGGTTTGCAGGACATTCATCCGCCGGTGAAGGTTGCCAGCGACTATGAAAAAGTTGTCGGCGCGGAACAGTCGAAGCTCGCCGCGATTCTGAACGCGCGCGCCGATGCCATCCGCACGAACGCGCTGGCGGGCGCGCTGGCGTTCACAACCACCAACATCGCTGAAGCAACGCGCCAGCAAAAGGAAGTCACAGCTCTGGCGAGTGCGGCGCTGTTCACCAACCAGATTCCGGCGTTTGCCGCCGCGCCGTCGGTATACCGGCAGCGCGCGTATTTTCAGGCGTTCGCCAGCGCCACCGGCAACGCGCGCAAATACATTTTACTCGTCACCAACACGCAGGACGTGGTGATTTTCAACCTGGAGGACAAGATCCGCGAAGACCTTTTGAATTTGAACGTGAACGAAAAACCTTAACCGCCATGAACCGAAATTTTTTAACCGTCGTCATCGGCGCAGTGCTGATCCTCATTTTCGCGCTGCTGCTGTTTGTCTTTCAAGTGCGCCAGTCCGAGGTCGCCGTGCTCACTACCTTTGGCAAACCCGTGGCGACCTACACGAATGCAGGAGCATATTTCAAAATACCCTGGCCGGTTCAGAAGGTCTACAAGTTTGACCAGCGCGTTCAGAATTTCGAGGACAAATACAGCGAAAATCTCACGGCGGACAGCAATCCTTTACTCACGAGTGTTTATGTCGGCTGGAAGATTTCCGACGCGGCGACGTTTTTCCCGAAATTCGCCGGCGGCTCCGTGCCCGCCGCGCAGCGGATGCTCGAAAGCATGTTGCGCAGTGCCAAGAGCGCGGTCATCGGCCAGCACACGCTGTCCGAGTTTGTGAACGCCGATCCGAAGGAGCTTCAGTTCAACGCGATTGAAGCGGAAATACAGAAGTCGGTTGAAGCGCAGTTGCAGACGAACAATTGCGGCATCCAGCTCGAATTTCTCGGTTTCAAAAAACTCGGCCTGCCGGAAAGTGTGACGCAGGCGGTGTTCGAGCGCATGACCGCCGAACGGCAGGTGCTCATCAGCCGCGCGAAATTTGAGGGCGAGGCCGAGGCGCAGAAAATCAAGTCTGCTGCCGACCGGCAGGCGTCCGAGGTCGTCAACAACGCCGTGGCCGACGCCACGCGTATCCGCGGCGAAGGCGAGGCCGAGGCCGCCAAGGTGCTGCCGGTGTTCCAGCAGAATCCCGAGCTGGCGAATTTCCTCCTACGGATTGACGCGCTCCAGCAGTCGCTCAACCAGCGCTCGACGTTGATCTTCGATGAGCGCACGCCGCCGTTTGATTTGTTCACCGGCATTCCGGCCAGTTCCAGCCATTGACCATGAGTGACGAGCATCATCATCACGATCACGCGCACGAACCGGTCGCGCCGGTGACGGCGGAAGACGCCGGTTCACAGGCGCTCGCCGAGGCGCTGGGCAGCAGCTTTGCGATTGTCAAAATCGTCATGGGAGTGATGATTTTCGCTTTTTTCTGCTCCGGCTTTTTTCAGGTCGGCCCGCAGGAAAAGGCGGTGATTCTCCGTTTCGGTAAGCCGGTCGGCGAAGGGTCGAAGGCGTTGCTGACGGCGGGACTGCACTGGTCGCTGCCATATCCGATTGACGAAGTCGTGAAAATTCCCATCACCGAGCAGCAAATTGTCCAATCCACCGTCGGCTGGTATCTGACCACGCCGGAGCAGGAATTGAGCGGCGAAGAGCCGCCCGCCGGGCAATCACTGAACCCGGCAATTGACGGCTACGTCATCACGGCGGACCGCAACATCATCCACACCCGCGCGACATTGCGCTATCACATTGACGACCCGATCCATTATGTGTTCGACTTCGTGGCCGCCTCGAACACGGTGCAGAACGCGCTGGATAACGCGCTCCTATTCACCGCCGCGAAGTTCAACGTGGACGACATCCTCACGCGCGACCAGGCCGGTTTTCATGACGCCGTGCTTCAACGCGTCGGTGACCTGGTGGAGAAGGCGCAACTCGGCATTGTTATTGACCAGTGCGACGTGAAGAGCATTGCGCCGCGCCAGTTGCAGAACGTGTTTTCGCTGGTCACCACCTCGCGAGAAAACCGCCAAAAGGCGTTGCTTGACGCGCATAGCCACGAAAACCAGGTCTTGAGCCAGTCCGGTGCGCAGGCCACGTCCATCACCAACGCCGCCGCAGTCGCCAGCGCCAACTACGTCAAATCCATCACGTCCGAGGCGAAGCGCTTCGGCGACCTGCTGCCGAAATATGAGCAAAACCCGAATTTGTTTGTGCAGATGACCTTTGTGTCGGCGGTGGAGCAGGCGTTCACAAACGTGGGTGATATTTGGCTTGAACCAACAGCCGGCGGTGGAACAAGCATTGAAAATAGGCTACAGTTGAACCGCGAGCCGCAGCAGCCGAAACCGGCGGCGACGCCGTGATTCGTAAATCGGCAATCGTAAATCGTAAATTTGTATGCAAGTCACGTCACTTTTAAGCCAGCACGAACATGAGCACGGCCCGGAGTGCGGCTGCGGCCATGACCACGAACATTCCGTGGTGCATCTATGGCAGACCATCACCGGCGTCGTCTTTGTCCTCAACGCCTACGTCGTGGACTGGCTGTTTCAGTCGGGCAGCACCGTCGCCAGCGCCAGCGCCATGATCGGCGCAATCATCCTCGGCTATCCCATCATTGTCACCGCCGTGAAGGATTTGCGGCGCGGCCGTTTGAGCATCAACGAACTCGTCGCCATCGCCGTGCTCGCCGCGTTCGCGTCGGAAGATTACAAGACCGCCGGCATCGTCGCCTTCTTCATGCTCACCGGCGAAATCATCGAAACCCGCACCGCCGAGGGCGCGCGCGACTCGATTGAATCTTTGATTAAATTAACTCCGACAAAAGCGCGGCGTATCAAGAAAGACGGCAGCGAAGAAGAAGTCGCCGCGAGCGAACTCGCCGTCGGCGATGTCATCCGCATCCGGCCCGGCGACAACGTCGCGGCGGACGGCCTCATCGTGAACGGCCAGGGATCGTTCAATCAGGCCACCATCACCGGCGAATCGTTGCCCGCCGACAAAAAATCCGGCGATGAAGTTTTTGCCGGCACGCAAAATCTTACCGGCGTTCTGGAAATCAAAGTCACCCGCGCCGGCACCGACACGACGCTCGGCCGCGTCCGTGAGCTGATCATCGCGGCGGAGCAGACCAAGCTGCCGATCCAGAAAATCGTGGATCAATACATGGGGTTTTACACGCCCCTGGTGCTGGTCATCGGCGCGCTCGTTTGGGCGTTCACGCACGACTTGAGCCGCGTCATCGCGGTGTTCGTCGTGTCGTGCCCGTGCGCGTTCATTCTCGCCACGCCGACCGCGATGGTCGCCGCGCTGTCCGCCGCCGCGCGTCTGGGCATTTTGATCAAGAACGTCGCCGATATCGAACTCGCCGCGAAAATCAACGCGTTCGTCTTCGACAAGACCGGCACGCTCACGACCGGCCAGCTTGCCGTCAGCCGGCTCATGCCGATTGGTGAAACCAAGCCCGCCGAACTGCTGCGCTTCGCCGCCTCTGCCGAAAAATACAGCAACCATCCGACTGCGAAGGCGCTCGCCAAACTCGCGGGCGAAGCCGGCGTGCCGCTGGCCGAGCCGAAGGATTTCGCCGAAACCGCCGGTCGCGGCGTGAAGGCGCACATTGACGATGCTGCCGTTTTGGTCGGCCGCGCGCAATGGCTCAAGGACAATGGTGTTCACGAGGATTTTCTTAAATCGGTTGACCTAAACGAGGCGGAGGGCTGGAGCCTGATTTTTGTTGCGCGCGACAATCATTGCATCGGCTGGGTTGG
>Ga0182016_10005729_pt1 | contig 13265 bp, 10 predicted proteins | sample 712S2MmetaG_FD_120491 | JGI IMG/M metagenome (GOLD analysis project Ga0182016, IMG submission 120491) | Permafrost microbial communities from Stordalen Mire, Sweden - 712S2M metaG | ecosystem: Environmental > Terrestrial > Soil > Wetlands > Permafrost | place: Sweden: Stordalen | collected...
AAATCTTGACGCAGTCAGTTGTTCATGTATTGTGTACCTAGACAAGTTTCCTTCAACTCAGCATATTGAATCGGGAGCCCGATCAGCGGATGGCCGCGATCGAGGAGATGGCATGGACAGCGGGAATCGACCGGCTGAGGCGGGACGCGGGAGTAAGTCATTTTCGGTATGGTTCGGCAAAATCCTCGGTCCGATGCCTGGGCTGAAGGAGATCAACCTGGCCTGCTGGGTTTTGGCAGGAGCCATATTCCTTACGCGATTTTGCATTCCAGTCTGGATTCAGTTCAAAGCCGGAATAATTTCAATCCCCCTGCAGCCGAATGACTTCGTCTATTTCTATGGAATCGGTCATATTGTGAAGGACTATCCAGCCGCAAGTCTCTACGATTACGGCCTGCAACAAAAGACATTCAACGCGATTTACTCCGCTCCCAGCTATGTTTACGGGCCCAGCCCATATCCGCCATTCGTGGGCCTGTTCTTCAGTCTCTTTGCGCGGGTTTCATTTCGCGTGGCTTTCTTCCTCTGGGCTGCCTGCTCGCTGATTCTCTACATGGTGGGGATTACCGCCGCTGCGAGAGGCGCCTGGTCCGGCGATAGGATTAAAGTCTCGTTGATCCTCTGCCTGTCTTTGGCGTTCTATCCGTTTTTCTGGGGCATCTTCGTGAATGGTCAACTGAGCGCCATCGCAGTTTGTTCGGTGGGGATTGCCATTTATCTGGAGAGGCATTCCAGACTGATGCTGAGCGGTTTGGCGCTCTCAATGCTGGCGTATAAGCCGACACTGCTGCTGCTGTTTGTTCCCATGCTGCTGCTGACGCGCAGATTTCGCACGCTGGCCGGGTTCATGACCGGCATCGCGGCCCTCGCATTGGTGTCAACGGGTTTCGGTGGAATCCAGATCTGGCAAGTCTACTCGCGGTTCCTCGCCTTGTTCGGCCGAGTGGCCGGCCTTGAGGGCCAAAGGACTGTTCAACTCTGGAAGTTCATCGACATCGGCTCATGCCTGCAGGCGGTTGACGGCGGCCGGTCCGGGTTGGGTGTGGCCTTGATGATCCCCGTAGTCACGATCATTGCGGGAGGGCTTGCCGTGCTGCTGTGGAAGTCTGCCAGAGGCGGCGGACCCCAACAAACTCTGGCCTGGGCTGCAACACTTACCTGGACCCTGCTCTTGAATGTCTATGTCCCGATGTATGACTCCATCCTGGTTGCGGTCGCCGTGGTACTGACTCTCGGCGCGGTGAAGGAAATGCATTGGAGCGCTGGCACGCGCTGGACAGCGTTCGTGTCCTTCTTGATTTTTGCGGCATCGTGGGTGACTCTTCCGATCGCGATGAAGCATGGAATTCAATTGCTGTCGCTCGCGCTGGCGGTTCTTGGATTTGCGCAGCTCTATCTTCTGTATCGAATGAACCGAGCACCAGCGATGCTGGAGGCTCGGTGACAGGTAGCGGAGCGAACTCCGCGCCGCGCTTGAGCATGGAGAAGAAACGCACCAGTGTCCATACAGCAGGGTAGAATGTCGTTCATGGCAAGCGGAGCGGGGATTCCCGCAGCGAAGGCAAACCCCGATATTGTTGAAATGGCGATCGCCCTGGTAAGCGGGCTGGCGCTTGCGTTGGTCTCGATATTTATTTGCGCTGCGCCGCTGACAAACCACATTTCAGGGGCGCGCGATTTTGTTGTGTATTGGGCGACCGGCCAGCAGCTTGTTCATCACGCCAATCCCTTTGACGCAGAGGCCATGACGCGGATCGAGCATGGCGCGGGGCTTCCCGATGCATACACAGTGGGCTTCATGCGCAACCCGCCGTGGAGCCTGCCACTCGCCATGCCGTTGGGGTTCCTGCCGCTGCGCCTGGCGACGCTGCTTTGGTCCCTCGTTCTGCTCGGCTGCCTGCTGTACTCGGTGCATTTGCTCTGGATTATGCATGGACGGCCCGCAAACCAGTTGCACTGGCTTGGGCTTTCGTTCGGACCGGCGCTTCTGTGCCTGATGATGGGCCAGACTTCCCTTTTTCCCCTCCTGGGGTTCGTGCTGTTTCTGCGACTGCATCGCGCGCGTCCCTTTCTGGCCGGCGCCTCGCTTTGGCTGTGCATGCTGAAGCCTCACCTGTTTCTGCCCTTCGGCGTTGTCCTGCTGGCGTGGATCGTTGTGACCAGGAGCTACAAGCTGCTGGCAGGTACCGTCGTTGCCATGGCCGCGAGTTGCGCGCTCGTCTATTGCATTGACCCAATGGCATTCAGCCAATACATGCATATGATCCGCACGGTGGGAGTCGAGGCGGAATTCATTCCCTGCCTCAGTATTGTGCTGCGGTTCTGGATCAGCGAGAAGACGATGTGGATTCAGTACGTGGCGCCGGCTTTGGCCTGCTCGTGGGCGCTGATCTATTACTGGCGCCGCCGCCACCGCTGGGACTGGTTGAATGAGGGCGGGATGCTGATGGTGGTTTCGATCTTCGCGGCGCCGTATTGTTTTCTTTACGACCAGGGGCTGGTCATACCCGGCTTGCTCGATGGCGCATATCGTACACGGTCCCGCACGCTGCTGGTGATTCTCGCGCTTTCCAGTATCGTGGTGGAGGCTGAATTGATCTGCGGCGTCAAGATACACTCGGCCCAGTTTCTTTGGACCGCGGCAGCCTGGCTGGCGTGGTATCTGCTCGCAATCGGATTCAAGAAAACAAGCGCGGAGGAGCCTGAAAAGCACGCGGCAGTTACTGCCCCGGTGCTTCCATAGCAGCCGGCCGCCTGCCCGCATTGGACCATCCCGCGACCTTCGTCTAGAGTGTTAGAAATGCATAACTCCCGCAGCGGAATCAGCTCGCTTATCCGGTTGGATTCTATACGGGCCAAACGACCGGAGCAGCTTTCTCGCGTGCGAGCCGGCGGCCGATTGAACAGCCGCAGCGGCATCGGAAGAAAGCAGAGAGGATCGTGATGACAAAAGCGCGGCTCGACGGTCTTTATCTGCTGCTTTTGGGAGGCATGATTTTTCTCATGCTTGGCGCCATTCTTGAAAGGGGTAACCCGGCGCCGATGTCGGATTTCAAGGCAATCTATTACGGGGCGCGCTGCGTTCTTCAACATAGCAATCCTTACCAGGATGGAGAAATCCTCCGCATGTATGAGGCCGACGGAGGGCAATTCCCATCGGACCCGATCCTTGCCCGATCGGCGCGCAGGGCAATCGTCGTCTGTATCAATCTGCCGACTGCGCTTTTCCTTGTTGCTCCCCTTGCCATTCTGTCGTGGGGCCACGCCTATGTGGTGTGGATGATCCTCATGGCTGGAAGCCTGATGTTTGCCGCGTTCCTGATGTGGGACCTCGGGGCCGACTATGCGCCGGCGGTCGCAGGCGTCTTGATCGCGTTTGTTCTGGCCAACAGCGAAGTACTGGTGATTATCGGCAACGCGGCGGGAATTGTGATCAGCCTTTGCCTGATTGCCGTCTGGTGCTTCATCAAGAATCGTTTTGTTGCGGTCGGCGTGGTGTGCCTCGCAATCAGCCTGGCCTTCAAGCCTCATGACGGGGGACTCGTCTGGCTTTATTTCCTGCTGGCTGGAGGCGCATACCGAAAGAGTGCGCTCAAATCTCTCGGACTCGCCGCGGTCCTGAGCCTGCTGGCCGTTCTGTGGGTGTCGCAGGTAGCGCCGCATTGGATGCAGGAACTGCACTCCAATCTGGCTGCAACCTCGGCGCGCGGCGATTTGAACGACCCTGGACCCTCATCGATGGGCGCTCATACCCTTGGCATGGTGATCAGCCTGCAAACGGTCGTCAGCCTTTTCAGAGACGATGCGAGCTTCTACAACCCAGTGTCTTACCTGATCGGCGGAGCGCCGATCCTGGTTTGGATTGTGGTCACGCTGCGGTCGCGCTTCTCGCCGGAGAGAGCCTGGCTGGCGCTCGCGGCAATCGCAGCGATCTCCATGCTGCCTGTCTATCATCGGATTTACGATTCCAAGCTTCTGCTGCTCACGGTTCCCGCTTGCGCCATGCTGTGGTCTGAAGGCCGCATGCTTGGGCGGCTCGCGCTCCTGGTGAATGCCGCGGCATTCGTGCTTACCGGAGATCTTCCCTGGGCGCTTGTCTTCGGCGTGATCAGCCACCTGCGCCCGACCACGCCGTGGCTGTCAGGGTGGGTGCTGACGGCCATCGTGGTGTTCCCTGCCCCAACCATACTGCTGATCATGAGTGCTTTCTATCTGTGGGTTTATGCATCGCGCAGGGAGGCTAAAGATGAAAAAGGCCAGGCTTGACGGTCTGTATCTTTTCTTGCTGGGAAGCCTGGTGCTTGTATTGCTGGGCTCTGTGCTATCGAATGGCTCCTCCGTCGCAATGGTCGATTTCAGAGTCGTCTACTATCCCGCGCGGTGCCTCATTCAACATTGCGATCCGTATAACGAAAGCGCGGTCCTTCAGGTAGCTGGCGCAGAGGGGGGGACGCGACCGGGAGATGTAACTCACGCTAACCACTTCGCACGTTATCTGTATTTGCCGACCGCATTCTTTCTCACGGTTCCCTTCGCGATGCTGCCATGGGGTCTGGCACACACGTTGTGGATGGGACTCATCGCGGGCGGACTGATTCTTGCCGCTTTTCTCATGTGGGATCTCGGGGCTGACTCGTCGCCGGTGGTCTGTGGGGCACTTATTGGTTTTTTTCTCGCCAACTGCGAGTTACTGATTGTTCTTGGCAATATGGCCGGCGTTGCGATCGGTCTTTGCGTTGTTGCCGTCTGGTGCTTTCTTCGAGAGCGATATGTGGCGGCCGGCATATTCTGCCTTGCGATCAGCCTGGCAATCAAGCCGCACGATTCGGGCCTGGTCTGGCTTTACTTCTTATTGGCAGGCGGAATCTACCGGACACGCGCACTGCAAACCCTCATGGTGACAGTCGCCCTGAGTCTGCCCGGGTTACTGTGGACATGGGTGATATCGCCCCATTGGATCGAGGAGCTTCACTCCAATATCCTGGCATTTGCGGAACGCGGCGGACTCACCGACCCCGGACAAGCTTCAGCGGGCTGGCACGGCCTGGGCATGATGATTAATCTGCAAACGGTGGTGAGCGCCTTCTGGAACGACCCAGGCATCTACAATCCAGTCACCTACCTGATCTGTGCACCGCCCATCCTGGTATGGGCATTCGTCACTCTGAAAACTCGATCGTCGCAGGCACGGGCGGCGCTGGCGCTCGCGTCCATTGCAGCTCTCTCCATGCTGCCTATCTATCATCATCAATATGACGCCAAGCTCTTGCTTCTCACGGTTCCCGCCTGCGCCCTGCTGTGGGCTGAACGAGGCATTGCCGGCTGGCTCGCACTTCTTCTGAACGCAGCGGCATTCGTTTTGATCGGGGATATTTCGTGGTTAGCGATTCTCGGCGCCATCAACAAGTTGTTTCCGCCGGGGAATGGATTTGGCGGGCAGATACTGATCAATGTGCAGATCTTCTCTGCCCCACTGATCCTTTTGATCATGGGAGTTTTCTATCTGTGGGTCTATGTGTCACGGAGTTTCGCTTCCGATTCACCGCCAGAGCGGAGCCAAGCGACGAGCTAGGGCCGGATGATCAATCGGTCTTCACAATCTATTCGGCTCGAGTCTCCATGCCCGCTGAGCCCTCATTCGGCAACGGGACAGGCGAGAACTCAAGTGCATCGCCGCATTCGGTGTGAGTATTGCGAATGGTGCCGGCGGGAAGCTCCAGGATGGAGTGCGCGGACAGGCAGGCAGAGAGCCGCCAGGCGGGCACGGCGCTCCTGAGCTTCCTGATTTGCTTCTTGCGGTCCAGATAGACAAGGTCGATGGGAAACCGCATGAAGAAAGTGTGCACGGACTCGCACGGGATGATCCACAGACCCTCTCCAGGAGCGAGATGCTTGCGCCCCAGCAGGCCTTTGTTGCGTTTTTCGCCGCTATCGGCCACCTCCATGCATGTAGCAAGAATAGTGTGGCGCGTGAGATTGGAAACTCGCAGGCGAACTTCCGGGGGAATGTTGCGGCGCCGAGAAAGGCGATCACGCACTGCCGTTCTTATCCTGGTAAGCGGATTCATCCGGTTGCCTCGAAACCTCTCGCCTGTCTCGAACGGAAATCTCAGGCGGGTATCATTTCTAGCTTGAGACACTTTGAAGGGCGCAGACAACGCGCCCTTCAAGAGATAGCCGAGAATTCCAGGTTTTTGCCTGTACAGCAGCCCTGCTGCCTGTTAAGACAGCCGGAATGCTTATGCCTACTGCGGCGGAGCGCTCGACGCGGCACTGGCCCCGCTGCCCGATGAGGCGCCAAAGGTTCCAGAACCACTTTCAATGATCAACGGCCTCTCGGGTCTCATGCTGTCAATCAGCTTCTCGACGGGAAGGGATGGCGGTGCGGGCGCCGGGGTGTTAGCGGCGGTCTTCGCGTCAGGATTGTTCATTGGGATGCCGGAGTTAGGCGGCAGGAACTTTCCTGGGTACTTTGGCTCGGGCAGGGTTGCCCCGGCTTCGATGGGCGTCACGATCTCCGGCGTCACAATCACGATCAGCTCAGTGCTGACCTTGGTTTTCTGCATCGATTGGAAAAACTTGCCCAGGATCGGAATATCTCCCAGGAAAGGGATTTTCATGAAGGTTTCGTTGTCGGTGTCGTCCAGCAGTCCGCCGATAGCAAAACTTTGACCATCTGCCAATTCGACCTCGGTGTTCACCCTCCGGGTGTCTATGCCGGGCACATCGAATCCCGATATCTCGATGCCATTGGTGAAGTCAAGTGTGCTGACTTCCGGGGCTACCTGAAGCCGGATGGTTCCGCGGGGAGTAATGGTCGGAATGAAATTGAGCCGAACGCCATACTCCTTGAACTGGATGGTAACTGCTCCGCCGACCGCGGAAGAAGAGCCCTGAACCTGCGGATACGGATACTCTCCGCCGGCCAGGAAGCTGGCTTCCTTGCCGTTCGCGGCAATGATATTGGGCTGCGCAAGAACTTCAGCCAACTGTCTCTGCTCAAGGGCCTGCAAGGTCGCGCCGAGATTCAGGCCGGGCAAGAACGCAAACAGATTCAACTGATTCGAAATGGTCGGCGCCACCGCCGAAGTACCTCCTGTGGGAAGGTTAAGCCCTGGCGGCGAGAATTGGCCGGTGGTGACTGCGCCGATCGTGTTTCCGAACCCGCTGCTGAACAGGTTGATGCCCAATTGAGTCTCTTTGGTGCGGTCGACGCTTTCAAAGCGAACCTTGAGCAGGATTTGCGGGTCTGCCGGTGGCACATCGACGTTGAGCAGGTTGACAACTTTTCCGCCCGTGGAGGCAATCTTTTCCGCGCGCGCGGAGTTATTGAGATTCTTGACCGTGCCGCGCAGGAAGATGATGCCGTTGTCGGAGGTGACCTTGAGAGCTTGTCCGGGGAGCTCGGCTCTAAGTTCGCGGCGAATGCCTTCGAGGCTGTCGTCCAATCCAGTCGTACTCGCCCGCACCGTCACATTGAAGAACTGACGGCCACCCTTGACATCCCAGATAATGAGGCTGGTTTCTCCAGCAGTCTTGCCGGTTACCATGACCTCGGTCGGGTTGAGCGCTTGAACTTCGGCCACCTCAGCCAGCCCAAGTGCTACGCGGGCGATCGGCTGAGCGGTATCCACCAGTACCATTTTTCCAACGGCAACTGAAAGCTCATTCGCCGAGTCCTGAAGGGAAGCTCCTGCCTGAGCCGCCGGCGCCAGTGCCGGAGAAGTTTGAGCCTGCAGGCCCGACACAGCGCAGAGGAAAACACACAATGCGCTGAGAGAAGCGATGTTGATTCCAGCTTTCGATCTCACTGCGTTCCCCCGGGAGTACCGAATTTTGCTTCACTCCGTTTGTTACCGTTAATGACTTCGATTGAAAAGGCCGGGGGGGCTTTCACGACCTTTGGCTTTGCCGCGACTTTCACGACCTTGGGCGGCGCCTGGCCCGCAAAGAGGTTGACCATGGCGGTACCGGGAACCTGGTTGATCGTGGTATCGAGCGGGTTCCGCAACACAAGCTGGATTTTTGTCTGGTTGCTCGCCAGGCTCAGCGTTTCGGCCTGCTCCGGCGTCACGAGCAGGTTAACGACTTGAACCGGATGCGGTTTGCCCTCGGCGTCCTTTTGAATATCCTGACCGGCCGACAAAACCTGAATGTTTTGCAGCAGCGTCTGGGTCAATGTGCCGGTTTCCTGGTTGCGAGCCTGATCTCCCGGGGGATTGCCCGAGATGAGAACGTCCACGCGCATTCCCGGAGTGACGAAGCCGGCCACGCCCACGACATCGTCGACCTTGACTGCGGTCGCTCGCATCCCCTGAGGAATGGTGGCTGCCAATCCACCGCCTGAACCAACCGCGGCAAGGCGGTTTTCGTTAATCGGCTCGCCCGCATAGATGTCGGAGATCACGCCCCGGCCAATCGCATTTTCCGGCCGAAGCAGAACGCCCTTGGGCAGCGCTCCGTTGATCTCGATGGTGGACAGGTTAGCCGCAGTGAGAACCGCTCCGAGTTTGATGTCGGTGGCAGCCGCAACCACTTTCGTGGAGGGCACCGGTTTGGCCTGGTTCAATTGCTTGCCCACGAGCCGCCATACGAGGAAGCCGCATGCCGAGGCAATCACGAAAGCCAGGAGGAGAATCGTAAGTAGTCTTCGGTTCATAGAAAGCCTGTTTGAACTGGTAACCTGGCCAGTTCATCCTTGCTGGCCCTTGGGTCGATTGCAAGACCCATGAGTCGAGTTTAGGTTCCGCGCTGGACCCTGAGGGTAGCGTAAACAGAGAGTCAAGCAAGGGCTAGCGTGTGACCAGTGTACACTTTTTTCCTTACTGTCCACACAAATAAGTCACGAAGGCTGAATCAAATGCAAGAGGTATCAAGAGAGCTATGAGCACCCAGACCTAACGAGCGCAAAACAAGATTACTTATTGATTACTAACGGGGGATGGAGCTTCATTCATGCCGTCTTTGCAGAGTGTGTATAGAATGGGATCACTATCCATTTTCCAGACGATTCCGCATAGGGAGTTCAGCCGATCATGAGGTCTTCCCAAACGATCACGCTGTTTTCGGAACGACCCGAGCTGGGCCGGAAGTCGCCTTCGTTTGCTGTATCGATTCTGGTGCACGGAGCGGTTATCGCTCTGGTAGCGTATGGCCTCCTGCACCCGCCGCCATTGAGGAATCGCATACTCGACGAGCGATTGACCGTACGCAACCTGGAGCTGCATTTGCCCGAGCCGGCGAGGCAGCATCCAGCCAGCGGCTCAGACTCTCCCAGCCCTTATCCCAACGCGAAGAAGATTCCCGAGGGTGTGAGTTCCGCCCAACAGGAAGCAGTGCTGCGGCAGGCCACGGAAGCACCGGTTGCACACCAGACATTACTGCAGCCGAAACTCAAGAACCTTCTGAAACTCCCGCAGGATATTCCGCTTCCGACCGTCGTACTCTGGTCGCCCGAGCAATTACCGGTAAAGAGCATCATTCCGCCCCCACCGGTAAAGCTAACTGCCGCTCAGGTTCTTGCTTCACCCGTACTACCCAATCGAGAGGCGAGGCTGGCTGACGTTCGTATCTCGGCCACCGATCTGTCTCAGCAGAAGATTCCCATTCTACCCAGCACAACATCTCCGGTGGTTGTGAAGGGACCGGAGCTTCCGCAAGCGGTGCCAACCACCAGCTCGGTGTCATCGGCGCAACCGACTCCTACCGCGGTGGTATCTATCTCCGATGTGCGCATGACGGAAGGGAAAGTTATCCTTCCACCGGCGAACGCAAGCTCCTCCGATTCCGCTCCTGGAATGCTGATGCAGGGACAGGGAAATGCCTCCGCGCGCACTAACATCAGCACCAGCCCGAACGGCAGCGGTGGAACAATGACAGTGGGGACGGGGACAGGCAATGCGAAAGGCGCGACAGCTCCCGCCGGAGCCGCAGCCAATGGAACGGGCGCAAAGATCTGGCCAACTCCCGGCAACGGAACTGGAAACGGGAACGACACGGGGACCGCGAAGGAGTCAGATACGGATGAAGGCCCGGCAGCGCGGCCCGCAACTACGCATATTACTCTGCCCAGGACCGGCCAGTTTAGTTCGGTGGTAGTGGGAGTTTCGCTGGAGGATAAGTATCCCGAGACTGCGAGGTTATGGGGCGGCAGGATGGCCTACACGGTTTACCTGCATGTAGGTCTTGCCAAGAGCTGGATCTTCCAGTACTCGCTTCCCCGCTCCGACGATGCGGCATCGGGGGGTAACACGGCGCACCTGGAGGCGCCGTGGGCCTATAACATTGTGCGGCCTAACATTGCTTCAGAAGACTTGAATGCCGATGCACTTATCATTCATGGCTTTGTGAATACGGACGGCCGTTTCGAGCAACTTAAAATCGTCTTCCCGCCGGAGTTTCCCCAGTCTAGATTCGTGCTGGATTCGCTGGCTCAGTGGGAGTTTCGGGCCGCGCTACAAGGTGGCCAGCCGAAGCGGGTCGAAGTGATGCTGATTATTCCTGACATCGAGTAACAAAAAAACCGGCGGGCTCGATGAACAAGCCCGCCGGTTGCGATGCCTTGAGTTATGCCGGAGTCTACGTGGCAGTGTTGGGAATCAACCGCGGCTTGGTAAAGCTGGCCGCGATTGCCGAGAAGATGTCGGCTATCTGAGTTTCCGGATTCGACGCCGACTGGCAACTGGTACTGACTCCGGAACCGCTTTGAAGATAGTCGGAGTAGAAAGTGCTCGAGCCGGTGGCAATAGAGGAGGCAATATTCTCCATCGTGATGCACGGCGTAAGCGCCGAAGCCGACGAGAAAGATGCGTTCAGAGGCACAAGGAGGTTAGACCCTGTGGCCGTCATCGTGACATCGGTAAAGTCGTCGGCGTGGCTTCCGGAGCCGCATCCCGACTGCTCCGAGCCATAGGCGACCGCGTAGACCGTGGTTCCCGCCTTTGTGGCGGCCTGGGCAGCCAGAATTGCCTGCTGGCATTCATCGAAGAAGTCAGGATACAGACCGGAGACCGACCCGGTGGCTTCCGAGGTTGGGGTCGTGTAATGGGCAGCTACATATGCGCTCGTGTTCGGAGTGCTTTTCAACGTGTCGTACCCGGTTGGATATCCCGTGCCGGTCACAATTGTGGACTTCGTGGAAGTGTTGGCCGACGGCGTCTGCGAGAGAGAACCCTGCGGAAAATAAATCCACTGGGTGTTCGCCTGTCCGTCGCTGAGCAGGATGATCGCGTTCTGCGAGTTCGTATTGCCGGGCACGGCTTGCTCGGCGAGCAATGCCGACTGCGCCGCATAGAGTACGGCCGCGTAGTAGGTGATGCCCTCGCCGACGTTCACGGTGTTGACGATGGAGTTGGAAGTGCCGGTACCCGTAGCGCCGTTCAGAGCAATACCGTTTGGGGAGACGGGCAAGCAGCCGACCGTTCCTCCGTTGCCGCCATTTCCCACCGCCTTCACGATGGACGAACTGGGATTCAGATTCCCCGTGGATGGGGAGTTGGCTTGGTAGTAGTCGCTCACAAAGCCATTGGCGTCCGCATCGCTCGCTCCGTATGTGACCTCATAGCTCGCAGACCATTTGGTCCCGTTTGGATAGGCGTATGTGAGCGGTGTGTAGCCCGTGACTCCGGGAGTTGGAAGGGTCAGCACCTGATACGGCAAAGGCTCAATATAGGTTGTGCCGCTGCAAGCGTTGGCCACCGGGAGATCCGTCGTGATGATGTTGGGGAATGTCCAAAGGCTGACGTGGAAGTTTGCGTCCGCGTTGGTGCAGGTGGTCTGGCCAAATTGGCACGGGTTGATGGATCCCAGCAGCGTCTGAATTCCCTGCAGCGCGCACTGGAATTCCGTGGGGCTGCCGGTACAGTTGGAGTCGGTGGTGGACATCGACCCCGAAGCATCTTCAATGATGGCTACATTCCAATTATTCGCAACGCTATTCATCGTCGCCGTCGCCTCGGCTTTGACTGTCAGCGTAGGAACGCCGAAGAACCTCATGAAGAATGTGTTGATGGTGTTCGTCTGGTAGGCGTGGACAGCGTTTTTGGGCGAACTGGTTCCGCAGGTTTCACCATTCGGCTCGAGCAGGTTCAGGCAAACCGGCGTGATGACGGTCGCGACAGTGCCCGTTTCCCGCAGCGTGCTGCTGGAGTTCGTTTCTCCGGCCGAGGCACTATACTGGTTTCCGTAAGCGGTTGCGTCGCCGCTTCCTGAAGACAAGTACACCTCGCCAGCCGCGGCCAGGGCCGCCGCATTGGCGGTGTTCTGAAGGTTTGCGTGATCGGCATAGGCCAGGCCGCCGTCAATAACGAGGCCGGCCATGGCAACCAAAGAGAGAAATCCCAAAACGACCCAGATAAGCACCTGCCCGCTCTGGTTATTGAGGAACTTTTCGGTAAAGGACGACTTAGAAATCATTTTCATTGCGTTGACCTCGATGGTTTTGCGTTAGTACTCAAACTCCGATTCAGTACTCCAACTCCGATACTGTTGCCGCAAGCTGGCAGGTTGGTGCAAAGTTTCTTCCGTAAACACCGATAGTGCAAGGATAGGTCGCGGAAACCGAGACGGATTTCCCCGAGCTCGCACCATACGTGGTCCCCAAGTCTGTGGCGCAGGCGGTTTCTCCTTTTGTAGAAGCTGTCCCATTGACCGTGACCGTCAGGCCGGCGCCCAAGTTTGTTGCGTTGAAGTTCGGCGCCGCTGCCTTCAGCGCCCCATACGCTGTGGCACAAGGATCTGTAGTGGACCCGCGGCTGACCGCGACCAACTGCGCCGCCGACCCCACGGCACTTTGCAGTGTCATTTCATTGATGTACGCGATTCCGAATGTGAAAATGCCCGTGAGCAGAATCAGCAACAACGGGAGCGCAATGGCGATCTCAACCAGTGCCTGCCCCTCGTTGCGGGAGCGAAGGAAAGCGCCGACCCTGGCCACTCGCGACCGGGTCTGGACACGCACACCTTTGGAGTCCGCGGGAGGCTTACCCCCTTGAGCGGAGATCCTGGCTTGTCGCCCAAAACCATTTCGTGCAGACATATTGTTCCCCTTCATCTACTGTTCACTGAATAGTCCGACTCCACAATCCCTCGTTAGCGTCAAATTGACCCGCCAATCGTAATGACACCATATTACCATAGATTGATATTGTGGTTACTTTTGGTACAAACTCTCGAGAATGTGGGAGATTCAGCCCTTTTTCAGAAGTCTCAGGAACCTTTCCAGCTCTTTTCTGTTGACCCCGTCAACGAGAGCGTTTCTTCCCTGC
>Ga0182016_10005730_pt1 | contig 13264 bp, 12 predicted proteins | sample 712S2MmetaG_FD_120491 | JGI IMG/M metagenome (GOLD analysis project Ga0182016, IMG submission 120491) | Permafrost microbial communities from Stordalen Mire, Sweden - 712S2M metaG | ecosystem: Environmental > Terrestrial > Soil > Wetlands > Permafrost | place: Sweden: Stordalen | collected...
GATCAGTGGCGCACGGTGGTGGTGATGATGCTGGCGTGCATGGTGGTTTGGTTGAGCTCGTCGCGGCCGAGGATTGATGTCGCGCGGGTTCGAAACTCCACCGTTGTTTGAATGCGGGTCATTCGTCGATCCTGACGTGAGTTGCCCGGAACACCAGATAGCGGCTCGCAACGAAATTTATTCCGGTCCCGACCACGATACCTATCAGTGCCGCCGCCTGCGGCGCCAGACCCGGGAGATAGTTCAACACGACGAGCGTCAGGCAATAGTTGACGACCGCGGCAGCCGACGACGCTGCAACGAAGTGGATGTACTGCCTAAGCCAAGATCTGTGCCGAGCGAACGAAAAGCTGAATCGCCGGTTCAACACGAAATTGAAGGTCATGGCAATGAATATGGCCAGCGCGACCGCAACCCGAATATCGGTGCCGGCCATCAGCAGGAGCGTCAAAGCCGCCAGATTGACGAGCGTCCCCATCGCTCCCACCAGCAGAAACTGCATCAGCTGCGTCCAAATCCCGTACTTGAAAATGTAAAGACGCCGCAAGTGCTGCAGATACAGAAGCTGCTGTGCAAACGTCAGCTTGCTTTCGCCGAATTGCCGGTTCTGAAAATTAATGGGCACCTCGACCACGCGCTCGCAGCCGCACTTCACGATGAGTTCGAGCGCTATCTTGTACCCAGTGGGGTTGAAGTCGTGACCGTGCTCGAATGTCGATTTCGCAACGGCAAAGAATCCCGACATCGGGTCACGAACAGGGGTCAGGGGTCGCGCCAACAGCGTCGCGACTCGGCTGTTGAGCCAGCGCAGAAACCCCCAATCGTCGGCCGTGGTCCCGCCTTGCACGTACCGAGAGCCGAGTACGAAGTCGGCGCCCTCGCTCAACTTCAGCAGCATCACGGGCAGGGTTTCCGGTGGATGGCTCAAATCGGCGTCCATGCATATCAACACATCACCTCGTGCCGACCGCAAGCCGTCCAACACGGCCTGACTCAGCCCACGATTCTGGGTGCGAACGATCATACGAACCCATGGTTCCGGTCGCGCGCCGATCAATTCGACCGATCCGTCGCGGCTGTCGTCGTCCATGATCAGCATATCCAGGTCCAAATCGTGATCTTCCCGGACTTTGGCGACTCGGTCGATCAGATGAGGCAGGCTGTCGAATTCCCGGTAGGTGGGAACGACGATCGTGACGGTAGGTTTCTGTATCGACACTTTGTTTATCCGGATCTTGGGGCCGAGACGCGACCTCCGGGGAGTATAGGCAATTCCCGTGCCTTAAATGGCTGAATTGACAAGGCGCCCATTTTAATCAGGCTACCGAAAAGCGGGATCCGTATACTAGCCCGGTGTCACCTCTTTGCGCGCAGTTTCGACGGCGGGAGCGGGATGATCGAGATTAAAGTCTATACAAGGGCGACCAAAGCCCTTGACGGGATGGTCAGACAAGTGACGTGGATCACAAAACTGCAGATCGGGTCGATTGTCCGGTCGTGGCTCTTCGGTGCGCTAATCGTATCTGTCGCTTCCCTAGTTGCGGCGCCAGACGCTCTTGCCCAATCGACGTTCTTGCCCTACGCCAGCACGCAATTCGAGCACAACAACAACATCTTCTACCTTCCCAGTTCCCAAGCCACCTACGCTGCGGGCGGAATCGACCAGTTCGGGGACTCGAGTCTGAAGACGATTGGTGGCGCCGAAGAAGACTACTATTGGGGTCGACAGCGCTTCTACGCAACGGCCGAAGGGCGCTACATCGACTACGACCATTACACCTATCTGAACCACTCCGAGTATTTGTTGAGGCTAGGTCTCGATTGGAAGCTGCTCACCGCCTTCGACGGAACATTTCTCGGATCCTTAGAACGCTACATGGCGCCTTTCGCGAACCGTAATACTTTCACGGCGCTTTCTGTGGATCTCGATCGAAGCACCAGCGCAAAGTTCAATACGAGGCTCTCGCCAGAGTGGCTGCTGGTGACCAGTGTCTATTATCATGACCTCGACGCACCCATCGAGGATTATCCGAACTACGGCCTCACCGAGACCACCGCCCGCGCCGTTCTGCAGTATCTCGGCGTGGCGAACCTCACTTTTGGAATCGCGGCCGAATACCTGGACGGCCGCTATCGGAACGCGCCGATTGAAGGTACTTACAATCAGACCAGCGTGGGTTTGACGATGGCATACGCGGTCACCAAGCTATCCTCCTTCAAAGGGGTCGTGGGTTACACTGAGCGCCAACAGGGCCAGAATCAGGGTACCGTTTCAGCCGTGACCGGTGAGATCGGCTACACGAGGGCGCTTACCGGCAAGACATCTTTTACGCTGGACTACCTTCGCGCCGTCAACAGCTACGTGGCAGCCGGTGGTTCGGAGCTCGATTCGACCCTGTCCCTGCGCGCGAGTCACCAGCTCACCTACAAGATCGGAATCGCCGCCGGCATTCAGCAGATGCGGTCAGATTTCCAGGGGCAAACAATTCCCGGCTCGAATACGGTGGGTCGCCGGGATCGAACACCCCAGGCCGACCTCAGAATCACCTACGACGTGCGCCGCTGGCTGATGATTCAGCCCTACGTGACGTACCAGCGACGAACTTCCAACGTCGAGTTAGACGGGTTTTCGAGCAACATCGTTGGCATCAAGATTCAGGCCAAAATGCAACCGCCCCCCCCGACTCGATAGGCAGCGGATAATGCCCCGCACGCCGTTAGCACCGACCCCCATCTAGAAACCAAGCAGCGGTCTTCTGCAGACCCTCCTCGAGAGGGGTCCAATTCATGCCAAGGATGCGTTCCGCGCTGCTGACGCTCATGGCGATACGATGGCGGCAGTGCTCCAGCAACCACGGTCGGATGGGCGGTGGAAACGCCATTCCGCGTAGCCAGCTCAAGCGGCCTGCCAGCTCCAGGAGTTTCAGCGGAGGTGCGATCACCGTCTGCTCGATTTTGAGACGACGCTGCGATATGCGCCGCAGCGGCAGCGCTCCCAGCATCCTCGCATAGATCTCGAAATAGTCGTTCCACGTGTGAACATCGGGCGAACCCAGGTTCAAGGTTTGACCTTCGGCATTTTGAGTGTGCAGAGCCCGCACGGCGGCTGAGGCGACGTCATCGACATACACGAGATTGCAATATCCCTCACCGGCTGCGCCCAAATCCCCCAACCGGTGGGCACACAAGAGTCGCGCGATCCGATCGCTCCACCAGGGACTGCCAGGCCCGTAGACGATCCCTGGTCGGAGCGTGACCACGGATCCCAATTCGGCAGCGAGCTTCTCGGTTGTCAGCTTGGCGGCGGAATAAGCTCCCAGATCACCCCGGGGCGGAACCCGCTCGTCGACCTGACCCTCGATCGACCCATACGCCAGAAGGCTGCTGAAGTGCACAATTTTGGGCATGGGCTTGAATTGCGCCGCGGCGTCGAAAAGCACCCGGGTTGCGGTGACGATGGTGTCGGGATCGCCGGCGATACAATTGACCACGCCGTGGATCCCGACCAAGGCGCGGCGCACCGACTCCGGATCGGTTGCATCGAAAGTTTGCGTCTCGACCGGCCCCTGCGGTTGCCTCGCCCGCCCGGCGGCCACTGGCGTGAATTGCGGGCACCGGGATAGCTGCGACACGACCCGTCGACCTATGAATCCGCGAGCCCCCAGCACCAGGACACGCCCGGTCACGCCGAGCATTCCAAACCATTCAAATGCGCACTCAAGCGCAGCGCCAGCGCCACGATGGTGAGAGTCGGATTGGCTTGACTCGATGTCGGGAATACCGCTGAACCGGCGATATATAGATTCTCCACGTCATGGAGGCGACAATTCGCATCCACGACGCTCGAGCGCCGATCACTTCCCATCCGGGTCGTGCCAATGTGATGTCCGCCGTAAGCCCCGTATCGGGTCATCTCGGCCTCGACAAGAGCCGGTTCGTATTCGACTCTGCCAACTCCACTCGCGGCGAAGGCCGCGGCAAGAATCTCGAGTGAACGTGCAACCGTGCGCACATCAGCGGGCGTGTAGCGCCAATCGATCTTGACCCTCGGAACCCCCAGCGCGTCCAGCTCCTTGTCGAGGAATATTCGGCTGTCGGCGGAAGGGTATTGCTCGGCATGGAAGTCGATGCTGTAGAGATTCGCTTTCGAGTTGATGATGATCGAGGGGAATTTGCGCTCGGCAAGCATGCGGTCGCGCAGCATATGCCACGCAAAGCCGCTGGCTTCGAATGGACCTGCGAGCACATTCCTGCAGTGCCGCATCCAGTCCAGCAGGGACCCGTCGTCGGTCCCGTGCAGTCGCTGCCGGTATTCATAAGGGATCAGCGGCTTCGACAGGTACAGCAGGGACAGGATGGCGCTGCGATGGGCGGGATCCGTAATACGAGGATGATGCAGCCTCGCGATAAAATTGCCGATACCTTCACGACGCTGTGCAGTCTCCTCGAGCGCAAAGCGCTGACGGCAGTACACCCCATCGGGGGACATCCTATACCCCCTGAACACAGCGCTCGTCGGACAGGTGAACTTAATGGCGCCGATCGTGCCGGCCACGTGGCACATATAATAGCGGCCAACCACGTCGTTTCCGTTCCCGATGCCACTCGGGTGGCGCTCGCGATTGGCAAGAAGGATCCGCGGCGTCTCGATTCCGCCCGTCGCAAGGACGTAACGTCCAGCGCGTGCACTGAATCGCCGTCCGCCCAGGGTGGTGAACGACACAGCATCGACCCTGGTTCCGCCTTCGTTCAGGGTGATTTGCGTGAGATTCGCGTGCAGAACCAGTTGGACGTTGCGGCTGGTCTCTAGTTTGTGCAGGTAGCGCGTAGCGAAATTCGTCGGACAGCTGAAGCGCTCGAGGCGATGAGTTGAAAAATCCTCGCTTGCGAAGCCTTCGACAACCGGCCAATCTCGACCGAAAGCCGTCTCGGTCGTGTAAGCAAAGGCACCAGCCTCGCAGATTGAGTTGGCTCGTGGATAGTAAGGTTCCAGGTCGGTGTAGGCGATCGGCCACCCGCTGTTTGGAACATAATTGCGCACCTCAAAATCGACCCCATCGAAGGGCATGCATCGCCCTCCCCAAATCGTGGTGGTGCCTCCCAGCCGGCGCTGCCGGTAGCGATCCGGTTGGCCGTGCATTCGCGGGTCAACCACGCTCCCGGCGTAGAGGTTCTGCGTTTCCGGCTCCTCTTCCAGGCCGCCCGATTCCAGAATCAGGACCGAATGTGCCGATTCGGCAAGGGCGAGCGCCATGGTGATACCAGCCGCTCCCGCACCGATGATCACGATATCAGCGCGTAATTCATGCCCCTCGGCGAAATCCGTGGCATCAAACAACATTTGGACCGCATTCTCTGGATATACTAAAGATCGATTATAGGAGGTCGCCGCCGGCCAGCGTCGCGAAAATTCGACTAATTTGAACGAAAGTTCGTATAAATAGTTGATTTCACTCTTGTTGATTTGAGCGTTGAAGCGGGGCGAGCACCGGTGCTTTACGTAATACGTGCCCGATGCAGAGAGCGCTCTGGCAATCTGGTAATTGCATAGGGTCCAGAGCTGGCCCCAAAAAAAAGGGCTTCGGATGTTGCTGGTGACGGGTGCTGCGGGATTCATCGGATCGAATATCGTCGCTGCGCTGAGCGAACGCGATCGGGAGATTGTCGTCTGCGACTGGCTTTGCAGCGATGAGCGCTGGCGCAACCTGGCCAAACATGATGTTGCGGATCTGATCGACCCGGAAGGCCTGCTCCGCTGGCTCAACCAGAAAGGGGGCGGGCTGCAGGGGGTGGTGCACATGGGTGCCATCAGCACCACAACCGAAACGGACGTCAACCTGATCGTTGCGAGAAACATTCGCGCAACGCTCGATCTGCTCGACTGGTGCACTGAGGCTCAGGTGCCGCTCATTTACGCGTCGTCCGCGGCCACCTACGGGGACGGAACGCAGGGATTTGACGACGCTTTTTCGCGCGATTCACTCGCACAGCTCAGACCTCTCAATGCATACGGTTGGAGCAAGCATGTGGTTGATCGAAAGGTCGCGCGTATGGTCGCCGAAGGGGCCAGGTTGCCGCCCCAGTGGGTGGGACTGAAATTCTTCAACGTCTACGGCCCGAACGAATATCACAAGGGCTCGATGCGCAGCGTTATCGCCAAAAATTTTTCCGAGATTCAGCGCGGGACGCCGATGCGGTTGTTTCGCAGCCATAAGAGCGAATACCCGGATGGCGGCCAGAAGCGGGATTTCATCTACGTACGCGACTGCGTCGATGTCATACTGTGGCTGCTGGAGAACCCCAAGGTGTCGGGCCTGTACAATCTGGGCAGCGGCCAGGCGCGGACCTGGCTGGATCTCGCGAACGCGATGTTCGCAGCCCTGGGCCGCCCGGCCAACGTTGAGATCATCGAGATGCCCGTCGAGCTGCAATCCAAGTATCAGTATTTCACGCAGGCAAGAATGGACCGGTTACGGTCGGCCGGGTACGTGCAACCCTTCACATCCCTGGAAGACGGCGTGCGTGATTATGTGAGCCAGTATCTTATGCAGGGCGATCCATACCGCTGATGCGCACGTCCGCGACTGGCGGGCGATACTAAATCCTGGGAGATGATTCATGCTGTCAATCGAGAAACCGCAAACTGTCGACCAGTCCGACGTCGAACAGATTTTCGAGCGAGAATTCGAGCAGCACAGGAACGTCGTCGAGGCTACCGCGAAAGCAGTACGGTTGGAATTCGCCTCGGTCGTTGGGATCATGTACGAGAGTTTGAGATGCGGCGGCAAGCTGCTTTTTTTTGGCAACGGAGGAAGTGCCGCGGATGCGCAGCACCTCGCAGCGGAGCTGGTGATCCGCTATAAAACCGATCGCAAGGCGATCGCGGCCATCGCGCTGACCACGGACAGTTCCACGTTGACCGCCTGTGGAAACGATCTTGGTTTCGACGCCTTGTTCGAGCGGCAGATCGAGGCGCTGGGGCGGGAGGGTGACGTTGCCGTCGGCATCTCGACGTCCGGAAAGAGTCCCAACGTTCTGCGGGGTCTTAGCCAGGCGCGCAAGAGCGGACTGCGCACCGTAGGTTTAACTGGCGGGAGTGGTGGGGAAATGGCGAGCGTTTGCGACTTCACCATCAAGGTTCCGTCGGCCACCACCGCGAGGGTGCAGGAGATGCATATCACCATCGGCCACATGTTGTGCGTCGCTTTGGAAACCCGACTCGGGCTCGTATAGCACATCATGCGTGAGAGTGAACTAATTCAGATACTCGACCGAGCGCACACGATCAGGGTGCTGGTACTCGGCGATATCATGCTCGACCGCTTCGTGTACGGCTCGGTGGCCAGAATTTCGCCCGAGGCGCCGATACCCGTCATGGACGTGGAACGGTCCATGGATTCGGCGGGAGGAGCGGCGAACGTCGCACGAAACTGCGCGGCGATCGGCACCAATACCACCCTCATGGGCGTTGTCGGAGACGACGCCTGGGCTGTCGACCTCAGGAAGCAGATCGAACTCTCCCCGACCATCGAGGCGCAATTGATCGTCGATAGCGAAAGACCGACGACGGTGAAGACCCGATACGTTGCGGACGGCCAGCAGGTATTGCGCGCGGATCGCGAGCTTCGCACGCCACTCGGCGAGGCGGCCACCACGCGGCTTCTCGCCCAACTCGAGCGCTATCTCTCGTCCGCCGATGTCCTGGTGCTATCCGATTACGCGAAGGGCGTGCTTACGGAGCGCATCACCCGCGCAGCGATCGAGGCGGCGCGCCAAGCCAACAAGCCGGTCATCGTCGATCCCAAGTGCAAGGATTTACGCAAATATACGGGGGCAACGATATTGACGCCCAACAGGCTCGAGCTTCAGGCAGCCTGTGGATTCGACTGCGCTACAGAGGAGGCCGTGGAGAAGGCGGCGCGTCCTTTCATCGATGGCAGCGTCTGCACCGCCATGGTGGTGACCCGCGGCAAGGACGGGATGTCGGTCGTGACGAGGAACGCGGGCGCCGTCCATTTGCGCACTGCGGCGAGGCAGGTATTTGATGTTTCAGGAGCGGGCGATACCGTCATCGCCGCCATGTCGCTCGGTATCGCTGCCGGGGCCAATATCGTGTCGGCCGCGACATTGGCGAACTTGGCAGCGGGAATCGTGGTTGGCAAGCTCGGGACGGCCGTGGTCACGGTGTCGGAGTTGATCGAGCAACTGACCCCGCTCAACGCGCGCGCCGCCAATAGCAAGATCTATACGCTGGAGAGCGTCTTGAAAATGGCGCAGGCCTGGCGCGAGCGGGGCGCGAGCATCGCCTTTACCAATGGTTGCTTCGATCTCCTGCATCCCGGCCACATCTCATTGCTGGATCAAGCGAAACGAAGTGCCGACCGATTGATCGTCGGCCTGAATGCGGATGAGTCGATTCGGCGCCTGAAAGGAGCCAGCCGGCCGATTCAAAACGAGATCGCGCGCGCCACGGTGCTCTCCTCCCTCAAGTTCGTCGATGCCGTGGTGATCTTTCAAGAAGACACGCCGATCAATCTGATCCATGCGCTGCAGCCGGACGTGCTCGTCAAAGGTGCCGACTACACGATCGATCGGGTCGTGGGCGGCGACTTCGTCACCAGTCGCGGCGGGAAGGTGCTGCTCGCCGATTTGGTCGAAGGACAGAGCACCACGAGCATGGTGCAGCGCGCCGTGGTTCAATGACATGGTGAGGGCGGCGTCAGCGCCCCCCCGGCTCAGAAAAGGGCAGGTCGTCATTCTGGACCGTGATGGGACGGTGGTGGTGGATCGCCACTATCTCGCGGATCCCGACGGTTTGGAGTTCGAGCCGGGAGCCGCGGAGGGTCTTCGGAAGATGACCGCGATGGGTTGTAGATTGGTAATCGTCACCAACCAATCGGGCATCGCACGAGGTTTTTTCTCACCGGCGCAGCTCGAGAGCATGCACGATCGATTGAGGTCGATGGTCGAATCGGCAGGGTCCTCGCTCGAAGCGATCTACTTTTGTCCCCACGGACCCGGCGAGGGTTGCGACTGTCGTAAACCCAATCTAGGCTTGATGCGTCAGGCGTCCGCGGAGCTCGGCTTCGAAATGCCAGAATCGATTGTGATCGGCGACAAGTTGAGCGACATCGAATTTGGTCTGCGTGCCGGAGCGGTCACGATGCTCGTCGGGGGCGCCGAAACGAGCGGATCGTCCGTGAAGCCCGATCACGTGATTGGTGATCTTACTGAGGCGGCCGATCTCATCGCCGGCGGGGCAGGATCCCGTTGATTCGCCGGGAACCCGATACACATACTCAGTGCTTCTCGCGGTCCGTTCGTACCCACTCCACCGTCTTCGCTTTGAGCCCGAGCAGCAGCCAGATCCTCCAGAGAATGAAGCCAGGCACATGAACGAGCGCCGCAAGGCCTCGGATACCGATGCCACTGAGATACCAGCCGCGCAGTACGTGAATCAGCAAGGCAACCGCGCAGCCGGCTGACCAGAAGAGCCAGAAAGTCGCCGACGGGATGAACAGCTTCAGAAGCAGAGCCGCCATTCCCAGCAACACGATGTTTGAGGCCAGATAGGAGAGCGGGGGAACGAGCAAATCGAAGGCGAGGTCCAGGCAGATGAGGCTCCGATGCTGCCATGCGGCAATCAGCAGTCGCGACGTGCTCGCGCGGACCAGCTGGAAACGGCCTTTTTCCCACCGCTCACGCTGGGAGCGCGCCGTCGTCTCGTTGGAGGCCATGTCCGCGTTGGCATTTGCTTCACCCGCGAACACCACTCGGTGCCCGGCAAGCCCAAGGGCGATGCCATACTCGACATCCTCGGTGAGGGAGTAATAGCGGTAGGGCGCTTCGCGCAGCAGCGCGTGAGTTACGCACCAGCCGTTGCCGCGGATGCCGCAGGAGAGGCCAAGCCGCTCCCGTGCGCGTGACCTCACCACGTGAAAAGCGCCCTTCGCGATGGTGATCAGTTGCGTTCGCCAGGAGCTCCACGGGTTCAGGATTCCATAGTGCGCCTGGATCGCCTTTGCGCCGTGCTCGATGCGTGAGGCGAAGGCCTCCAGCAGGTTGGACGAGACTTCCGCGTCGGCGTCGACCACCACGACTGCGCTTGCAAACCCGTCCTGCAGGCTGCAGGCGAAAGCGTGGGCGAGGGCGTACCCTTTTCCCCGCAGTTTGGCATCTTGCCGCTCCAGGACGTGTGCTCCGGCCTTCCGGGCGACAGCGGCTGTGGTATCGGAACAATTATCCGCGACGACCACGATGCGCAATCGATCCGCGGGCCAGTCGATTGCCTGCAGGCTGGATATCGTGCGCGTGATTCCGGCTTCCTCATTGTGGGCGGGCACGATTATGTCGAAGCATAGCGTGCGCGACGACCGCCCCTGCGAGGGAAGTTGCCAGGAAAGGCATGTAAGCAACGCGAGGTAAGCGCAACAGAAAGTAGCTGGTAGAGCGAGGGCCGCCGGGATCAAATCAATCCATGCGGTCACGTGTCAACCTCGAGTGGAACGATGACTCCCGCGCTACGCCGCCTGCTGGGTGCGGGCCTGCCGCAATACTACGCGGCTATTGCTAAGGTAAACGAAAAACTTCGGTCCTCGCACGAGGTAGCGCCAAGCCAATCGGCGCGGGTTGTTGAGCAGACGATAAAGCCACTCCAGGCAGATGCGCTGCATCCATGTCGGTGCTCGCCGTTGTCGATCGGTGATGAAGTCGATGGACGCGCCGATAATGAAGGCCAACCCCTTCGCTTTTTTTCGGGCTGCCAGGCGATGTGAAACGATGACGCCCTGCGGGTCGCCGACGGCTATGAGGCAGAAGCGAAAAGGACTCGCCGATTCGACGAACTGCAGGCATTCTTCCACGGCATCAGGGTCGTGGATGAACCCCATTGGCGGATTGTGATGCAGCAGCTGCTTCAGTCCGAATTTTTCGCGCAGCATCTGTGCCTGCCGCTCCGTCGAACCGATCAGAACCACGCGGTCGTCCGGTTTTATCACATGCTCCAGCAATGCCGCCGTGAGATCGCTTCCCGGGCAGACCGGGATGCGCACGCGGTGAAACAGGCGAAACAGTAGGGCGGCGACGCGACTGTCCAGCAAGACATATTCCGCGTTCGAGTATTCCGCGCGAAACGACTCGCTTTCATGCAATCGGATGAACCCATCGACGTTCGGAGTCGCGACGTAACCATATCGTTCGGGATTGAAGCTTTCGGCGACCGACAAGAACTTGCTCAGATCGTAGTCGTCAAGCTCGAACGTAACCGCACCGTTGATCGCGGGAGCGCCCATTTTCTCAGGATATCCCACCATAAAATCCAAACTCCCTGTCTGCTCCCTCATCCAAAGCAAGCGGCCTACCCTCGCCCCGAAGGAATCCTCACTGCCTTTCAGCAAAGTTGCGGGTTGGACTAAGCGAATTTTTACAATCGCGCCCGGTAATATTAACAAGCGCCTGTAAATGCTTCAATCGACCGGAACGCCTTCCCCGGCATTTCCGTATCCATTCGGCACCAAAATGTTCAAAATGCGACGCAAGCCCACGTTTAGGCACTCGAGAACTAACCGGCGTCCGACCGTCTTGCGTGCGGGTTCTGTCCGATCGCTTCCAAGATTCGATCCGCTGTAACACTGCTGTTATCTGCGTCTTTGCGATAGGAGCAATAGTCGGCCGCGGTCGAACTCACCTTGGTGCCGATTCCCCAGTCATCGATCTCAACCGCAGAGGTGGGGCTGAAGAATGCGGTGAAGGGGATGTGCTGCGCGATGGCAAGATGCAGCGCCAAGCTATCGCTAGAGATGACATAATCCAGCCCGGCGATCGCAGCCGCGAGATGCTGCACCGACTGATCGGTGCATATGGCCACCAGCCTGTCATTACCCAGAGCTGCTACCAAGGCCTGATTTTTTTTGAAGTCAGCGCCTGCTCCGAGCAAAACAACCGCAGCGCCGTCTGCGAACGGAGACATACCGCTCAATATCCGGTCGATAGATTGCTGCATCTCTGCCGGACGCAGCTCTTTGGAGGGCCAACGCCCCCCGGAGTATGCATTCATCCCAACGAGCCGCTTTGCCTGCGGCAGCTGGGTTTGAGCCCACTTGCGGCAGGACTCATCGAGATAAAACTCCGGTGTGACGCCCGGCACACCGAATATCGCCGCAAAAATCTGTGCATGCGATCGGAGGTTCAGCTTCTTCAGTTCGTCCGCTCGCTGCTTGCCGAAGCGCGAATGCAATCCCATGTCGAACCATTCGTTTGCGTCCGCCGTGTAGGTGGCCCGCTCCCCTCGCAAGACTGCGCCCGAAATCGACTCCGCGCTGAGACTTCCGACACCCTCGAGGGTCTCGATCTCATCGTCGAGGGAGAAGATGCGGTCGAAGCGAAATGGTTTTGCCGCATCGAAATCGAACCACAAGTCATCAATGTGGGGATTGAGGCGCAGCAGGTCCCCGCTCGACGGCGCAGTGATCCACGATAAACGCAAGGCGGCGCCATGCTTCGCTTTCAATGCTTTCGCAAAGTACGACGTGCGCACGACGTCGCCCAAGGCGCCCTTTTTTACGATCAAGAAGTGCATATGCGCGAGTGCAGTCGGTTCATCCCATTGAGCCCGAAGCATACCCTATAAAACCGCCCGAGCAGCAACCTGGGTAACGGATTGCCGCAAAGTGGAAGGAAGGCCACATCGGTGCGCAAACTTGGTGCGAAAGGAGGAGGCACGTGCGAAAGGAGGAGGCACGTGCGAAAGGAGGAGGCACGCCGGGCTCGAGCGAGGGTCGGCGCGCGGAATAAACTTGAGAAGTTGGCTGAACAAGCCGCAGAATCGGCGCACGTAAGTAACCGGTCGGTAAGGCATTCCATTGGGCGCGGCGCTGCAGAACGAAATAACAACGCACGGATCTTCCCTCAAATATCGACCGGATATAGACGGATTGAGGGCGCTCGCCGTTCTGTCGGTGCTGTTTTATCACCTGGGGCTTCCCCTCCACGGCGGCTTCGTCGGTGTGGATATTTTCTTTACCATATCCGGTTTCTTAATCGGCTCGATAGTCCTCCAGCAGACCGCGAACGGCAGCTTTACTTTCGCGGGGTTCTATGAGCGCCGCATTCGACGCATCTTCCCCGCACTATTCGTGATGCTCTTTGCGACGATCGTATTGGCGTATGAATACATGCTGCCGCTCGAATTCGTCGCCTTTGCCAAATCGCTGGTAGCCGCAGCCTTCTCAGTGTCCAACGTCTATTTCTGGCTTCAGTCTGGATA
>Ga0182016_10005732_pt1 | contig 13261 bp, 14 predicted proteins | sample 712S2MmetaG_FD_120491 | JGI IMG/M metagenome (GOLD analysis project Ga0182016, IMG submission 120491) | Permafrost microbial communities from Stordalen Mire, Sweden - 712S2M metaG | ecosystem: Environmental > Terrestrial > Soil > Wetlands > Permafrost | place: Sweden: Stordalen | collected...
AACTGCGGTCACTCTCGTTCATCACTGGACGCATTCAAGCTCTTGCATTCGTTGGGTATTTGATGACAATCGTTGGAGCGGGCGACGAGAATCGAACTCAAGTTCTCAGCTTGGGAAGCTGAGCGCGTCCGTTCTTAGTTTATTACATAAATCCTGATGCAAGACTATATACGCTGTCATATTCCATTGCGTATTTTATGGACGGGCATACTGCGGGCATACTGAGGCCCTCCAATTTACCCAGGAGGGTATCGAGATCCGCGAACCTCTTGTCCCGATGCACCGTGTTTGCTCAGAAGATTCGTGACAAGTCCGGCTAAACGATTTGGCTGACAAGATCGTCTACTAGTGAGCGCTTAAATGAATTGCCGAACGGAGCAATCCTGGTGATGGAATTCGACACCTACTACGCGGCGAGTTATGAGCGCGTTCGTCGGGCGATGGTACTCACATTCCGTGATCCCTCGCTCGCGGAGGAGATTGCCCAAGAGGCGTTCTTTCATACGTTGCGCAAGTGGTCGAAGGTTTCATTACTCGATCATCCAGAAGGTTGGACGATGATCGTCGCCCTGAATAAGGGCCGTGACATCTACCGTCGTCGGGTTCGCCAAGAAGCAAGGCAATCGCTCGTAGTTCAGCGATCGACGCGATATTCCGGTGAAGATCGAGTCGACGACCGGATGATGGTGGCGACACTGCTCGAGGGTGTCTCTGACCGCCAGCGCGAGGCGTTGCTCCTGCGCTACATCACCCAACTTTCCATCCCCGAGATTGCAGCAGTGATGGGCTGTGCCGAAGGTACCGTCAAGGCCACCCTGCACGCCGCCCTAGCCAACGCGTCACATCTATCGAAAGGTTCAGCCCATGTCACCGACTGACCAGATCCAAGACCTTTTTGACCGAGCATTTTCCTCGGTCCCCGCGGATACAGAACACTCGCCGCTTGCGCTGCACCAGCGCCTGCACCGGCGCCGTCTACGCACTCGTATTTCGACGCTTGGTGGTGGTGCACTCGCCGTCGCCGTTAGTGCCACCGCTCTCTTGACCGGTTTTGCGTCAAACTCCGCCTTCGCTGTGACGCTCTACCCGGGTACGACAGACTCGGTTGCCGCGGCTCAGTTGAGCGCAGACCAGCGGGTGATGACGGCGCGGCTACGTGCGGTCGGCTTCCCGAGCGCCTCCGTTATGGTTGAACACGGCACCCTCGTCGTCACCAACGGCCCTAGGGACCTCGCCAATCCGTCTTCATACCTCACCGCGTCCCCGGAACTATTGATTCGCGGCGTGACGTGTTACGCGGGACCCCAAAGCGGGCCGTTCTCCACCAACCCCCTTCCCGCGACTTGTTCGGGCCCGCAGTACAAGGCGCCCATCGCTACCCCGGACGGCACTTCTTCACCGACTGGATTCACGGAGCCCAACGTCCAGTCCGACCCGGCGCTGACGGGATATGCGACGACGACCTCGGCGCAGGACGCCGCGTCACCGAACGCGTACGCTCTTCTGCCGACTCTGAACAGCACTGGCTCGAGCGTGACTCAACGGTTCCTAGTAGGTCCGACGCTTCTTGCGCTTTCGTCGAAGGTGGCGTCCGTCACTGTTGTTCCTGCATCAATTGGTGGCTGGATGATTAACGTTCGACTCGATCCGAGCGAGTCCAGGCTTTGGGACCAAGTGGCCGCAGAGTACTTTCATCGTGAACTCGCGATCGATCTCAATGGCGTCGTCGACGAAGCACCGGTGATACAACCCGGCAGCACTTCGTTCAACTCGTTCGATGGTCAAATGCAGCTCTATGCCACGACGAAGACTGTCGCCTACGACTTGGCGGCCGCCCTCACCACGGGACCTCTTGCCGCCCCACTTGTCGCCCACAAGTATCAGAACAAGGAACTACAACTACCAAATCCAACCGTCGTCGCGGCATCACTACGGTTGAGTTCAGTGCTCGCGAAGCAATTCTCGGATCAGTTCGCGGGCATCACGCTCAGCAACAACAACTCCACGATCAATGTGTACGTGACTGACGTTCACGTGACCAAATCGACTTCCGGGCTGACCTCTGAAGTTCGCAATTTGACTCCTAGGGGATCGGTGCACTACGTAACGGTCGTCAACTCATGGAGATCACTATTAGCTGTACAACACCAACTTGAAGTGTCATGGTCAGCCTTGAAAACTCGAGGCATCGATATAGCTGACTTTTCGACCGACGCCGATTCCAATCGAGAGGTCATCGAGGTCGTCAACCTGGCACCCGCCCAGACGGCGATATTGGACCGGCGCTTCGGTGCCAGTCGAATCACGGTGCAGGGGATCTCCGCGAACCAAGCGCCCGTGCCAATTGCCAGTACTTGGGGAAGCGGGACGAAGTGAACCGCTTAGCAAAGCCAATCCGAGTCGTAATAATCGCGATTTGCATGACGACTGCGGCCGGAATCCTCTCCGGCTGCGTCGCGGCTTCGACGTCCGAAACCACTGTCGTTCCGGTAACAGTCGGATTGGTTACCGGTACGGCCTATCCATGTATTGGGGTCGGTGTAGGAATAGGTATCCCGGTGACAGTCACTCTCAGCAGGGGTTCTCGCCCGATCACATCGCAGAGTGTTCGTTATCCACACCGATTCCTGCTTGCTGCGCCGCCTGGTCGATATGTGTTGTCTTCAAGCGCGTCTACCTCTCGACCTCACTCGATTCTCATTCGATCTGGATTCACCACACACGTCGAGCTGCCAACTGAATGCAAATAGAGATTCGCAAAGCCCAAGAATCTGTGCGGGTTCACGTCGGGCCGTCGAAAGACTGCAAATGGGTGGCACACTTGTCGAGTGACCAATGATGACCGACCAAAATCGTCCGGCGAAGACGAGAGTTCGGTACCCGACCAGCGATTTCGAAATCTGTTTGGCGTCTCGCGCAATGATCTGATAGCCCAAGGTGTAGATCCCGACGGTTATCTACGTGAGAATTTGCGACGCGCGCTAAGGAATCGGGAGGGTCAAGACTCAGTTCTTTCGGAGAGAACGCGTTACAGACTTCGTTTCTTTGTATACGCAAAGTGGTCCTACGTTTGCGCGTTCGTCGCGTTGATTGTGCTTCTTCTAAGTGGCTTACATTCCTTCGCCAACGCCAGGACTGGCTTAATTGTCCTCTCTTGCGCAGTAGCCGCGGCGATGTTCGTCTTTATCGCTGTGCAGATTTTCTGTGCCAGTCGCTACCGAGCTGCTTGCAGACGGGAAGGAATTCAACCAAATCTCTACGGCAGTCGGAAAATGCTCTAATACCCTGCGCGCCACACGCTGATTCGCCAGTCCGAGAATGTGTAAGTCGGCCCACTGTAGGGGTGAAGAATTGGGCCGACACACGAAGACTATTCAATTGCCGCCTGAAGAGCTCGCTTGTTCTTCTCCAGGTGGCGAATCAACGATTCCATGTCTCGAGTGTGGCCCTCGTTGCGAAGATCAATGAATGGAAGCCCACCAGCGTCGGCCCGCTCTTCAATGCCTGAACGAGAGATTTCAACTCGTTCGATGATGGCTTCAATGAAGCCGACCCGGGCGTAGTAGCCGTAGCTGTCGAGTAGAAGACGCAGGCGCGCAGACTGGTCTACGTCGGGATCACACCTGTTCTGAACTTCGCGAATTGGAGGACTCAACGGTACCCACTGCCAAGCAAGAAATGCGATCTCCTCTTGCACCGTTCCAGGACCCGCCCCCTCCCAATCGACCATGCCACGAAGACGACTTCCTTCGAAGACTGCGTTATACGGTGCGAAGTCATGGTGACAGATGATTTCGCCCGCCTTCAAGTCGCGTGGGCGATACTGCCATTGTGCGTCTTTGGAAGGGACAAAGTCTGCGACTGCGCGATGATAAGCGGCCACGGCGTTTCCAACTTCGACTAACAATTCATCGCTCCAAAGAGATCCCGGCCACGGTTCCAAAGTCGCCGAAGTGTCGCCTTCGATATACCTCATGACATCACGACCTTCGTCGTCGAAACCAAGCGGTTCTGGGGCCAAAAGGAAGCCCCGCTGTCGGACATGGGCAAGGAGCCTTTGAACTTCATAACTCCACGGCTTTGGTTGACGACGCACGGTGTCGCCCACGCGGACGACAAGAGTCATCCTTCCACCAGGAAGTCGCTCATCATCCGTATCGGACATCTAACGCAGACAACCTTTCAACCAAACACCGGGATGGCCAGTTCAATCACTTGACCATTCATCCTATGAACGCTGACGGCGGAATACGGACTACCTTTGCGGAGATTCCGAGTTGCTCCACTGGCTGATCCGCCACTCGGAGATTGTGTAGGTCCCCGCGTTCAAGCGTGCTCGCAACACCAGCCTGACTTAGATTTGTTCAATGCTGTTGAGTACGGTCATCCTTCCCATCGAACGATGGCAATCATCGAGCGACAAGTGGCGAAGGGCCGATGAATTAGGTTTTCACGCCGCATATACATACGATCATTTGTCGTGGATGCGTTTGAAGGAGCGACCGTGGTTTGGCGCAATCCCGACGCTTTCCGCTGCCGCGTTGGTGACTACTCGCATCCGGCTTGGCACCATGGTGACGACGCCCAACTTCCGTCATCCGGTACCCCTCGCCAAGGACCTCCTTTCGATTGACGACCTTTCGATGGGACGACTTACGGTCGGTGTGGGATCGGGAGGCTTGGGTGCCGACGCTACGGTTCTCGGCAGCGCCGAGTGGAGCATCAAGGAACGCGGCGAACGATTCGCGGAGTTCGTGGCGCTGCTCGCAGAGCTACTGGGCAACTCCGAAGTCACCTTCGAAGGAGAGTTCTACAACTCACTGGAAGCTCGGATGTTGCCAGGCACCGTGCAAAAACCCCGACCGCCCCTATTTGTCGCCGCAAACGGAATACGGGGGATGCGATTGGCCGCACAATGGGGCGAAGGATGGATCACATTGGGTCGTTCGGTGAGCGGAGATGAATCGTGTATGGACGTGGTGTCGAACCAAGTCGACCAACTTGATGGAATCCTCTCGGCGACCGGTAGAGATCCGATGCAATTCGACAAGGTGCTGCTAAACGGACTTTCAGACGAACATCCGGCCAGTGAACTACCAATTCCGTCATGCCGATTTGCTTGTAGTGCCCCGCCCACTCAACGAATGCATCGAACGAATCGAGCGGATGAGCCAAACTCACTTTTTGACGCTGACATGAACATCTTCGAGAGAGTCGCGACGGAGGCTTTAACTCAGATTTAGCGTTCGACGTTCAGGCAACAACCCGAGGACATTGCTGGACCTAAGTCGAGATACGCCAGTCGGAGAATGTGTAGGTCGGTCCGACGAACGGGATGTCATGATTGAGTTGAGGAATAATTGGTTCGTGCGAAAGCATTACTACTTCAGACCTAACGGCGATCACTTCGATGCATGGGATGTCGAGCGTTTGGTCAAACTGACATCCGACCTCCCCGTACTTGAAATTCCCCTCAGTTCAATTGAAGATATTGACTCTGTCTATTGGATTGGAGCAGATGGATCGTCTCCCACAGTGCGAATTCTGGTTCGTCACATGGAACTTGTCAACGGCGCTGACCTCTCGTTCCCGGTGATCATTGGAGCAGACGGGCGTGTAATGGATGGGATGCACCGAGTCGCAAAAGCCTTGCTTTTAGGTAGTGCAACGGTGCGAGCCGTTCGATTTGATGTGCAGCCAAGTCCAGATCATGTCGACATTAGACCTGAGGACCTTCCCTATGACTGACTTCCCGGACCATCATTGAAACTGTCTTGCGCCTTCCACACTCGAATCCGCCAGTCGGAGATTGTGTAGGTCGGCCCTCTCGCAGGAACCCGCACTCCGTCGCTAATACCAAGAAGATTCTTTCGCCGTCCATTTCTGAAGTTCGTTTCTTACGAAGCGAGAGTCTTACGCGCTCCACCTTCGTATTGACCAAATTGACAGGCTCAGCAGAACTCCCGTCGCTGCAATGTAGATACCGGCTTCACGCCATTGAAGTACCCAGTAGTGGCTCGCGGGCTGGTAGAGACTCACAATCTGAAGACCGTGGGCCTGATAGCACATTGGGTTCCCTTTGCAGAATTGAAGAACTGCACCCACTGTTCGCAGGTGGTTCCCCACATGAATCCCAGGTACGAACCGGTACACGCTCTTTATGAACCATGGCCGCGACCTCAGCCCATTGGGCAAGTGAGTCACACCGAACGGGTGCGTTGGTACGACGACTTTCGCCGCGAGCGACGGCAAGACAAACTGCATGACTGCCAACACTGCGACGAAGGCGACGACACTCGTGGCGTAAGGCGAGAAAAACCGCCGAACGGTAGTCCCGATGAACATGCCCAACGTCAACAACAACAGCGCGAAGGCGATTGGGGCCACGCCCGAGATGAGCATCTGCGCAGGTTGTATGAGTCCTCCACCAGACGAGATGGAGGTGACGATATGAGTTGCCCACCACTGCACGATCAGCGCGAAGAGTGACATCACGACCACGGTTGGAATCGCCAAGGTCAGCCAGGTTCTGACGAGCCACTTAGTGCGAGTAATGCCTTGGGACCACGCAAGACGATTGGTCTTGCGCTCGAGCTCGGACGCGACCATCGGCGTGCCGAGGAAGAATCCAATGAAAAGTGGCAGCAGAGCTATCGCCGTCTCCACGAGCGATCCATGGCTCTCGGCTGAGGCAGCAGCGTTGCAGTGACGACCGAGGTTCACGTCGATGTGAAGTCGACCGCAGACGGTTGCGGCGTCTTGGAAGGCGTGGTGCGTCAAGATCATGAACACAATCAGCGCGACCACATACAGACTCAAGGCAATAATGCGAATTCGATAGCGTCGCCAAGTAATCTGCGTCATGAGAGTTCTCCTTCGTTGAGTTCCGACGTCTCCGATGAAGGAACAAAGGGCTCGGCATTTGGTTTGGCAAGGTAGGCGAGGACAATGTCTTGCAAGTCTGGTGAGATGACCTGCCACTCTGGACCGAGGCCCCCGGGATCTCCTTGCACCAGCAAGGTGGCCTGACGTCCGGCGATCTTCGACGAGATGACGTTGACCGAGTCGAAAGTATGCGATTCATGAGGTCCGACCAGCAGGTGATGGTTGGCGAGCAAGTAATCCGTTGGTGCAGAGACCTGGACCCGCGACTTCGACAGAATGATCATGTAGTCACAGATCGGCTCCAATTCGCTGACGATGTGTGACGACAGCAGTACCGTCGTCCCTTTTTCCGCCACCGAATCCAACAACATTTGGATGACGCCTTGTCGCGCCAGCGGATCGAGACTTGCCATCGGTTCGTCGAGAAGCAGGAGATCCGATGACTTGCCCATGCAGACCGCCAGAGCAACCTGCGCCTGTTGTCCAATCGAAAGCAGACTGATTTTCCAGTCCAGGGGAATCTCGAGATCGACGAGCCACTTTGTCGCGCTTGCCTTGTCCCACGAGGTATTAAGCCTTGCGCCCCATTCCAATGTTTCCTCGACGCTTAGATGCTTGTAGAACGGACGGAGCTGGTCGAGGTAGCCAACGCGTGCCAAAAAGGTCGCCGAATTTGGATCGACGCGTTCACCGAAGACGCTGACAGTGCCCTCGGAGGGTGTCGAAATCCCGGCAGCCATCCGAATCAGCGTTGATTTGCCGGCTCCATTGGGACCAACCAAACCAGCAATTGATCCCTCCGGCACCTGAAGGGAGCAGTTTCGCAGTCCCCAATTGGTCAAGTATCGGCGACCAAGACCGTCGGTTTCAAGAGCGACTGCCATGACTATTCCTCTTCCTTCATTGACTGCAATGCTTCGGCGATCAGGGCTTCGACGGCTTCGATTTCGAGTCCCGCGTCTCGCGCTCTCTTCATCCAAAGTTCGAGTTGCCCGAGGAGTTTGGGCTGCTGTCCCGAGACCTCAGAGAGGGAATGGCGAATGAACGTGCCGCTTCCCGTTCGACCCTCGGTCAGTCCCTGGAGCTCTAACTCCCGGTAGGCGCGGTGCACGGTGTTGGGATTGATCGTGATCTGTCGAACGACCTCGCGAACGGTCGGCAATTGGTCACCGGGTCGAAGGATCCCTAAGTGAATTGCGTGACGGACTTGGTCAATGATTTGGCGATAGGCGGGAACCCCAGTATGACGATCAAGGCGGAATTCAATCATCGGATCCGGGGACATGGTGCCAATGTACTAGTAAATTAGTACAAAGTCAACACCGTTGAGCACTCTTGGATTGAATGGGCATATGAGACTCCAGAAGATCGAGCAACGTCCACGCAGGGTTCGTGGAGAATCAGCACATCTGTTTAACCGATCACTCGCACGATCTTTCCGTCGCTCGCATTGATTACGGTTACCGATCCCTTTTGTCCGCTGTAGATATTGAGAATGTAGACGTAGCGGCCGACGACCGCCATACCATCGGGACTGTTGAAACCTTTCGGGCTCAACTTCGTACTTATAACTCGTACGAGCGCTCCAGTGTTCTCGTTCAGTTCGGTAACGGAGGTGTATCCATTCTCGACCCACACGTGTCCATCGCTCACGGCGAGGCCCACCGGAATGCTTAGCGCATAGGTGCTCTTTTTAATGACACGTATGACGGAGCCGTTTTTCGCATTCAGTTCGACGAGTGAGGACACTTCGGTGCCACCGTTGGCATAAGCGTGCTCATCCCCGATCCACAAATGCGATCCACTCACGGCGAAGGTCATAGGTTCGGCCCATTCGAAGGTTGATTGAGAATGTGCGCAACAACCAGCACGCGCATTGAAGATTCTGACCAGGGATCCGGTGCTCGCGTTGATCTCCGTGATGGAGTCTCCGTTGCTATTGAGCACGAATACGTTGCCGCTGCTCGCGACGATCGCATCCGGATGGACAAAACCATAATGGTGCTGTCGTAGAACTCGCACGAGAGAACCGTTGCTCGCGTTGAGTTCGGTAACAGAGTTCGCGCCGTCCTCCTGATTGACGACCCACACGTGACCGCCGCTGATTGCTATTGGTCCCGGGTATTCAAAACCGTCAGCCTTGGCATCAATGACGCGAACCAGAGAGCCGTTACTCGCGTCCAGTTCGGCGACTCTCGAGTACTGATCATCCGAAACCCAGACATGCGAGCCGCTCATCGTCAACGGCCCCGCCTCAGTCAGGTCGCCACTTTTTTGATTCTTTCCTGACTCGACGATGTCGCCGACCTTGTTCGGAATAACCCGCACCAGTGATCCCTTGTTTGCGTTGAGTTCGGTCACCGCGTAGTAGTTCTTGGTGGGAGACTCCCGGTCCAGCACAACCCACACGCGTGAGCCACTGACCGTGAACGTGTCTGATCCGGCGAGGTTGGTCGGATTGGTCCGTGTGTAGCGCACCCCGGTCGATTTCCCGGATTCTCTATTGGCCAGTGGGCCAGGTTTGGACGGCCCGCGAAGTGCGATGAACGAGACCGCCGCAACAATCACCGCAACACTAAAGATGAAGATGGCTCCCTCGAGGCGGCGCCGTCGGCCCTTGCGCCGAGCCTCTTCTATCAAGAGCTCGAGCGCGTCCGGCAGCTCAAACGATGTGTCGTGCCTTGGTGGCGAGAGAGTCATGATTCAATCCCTAGAAAATGATACTATCAAACATAGTATTCTATGACATTGCGTGAAGTCAACAAGGACGAATCGGTGGCGCTGTATGAACAAGTCGCGGCTGAAATTCGACGAGCGATCGCGGACGGTGAAGCCGCTCCAGGCGAACGACTTCCATCAGCAATCGACCTCGCCGACGTGATCGGCGTGAACAAGAACACGGTGATTCGCGCTCTCCACATTCTGCGTGATGAAGGGTTGTTGGATTTCACGCGAGGTCGGGGCATCAGAGTTGTCGCGTCGCCCCAAAAAAGTGTTCTTCAAATGAAGATCAACGATCTTTTGGATTTTGCACGAGTTCAGGGATATCGACGCGAAGATGTCGTTGCGATTATCGAGTCTCAAGCGTGAACGTCGACGTGTGCGGGAAGGAGCATCGATGAGCACCACTTTTGCGGAACCCAAGGACTTGGATATCTCCGAACCCAACGAACTCCTTATAAAGGAAGCACGGCGGAAGGGCCGTCGGCGTCATATACGAGGGTCGTTGATCGTGCTCGCCGCGCTGCTGGTGACGGTGCTTCTGATCGTGGGTTGGGGTGGACGTACGAGTCCGAACAAATTAACAACTGGCGGCGACGCGAAATCTCCGGCTTCGACTGCACGATTGTTGTGCCACGATGCCCTTGGCGCACGAGCCCTGAATTCGGCTGCCGAGAAAGTGAACACAGTGCGCCAGTTTGGTTACGGCCCCACTGACATCCAGCCGGCTGCCAACGCCTTCAAGTCGCTCGGCCCGAGCCAAACAGTTGGTGTGTGCTGGACAGGAGCGCCGAGCGCCGGCTATGAGCTCTATGCCGTCGCCACTGGCTACAAACCAGTCCGAATCGAAGGTGTCACGGGTATTGGATTCAAATCGACGCCAGCGCCGGGCTTTGTCGATATCCCTTAGTTGACGACTGGATCAATCTCTTCCAGGAGACTGGGTAGGAAGGCGCGAGTGAAGGGTCAAGTTCAAGATGAACCTCGACTTAAGTTGCGGATTTGGATCTTCGACAATTCAATGTGCTTTGCGAGTTCGGCCAGAGAGTCCGCAAGAACCCGATCACGGTCTTGAGTTGCATGTTGATACCGCAATGAGGCGCTCGCTGAAGCGTGTCCGGCCCGGTGCATCAACTCGGCCGTAGTTGCTCCGGTCGCTGCGGCCAGTGTCAGGCCGGTGTGTCGAAGGTCATGCAAGTGAAGTTCGGGACGACCAATGCTCGCCCGCGCCTTGGACCAAGCTCGTTGCAGGCTGGTCGCCGTGAGAGGAGTTCCGCACTCTGAAGTGAATAAGAGTGCATCCCTGTCAACTGCGGTGAAGTCGTTGAGATGAACTTCAAGAGTCATCAAAACGTTCGAAGGAACCGACAGATGCCTTCGCCCCGATGTCGTCTTGGGCGACTTGATGATTGAACTGCCATCACGGCTAAAGGTTCGGCTTCTCTCGATTCGAATGACTGCGTGCAACATGTCGACGTCAAGTCGCTTTAGACCTAGGAGTTCTCCTCTTCTCAACTGGCACCACGAAGCGAGTTCAATCAGCAATTGCAGGCGGCGCGGCACTGCTAGAGCGAGAGCCTCGATCTCGGCGACAGTGGCGATGGGACGTTCGGCGGCGTGTTCGGTCCCAGCACCATTGACCTTGCACGGCGACTTGATGATGAGGTCATCGTCCACCGCGTTACGCATCATCGTTGACAGAAGTCGATATGCCTTTGACGCGGTACTTGGACGCACCGCTGCAAGTGAGGCGTTCCACGATCGAACCTTTGATGGAGTGAGAGCCGCAATACTTGTTTGCCCTAGGTAGGGGAGTATGTGAATCCTCAGCAAGTCTTCGTAGAGCTCTCTGGTTCTTATGGCCAAGTCCGGTCGACGGGAAATCCATTCGTCGGCGTATGACTTGAGGGTGACTTGTCCAGCCGAAGGATCGATCCACGCACCGCGACGAAAGTCCGCTTCGACCGTGGAGAGGCGCGCGAGGGCGTCAGCCTTGGTGGCAAACGTTCCCGCAGAGTGGAGTTTGCCCTCTTGCCAGTAGACCGCTTGCCAACGACCTGAGCTTCGCTTACGAACGGTACCGAAATGTCTTCGCATGTTGTGACCTCAGCTTTCATCGAGCGCTCACAACGGTCGGTGCAAAAGACTGATCATCGAAAGAATCTCACCCCCGAGCAGTATTTGCTGGCGAGCAAACTCTTCGATGAGCACATAGTTCTTTCCAAACCTTGCGACCATTGGGAAGTATCAACTTCTCACTGATGACATACGAAGCCGGACATCTGACGGAACAGCCACTATCGCTGTCATTTCGCCTCAACGCGCTGGCCGGCAATCCAGTAGTCGAGATCCGAGTTCGAAAACCGAACTCTGGAACCTCCGAGCTTTATGAACGGAATACGTCGTTCTTGAACGAGACGTCGAACAAATCTCTCGGAACAACACAACTTGACCGCTGCAGCTCGGATGTCTAGCAAGGAACAGGCGACGGTGTTTGCCTTCGCCGATTCGTGAGGTATCAAGAGCTTCGAGACGCTCGTCTTGTCATTCAAGAGAATCACTCAATTCAAGAGTGGAAGCGAGCCCAGTCTGAGCGTGAAGCGCTTTCAGATGTGGTGACGCGGACTGAAAATTCCCAAGTTCTCGAGAGGCGATTCTCATTGCGCTACCGCGCGGTCTTCGTCTTGTGGTGTTGTCTCGTCATGTCGATCGGCTGGGTGACGCCGGCCAGTGCCAGTTACTCGAGGCTGAGTGCAGCGGATGAAATTGCGCGGAGTTTCCGAATTCCAATCACCGACCCTGACGTCGGAGTGACGCTTCCGAGCGTGTTGAATGTCGCTTCGGCCACACTCGAAACGACGAACCCATTCAACTCGCAACTTCACGCACCGCGAGGAAAGATATTCCTGTCCTTGCAAATGAGTTCGGGTCCGATTCAACGAGATTTCGGGGATCCACTTTGGGGGAATTACTTCACTGGCATGACACCAGTTCCCGCCACGGCCCTTCGCTACGTAGCGGCTTCGGGCCGTAGTTACTCCGTGACGAGATTGCACCCCGTTATCCCAGGAAGTGACCCCAATGGTGGCGTCGTCGACGGTTTGGTCGCGGCCGACTATTACTTCGTCGTACCGATAACGAATCGGCAAGGGACCCTGATCATTTCGCCGACACGAACCACCGGTGAGGAGTATGTGAGTTTCGAGGGAATCGCGCAGGTCGATCTGGTGGTCGGAGGGCCAACGAGGATTCCGTTGAAGTTTCCAAAGATGTTGACCGTGACGGCACCCGCGCCAGCCACAACGCCACCAACACCCGCTCAGGCACTCGGCAGCGTGTTCAATCTCTTCGCCACCTTGTTGGCAGGAATGATGGCGGGAGCGATCTACCTCACGCGGAGACGAGCAATCAGAAGTCGCCGTCCGAAGGCGGTCTACGTCGTCAGGAACGCACCGATGCCGAAGTCTCCGGAGCAAGTCTTCGAGCAGGAGCCAGCGCCACCCTCGCAGCCCGCAGTGACCGCAGTCGCGCGTCCAGACGATGCCCCGACAACACTTCGAGTTGACGTTCTCGGACCGCTTACGATCTCGCCGGTCTATGCGCCCGCGAGCGACCCGGTGCGTGCCATCGTGGCATATCTTGCAATGAACACTGG
>Ga0182016_10005733_pt1 | contig 13259 bp, 9 predicted proteins | sample 712S2MmetaG_FD_120491 | JGI IMG/M metagenome (GOLD analysis project Ga0182016, IMG submission 120491) | Permafrost microbial communities from Stordalen Mire, Sweden - 712S2M metaG | ecosystem: Environmental > Terrestrial > Soil > Wetlands > Permafrost | place: Sweden: Stordalen | collected...
CATCGGCACCGCCCCCGGGGCGAGCGTGCAGAATCCCGGCGTTCAGGGGTCGGATACCTCCTTCTATCAGGACCAGGTGCGCGATACCCGGCAGACCGCCTTCTTCCTGTCGGTGGACTTCGACATCATCCCGAAGGTGTTGACCGCGACGCTCGGCACGCGCCATTTCGTGTTCGAGAATTCGCTGGTGGGCAGCGTCAGCGGCAGTTTCGTCTGCTACGAGGCTGGCACGCCGGTGGGCGGCTGCCTCAACGACAACTACAACCTCAACGCCCAGAACCTGCGCGCCACCGAGTCCGGAACCAAGAGCCGCGGCAACCTGACCTGGCACGTGACGCCGGATGCCATGGTGTATTACACGTTTTCGCAGGGCTTTCGCCCGGGCGGCTTCAACCAGAACGGCGGCTCGGCACATGCGCCAGGCACCGACGGGGTGAATCAGTACATTCTGGCGAGCGCCTATGTATCGGATCGCCTGACCAACAACGAGATCGGCTGGAAGAGCGAATTCTTCAATCATCACCTGCAGTGGAACGGAGCTGTCTACCGGGAGGACTGGAACAACGTACAGGTCCCGTTCTTCGATCCGGGAGCGGTCGGCAACATTTTCTACGACACCAACGGACAGAACTTCGTCATCAAGGGCATTGAGACCTCGCTGGTGGCGCGCGTCATCAGTGGGCTGACGCTGCAAGGTGCGGCCTCCTGGAACCAGAGCCGGCAGACCAATTCCCCGGTGCTGATCGACAACAATCCCGCCAGTAACAACTACGGCAAGCAGGTCACAGAGAAATGCAGCGCGACGGGTACCGATTGCGTGACGGTGCCCAACCCCTACGGCCCGATCGGCGGTCCGAGCGCCGACGCGCCGCCGATTCAATTCAGCCTGCGTGCGCGCTACGAGTGGACTGTCGCGGGCTACACGCCTTTCGTCCAATTTGGCGCCACGCACCAGGGCCATTCCTATACGCAAGCCGGTGCCAATCCCTCCATTGCCCAGGCCGGCGGTGTCACCACCTCCAGAGTGCGCTTCGACGATCCCGCCTACTCGACCTACGCCGCATCATTCGGGGTCAGCAGGGACGCCTGGTACCTGAACGTGTACGGTGAGAATCTCGCCAATTCGAACGCCAGCACGTTCGTCAGCACCGCTCAATTCATCGTTGCGCAGACACCGCTGCGGCCGCGCGTGATCGGCGCGACCGTCGGGTATAAATTCTGAAGCAGCGGCAGATTCGAACGACCCGCTAGCGGGCATGCGCTCAGGCGCTGAGCGCAAACAGCCGCAGCGAGCGCCCGGTGATGCCGTATCTCGCCCCGCTGGCGAAGCTGGATTCCGGCTCGCTGTCGGCGATGTTGGTGTCTAGCAGCAGCTGCCAGCGATCGCCGCCGGGGCATGCGGGCAGCGTTAACTTCACCAGCTCGTGATGCGCATTGAGCACCAGCAACATCGTGGCCTCGGTGCCGCGCTGGCGCAGCCCGGTGGGACGCGCCCTGCCGTCCATCAGCATGCCGAAGCAGCGCATCCCTCCATCCTGCCAGTCCACATCGCGCATCTCGCTGCCCGACGCATTGACCCAGGTCAGGTCCTTGACTTCCAGTTCCTCGTCATTGGCGCCAGTCAGGAAACGGTTACGCCGCAGGATCGGGTAGCGCACGCGCAGCGCCGTCATCTTCTGCACGAAGCGCAGCAACGCTTGATTGCGTTCGACGAGGGTCCAGTCGAGCCAGCTGATCTCATTGTCCTGGCAGTAGGCATTGTTATTGCCTCCCTGGGTGCGGCCAAACTCATCCCCGGCCAGCAGCATCGGGTGCCCTGTGATAGCAGCAGCGTGGCAATGAAGTTTCTGAGCTGGCGTTCGCGCAGCGCCAGGATCGCCAGGTCGTCGGTCGGGCCCTCAGCGCCGCAGTTCCACGAGCGGTTATCGTTACTGCCGTCCTGGTTGTTCTCGCCGTTGGCCTCGTTGTGCTTGTCGTTGTAGCTGACGACGTCCATCAGCGTGAAGCCGTCGTGCGCGGTGACGAAATTCACGCAGGCCGAAGGCCGGCGCCCGAGGCGGTTGAACACATCGGCCGAAGCGCACAGGCATTGCGCCAGATCGCCCGCGGTCGACCCGCCCTTCCAGAATTCACGCGTGGTATCGCGATAGCGAGCATTCCATTCCGCCCAGCCGGGCGGGAAGCCGCCGACCTGGTAGCCGCCCGGACCGACGTCCCACGGCTCAGCGATCAGCTTGACGCTGCGCAGCACCGGGTCCTGGTGGCAGGCCTTGAGAAACCCGCTCTGGTTGTCGAAGCCGCTGGGTTCGCGCGCCAGGATGGTTCCCAGATCGAAACGAAATCCGTCCACATGCAGTTCGTTGACCCAGTAGCGTAGACTGTCGGTCACCATCTGGATCACGGCCGGATGCGACAGGTTCAGCGTGTTGCCGGTGCCGGTGTCGTTGATGTAATAGCGCTTCTCTTCGGGTAGCAGCCGGTAGTAGGTAGCGTTGTCGATGCCCTTGAACGACAGCGTTGGCCCGCGCTCATTGCCTTCAGCGGTGTGGTTGTAGACCACATTCAGGATCACCTCCAGCCCGGCGTCATGGAAGCGCGCGACCATCTCCTTGAATTCGCGCAGGCACTGCTCGGGTTCGGAGGCGTAGCGCGGATCGGGGGCGAAGAATCCTATGCTGTTGTAGCCCCAGTAATTCGTCAGCCCACGCTCCAGCAGGTGGCTGTCGTTTATAAAGGTGTGAATCGGCAGGTCACGCCCAGCGATTTGACGTAGTGCACCACCTCGCTGGTTCCAAGGCCGGCGAAAGTCCCGCGCTGCGCCTGCGGCACCTGCGGCACCTGCGGATGCAGCTTGGTAAAGCCGCGCACGTGAGCCTCATAAATGATGGTCTGGTCCCAGGGCACACCGCGTGAGCGCGGTTGACCCTGTCAGTCGAAATTCGGATCCACCACCACGCACTTGGGCACGAATGGCGCGCTATCGCGCTCGTCGAAGCTCAGATCGTCGCCGTCGGCGCCGATCGTGTAGCCGAAGCAGGCATGATCCCATTTGAGCGCGCCGGTGTGTCCGCGCGCGTACGGATCGAGCAGCAGCTTGTTCGGATTGAAGCGATGACCGGCCGCCGGCTCGTAGGGGCCATGCACGCGCAGGCCGTAAACATCGCTCGGATGCACGTCGGGAATGTAGCCGTGCCAGATCTCGTCGGTGTACTCGGGCAGCGCGATGCGCTCGAGTTCGGACGCTCCATTGCGATCGAACAGGCAGATCTCAACTTTGGTGGCGTTTGCCGAGAACAGCGTGAAGTTGGTTCCCTTGCCGTCCCAGATTGCGCCCTGTGCAGCCGGACTGCCCTCCCTGACCCGACTCGCCCTGCTCGCTGCCACTTGCCGCTCCCATCAACCACTAAGCGTGGCACGCGTGCGCTCGCCGCGTCAGCGACCGCGTTCCGACAATCACACAGGACACGTCTGACAGGAACAGTCGCCCCTCCGGGCCTGAAGGCCGCCTAGCGGCCGCTGTCCACGCGCAGCTCGCCTGCGCTTTAGCGCTGCGCGCTCTGCCACTGCGCGGCCAGGTACACCGGTACGTCGGCTGGCGCCAGCAATGGCTTGCCGAGGATGTGATCGGCGGCTTTCTCAGCCAGCATGATGGTGGGCGCGTTCAGGTTGCCGTTGGTGATCGACGGCATGATCGAGGAGTCGACCACCCGCAGTGCCTCGAGTCCTATGACCCGGGTCTGTGGATCGACCACCGCCAGCGGATCATCGGCGCTGCCCATGCGGCACGAACACGAAGGATGGTAGGCGCTCTGCACCTGGCGGCGGATGAAATCATCGATCTGCGCATCGCTCTGCACCTCGCTGCCAGGCTGGATCTCGCGTCCCCGATACGGATCGAACGCAGCCTGCGCAAAGATTTCGCGCGTCAGCCGCACACAGGCACGCATCTGCACCCAGTCATCCGCCTGCGACATGTAATTGAAGAAAACCCTTGGCTTGTCCAGCGGATTGGCAGATGCCAGGCGTACCCAGCCACGGCTGGCGGAGCGCATAGGGCCGACGTGGGCCTGGAAGCCGTGCTCGCGCGCCAGCGAGGAGCCGTCGTAGCTCACCGCCAGCGGCAGGAAATGGTACTGGATGTCAGGGTAGCGCTCGCCCGCGCGGCTGCGGATGAAGCCGCCGGTCTCGAAGTGATTGGTGGCGCCCAGGCCATCCTTGCGCAGCAGCCAGCGCAGACCGATCATCGCCTTGCGGTACGGCGTCATCTGCGAATATAGCGTGATGGGCTGGGTGCAGGCCATCTGGAAATAGAACTCAAGGTGATCCTGCAGGTTCTCGCCCACGCCCGGCAGCTCATGCACGACCTCGATGCCGTGCCGGGTCAGCTCCGGCCGCGGCCCTACGCCCGAGAGCTTGAGCAGTTGCGGCGTATTGATAGGGCCGCCGCTCACGATCACTTCGCGGCGCGCCTGCGCCAGATGCTCGGTGCCAGCACGCCGGTAACGTACCCCGCTTGCCCGCCGGCCGTCGAACACGATCCGGGTGGCGAGCGCATGCGTGCGCAACGCCAGGCCGTCACGGCCCAGCGCCGGGCGCAGGTAAGCGTTGGCGGCGCTGCAGCGCCGCCCGCCGCCTACCGTCATGTCCAGCCTGCCGAAGCCCTCCTGCTGAAAACCATTGATGTCAGCGGTCAGCGGATAGCCGGCATTGCGAGCCGCGGTGAGCCATGCCTGGTGCAACGGGTTGGTCAGCGCGCCGTAGCGCGTGTGCAGTTTGCCGGCGCCGCCGCGATAGGTATCGGCGCCATCGGCGCGCCTCTCGGCGCGCCGGAAATACGGCAGCAGCTGCCGGTAGCCCCAGCCGGTCGCCCCCTGTGCCTCCCAGTGCTCGTAGTCGAGCGCGTTGCCGCGCACGTATACCAAGCCGTTGATCGACGAGGAACCGCCGAGCACCTTGCCGCGGGGAGTGTGCAGTCGGCGGGCGCCCAGATGCGGTTCGGGTTCGCTCTCATAGCGCCAGTCGTACTTCGCCATATTCATCGGAATCGACAGCGCCGAGGGCATCTGGATGTATACCGAGCGGTCCGATCCGCCGTATTCCAGCAGCAGCACGCTATATCGGCCGTCTTCGGTGAGCCGGTCGGCTAGCACGCAGCCGGCCGAGCCGGCCCCCACAATCACATAGTCGAAGGTTTCCTCCACTACCAGCGGCTCCGGTCAGTACGGCGCATCGACGTCGGTCATCGCGACGTAGACGCTCTTGAGCTGCGAGTAATGCTCGAGTGCGACGCGGCCGTTCTCACGCCCCAGGCCGGACAGTTTCACGCCGCCGAACGGCAGTTCCACCGGGGTCACATTGTAGTGATTGATCCAGCAGGTCCCGGCCTGCAGCCGCGCGATCACGCGATGCGCGCGTGTCAGATCATTCGTGAATACGCCGGCCGCAAGACCGAATTCAGTAGCGTTGGCGCGCGCGATCACCTCGTCTTCATCTTGGAACTCCAACACCGTCATCACCGGACCGAAGATCTCCTCGCGCGCGATCGCCATGTCGTCGTGGCAATCCTCGAACACCGTCGGCGCAACGAAGAAGCCGTTGGCCAGATCACCGGTGGTGACGCGGTGGCCGCCCACCACCAGGCGCGCGCCCTCGGCCCGGCCGCGCGCAATATAGGCGAGCACCTTTTCCATGTGCGCCTCCGAGATCAGTGCGCCCACCTGCGTGGCCGAATCCATCGGATCACCGACCCGCATCGCGGCGCTGCGGGCCTGCAGCCGCTCCAGGAATGCGGCCTTGATGCGCCGGTGCACGAACACTCGCGTGCCGTTGGAGCACACTTCACCAGCCGAATAGAAATTGGCCAGCAAGGCGCCGGCGACGGCGTTGTCGATCTTGGCATCGTCGAACACGATCAGCGGCGATTTACCGCCCAGTTCCAGCGTCACGTGCTTGAGTGAGGCGGCAGCGTCGGCCATGACCGCCATGCCGGTGCCGACCTCTCCGGTCAGCGACACCTTGCGGATCTGCGGATGGCGGGTCAGCAGCCGTCCGGTGTCGGCGTAGCCTTGCACCACCTGGAACACGCCGTCCGGCAGGCCAGCCTGGGCGAACACCTCGGCCAGCCGGATCGCGGTCAGCGGCGTGAGTTCCGCCGGCTTGAACAGCATTGCGTTACCGCACGCCAGGGCCGGCGCAGCCTTCCAGCAGGCAATCTGCAGCGGGTAGTTCCAGGCGCCGATCCCGGCTACCACGCCCAGCGGCTCGCGCCGCGTGTAGCCGAAAGCCTGGGGGCCCAGGTCCAGGTGCTCGCCGGCAAGGCTGGCCGCCAGTCCGGCGAAATATTCCAGGCAGTCAGCGCCGGAAGCGACATCGACTGCAATCGTTTCCTGGATCGGCTTGCCGGTATCGCGCGTCTCCAGTTCCGCCAATTCGCGGTTACGGGCACGCAGGATATTGGCCGCCCGGCGCAGCACCCGCGCCCGCGCGGCGCCGGTCATCGCGGCCCACAGGTGTTGCGCCTCCAGGGCGCGCCCGACCGCGGCGTTGACCTCGGCGACCCCATCCACCCGGATCTCCGCCAGCACTGCACCTGTGGCCGGGTTGATGCTGGTGATGATCGCAGGCGAGGCGCCGTGGCGCGATGGGCCAGCCGGTCGCGACGGGCCAGCCGGCTCGGCTGCCGCCGGCCCGTATTCCTTGAGCCGGCCGTCGACGAACGCTGTCAGCAGTGCCCGCGCGCTTGCACTGTCGGCCTCCTGCCAGCTCGACAATGCCGCGCGCAACCACACACCATCGATCATCGCCGCTATCATGGCCGCAAGGCTGTGCGCCTCATGCGCAGGCACCAGGGACTTCAACGCATGGCAAAGATTCGACAGGGCGCGACGCTGATAAACTGTCTGCACACGTTTCAGGCCCTGCACGTGCGGCACCTGGCCCCAGAAAGCAAGCCATGCGCTGCCGGTGCGCTGATCGAATTCCTCCGGTGCCAGGTTGGCGTCGATGACCGCCTGAATGCGGCCGCGCGGGGTATGAGCAAGCGCAAATCGTGCCTGTACACGCTGTGCGAGGCGCCGCGCCAGCGTGCGAAAGCTTGCCGCCAGCAGGCCATCCTTGTCGCGGAAGTAATGCGCAACCAACCCCGGGGACACATCGGCGCGGCTTGCGATCTGGGCCAGCGTGCTGCCGACGTAGCCGACCTCGGCCAAGCTGTCGATCGTCACCTCGATCAGCTGTCGTCGACGGGTCTCCTCAAGCTCGTCCCGGGCCGCCTGGGCGGTCGTTGATTGTCTGTTCAATTCAATGCTCCAGGGAGGCCATTTGGACGGTCGGCTGGGGTCGGGGCGGACACATGGGTGTTGGCGAATACCCTATGCTTCTTCAGGCACTTGCTTGAACTCGTATAGGCTTGACAGCAGATCCATTAAACCGCTATTCAAGATGGGGCGCAGATCATCCGGTCCGGGCCTGCTGAAGGTCAAGTCCATATTGCAATCGAATCGCGTGGAGCGCGCATGGCGGCGTCAGATTTGACCGTATCCCGCCCGCTGGCGCCCGGCCGGGTGCTCGGGGCCGGCTGGCGGTGGCTCGCAGGCGGCGCCCAGCGGGTGCGCCGCGCACTGGTTGCCGGCGTACTGCTGGTCTGCGCCGGCGCCGCGGCCGCCTCCTCCCCGACCGGCCTCGATGCCGATGCTTGTCGCACGGTGCGCCTGTCGGACGTGGGCTGGACCGACGTCACGTCGACCACGGCGCTGATCAGCGTGCTGCTGACCGATCTCGGCTACCAGCCACAAGTTACCGTGCTGTCGGTACCGGTCACCTTCGCGTCGATGAAGAACAAGGACATTGACGTGTTTCTGGGCAACTGGATGCCGACGCAGGAGGCCGATCGCAAGAGCTATATCGATGACGGCTCAGTCGAGGTGCTCGGCCCGAACCTGACCGGCGCCAAGTACACGCTGGCGGTGCCCGCCTACATCTACGATGCCGGCCTGAAATCGTTCGCCGACATCCAGCGCTTCGCACCACAGCTGAAGAACTCGATCTATGGCATCGAAGCCGGTAATGACGGCAACCGGCTGATCCTGTCGATGCTGAAGCAGAACCTGTACGGACTGGGCGGCTTCAAGCTGGTCGAATCCAGTGAACAGGGCATGCTGGCTGAAGTCGAGCGCGCCTTTCGCGACCGCGCGCCGATCGTATTTCTGGCCTGGGATCCGCATCCGATGAACATGCGCTTCGACCTGAAATACTTGGCGGGTGGGGACAGCGTATTCGGGCCAAACTATGGCGGCGCCTCGGTCTATACCAACACGCGCGCCGGCTACACGCTGCAGTGCCCTAATGTCGGTCGGCTGCTGAAGAACCTGCACTTCACGCCCAGGGGCGAGAGCCAGGTCATGGCGTCGATACTCGACCAGCATCAATCCCCGGAAGCAGCCGCCGCCGCATGGCTGGCGGCCAATCCCGCGATCGTCGGTTCATGGCTCGATGGCGTGTACACCTTCGATGGCCGTCCGGCGCTCGAAGCGCTGACCGGCGAGCACAAGGCCATTGGCGCGTGGAGTTTCGAGCACTGGGTGAGCGCGCACAAAATACCGGTCGGCGACACCGTGGCGGTGATCATCGACTACGTCAAGGCCCACGGCCGCGTGATATTCGACGGCATCTCGACGCTGATTCGCGGCACGGTCGACGGCCTGACCACGCTGTTGCGAGTGATCCCGGCGCCGCTGCTGGTGCTCGCGATCGCGGCGCTGAGCCTGCTGCTGCGGCGCTCGCTGCCGCTGGCAGTGTTTGTGACGCTGGCGCTGCTGTTCATCATGAACCAGGGCTACTGGCTGCCGACCCTCGAGACGCTGTCACTGGTGATTGTTGCTGCCGTCGTGTCTGCGGCCATCGGTGTGCCACTGGGGATCGCCGCTGCGCATCGGCCGCGCTTCTACGCCGCGCTGCGCCCGGTGCTCGACCTGATGCAGACGCTGCCAACGTTCGTATATCTGATTCCAACGCTGGTGCTGTTTGGCCTCGGCGTAGTGCCAGGCCTGATCTCGACGGTGATCTTCGCCCTGCCGGCACCGATCCGGCTGACCCAGCTCGGCATCAGCTCGGTGCCCGAAGCGCTGCTGGAGGCGGGCCAGGCGTTCGGCGCGACGCGCCTGCAGATGCTGTGGAAGATCGAACTGCCGTGCGCCGCCCCCACCATCATCGCCGGCATCACCCAGTGCATCATGCTGAGCCTGTCGATGGTGGTGATCGCAGCGCTGGTTGGCGCCGGCGGGTTGGGCGTGCCGGTGGTGCGTGCGCTGAACACGGTGCAGGTCGGCATGGGGTTCGAGGCCGGGTTCGTAATCGTGCTGCTGGCGATCATCCTGGATCGCATCAGCAGGCCCGCGGCGCAGGCGAACAAGTCATGACCGCGGCATTGGAATTTCGCTCGGTCGACATCCTGTTCGGTGGCAAGGGAAAGCGCCGCGCCGCAGCCGTACTGCAGGCGCTGGCCGCGCTCGATGCCGGCGCCACGCGCGCGCAGGTGTCCGAGCGCACCGGCGTCATCATTGGAGTGGCCAACGCCAACCTCTCCGTAACACGCGGCCAGATCAGCGTACTGATGGGGCTCTCCGGGTCGGGCAAGTCGACATTGCTGCGGGCGGCCAATGGCATCACGCCGGTCACGCGCGGCCAGGTGCTGGTCAGTGACGATACCGCGGTGATCGATGTCGCGCGCTGCGATGCCACCGCGTTGCGGCGCGTACGGCGCCTGCGCATCGCGATGGTATTTCAGCAGTTCGCGCTGCTGCCCTGGCGCACGGTGCGTGACAACGTCGGCTTCGGGCTGGAGCTGCGGGGGGAACCGGCAGAGAAACGCCGACGCATCATCGACGAACAGCTCGAGCTGGTCGGACTGACCGCCTGGAGCGAGCGCTACTGCCACGAGTTGTCGGGCGGCATGCAGCAGCGGGTCGGACTGGCACGCGCGTTCGCAACGGACGCCGATATCCTGCTGATGGACGAGCCATTCTCGGCGCTCGATCCACTGATCCGCCGTAAGCTGCAGGATGAACTGCTGGCGCTGCAGGCGCGGGTGCAGCGAACCATACTGTTTGTCAGTCACGACCTGGATGAGGCGCTCAAGCTCGGCGATCAGATCTCGATCCTCGAGAGCGGCCGCATCGTGCAGACCGGCAGCGCGCAGGACATCGTGCAGCGGCCGGCCGACGATTACGTCGCGGAATTCGTACGGCATATCAACTCGCGCACTGTGCTCAAGGGCAGCACCGCTCTGCCGCCGTAAGGGCTGGCGCTAACGCCTGGCGCCAGAGCCCGGCAGCGGCGGATCGCCGAGCCACGGCATTGGTGTCGTAATTATTCAAGCCGGTCGGCGTCGTTATGCTCGTCGGATGGCGACCGTGGGCGCCATCATGCCGCCGATGCAACGCTACTCCGCACTGTCGCTGTTCGGCCGCGCATTCACCGGACATCGCGGCTGGCAGCCGCAGTGGCGCCGGGCAAGTCCGCGGCCAGCCTACGATGCGCTGATCGTCGGCGGCGGCGGTCACGGCCTGGGGGCGGCCTACTACCTTGCCAGTGAACACCGCCTGGCACGCGTAGCGGTGCTGGAAAAAGGCTGGATTGGCGGCGGTAACACCGGCCGCAATACCACCATTATCCGCTCCAATTACCTGTTCGATGAGAGCGCCGCCCTGTACGACCATGCGCTCAAGCTATGGGAGCACCTGTCGCAGGTGCTCAACTACAACGTGATGCTGTCGCAACGCGGCGTGATGATGCTGGCGCACACCGTGCATGACGTGCAGGTGATCAAGCGCCACGTGCACGCCAATCGCGCCAGCGGCGTGGATAACGAGTGGCTGAGCCCGCAGCAGGCCAAGAGCTTCTGCCCACCGCTGAACATAGGCGACATCCGTTATCCGGTGCTGGGTGCTGCGCTGCAGCGCCGTGGCGGCACCGCGCGACACGATGCGGTGGCCTGGGGCTATGCACGCGCGGCAGATGCACTCGGTGTCGACATCATCGAGAACTGCGAGGTCACCGGCATCCGCCGCGATGCGCACGGCGCAGTCGAGGCCGTCGACACCACACGCGGTGTGATCCGCACGCCCAAAGTTGGAGTGGCGGCGGCCGGCCATACCAGCGTGGTGATGAAAATGGCGGGCCTGCGCCTGCCACTCGAGAGCTACCCGCTGCAGGCACTGGTGTCGGAGCCGGTGAAGCCAGTGTTCCCGTGCGTGGTGATGTCGAACACCATGCACGCCTACATCAGCCAGTCCGACAAGGGCGAACTGGTGATTGGCGCCGGCACCGACGCCTACACCTCTTACACGCAGCGCGGCGGCCTGCACATCAGCGCGCACGCGCTCGAGGCGGTGTGCGAGCTGTTTCCGATCTTCCGGCGGCTGCGCATGCTGCGCAACTGGGGCGGCATCGTCGACCTGACACCGGACCGCTCGCCGATCATCGCCAAAACGTCGGTACCCGGGCTGTACGTCAACTGCGGTTGGGGCACCGGGGGATTCAAGGCCACGCCCGGCTCGGCTCACGTGTTCGCCTGGACCATAGCGCGCGACGAGCCCCACCCGATCAATGCGCCGTTTACCATCGAGCGCTTCCGCGATGGCCACCTGATCGACGAGGCGGCCGCGGCCGCTGTCGCGCACTGAAGGGCCGCCATGCTGCTGATCGCCTGTCCGTACTGTGGCGTGCGCCCGGAACCTGAATTTGTCTACGGCGGGCAGGCGCACGTGGCTCGGCCGGCGGATCCGGCCACGGTGGGCGCCCAGGACTGGGCCGATTTCCTGTACATGCGCGACAACACGCGCGGCGTGCACGCCGAGCGCTGGCGGCACACGCATGGCTGCGGCCGCTTCTTCAATGCGCTGCGCGACACGCGCTCGGATCAGTTCCTCGGCAGTTATTGCATCGGCGCGCCCGCGCCCTCGCCGACAGCGCCTACACCGACAGAGTACGATCCACAGGCGGCGCGATGAGCGGCGCGTTCCGGGCCGCCTCCGGCGGCGGGATCGATCGCGCGCGCCCGCTGAATTTCAGCTTTGACGGTGTGCGCTTTACCGGCCTTGCCGGCGACACGCTGGCCTCGGCGTTGCTCGCGAATGGCGTGCATCTGATGGGCCGCTCGTTCAAATACCATCGCCCGCGCGGCCTGCTGGCGGTCGGAGCCGAGGAACCCAATGCGCTGGTGACGGTGCGCCGCGACGCGGCGCGCTGCACGCCCAACCTGCGTGCAACCCAGGTCGAGCTGTACGAGGGCCTGGAGGCGCACAGCCAGAACCGCTGGCCGAGCCTTGCGTTCGATGTCGGCGCGATAAGCAACCTGCTGTCGCCGTTGTTTCCGGCGGGCTTCTACTACAAGACCTTCATGTGGCCGCGCCGGGCATGGAAGGCGCTGTACGAACCGTATATCCGCGCCGCCGCGGGACTGGGACGCGCGCCTGGCCGCGCGGACCCGGACCGCTACGCCAACCGCTACGCCCATTGCGACGTGCTGGTGGTCGGGGGCGGGCCGAGCGGCATCGCCGCAGCGCTGGCGGCGGCCACAGCCGGCGCACGCGTCATCGTCTGCGACGAGCAGCCGCAGTTTGGCGGCTCGCTGCTGTCGGATGCCGACGCGGCCTCGGCCGCATGGTTGGCGGCGAGCCTGGCGAAGCTGGGCAGCAATGCGCGCGTCACGCTGCTGCCGCGTGCCACCGCGTTCGGATACTTTCCGCACAACCTGATGGCGCTGAATGAGCGCCTGGCCGATCACCTGCAGAGTCCAGCGGCCGATCAGCCGCGCGAGCGCTGCTGGCAGGTGCGCGCCCGCGAGGTAGTGCTCGCCACCGGCGCAATCGAGCGTCCGCTGGTATTTCCCGGCAACGATCGGCCCGGCATCATGCTGGCCGCGGCGGCACGCAGTCTGCTCAATCGCTACGCTGTCATGCCGGGCGGGCGCGCGGTGCTCATTACCGCCTGCGACGAAGCCTATCGGGCCGCGCTCGATCTGCACCGGGCCGGTATCACGATCGGCATGATCGGCGATCTGCGAGCACGCGCCGATGGACCCTGGGCCGAGGTGGCGCGCAGCACCGGCCTTCCAATGTTCACTCAATGCACGGTGCTGGGCACCGGCGGGCGACTACGCGTCAGTTCAGTACGGCTGGCGCGCCTGGACGCCGATCGGCGCATGATCGGCGCCGCGCAGAGGCACGACTGCGACCTGCTGCTGATGTCCGGCGGCTACA